>Ga0070699_100000007_pt1 | contig 310847 bp, 259 predicted proteins | sample KBSK1503metaG_FD_65473 | JGI IMG/M metagenome (GOLD analysis project Ga0070699, IMG submission 65473) | Corn, switchgrass and miscanthus rhizosphere microbial communities from Kellogg Biological Station, Michigan, USA - KBS K1-50-3 metaG | ecosystem: Host-associated > Plants > Roots >... | reverse complement strand
GGCGCTGGCGATGCCGTCCTTGGCGCGGCTGAACAGAGTGTAGTCCACGCCGTTGGTCGTGTCACCCGTGAACTCCCACACCTTGTTCCAGCCGTCCGCGGTGGGCGCCGTCTTGATGTAGATCGGCTGCAAGAACGGGGTCACTGCCGCGTAGGTGTTCACCTTCGGGTAGAAGTTATTATCCACCGCGTAGGATTCCACCGCCGTACCCAGCGACCGGATGTCGGCCATGGTGCGCTTCTGCTTGCCGCGGTCGATGGCGTTCAGCAGGTTGGGAATCGCAATCGCTGCGATGATCCCGATGATGGCCACGACGATCAACAGCTCGATCAACGTAAAACCTTTCTGACTTCGCATCTGGTTCACCTCCTGCCCTGGAGTAGAGCAACCGAAATGCCAGCTTATCGACCCGCCGGATTGGTTTGCGCAACCTCCTCCATCGACAAGAGATAAGACCATATTTGCAGAGTAACGATCCTGCAATTTCACGGGTCGCGAACCTAGCGCGTCAGCCGGTTCGAGACTCGTTGACACTCGTTGTCACTCGGTGGGATTGGATTTCAAGGAGGCGAGGTGCTGGCGGAGCGCCAGGGCCGTCTCACAGCTCGGATCTTCCCGGAGCTTGCGATCGACTTCCCGCAAAGCCGCCTCGACATCCACCCGCCCGCTGCGGGTTTCATGGATCATGTGGGGGGTGTCATCCGGGTTTACCACCCGGTATTCCCTTTCCAGCAGCCCGGCATATCTAGGATCCGCCCGCCGCACGAAGATCAGACAAAGGTCGTCCCAGTAGACCAGCGCCCACAAGGATTGCTGAAAATAGGCGGCGGAGAAGGCTCTCATCTCCCTCCGGGGCATCCCGCCCACTGCAGCGGGCGGGTACATCACCGCCTGAACCTGCCCACGGCGCAGCATCGCGGCATCGATCCGGAAGTCATCCAGCATCCCCTGCCAGCGATTCCAGTCACCCAGCGCCCCGAAGATTCTTTCCAGGAGAGGATCGTATATCTCGTTGCGTCCATCGATGAACACCCGATGTTCAGGGAATCGCCTCCAGATCAGGTAGCCCCCGAACTTCACGTCGTTGAACAGCCGCTCCCCGACTCGATTCGCCTGCAGGAAGCGAACGGCCTTTTCGGGCGCCACTTGAGCCAGCGATGACTCTTCATTCCACTGGGGGGCACTTCTCATGAAAATGGGGATGAGCAGAGCCAGCACTGCCCCACCCAGCACACGAGGGGCCCAGGCGGGAACTCGCACCATTTCCAAGAGAAACGACAGGGGCCGCACGAGAGCCAGAGGCAGGATAAGAAAGAAAAACCCGATGTTCCGGAGCTGCTGGAATGCCATCCAGGTCATCAGCGCAAGTACCAGCGTCGGCGCCCAGTCGATCACCCCAAGGCCAGAGCGCAGGGCCCCTCCCCATCCCACGGCGCTCAGGGACAGCTCTGCCGAGTGAGAGATAACCGGGCGCCGAGCCTTCGGGAACAGGAGTGCGGTCAGGGAGATGCAGACCGGGCTCAATAAAACCAGCAGTACGAAGGCGACACTCCCGAAGAAGAGGGGAAAATCCGAAAACTGAGGCTGGAACCACTCGCGGTTCGGTGCATGGCCCGAGGCGACGATTCTCCTTATCTCGATCGGGACCGCAATCAAGCGCCATCCGCCTTGATTGAGGAGAAGGGCCCAAGGAGAGGCCAGGGCGATCCAGAGTCGAGGCGAGCGTGCGGGGACTCTCCGGTCGGCCAGGCGCGTCTGGATCCACTCCCCTGCGAGCCATGCGTAAAGACTCGCCGCGCCCAACAGCACCGCCGGGTGAACGTTGGCCCAAACGGCGAACAGAGGAAAGAGCAGCCATTCGGGGCGCGCCCGGCCTTCTCGGCGACTGTTCAGCAATAGCGCGCAGAGGGCTGCAAGGAAAAGATAACTCAGCATCTCAGGGCGAAAGTCAAAACGAAAACGGGCGCCGGCGATCGACAGCCCCAGCAGCATCCAGCCGACGCTTTCCTCACGCGCCCGGCGCGCCAGACAGAGCGCCAGCAGCAGGTACGTCCCCAGGCCCATGGCCACCGTCCCGAACAGCAGGAAGCGCCACTGACCGAGACTGTGGCCCTCGTAGGCCAGCCGCTGAAACACCCATTCGTGGTCCAGCCAGGGCGTCCCCGGTCGAGTGAAGGAGAAGGGATCCTCGGTGGGAATCCGGCCGTCGCTGGCCATGAGCCGGCCGGTCGCCAGATGCCACCAGAGGTCGTAGCTCCGCACCGGCTGCATCGTGGCTGCCACCGTCGCCACCGCCAGGAGGGCACCCAGGATGAAGCGCGTCTTGGGAGGAGTGGGGATTGCCTCCCCGGCCGCATCGATCATCGTCGCACCGCCCGGCTCCCCATGAGAAGCCACGCGAGGGTCCCGCCCAGGGTAAGGAAGGTGCCTGCGCCGCCGAGGAGCCAGGAGCCAGGTGCGTAGCGAAACACAATCCGGTGATCGCCCCGGGGCACCTCCACGGCGCGAAACAGGTGATTGGCGCGCCGAATCGGTACCCGCTTCCCATCCAGCTCGGCGGTCCAGCCAGGGTAGTCGTTGTCCGTGACCACTACCCACCCGGCGTCGCTGGATACGCTGCGCAGCTCCAGCCTCTCCGGCCTCTGATCGATCCACTCCACGGTGCCTGGCTCCCCTCCCTTCCCCTGTGCAGCCGAGAGGCCGCGCAGGATCACACTCTCCCGGGGATCCCAACGCTCGTCGGTCAGGGACGGCACGACCGCTCCGCTCTCGGGAAGCGCCCGGGAAACCTGATAGGCACGCGGCAGCGAGCTGCGATTTCGATACAGATTCAGAGGCACGTTGGTCTGCCGCGCGAGGCGTCCGGCCAGGATCAGGTCCGGATCCTCCAGCTCACGATACGACTGGATAAGGCCAACGGACGCCAGATCGGCGAGCCGCTTCAATTGGCGGGTCGGCAGCTCGTCGGCCACCTCCGACAGCCGGTTCACCGCCACCGGGCTGAGGAGATCCGTGCTGCGGTCGTAGGCCATGGGAATCTTCCAAGGAAGACAGGTGGCTACCCGGCAGGAAACCTCGTCCCAGAAATAGCCCCACCACGCCTCGTTGCTGCCGGCCATGACCGCAAATCCCGCCGGCCTCGGCTCCGCATAGACCCGCTCGTTCGGGTAGCTTCGATCCACCAGGTCGGCGGCGGGCGGGTGCGCCTCGTAGAAGGACGCCGGCACCACCGGGTTGACGCGCTGATTGGCGAGGAGAAGATCCCCGGCCACGATCACGAGTATCGCCGAGCCGGCCCAGGACCCCCGCAGCCAACCCCTGCGCGCCGATACCAGCAAAGCTGCGAAGAGGCCTCCCAGAAGAGCGCAGCGCCCGAAGCTGCGCTGCAGAGACGCGGCGATTTGCTGGTGCGTGCTGTCCGGAAGCGAAGCCGGAATCCCCATCCATTCCTGGATCATTCGCTGCAGGAAACCTGGCCAGGCCGCCGCCCCCAGCGCCAGCGCGAACACCAGGAGCGCACCTGCCAGAACCCAGCGGCCGTGCGAGCTGTGTCCAGCCGGCCGCTCCCACTCCTGCCTCAGCCGATCCATCCCCATTCCGGCGAGCAGCGCCACACCGAGCGAGGCGCACAGCATGAAGCGCGACGGATAGCGCAGCGACGAGACCAGCGGTACGAACCGATAAAGCAGCGGATAAATCCCTCCCGATTCCCCCAGAGAGGCGAGCACCGCGACCAGCGTGAAGGCCCCCAGCGGGAAGGCCTTCTTCGCTCTGCCGCCGCCGAAAGCGGCCAGGCAGAGCAAAAGCGGCACGGCGCCCAGATAGAGGCTCAACAGGAAGGGATACCCCTTCTGGAAGACCAGTCCTCCCCAATAGGAGGCGGGTTGCAGAGTGGTCGGATCACCGTACAGCGAGGGAACCAGCAGCTCCAGCAACCGCAAGGGGGGGACGGACCAGGTCAGGGCATCTCGAAGTGGGATTCCTCCCGCCCGGCCTGAGGCGGCCAGCATTTCACGCGCCGGCAGAATGCCGACGAGCGCCATGCCGATTGCGAGAAGGGCTCCCCCGAGCGACGGCAGAATCCGGGCAGTCGCGGATGTCCGCGCCGAGTCGGGGCCGGGCAGGCCGAGGAGGATCCCGACCACCATCGTCGAACCGGCCGCCACCAGGTCGCCCGAAAGGAGCTGCACCGCCAGTGCGGCGGCGTGCGCCGCCATGGCCCAGTGGCTGCCGGTCCTTCTGTACCGCGCCAGGGCGTACAGCGCCAGAGGAATCCAGGCCCAGGACGAGAGCAGGTTCTGCAGCGACCCGCAGGAGGCCAGAGGACCGGAGAAGGTGAAGACCAGCGCCGCGAGCAGAGCCGCTTCCCTTCCCAGTCCTTCTTCCTCGCCCCACCGGAGCATGCCCCAGGCCGCCAGCAGGTACTGCAGCAGGATGGATGTTGTAAAGGCCAGCGGCAGCGGCAGCACCAGGAAGAGGAGAGTGATGGGATGCAGGATGAGGTTGTTTGGATCGGCCGCGAGCGGCATCCCGCCAGATAGGTACGGGTTCCAGAGGGGGAAATTCCCGGAGCGCAGCTGCTCGGTGGTGTAAGCCCGGGTGGGATAATGGTTCAGGCTCACATCGCGGAAATAGAACAGCCCTTCACCCAGCAGCAGGGGATAGAAGAACAGCGCCACCGCCAGGATCAGGCAGAGGAGTGCGATGCGGCGGAAAGGGATCGGTGTCGCCGGGGAAGGGGCCCCCATGCGTCGTTCCTATCGGCCGAAACCTTCCTTCGGCTCTTTGCTTTCCATCAGGTTGTACTTCTTGGCGAAATACCGGAAGGATCGGAAACTCATTCCCAGGAGCTCGGCGGCACGGGTCTGTACGCCCTGGGTTCGGCTCAGCGCCTCGTTCATGAATCGCTCGCGCAGCCTTTCCAGCTGGGTCTCCAGATCGATGCCGCCGTCGTTGAGGACCACCGGGAGCGGCTGGGCCTCATCGGTCCGGGAGACGACCTCCCGGTTGAAGCTGGCTGGCAGGATGCGATCCGATCCTTCCAGGGCCACGGCTCTCTCGATGACGTTCTCCAGCTCGCGCACGTTTCCGGGCCAGCTGTATTCCATGAGCTGGCGCATCGCGTCGGGGGCTATCTCGCGAATGCGCTTACCCATGATTTTATTATATTTGCCCAGGAAGTGATTCGCCAGGGCCGCGAGGTCCTCGCGCTTCTCGCGCAGTGGCGGCATCTTGATGGCGATGACATTGATGCGGTAGTAGAGATCCTCCCGGAACCGCTTCTCCCGCACCATCGACTCCAGATCCTGGTTGGTGGCGGTGATGATCCGGACATCCACCTCCAGCTGTTCCGTCCCGCCCACTCTGCGAATCTGCCGCTCCTGAAGCACCCGGAGCAGCTTCACCTGCATGGCGGGCGACGTGTCGCCAATTTCGTCCAGGAAAATCGTGCCGCCGTCGGCCACTTCGAACAATCCCTTCTTGGTGGCCACCGCCCCGGTGAACGACCCCTTGACGTGTCCGAAGAGCTCGGACTCCAGCAGCTCGTCGGGCAGAGCGCCGCAATTGATGGAAACGAACTGCTTGGTCCGGCGCGGGCTGCGCCGGTGGATGGCACGGGCGGCCAGCTCTTTTCCGGTGCCCGATTCCCCCCAGATCAGGACGGTGCTGTTGGTCGGGGCCACCCGGTCGAGAAGCGCCTTGACCTGCTCCATCGCCGGGCTTTCCCCCACCAGATCGTCGAATCGGGACGTCTCTTTCAGCTCGCGCTTGAGCAGCGTGTTCTCCTGCTCCAGCTGGCGCTTTTCGAGGGCATTCTTCAGGACGATGCGCAGCTCTTCCACGTCGAAGGGCTTGATGATGTAGTCGTAGGCTCCGAGCTTCAGAGCCTCGATGGCGGACTCGGTGGAGGCGTAGGCGGTGATCAGGATCACGATGCAGTCGGGCTGGGTCTCCCGGGCCGTCCGCAGCACGTCCACCCCGGAGCCGTCGGGCATGGAGATGTCCGAGATCACCAGATCGTAGGATCCGCGTGAAATCAGCTCGCGCGCCCGCGTGGCGGACTCGGCCGCATCCACCTTATAGCCGTCGTTTTTCAGCATGATGCTGAGAAGGTCACGCATCCCCTTCTCATCATCGACGATCAGTATCCGGTCCAAGTCTCCCCCTGCGCGACCCGTCGCGGCTCGGCCTGCGATTGGGGCAGCAGAATCTGAATTTCCGTACCGGCCCCTCGCCGGCTCTTGACGCGAATCCGGCCCAGATGCTCCTGCACGATGCGATAAACGATGGCTAGCCCCAGTCCGGTCCCATGATGGAAGGAGCCGTGGAATGGCTGAAAATTCTTTTCCACTTCCGTGTCCGGCATCCCTTCACCCTCGTCCGCGAAGCTGACCAGCACCTGCTGGTCCATTTCCCCCAGGGCCTTCACCGTCAGAGTTCCACCGGCGGGCATGGCCTTCAGCGCGTTCTTGGAGAGGTTCCAGAAGACCTGCCGCATGCGGTTGGGATCCACTTTCACGGGGATCCGATCCGGATGGAACTGCGTGCGCACGCGGTGGTTCTCGCGGAATTCCTCGCTGTTCTGCAACAGCTTCAAAGAGTCGGACAGCAGCGCCGCCAGATCGACCTGCTCCGCGGTGAACGGGCCGGGCTTGGCGAACAGCAGGAAGTCGCGAATCGTCTGGTCCAGGCGCCGCGATTCCTTGAGGATGATCTCCATCAGCTCGGCCTGTGACGATCCGGCGGGAAGATCCCGTCTGAGGAACTGCACCGACCCGCTGATGGAGGCCAGCGGGTTCCTGAGCTCGTGGGCCATTCCCGCCGCCATTTCTCCCAGGGCGGCCATGCGCTTTTTCAGTCCCACTTCCTCTTCCAGGTCCCGGATGTCGGTCAGGTCCTGAAAGATGAAAATGAAGCCCAGGGGCACCCCTTCCTTGTTGCGCAGGATCGACGCGGTGAACCCCAGAAAGCGAGCCTGCCCGTCCCGGGCGGTGAAATCCCTCTCGAAGCGATGCCGGTTGAAATGTTCCAGCGACCCGCTCACTTCCTCGAGGAAGGTGTCCGCAGTGCCCAGCAGGCGGGTGATCTCCGTCCCCTCCAGCGAGGCCGCGGGCTGACCGGTGATTTCGGAGGCGGCGCGGTTGGCGTAGGTGATGAGCCCCTTCAGGGTCGTGGTGATGAGCCCGCTGTTGATGGAGGTGAGGATGTCTTCATTGAAGGCTCTCAGCTCTGCCAGGTCGTTTTCGCGGGCTTCGAGGCTTTCGCCGGTCCGGCGGAGCATCTCCGAGACGTGCGAAGTCAGATAGGCCACCACCAGGAACGAGAAGAGGTGGGCGAAGAGCAGGTAAAGAATCCGATGCTCGGAGAGATCGGCTCCCTCCACGCCCCCCCGGGGATAGACCGGAAGGACGTGGAAGTAGATGGCCTCCAGCAGCAGGGCGTACAGCACCCAAGCGCCCACGGCCATGAAAAAGCCGCCGCGGCGGAACAGCACCAGCGAAGCGGTGATGATGACGATCAGGTAGAGGAAGGAGAGGGGGCTCTCGGAGCCTCCGGTGGCGTAGATCAGCCCCGTCACCACTCCCAGATCGCCACACAGTTGCAGCGCCATGAACAGGGGCCTCTCCTTGAGAAACCGGTAGAGCCCCGCGTAGATGAGGGTCAGGAGGTAGGTGCCGGCCCCCAGGACGTAGAAGGCGCGCAGGGGGACTTCGGGATGGAACACCAGCTCGATGATGAACGTCGAGATCAACAGGGTCGTGATCACCACGACCCGGTAGGTCATCAGACTCATCACCGGTCTCATTGCCCGGTCCCGTATCATGGACACGACTCTCCGGTTCCCGGCCTCAGGAAATCTTGCCGATGAGGCTGAACATCGGCATGTACATGGAGATGACGATGCCTCCAATCATGACTCCCAGGAACACGATCATGACCGGCTCGAGCAGCGACATCAGGTTTTCAACCGCCTCGTCGACTTCGTCCTCATAGAAATCGGCGATCTTGCTCAACATGGTGTCCAGGGCTCCGGTTTGCTCTCCCACCGAGATCATCTGGATGACCATGGGGGGGAACACGTCGGTTTCCTCGAGGGGCTGAGCGATGGTTTTCCCCTCTTCGATGCTCTTCCGGGTCGCCATGATCGCGTCCTCGACGATGGAGTTCCCGGATGTTCGCGCGGTGATCTCCAGTCCGTCCAGGATGGGGACTCCCGAGGTTAGCAGCGTTCCCAGCGTTCGGCAGAAGCGCGCCACCGCGATTTTGCGCATGAGCATTCCCATGACCGGCAGCTTCAGGATGAGCCGATCGATCTGGCGCTTCCCCTTGTAGGTCTTGTGATACTGGAAAGCGCTGAACGCTCCCGCGCCGAACAGTAGCACCAGGAGCCACATGTACCTTCCCAGGAAATTGCTGACGGCGATGGTGATTCGGGTGGGAAGCGGCAGCTGGGCTCCCAGGCCCTCGAACAGGGCGGCGAAGGTTGGAATGACCTTCCACAGGATGATGATCACCACGCCCACGGCGATGGTGATGACCGCTACCGGGTAAATCATGGCCGAGCGGACCGCCGACTGGAGCTTGACGCGCTTTTCGATGTAGGTCGACATGCGCTGCAGGATGGTGTCCAGAATACCGCCGGCCTCGCCCGCCGCGATCATGTTGCAGAACAGATCGTTGAACACCTTGGGGTGCCGGCGAAGGGAATCGGCCAGCGTGGAGCCGGATTCCACGTCCTGGCGCACTTCAAAAAGCACCTTCTGGAAGGAGCGGTTCTTCTGCTGGCTTCCCAGGATCTCCAGGCATTGGACCAGCGGAAGACCCGCGTCGATCATCACCGAGAATTGCCGGGTGAAGATGGCGATTTCCTTCTGCTTCACCCCGCCGCCCATCTTGGGCAGCGCGATTTCCTTCCCTTTCTCGGTGACCCCGGTCACCAGGATCTGCTGCTTGCGCAGCAGGGCCACCACCGCGTCCTTGTTCTCCGCGGCGATGACCCCTTGCTGGACCCGCCCGCCTTTGCCTTTGCCCTTCCAGGAATACGTCGGCATCTGGTGCCTCCTTGCTGGTGATTATTTCCGCGCGATCCGGCCCTGACCCGAGGCTGGGGCGTTGTAAATCAGCCCCGCTCCGCGGTTGATCATCTCCTGCAGCTCGTCGGGGTTCGACGAGCGCGACAGGGCCGTGGACAGAGAGATCTGTTTCTTGAAGTACAGCGTGGCCAGCGACTGGTTGAACGTCTGCATGCCGTAGAGGAGCTGTCCGGTCTGCATCATGGAGTAGATCTGATGCACCTTGTCCTCACGGACCAGGTTTCGAATGGCCGAGTTGGGAATCAGGATTTCCATGGCCAGGGCGCGTCCCTTGCCGTTGGCGCGCGGCAGCAGCGACTGGCAGATGATCCCCTCCAGCACGAAGGAGAGCTGGGCCCGGATCTGGGCCTGCTGGTGCGCCGGAAACACATCGATGATCCGGTTGATCGTCTGAACCGCCGAGTTGGTGTGCAGGGTTGCGAAGGTGAGGTGTCCCGTCTCGGCGATGCGCAGCGCCGATTCGATGGTCTCCAGGTCCCGCATTTCTCCGATGAGCACCACGTCGGGGTCCTGGCGCAGCACCGATCGGAGGGCGTTGGCGAACGAGTGGGTGTCGGCGAAGAGCTCCCGCTGATTGACGATGCAGCGCTTGTGGGAGTGAAGGTATTCGACCGGATCCTCGATGGTCACGATGTGCTCCGCCCGATCCATGTTCACCTTGTCGATCATGGCGGCCAGCGTGGTGGATTTTCCGGATCCGGTGGGGCCGGTCACCAGGACCAGGCCGCGCGGCTTCTCGCACAGCTTGCGCATGACCTCCGGGAGTCCCAGCTCGTCAAAGCCCTTGATCTCCCAGGGAATGGCACGGAACGCGGCCGCGACGGCGCCGCGCTGGTTGAAGAAGTTGGCGCGGAAGCGCGCCAGCCCACGCACGCCGAATGAAAAGTCGAGCTCCATGTTCTCTTCGAACCGGTGCTTCTGCTGATCGGTGAGCACCGAATAGGCCAGAGTCTTGGTCTCGGGCGCCGTGAGGGGCGGCAGCTGCAGCGGTACCAGCTTGCCATCCACGCGGATCTGCGGCGGGGAATTGGTGGTGAGATGGAGGTCGGTGCCAGTCTGCTCGACCAGGGTCTTCAGGAGCTGGTGAAGCGTCACAGCCATGTCCTTGTCTCCTCTGGGAGGTCCCGGGGAGTGCCGGCTCTAGAGAACCGTCTCCCGGACCACCTCTTCCACGGTGGTATGCCCTTCTCGGATCTTGCGCAGCCCGCTCTGCCGGAGCGAGATCATTCCCTGCTCCAGCGCTTTGTTCTTCAGTTCCAATGAAGACGCACCGCAGAGAATCATCTCCCGGAGCTCATCGGTGATCTCCATCACTTCGTACAATCCGACTCTTCCCTTGTAGCCGGTGTTGTTGCAGACCGTGCAGCCCCGCCCCTTGAAGAGCTTGATTTTGGGCGCGTCGGCCGCCCGGTATCCGATGTCCAGCAGCGCCTGCTGCGGCATCTGAACCTCCTCCTTGCATTCCTTGCAGAGCCGGCGAACCAGACGCTGAGCGCAGATCAAGTGGACCGAAGTCGCCACCAGGTATGGCTCGATGCCCATGTTCATCAAGCGGTTGATGGTGGAGGGGGCGTCGTTGGTGTGCAGGGTCGACAGAACCAGGTGTCCGGTGAGCGCCGCCTTGACGGCGATCTCCGCCGTCTCGAAGTCGCGGATCTCTCCGACCAGGATGATGTTCGGATCCTGGCGCAGGAAGGACCGCAGCGCCGCGGCGAAATTGAGCCCGATCTGCTCCTTCATCTGGACCTGGTTGATTCCGTGGAGGTTGAACTCCACCGGGTCTTCGGCGGTGATGATGTTGGTCTCGGGGGTGTTGACCCGGCTGATGGAGGAGTAGAGGGTGTTGGTCTTTCCCGAGCCCGTCGGCCCCGTCACCAGCACCATTCCGTAAGGCTTGAAAATCGCCTTCTCGAACTTGGTCAGCGAATCCTGCTCGAATCCCAGCCGCGTCATGTCCAGCATTAAGTTTTCTTTGTCCAGGAGCCGAAGCACGATTTTTTCGCCGAACAGGGTCGGCAGCACGGATACGCGGTAGTCCATCTCCTTGTTCTTGCCCTGCAGTTTGATTTTGATCTTGATGCGGCCATCCTGGGGCAGGCGCTTCTCCGAGATGTCCAGCTTGGCCATGATTTTCAGGCGCGACGTGATGGCATCCTTGAGCTTCATGGGAGGGTTCATGATCTCATACAGCACACCGTCGATCCGGAAGCGTACCCGGAAGTCCTTCTCGTAAGGCTCCACGTGGATATCCGAGGCCCCGCGCTTGATGGAGTCGGTCAGTATCAGGTTCACCAGACGTACGACCGGCGCCTCTTCGGTCGAGGCTTCCAGCTTGGCCAGGTCGACGTCGTCGGAATCCTCCAGCACCTCCAGGGCTGACGGATCGTCGGTCTCCGCCATCTCGTCCATGACCTTCTTAAGCTCGAGGGCATGGATCGACCCGTAGTACTTGTCGATAGCTTCCTTGATGGCAACTTCGGACGCCACGACCGGCTCCACGTTATAGCCGGTCATGAACTTGATGTCGTCCATGGCGAAGACATTGGTGGGATCCACCATGGCCACCGTGAGGGTGGCTCCGGTGCGCGACACGGGCAGGATGAGGTATTTTTGCGCAACCTCGGAGGGGATGAGCTTCACGACCGAATCATCCAGCTCCATGGTGCGCAGGTTGATGGCCGGAACGCCATGCTGGTTGGACAGGACGCGGGTGATGTCCTCCTCTTTCACGAAGCCCAGCTTGACCAGGTTGAAGCCGATCTTGCCGCCGTTGGACTTCTGGTATTCCAGGGCCTCCTGAAGCTTCTTGGGCGTCAGGAGGTTTGCCTTGATCAGCATCTCTCCGAGCTTGACTGCCATCGTCCGTGTCCTCGGATATCCGTGAAATGCCCGGGGGGCCCGATCCCCGGGGAAAACTCCCTGACCGCCGTGCTCAATCGGGTGGAGCCGGATGGCCCTCCCGTCCCGCTTCAGCCCCGCCTCTCACGTAAGTCATTTCCAAAACAGCACTTACATACCGCTCGGACAGCAGTGAATATAGTGTCGAGGAACAAATTTTGTCAAGTCATTAACACTAAAATACATATGTAAGTATGAATTATTGACAATTGCTTCAACCGGTTCTAGATTATTGACTCGTCTGGACTAACGGGTTTTAGGGGTGGATGACGGACCGTGACAGCCAGGGGATTCGCGCGACGACTCCGAGATCTCCAGGTGCCCTTGACGGGCATTCCCCTCCTCCTCTGCTTGGTGGCAGGCTGGTCGCTGCTTGCACTGCACGGAAGGGAGATTCGCTCCGGGGCCTTTCTCATCGGCGATTGTCCCTACTACGCCTCCGCCAGCGTGTCGCTATGGCACGATCACGATCTCAATCTGGAGAATCAGCTCAGGGGAGGCCTCGCCATTCATCAAAGGCAGGTGGCGCTGGGGAGGGGGGGTGAGTGGTACCCCAAGCACCCCATCTTGATGTCGGTCTTCGCGATACCTTTCTATGCGGCTTTCGGAACGGCTGGGTTTCTCATCTTCAACACCCTGATGATGACGATTCTGGCGGTCATCCTCTGGGCGATTTGCAGACTGTATGTCTCACCCGGAACTGCCACCGCCGCCGTGGCTCTCGTCGTGGGCGGTTCCTTCTTGAGGGCCTATCTCTACGATTTCTCCGCGGACGTCTTCTCGGCTGTGCTGGTGCTGGGGGGAGTGTTCCTGATCCTCAAGCGTATGAGCTTTGCCGGAGGCCTGGCTCTGGGAGTCTCGGGGCTGGCCAAGGTGACCAATCTCTTCGTTTCACTGCTGGTGCTCGGGCTGCTGTGCTTCCGCCGGCCGCGAATGAGTGTCCTGGCCGCCGGTGCGGGCCTGCTTCCCGGAGTTGCGCTGTGGATGCTGCTGAATCTCACGATGTTCGGTTCCCCCACCACAACCGGCTATGACCGGACCATCGTTTTGCAAGAGGGGGCCGTGACGACCGTCTCCCACCGTGGCTTCTTCGATCTCCCTTTGCTGGATGGAATCCGCGGTCAGCTGCTGGACCCCAAGGCGGGGATTCTCACCACCTCGCCTCTTCTCCTGCTCGCCCTCCCCGGACTTGTGCCGCTGTTCCGGAGGCATCGGTGGGACGGATTACTGTTCCTGGGCATTTCCGAATTCCTCTTCCTGCTCTTCAGCACCTACCGTTGGTGGTTCACCACCCGCTACGGCCCTCGCTTTCTGATGGTGCCTGTCGCCCTGACTGCCGTGCCGATGGCCTTAGCCCTGGATGAATTCCGCAAGACCCTTCTCTCTGCCTGGGATGCGCGGGGAGCCGCTCTGTGGGCCTCGAAAATCCGGCGAGCGCGGGGATAAGGGTCAGCCCCATCGTGGACGTCCCGCGAGCCATTACGGCTCCCGGCATACCTGGGATTCGCTCTGCCGTTGGGGGGATTCCTGATGGCGCTCTTCACCTGCGACGGGTGGGCTGGCTGACGGGCAGGCACGATCGGCCAAGGGTGCAACCCCGCACGAGCCGGTGGAAGCCTCAGACTCCCCGCTGCAGGCGCTGCGCCAGCTGGGGAGGAAGTCCTGCCTCCAGGATGCGAAGCTGAGCTTCCTGGATCGGATAATGCACCCGATGGAAGCTCACCTCCTCCGCCGCATCATCCAAAATCAGAAATGCCGCCCGAGGGTCTTCGTCCCGAGGCTGTCCCACGGATCCGGGATTGATCAGAAAGCGCTCCCCGGGCCTCAAGGCCACCCGCGTTCCGTCCGGCGCGGGAAACACCCGGCTGACGGAACCCCCGGCCAGCTTGAAAACGCACGGAACGTGAGTGTGGCCAAAGAAGCAGACAGAGAAATCCAACTCCCGAAAAATTCGCGACGCCTCCAGTGGATCCACCAGATACTCGTCCTCATCCAGGGGCGTTCCGTGGGCCACCAGCGTCCCCGCCTCACCGAGCTGCTTCGGACCGGCGGGCAGGCCCATCAAGAAGTCCCGGCTCCCGGGGGAGAGGAGTTTCCGGTTCACGACCGCAGCCTGCAGGGCCAGAAGGTTGAAATCGTCCCCCTGCTCGATACCCGCCACCACGCGATCGTGATTGCCGCGTATCATGACGGCCGGTTTGAGCGCCCGCATTTCGCACACCACCTCTTCCGGGCTTCCACCGTAGCCGACCAGATCCCCCAACACCGCCGAGCGCTGGTATCCCAGCTCCCGCGCCGCCGCCAGGCAGGCCAGGGTGGCCTCGTGGTTCGAGTGAAGGTCGCTGAGGATCAGAGTTCGCAAGCGCTCTCCGGCTTCAAGCTCAGGAACGGATGAATCCTTTCGCCAGCAAGTTCTCCATCACCTTTCCCGCCACCCGGGCGGGTGGGATGCCTTCGGTATCCACCTCGATCCTGGCACAGCGGTAAAACTCTTGTCGGTGTCTGTACAACGCCTCGATCTCGGCACGGCTTCCCCATAACGGCCGTCCGATGCCTCCTCCGCAGCGCCGCATGGCCTCGCTCAGGCCCACCTGGAGCCACACCGACCAGCCGGCCGCTTCCACCAGGTTCCGATTCTCGTCGGCCACATAGGTGCCTCCCCCGGTGGCGACCACCAGCTTCGACAAGGAAGTGAGAGAAACCAGGACCTCGCGCTCCAGTCTTCTGAATACCGGCTCTCCGCCGTCGCGGAATATCTCCGCAATGCTTTTCCCCTCGCCCAGGCAAATCGCCTCATCCAGGTCCACGAAGCGCCAGCCCAGCAGCGCCGCCAGCTCCGCTCCCGAAGTGGTCTTCCCGGCTCCCATGAAACCCACCAGGTAGATCTGTTCCGAGATGGGGAGGCTCACGACCGGTTTCTCCCCTAGGAGTGGGCAGCCACCGACCGGCCGCGGGCTAGGAGGCGCTCCAGATAGTGCGTGGAAATCCTGCCGTCCAGGAAGTCGGGATCCGCCAGCACCCGGCGCAGGAGGGGGATCGTGGTCTTGATGCCTTCCACCACCATGAGATCCAGAAGCCGCCGCATTCGCGAAATCGCCTCGAGGCGGCTGTTTCCGAAAGTGATGGCTTTCGCCACCAGGGAGTCGTAGTGGGGAGAGATCACCCCGTCGGCATGGGCGGCGGTGTCTATGCGGACTCCCGGACCCCCGGAGACGTTGAACGTGGTGATGCGTCCCGGTGAGGGCACGAAGCTCTCCGAGTCTTCGGCGTTGACTCGGCATTCGATGGCGTGACCGTGGAACCGGATGTCGTCCTGGGTATATCCCAGAGGCTGCCCGGCGGCGATGCGAATCTGCTCCCGGATCAGGTCCAGCCCGGTGACCATCTCGGTCACCGGATGCTCCACCTGGATCCGGGTGTTCATCTCAATGAAATAGAATTTTCCATCGGGTGCCAGAAGAAACTCGATGGTCCCGGCGTTCTGGTAGCCGACCGCCCGGGCACCAGCGAGCGCCGCCTCCGACATGCGGCGGCGGAGCTTCGGGCTGAGGGCCAGGGAGGGGGACTCCTCCACCAGCTTCTGGTGCCGCCGTTGAATGGAGCACTCCCTCTCACCCAGGTGCACCACTGCGCCGTGCTCGTCTCCCAGGATCTGGAATTCCACGTGCCGGGGATCTTCGATGTACTTTTCCAGGTAAACATCGGCCACATCGAACGCCTTCTTGGCTTCATTCATGGCGGTCTGGATGGCCGAGCGCAGCTCCTCTTCGCTGCGGGCGATGCGCATCCCCCGGCCCCCGCCCCCGGCGGATGCCTTGACGATGACCGGATAGCCGATCTTGCGCGCCAGGGCCATCGCCTCGACATCGCTGCTCAGAATCCCGCGACTGCCGGGAACACAGGGGACACCGGCCGACTCCATCAGCTCGCGGGCCTTCGCCTTGTCTCCCATCTGCCGGATGACCGAGGGGCTAGGGCCGATGAACTTGATCTTGCAGGCTTCGCAAACTTCGGCGAAATGGGCGTTCTCCGCCAGGAAGCCGTATCCAGGGTGGATGGCGTCGGCGTCGGTGATCTCGGCCGCCGCGATGACGCTGCCGATGTTCAGGTAGCTCTCGGAGCTGCGCGGAGGCCCGATGCAAACATCCTCGTCCGCATAGCGCACGTGGAGGGCATCGCTGTCGGCCTCGGAGTGGACGGCAACCGTGGAGATTCCGAGCTCTCGGCAGGCCCAGAGGATTCGCAGCGCAATCTCGCCGCGGTTGGCGATGAGGATTTTCTTGAACACAGCGATTTTACCTGGCGGAGCCTGGCCGGATCCTGAAAAGGACTTCACCATACTCCACGGGCTGTCCGTTGGAGGCCAGGATCTCCTCCACCACCCCGTCGGTGTCCGACTCAATCTCATTCATGAGTTTCATGGCTTCCACGATGCACAGGACTTGCCCTGACTTGACCGACTTTCCCACCTCGGTAAAGGAGGGGGCTTCCGGGCTAGGCGCGCGGTAGAAAGTCCCCACCAGGGGAGATTTGACGTCGTGCAGGCCCGAGGAGGCCGGGGCAGCGGACCGCGCGGTGGTCAAGGGTTCCGGGGCAGGCGCTGCCTGCAGCAGGGCCCCAGGTTGAGGCACGGTGGCCGCGCTCAGGCCATCCGCCGGGCCGCGGGAGTTCGCCTTGACCAGCTTGATCTTGAAGCCTTCCCGCTCCAGCTCGAACTCGACGAAATTGCTTTGCGAAATCAGATCTATGAGTTCCAGGATTTCCTTGTCCACCGAAGTGCCTCCCGCTCCAGCCGCCATAAACACGGACCCCGCAGACCTGGCTGCGGGGCGAGAATTCAGGGTCTTTCGACGGATCGACCCTCGTCAGCGACCGGAGGTCGATAAAGGTTCAGTACACTTCCCCCTCCAACTGCTGGCAGGCTTTCTGCAGCTCGTAGCGCGCCCGACCCGTTGAGGCAAGCGGACCCATCACCAGGCAGAGATAGTATTCGGGGGTCACGGAGCGCAGCAGCGTCTGGGCCTCTTGACATCGGAGCATGAGCTCTTGGGGCATCCCCTGATCGAGGGCGCGACCGGTGGCGACGGCGGTCTTGATCAGGGAGGTGCATTCCGCAGCAATCCTTTCGAGGTCGATGCCGGCCCGCACCGGGATCTCCGCAATGGGAATCCCGTCTACGCCGATCATGGCCGCGCCCTGCACCTCTTCCAAGCGGGAAATCAATCCTTCCAAAACTTGCTTAAACATATCATCCCCTCTGGACGCCGATCAACCAGTTCTGCAGTCCCCGGATGACACGACGCCTTGGATCCTCCGGAGGATTCGCCACTTTGGACTCCACGAACGCCACCGGCGCCGGAGCCATACTGTCGCCGCCCAGGATTTCGCTCATCCTCCGGCGAACCGCCTGATTGTCAGGGTCGGCCCGCAGCATGTTCTCATAGACCGCCACCGCGCGTTCCACGAGGCCCTGTCGGAAGTAGATTTCCGCCAGGGTGTTGGTGGCGATGGCATCCTGGCCCGCGGAGGCGGCGGAAGTCTGCGGCGCCTGAGCCTGCGAGTCCTCTTCCGGTCCGCGCTCCAGCTGATACACCTGGGAGCGAACCTCGGCGTCATCGGGATAGAAGGACTGCAGCCTGCGAAAGGTCTCCAACGCCTCCGACCATCTCCCTTGGTTGCGATAGATTCCCGCCAGCAGTCTTCCCGCCAGGAGATTCTGAGGTTCCGATTCCAGCACGGCCCGGAACTCGGACGAGGATTCCTCCAGACGATCCATCTCCAGCAGGGTTCGCCCCAGCGAAACCCGGGCGGAGTGATAGTTGGGATACCGCTGCAGGCCCTCCCGGCAGACCTTTTCCGATTCCGCCAGCCTTCCCAGCCGTCGGTACTCCTCCGCCAGGGGTAGGAAGGCCCGTGAGGCGGGATCCCGCTCCCAGCGGGTCTTCAAATCTTCGAGGCGTCCCAAAGCTCCCCCTCTCGCCGGATTCCGAGCCGCTGCTGGTTTTTTCACCGTCTGTCCTGTGGGGCGGCGCCATTCTAGGGAACCGCCGAATCCCTGTCAAACCTTTGCAAGGGCGCGGGTTTCACTCCCCGCTTGAAACGCAAAAGGGGTTCCCGGAGACGCTCTCCGGGAACCCCTGAGATGCTCGTCGCTCCTCCCCGTCTACGGGCTGCAGGCCGGGTATCCGGGCGTGCCGGGATCGCAGCAGTCGCCCACGCCGTTGGGGATGACGGGGAACGTGTCCAGCTGGCTGGGGTTGAACACCAGCGGGCAGTTGTCGGTGGCATCGGGCACTCCGTCCGCGTCCGAGTCGGGAGTCGTGGTAAAGACGACCGGCACGGTGGTGCTGAAAGACAGATCGTGCCCGCTGAAGTCCTTGCCCTGAACATCGAGACGGGCAATCACCGTGTTGCCGGCGAGCCCCGCGAACTTCACGGCGCCGGGGACCACCTGCAGGGTGACCGTGGCGCTTCCACCTGCCGGCACGAAGCCGCCTCCCACCACGCCCGCCACCGGCGCCAGGAGCGCCGAGAAGGTCACCGTGTAGTTGGAGAGCGTCACATCGTTGAAAAACGTCGTCGCGTTCGGATTCCTCGGCTGAGCCTGAAGGACCAGCGTGGTCGAGTCGCTCACCGCCGCGTTGGTGGGATCCGAGTTAACGATGGTGGCCGACACAACCTCGATGACCGAATCGGAGTCGTCTGGATTGTTGGCCACATCGTTGCAGGCGATGACCGCTCCCAGCGCCACCGATGCCAGCACCAAGGCCCGCAATACATCTCGTCTCAGGGCGAACATGTCTGGTTTCCTCCTGGGCCTAGACTTTCTTCAGAATCCTAGGCGTGATGAAAATGAGCAGCTCGGCATTCTCCCGATTGATGGTCTTGCTCTTGAAGAGCCAGCCCAGCCCCGGAATTCGACGCAGGCCCGGCACGCCGGTCTCCGTGACGGCGTCGTTGATTTTGAAGATCCCACCGATGACCGCCGTGCCGCCGTCCCCCACCATGATCTGGGTCTGGGCACGCTGGGTGTTGATGGGCGGCACGTCTCCCACCCGGTTCACGAAGTTGGGAGAGTTGTTCTCCACCTTGACCATCATGCTCACGGTCCCCTCCTTGGTGATCTGGGGGGTGACCTCCAGCCGCAGTGAGGCCGAGACGAACTCCACGTTGATCTCGGTGGCGGTGGTGTTCACGATGGGTATCTGGGTGCCCTGCTCGATGACCGCGGTCTGGTTGTTCTGGGTCACCACCTTGGGCGCCGAGAGGATCTTCACGTCGCCGCTCAGCTCGAAAGCGTCCAGCTGGGCGTTCAGGCTGAAGCTGTTCAGGACGTTGCCGAAGTTGACCCCGAGGGTGCTTGCGGACGCCGGGGCCGGCAGGTTCACGTCATAGCTGATGTCCGCCGTATGGGGAAACTGCAAGCCCGTCTGGGTGCCCAGGGATGGATCCAGCTTGGCGTTGAGCCCCCAGGTGATACCCAGATCGCGCTCGAACTGGCGATCGGTCTCGACGATGCGCGCCTCGATGGATACCTGGGGCGTCTGCTCATCCAGAGAGTCGATGAGGCGGTTGATGGGCTCACGCTTGGCGGAGATGTCGCTGATGATCAGCGTGTTCGTCCGATCGTCGGTGGCCACGTCCCCGCGCTTGGACATCACGCGCTTCACGATGGGGGCCACGTCCTTGGCCCGGGCGTAGCTCAGGGCCCGGGTGAAGGTCACCGGCATCTCCTCCAGCTCCTTGGCCTCCTGGAGCGTCTTGCGGGCCGCCGCCTCCTGGGAGAGCTTTTGCGTGCTGGCGATCCGGATCACGTTGTTCTCGAAGACCTTGTCCAGCCCGTTGTTCTTCAAAATGATGTCCAGGGCCTGATCCTCGGGAACATTGTCCAGGACGATGGTCACGTTCCCGCCGACGCTGGGATCGAGGACGATGTTGTACCCGCTGATTTCGTGGAAGATGCGGAAGACGTCTTTCAGGTCCGCGTCCTTGAAGTTCAGGGAGATTCGCTTTCCCGTGTACTTCTGACCGTTGTCCGAAATCGTACGGGGGGAGAATCGCGCCTGCGCGGTCACGATGGTGGTTTCCTTGGAGACCTTGCTGGCAGGCGGACGCATGGGAACGAGGTCCGCCGAGGTCTCGGCCGGCTCGGTCTTGGCATCATCCTGAGGCCCCGGCGGTGTCGGAGGTTCGGGCAGGGTCGACACCGCGAGGGGGGTCAGTCCCGGCGCTTCGTCGGAGCTCGGTGCCGCCTCCGTCGCTGGGGTCGTCTCCGCCTCACTGCCGGGAGTTTGCGCAGCCAGGTTCACGCTGAGGGGAGCCGCGTCCGAATCAGCCGGAGGCTGGCTTGGCGATGCCACCGCAGCGCTCGTCTTCGAACCCGCCGGCGACGCGGGCGTCAACGGTGAGTCCGACGCATCCGATGCCGCCACGACTTGTGGTGTCGCGCCCTTGCGAGACGCCACGGCTTCGCTGAAGTCCACGGTCAGGCCGTTGGGTCCCGGCACGATTTCATAAGGCCGCGATGATTTGAGATCGAAGACCACCCGGGCCACCTTCTGCGGGGCCGTGGCGAACTGCGCCACCCGGATCTTCTCCAGGAACTCTGACTTGGGGGTCAGAGAGCGCTGGGTGGGAGGAACCTGGCTCAGGATGTTCTCCATATCGATGACCAGCCGCGAGGGGTTGCTCAGCTCGAAGGCCTTGTAATCCACCTTGCCGTTGGTCTTGAGCTGGATTTTTCGCACCGCATCGGGCCCCTTGGGAAGCACTGCCAGCAGCGCCGAGGCCGGCTGTGCCTTCTCCAGCGCCAGTTTCTCGGCTTCGCTGAGGACCGGAGCGGACGGCAGGGTGGCCTCGGGAAGGAGCACGGGAGCCGAGGCGCCCGATGCCTCGGCCAGATTGTTCTCAGGGAACGGCTTGCGCGAGGGATCCGGCTGGAATTCGATGCGCAGGTCGTTGCCCTCGGTCCTCATCTGATGGAGGGTGGGCCGCTTGAAGTGGAAGGTCACCTGCGACACCCTGCCCCCTTCCGTCCCGTCGTTCCGCACGCTGGTCTCGAGGCTCTCCAGCTCCGGGCTGTTCACCGCGGTCATGCCGGCGATGGGGGTGGCATCCACGTCGAGCAGCTCCAGGACCATGGTGGAATAGTCGGGCTCATAGGACGTATAGCTGAACGGGAAATTCCCTTTCAGGGTGATGTGAGTCTCACCTTCGCTGGTCGCCTGTTCCACCGAGCTGATGGTCACCGACGAGGACGTCGGCTGCACCTGCTGGGATGGCTCGCTGGCCGGCGGATTGCCCGCGCAACCCACCGCGGCGGCCAATAGGGCCAGCAGCGCGGCAATCTTCCAAGACCTCATAACTTTTCCTCCTCCGCGGAATAGAGCCTCTTCGTGATGTCCCGGTAGGGCTTGATGGAACGGGGGTCGTTAATCTCCTGACGGAAGACCACCTGCCCTGTCGTTCGATTGATCTGGATGATGCGGCCGTCGTAGAGCTGGTCCCCCACTCTCAGGAAATATCCCTTGTTGTCGCTCCCGTTGAAGAAGGCCAGGTTGTCCTTGCCCTTCTGAACGATGCCCACCAGGTCCACTTCGGAGATGAGCATGCCGGCGATTCCCTTGGGACGAGGTCCCTTGTCGGACTTGGTCTGCTCCACCAACGATCGGAAAGGGTCCCTTCGACCCGCCGGGTCGTAGGTGAATCCCCGTCCGGCGAGCACGCTCTCGCTCTCTTCGATGATCTTCTCGATGGTCTTGGTGTTCTGCTCGTCCTGCTTTTGGGCGACTTCCTGGCCCTTGGCCGCATCGGCGGCCGCGGGCGGCGCGGCGTTCTCCCCGAGGGCGACAATCGAACCCGCCGCAACCATGGCCGAGGCGGCGGCCAGGGCCCGGAGGAGGGTGGTTAGATGGCAGCGGGTCATTGCTGGCCTCCCTGGGACTTCGCAGAGTTGTCGTCGTAGACGAAGGTCGTGGCGGTGAAGGTGGAGTGGATGGTGCCCTTCCCGCCCGAATTGGTGCCGATCTGCACATTGTCCACGTTGATGATGCGCGAGTATTTGCTGATGCGGTCGAAGAACACGCCGAGATCGTGGTAGTCCCCCGTGACTTCCATGTTGATGGGGAACTCGCGGTAGAACTCCACCGGCTTCAGGGCCCCCGGATCGAAGCGCTGCAGGTCCAGGTTGGACTGATCGGTGAGGTTCTTGACCCATTTCAGCAATTCGCCGGTCTCCGGCTCCGTGGGCAGGATTTGCAGCAGGTCGTCGAGCTTTCTCTGGAGGTTGGCGATTTCCTTCTCGAACTCGGGCAGTTTCGCCTCGATGGCGGCGCCGCGGCGAATTTCCGACTGGAGATCCTCCAGCCGCTTGGCATCGGCCATGTTCTGCTGCTTCATCTGGCTGAAGTTGGGGTAAGCCCAGTAGGCGACGCAGATCAGGCCCAGGCACAATGCCGCGACCAGCGCTACCTGACCCCAGAACGGAAGATTCTTGAAATCCAATGCCATTGGTTCACCCCGAGAGGCTCTAGAGGCCCGTGCTCCCCTGATCCCCCTCGGCGGTGACCGCCGAGGGCAGGAACTTGCAGGACAATGAGAAGGTGATGCCCTGGGGCGTGGATGCGATGGGCCCCAGCACCACCTGGTCGAAGAACTTGGACCCGGTGAGATTGTTGTAGAAGTTGGAGACCGCGTTATAGGTGGTGGCCTTGCCGTTGATGGTCACATTGTTGGCCGTTCCGTTCATCGAGTCCAGCCAGAGGAAGTCCGGAAGTTTCCGGCTGATCTCGTCCAGCAGGTGCACCGGACCGCTCTGGTTCTTCTTGAGCTGCGTGATCAGGTTGATCTTCTTGTTCAGCAGATCCCGCTGCGCCTTGTAGGTGTCCCCCTTCTTGATGATCTCGTCCAGGCGCTTCTTCTCCGCCTCGGCTTTGACGATCTGATCGGTCAGCTCCGAGTGCTCCGCCTGCAGGCTGTACCACTTCCAGCTGCAGAACACGAAGCTCAGTGCCACCAGGGCCACCAGGAGCAGATTCTGCGGAACGTTGCCCGGCATCTGCAGGGAGGGCTTGAGGGATCGAGACTTCGTGGGCCGGGCTTCGGCGAGCAGGTTGATCTTAATCATCGATCGCCCACCTTTCTGATGGCGAGTCCCACCGCGACGGCGGCGCATGAGGAGAGCTCATCGACCGTCTCGGACGGGACGTCCTTGCCGATGGTCACCCGGCGGAAGGGGTCCATGCGCTCCACGGGAATGCCAAAGCGCTCTCCCAGCGACTCGAGGAGGCTGGGAATTCTGGATGCGCCGCCCGAAATGTAGATCCGATCGATGCTCTCGCCCGGGGTGGTGTTCTTGAAGAAATCCAGCGTCTTCTGGATCTCGGCGCCCATGTATTCGTTCACGGAGCTCATCATCGGGGCCACGGTCTCCTGGGAGGCCCCTTCCACTTCCTCGCCCCGTTTCACCCTCTCGCTCTGATCGAAGCTCAGGTTGAGCTCCTTGCGGATGGCGTCGTTGTATTGGTTGCCGCCGATGGAGATGTCCCGCCAGAAGATGGAAGAGCTCCCCTTGAGGACCGAGACATTCGTGACGGTGGCGCCGATGTTGGCCAGGGCGCAGGTCTGTCCGGAGTCGATCTCGTAGTTCATCTCGAAGGCGTTTTGCAGGGCGAAGACGTCCACATCCACCAGCGAGGCGTTGCGCCCCGCCTGCCCCACCACCGCCGTGTAGTCATTGATCTTGTCCTTCTTGGCGGCCACCAGCAGGACATCCATGTTGCCATCTCCCGCCAGGTTGGTCCCCTTCAGAATCTGGTAGGCGATGTTCACGTCCTCCACGTCGAAGGGGATGTACTGCTCCGCCTCCCACTGGATGCTCTCGGCAAGCTCCTCTTCGCTCATCACCGGCAGAGAGATTCTCTTGATGATGACCGAGTGTCCCGACAGGGCGATGGCGCAATCCGTGGCCTTGATGTTCCGGGAGCTGAAGCAGCGCTGCACCGCTTCCACCACCAGGCCGGAATCCATGATGGCGCCGTCGACGATGGCCTCAGGGGAAAGGGGCTCCAGGGAGGCGTTGATCAGGTGGTAACCCTTGCCTTTGCCCAGATCCTTGAGTTCAACGACTTTGACGCTGCTGGAGCCGATGTCCAAGCCCACCAGGTTTTTGTTCCTTGAGAAGAACACCCGATCTCTCCTTATCTCAGAGGTTTGTGGAACGGCCCCTCATATTTCCTGACCTTTTGCGACTCCACGGGATTTGAATATATGTCGGCGTCCAAGGTTTGCAAGTTCATCTGTCACGAAATTCATTGTTGAGTTTTCATTATTGAATGTGTGTGTAATTCGTTGTTTCTAAGAATCGTTCGCCGGCAGGAGGGGGTGTCGCAGGGAGTGTGGGTGGGACGCCACCCGATTGTCAGTGGTGGGTTTTTGACGGGGGCGGCAGGCCCCATTGGGGTTGATCCGGGAGTCTCGGTTGTGTTAGAGTTCCGATTCTTTTCGGCTCAATCAGAAGGAGAGCACGCATGGCCCGCGTCTGTGCTATCTGCGGGAAGGGACCGCGCTTCGGGCATCAGGTCAGCCACGCCCACAATGTCTCCCAGCGAGTGTGGCAGCCGAATCTTCAGTCTGTCCGAATCGAGGTCAACGGGGGCCGCCGCAGGCGCCGTGTCTGTACGCGCTGCATCCGGTCGGGAGCGGTTGCCAAGGCCGTTTCCTGAGCCTTCTCATTCCACTCGAGCAATGGCGTCAATTTCCACCCGCGCTCCCTTCGGGAGAGCTGCCACCCCCACGGTGGAGCGGGCCGGAGGGTGCGCCCCAAAGTACTCGCGGTAAACCTCATTCATTTTTGTAAACTCACCTAAATCCAGAAGGTACACGGTCGTCCTGACGACCCGATCCGTCCCCGATCCCCCCGCCGTCAGGATGGCTTGAAGATTCTCCAGAACCCGCCTCACCTGGGCGGAAATGTCTCCCTGAACCATCTCACCGGTCGCTGGATCGAGCGGAATCTGCCCCGAGATGAACAGGAATCCCCCGGCCGTGATCCCCTGGGAATAGGGGCCGATGGCCGCCGGGGCGGACTGGGTCTTCACCACGCCGCGTGTCGTCATGTCGCGTTCTCCTGTGAGGTGGCTTTCATCCGCTTTGTCGCTCCACGTCATGGACTCCCTGGATGCCCCGCAAGCGCTTGACGATCCGCTCCAGGTGGTCCAGGTCGGAAATGTCCAGGGTCAGGGTGATCTGCCCCTTCTTGCCCTCGAAAGTCTTGGCGCTCACATCGCTGATGTTCGATTTCTCGTCGGCGATGGCGGAAGTGACCCGGGCCAGCACGCCCTGGCGATCTTCGGAGGTGATGTTGAGGCGCACCTGAAACTTCGCCTCCTTGCTGCCCGCCCAGGCCACCTCGATCTTGCGCTCCGGGTCGTAGAGCAGCCTCTCGACGTTGGTACAGCGCTGAGAGTGCACCGAGACGCCTTTCCCCCGAGTGATGTAACCCACGATCGGCTCGCCCCGGATGGGGCCGCAGCACTTGGCGAGATACACCATGACGTCGTCCAGGCCCCGTACCTTGACGGCCGTCCCGGAAAGCCCCAACGCCTTCTTCACCACCGTGGTGATTTTCGATTCGGTGGGCTCTTTCCAATCCGTCCCGGGCGCCAGGTGGCCGACGAGCTGCTTCACCGAGACCTTTCCGTAGGCCACGGCGGCGTAGTAGTCGTCCAGGCTGGGGAATCCCAGGGAGCTCAGGGCCTCGCTGAGCTTTCCATCGCCATGGAGTATCTTCGAGGAGATGTGGAAGCGCTTCAGCTCCCGCTCCACCAGGGATTTCCCCAGCTGGATACTGCTGCTGCGGCGATCCGTATTGAGCCACTGGCGAATCTTGCTGCGGGCCCGGGATGTCACGACGAAGCTCAGCCAGTCCTGGCTGGGCCGATGGGCCGGGCTCGTGAGGATTTCCACGATGTCGCCGTTGTGCAGAGGGGTCTTCAGCGGCACGAGCTTGCCGTTCACCCGGGCCCCGAAGCAGTGGTGTCCCACTTCGGAATGGATGGAGTAGGCAAAGTCCACCGGCGTCGCCCCGCGGGGAAAGCTCTTGACCTGCCCTTGGGGAGTGAAGGCGTAAACCTCCTCCGGGTACAGCTCGACCTTCACCATCTTCAGGAAATCAGCGGGGTCCCTGAGTTCCTGCTGCCACTCCATGATCTGCCTCAGCCACTGGATGTTGGGGTCCTCGCCGGCTTTTACCCTTTTCCCCTCCTTGTATTTCCAGTGAGCCGCGATCCCCTCCTCGGCGATCCCATGCATCTCCGGCGTGCGGATCTGAACCTCGAAGGGCTGTCCTTTTTCGCTCATCACCGAGGTATGGAGCGACTGATACATGTTGGGCTTCGGCATGGCAATGAAGTCCTTGATGCGGCCAGGCACCGGCCTCCAGATGGAATGAATGGTCCCCAGGGCCGCGTAGCAATCCTTCACGGTGGGCGTGAGGATACGGAAAGCCAGGTAGTCGTAGACCTGCCCCACATCGATGCCCTGCACCCTCAGTTTCTTGTAGATGCTGTAGAGATGCTTCACCCGGCCGGTGATTTCACAGCGAATTCCCTGCTCCTGCAGCTTGGTCTCCAGGGTCGTGCGGATCTCGTTGATGAAATTGTCGCTGAGCTTTCGCCGTTCTTCCAGCGCTGACACCAGGGAAGCATAGCCTTCCGGATCCAGGTATTTCAGGGCGATGTCTTCCAGCTCGCTCTTGATCTTTCCCATGCCCAGACGGTTGGCAATGGGAGCGTAGATCTCCATCGTTTCCCGGGAGATGCGCTGCTGCTGGCGCTGCGACAGGTGCTCCAGAGTGCGCATGTTGTGGAGTCGGTCTGCCAGCTTCACCAGGATGACTCGGATGTCGTCGACCATCGCGAGCATCATTTTCCGGAAATTCTCGGCCTGGGCCTCTTCCCGCGAGGTGAAGGCAATCCGGCTGATCTTGCTGAGTCCCTCCACCAGATGGGCGATGTCCTTGCCGAAATACTCCTCCAGCACCTCCCGCGTGGTGAGTGTGTCCTCGATGACGTCGTGCAGAAGCCCGGCGACCACGCAGGTAAGGTCCAGCCGCAGCTCCGCCAGGATCTGGGCCACTTCCAGGGGATGGGTGAGATAGGGCTCTCCGGACGAGCGCACCTGCCCCCGGTGCTCCATGGCGGAGAAGACATAGGCCCGACGCAGGAGCTCCATGTCCGCGTCCGGCATGTACGAGAGTACTTGTTCCTGGATGTCTTCGAAGCGGATCAAAAGGGCCGATCCCGTTCAGGAAGGAACCCCCCGAGGGCGCGTGCCTTCCGGGACTGTGCGCTGTCAGGGCCAAGGATAACGCAGGGAGGGGATCCCTGCAACGCGGGAGATCAGGCCTTGCGCCGGCGTCTTTCGTTCCACCACCGCTGGTGGAGCACCAGGATGGGACTCGCGACGAAAACCGACGAATAGGCCCCCGCGGCGAATCCCACCAGCAGGGTGAACGACAGCGCGTCCATCCGGTCCCCGCCATACAGGTACAGGGCCGTGGTGCACAGCATCACGGTGAACTGCGTGAGGATGGTCCGGCTGAAGGTCTGATTGATGGAAGCGTTCACGACGCGCTCGAACTCCTGGCTGCGGTAGATGCGCAGGTTTTCCCGGATGCGGTCCAGGACCACCACCGTGTCGGCGATGGAGTAACCGACGATGGTGAGCAGGGCGGCCACCACCGGCAGGGTGAATTCCTTCTGGGTGAGGGCGAGTGCGCCCATCGCGACGATGACGTCGTGAAAAAGGGCCACCACGCCCGCGATGCCCCAGATGAAGCGGAAGCGGAACCAGATGTAGACGAGAATGCCGATGTTCGACCCGATGACGGCCCAGGTAGCCTTCCAGATCAGGTCCCGACCGGCGCTCGGGCCGACGAATTCGACGCTGCGGGGTGATGCCTGGCCGATGAACGTCCCGTCCTTCAGCATGGTCTGAACCACGGGGCTAAGGGTGGGAATTCGCTGCACTTCCGCGAGAGACCGGAACAACCCCCCCTGGGCATCGCGGGCCGCGATGATCGTTTCCGCGGAAGCGCGCGCTTCGACCGGGGAGCCCGCGGGAAGGGTGCCCGCCTGCTTCGCGGCCTCGATTCGGGTCGTGAGCCAGGTCTCCAGAGAGCCGGCGCTGGCCTGGTTCAGGTCGATCTTGCCGGCCGCCGCCAGCTTCCGGTCCTCTTCGGTCGCGAGAGCCGCCAACACCTTTTGCGAGACATCGCTGGAGCCGATCAGGCCGCCTTCCGACTGCGTCTGCTTGCCCTGGCCGATGCGGATGAGCAGCTCATGGTCCTCGGGTTTGCCAATGCGCTGCAAATCAACTTCCCCGATTCCAAGCGCCTCCAAATCCTTCCGCACCTGCTCCACCGAGGGATCGTTCAGGAAGCGGACCCGGACTTCGGTGCCGCCGCGAAAGTCGACTCCCCAGTTGAGCCCGCGCGTGAACAACGCGAAGAGGCTGGCCGCCACCGCCACGGCAGAGATGCCGATAAACAGGAACTTCTTTCCCATCACGTCGAAGTTGGTGTTGGTCAAGAGATGGAATTGCTTCACGCTGAAATCTCCGCTTCGCGCATCAAATGCTCAGGCGGTCGATCCGCCGAGTGCTCAGATAGGTGTCGAACAGGGCATGCGAGACGAAAATGTTGGTGTACAGGTTGGCGATGATCCCGATGCACAGCGTTATCGCGAAGCCCCGGACCGGGCCGGTGCCGTAGCCGAACAGGAACAGCGCCGCGATGAGGGTGGTCACGTGCGAGTCGACGATGGTGCTGAAGGCCTTGTCAAAGCCGCTGGCCACGGCCGCTTTGACGGTCTTCCCCAGCCGCAGCTCCTCGCGGATTCGCTCGAAAATCAGCACGTTGGCGTCGACCGCCATCCCGATGGTCAGAGCGACCCCTGCGATCCCCGGGAGCGTCAGGGTGGCGTGGAAATAGCCCATGGCGCCCAGGAGGAGCAACACGTTCAGGCCCAGGGCGATGATGGCGTTCAGGCCCGACAGGCGGTAGTAGACCAGCATGAAGATGACGACCAGGACGGCCCCCATGACCGAGGCGACGATTCCCTGGCGAATGGAGTCGGATCCCAGGGAGGGCCCCACGGTCCGCTCCTCCAATAGCTCCATACCCGCCGGCAGGGCGCCCGAGCGTAGCTTGATTGCCAGATCCTCGGCCGATTCCACGGTGAAGCTTCCCTCGATCACACCGGAGTCGCGAATGACGGCATTGATCCTGGGCGCGGAGATGACCTTCTTGTCCAGGAGGATCGCCAGGAGCTGCCCCTCGTTGGCGCGGGTCAGATCTTCGAAGCGCTGGCCGGCATCGGCGGTGAGCCGAAATTGGACCACGGCGTCGCCGAGCCGCCCTACGTCGCGCCGGGCGTCCCGCAGGTCGTTCCCGGTAATCGGTGAGGCCTTCTTGCAGGGCCAATAGCGCACCTCGCCGGCTTGCTGAATCTCCGCGGCATAGACTTCCGTGTCCGCCGGCAGGGCGCCTCCAAACATGGATTGAAGCTGGGCAAGACTTGCCGGAGCCTGCGATCGAAAATCCTCGACCCGTTGGCCCGGAGGGATGCTCACCAGCTTCCATTCGAGGTAGGCCGGCGATCCGATGAGCTCCTTCACCCGCTCGGTATTCTGGATTCCCGGCAGCTGCACCAGGATGCGCTCGTCCCCTCCTCCTGCGAAGCCCACCTGCTGGATGACCGGCTCCGACACCCCGAACTTGTCCACCCGGTTCCGGATGGTCTCCAGGGCCTGCCTCAGGGAGGATTCGCGGATTTCCCGCACCCGCGCAGGCTTCATTTCGAGCAGGAATTCACCGCCCCCCTTCGCAGAAACGCTGTAGGCGGAGAATTGGGATGAGACGAGATCCCGGAAGTCCGATGCCTTGGCGGAATCCACGCCACCCACCAGGATGCCGCCGACCCCTGTCGATTCCAGCTTCTGAGTCGTCACGCCGCGCTTGGCGAGCTCGGCGCGCAGGGTCTCCGCGTCCAGGTCCGTGGAGGCCTTGATGGCGTCGTCGGTCTTCACTCGCATGACCAGATGGATTCCGCCCTTCAGGTCCAGGCCGAGTTTGATTTTCTCTTGCAGGGGAAAGCACAGGTAGGAGGCCGCGAGTGTCACGATGACGATGAGGGCCCAGCGCCATTTCAGAGGCATGCTTTCACTCCCTTTTTCCGACGACGGTCACGATGGCGCTCTTGGAGAAATCGACCTTGACATTGTCCGCGATTCGCACCTGCACGATATCGTCCTGGAGCGCAACCACGGTGCCGTGAATGCCGGAGGAGGTGATGACCTTGTCCCCGGACTTGAGGGCATCCAGCATGGTCTGCATGGCTTTCTGCTTGGCGCGGGCCGGGCGAATGAGCAGGAAGTAGAAGATCAGGAAAATCAGGGCCAGGGGCAGGAATTGCAGCAGCAGATTGGGGCTCCCCTGCCCCTGCGTGGGAGCCAAGTTCACAGCCAGGCTTGAAAACGTCACCGGTGGAGTCCCGATTCTCAGGAAATTGCGATTCTCAAAACAGAACCGTTCCAGCCGGGGATGACCCGACGGGAACGGTCGCCGCAGTTGCACAGGTTCGATAGGTTGCCCGAAGCGGGGTGAATTGTCAAGGCGCCACTCGCGGGGTTGACCCCGGCGGCCTCCCTGGCCTAGACTCCCGGCGCTTTCCGCCCCTTAGCCCGCGAAATTCCTCGAGTTTCACGGAGATCCGTCGTGCCCAGCCTCGAGTCGCCTCCCGACCCTGCCTCGGGACCACTCTGGCTGGAAGTCACCGGATTCCCCGGCGCCGACGGCTGGCGTGCCGGCTTCACGACCCGTCGCGCCGCCGGAGAGCTTTCCGAGGTCCTGCCCATGCTGGGGTTGCAGGGATTGCCCGTGTTCCGACTCTCGCAGCTCCATGGGGCGGAAGTGGTTACCATCGGGCCCGAGGACATGCCCCGTCCGACTCTCCCGAAAGGAGACGGTTTGGCGACCTCACGACGGGGGGTCGTCGTGGCTGTGGCGTCAGCCGACTGTGTGCCGATCGTGCTCTTCGATCCGCTTCGCCGCGCCGGAGCCGTCCTGCACGCGGGCTGGCGCGGCACCCGAGCGAGAATCGTCCGTGCGGGGGTGGAAACCCTTCGCAGAGGGTTCGGGAGTCGACCCGAAAATCTCAAGGCCATGATGGCTCCCTCCATCGGACCCTGCTGTTACCGCGTCGGCAGCGAAGTGCTGGACGAGTTCCGCGTCGCCCGGCATTCCCTGGATGGTTTGTGGCGGGCAGAAGGTGACGGAGGCTTTCTGGACCTTCCCGGGGTGAATCGTCGTGCGCTTTTGGAGTCCGGACTGGATCCGGAGCACATCCACCCATCGGGACTCTGCACGCACTGCCTTCCGACGCTGTTTCCGTCCTACCGCCGGGACGGCGCTGGGGCCGGAAGAATCCTCACTTTTCTGGGCTCACCCGCCGCGCCTTGACACCCGAGCGTTGCGGCTCTTAGCATGACGGGAGAGTTGGCGGTTGTCGATGGAGGGGGGCTTGCCGGAATCATTTCGAGCGGAGCGGGAAGACCTGGAGCGCGCCTTGCAGGAGTTCCTGCGCAAGAGCGAAGCGGGAATTCTGCGGGCGGCCAGGGAAACGGCCGCTTCCCTCTCACGGGGCGGCAAGGTGCTGTTCTTCGGCAACGGCGGCAGCGCGGCGGAGGCTCAGCACCTCTCCGCTGAGCTGGTCAACCGCATGACGCGCGACCGACCCGCTCTCGCGGCCATGGCGCTGAGCACCGACACCTCGGCTCTCACCAGCATCGCCAACGATTCCGCTTATGAGCACATCTTCGCCCGACAGCTTGAAGCGCTGGGAAGAAACGGAGATGTTGCCGTGGCGCTCTCCACTTCCGGAAACTCTCCCAGCATCTTGCGCGGGCTGGAAGCCGCCAAGCGTGGCGGAATGCTCACGGTGGCGCTGCTGGGAAGGGATGGAGGGCTGGCGGGGAAACTGGCGGAAATCCCTCTGGTCGTGGAGACGCCCGTGACAGCGCGCATTCAGGAAGTTCATCTCTTCGCGGGACACCTCTTCTGCGAGGCCGTCGAGGCTATCCTCTTTCCCACCCCCCGCCCAAAGGACTGAGCCGAAAAAAACCCCGGGGTAAGCGCCCCCCGGGGTGACGGGTCATCGGCACTTCCAGCCTACTGACTCAGCTGCTTGGCCATGGTCCGGATCTCGCCGGCGTCGGCTGCCTTGGGTGCGAGCTCCAGGTATTTGTTGAACTGGGCCACCGCCCCTTTGAAATCGCCCTGCTTCACCAGCGCGTATCCCAGCTCCTTGTGGGCCGCGGCATAGGCCGGGTCCAGCTCCACCGCTTTCTGAAAGGCCTTGATAGCCTCTTCATTCCGATCACTGTTCTTGGCGATGGCCCCGATATTGAACCAGGTGACGGAGGCATGGGCAGGATCCGCGTCCGCCAGAGCCTTGTATTCCGCCTGAGCGGCGGCCTGGTTTCCCTGCTTTTCGTAGATCGACGCCATGCTGGCGTGCAGCTCGGGACGGTTGGGGGAGATCTCCGCGGCCTTCTTGTAATACTCGAGCGCCTTGTCCAGGTTCCCCTGCTTCTCGTAAATGGCTGCCGCGTTGGAGTAGGCGGAGTCCTGATTGGGACTGAGGGGAATCTCCGCTTCGAACTCCTTCAGAGCCTCGGCATCCTGCCCCATCTGGGAATAGGCGACGCCCAGGTAAAAGTGGGCCCCTTGCTGATCCGGCTTGAGCGCCAGAGCCTTCTGCAGTGGCACGATGGCCAGATCGAATTGCTTGGTGTTGATGTAAGCCTTGCCCAGCGTGAATTGTACCGCGGCGTTCTCGGGGGTCTTCTCCAGGAACTCTTTCAAAATGGGTATGGCCTGCTCGCTCTTACCCGCCTTGATCAGGTCCACCGCTTCGGTCACGGTGTGGCTCGGGGGAGCAGCCGGAGCCGCCGGCGCCGCTGGCGCTCCTGCGACAGGGGCGGGTGGAGCTGCGGTCGTCCCAGCAGCGGCGGGCGCAGCCGCTGGCGCCCCTCCCTGCTTCGTCGCCACGGCCTGGCGGAGGGCGTTGTTGAAGTCCGCCTCCTTCACCATGACGAAATTCATCTCATTGACTCCAACGTCTCCGACCGGGACCGGATGAATCGAAGGGAATTCCTGCTTCGTATTCATGATCACCTCGTCGGCGCCGCGATCGGTGCGCTGCGAATCGACGAGCTTCCAGTTGACCTTGAGAACCAGATATCCCGGCAGCTTCGGGACCACGCGCCACAGCGGCTCGATCGAGATGTCCAAATACGGATAGGTGTATTTCCCCTTCTTGCTGGTCTTGACCGGTCCCACCCGCTTGCCCTGGATCGTGGCGTTTTCGAACCAGACTTCCACCTTCTCGAGAGGGGCCCCCGAATCGTCCGTCACCGTGCCGGTCACCTTGGCGGTGACCTCAGCATGGGCCGGCGTTCCGGCGGCAAGGATGAGAAGCGTCCCGGCCAAACAAGCCAGCCCCGATCGAATCACCTTCCTGTCCAAATTCGTCATGGGTCTCACTCCTGCCGGGCAGAACCGCCCGCCCGGTTCCACAGAATTATAGAACATCCCCCTGTCGCTTCAATCTTCGCGTCGGGACCGGCGCTCCCGGCCGCCTCGGCCGGGGGACTCTCTCCCTCGACTTTCCCGGACTCGCCAGGAGGGCGTGGGCACCATAAAGAAGGAGGAAAAGTGTCCCGATTCCCAGATGTGCCCACCCCATGATTTGCCGGGGGCCCCGGGAAGTCAACACCTGGAGCCCATAGCCCGTGGACGCCATGGGCAATAGAATCCAGGCCAATAGAATCCCGGTCTTCCTCCCTCTCCTGGCCTTGGGATCGCGGTATTTCCCCACGATGTGCTCGCGCGTGATGAGGCCCAAGGCGAACAGCAGCGCGGGAGCCGCCAGGACGTGCGCCGAAAGTAGCAGGGGTTGCCAGGGGTGGTTTACCACGGAAAAGGGATCGGAGCTCTTCAGCAGATATTTCATGCAGGCATAACCAAGACCGGTGGCACCGGTCAGGATGACCGTGACTACGAGGAGGGCTTTCTCGAAACGGCTGATCACTGGCTCGCCCTCGCCAATCGATGTAGCGCGAGAATTCTCCTGCAGGCGCTCGTGATGGCCCCGGCCGTCAGTGAGGCACCCGAGAGGTTGTGAATGCCCCGCCGAATGGCCAAATCTGCATCCAGGCCTTTGCCGGCAAACTGCTCGAGCCAGGCCTTCCGTGGAAAGTAGTCTTCGGGCTCCGAGAAGGAGAGGATTTCCACCCGTCGTATCGTGCCATCACCCGCCAGAAGCACCATGACGGTCTCCGGAAGCGTGCGCACCAGATGGGTATCGAAATAGGCGTATCCGCGGATTCCAGTCTCGTCGCTTCCGACGTAATAGCTGAAGACCCTGCCGGTGATTTTCGATCCGGCCTCATGCTCCGCCGTTGCAGCCTGAGCGTCACTCAGAAAGAGGGTCTTGCGCTCCACCTGGACGGGAGGAGGAAAGGCGCTCTTCAGCGCCGCTTCCTGGGTCAGGTACACCTTGGCCATGCAGTGGGTGCCGGCCAGGGTGAGCACAAAAATCGATGCCAAGCCTCGGCCGGCGCTCCTGGTACTTCCCGGCGATGACCGCATGGCTCTGGATCCTTTTACACTGAAAATAACCAGGCCGGGCGCGGGCGCCTCTCTCGGGGCCAGGCGCAAGGGACCACTCGATTCACGCGCGACGGCTGCGCCCCTACGCCCGCCCCTGGCCACCTTCGCTCGGAGATACAACTTGGCGTGACCGAGTGGCTGGACTAGAAAATCCAGCCCAGGCCCAGTTGGAGTGCATCCACTCCAGTTCCCGCTCCGTTGTCCACGTCCTGATAGTCGGCCTTGAGCACCACCTGCGGGATGGGCTTCCAGGTCAGCCCCACGGTTCGAATCCGCTGTTGGAAGGCCGGATTCTCGACAAATCCCGAAGGCACGCCGTCTTGCGTATCCAGGGCCTCGTATCGGAAGAACGGGGCCAAAGACTGGCGCCTCATTTTGCGAAGCGAAAGAATATCCCACTCGGCCTGGAGGTACCATCCCTTCAGGCCCTCTCCCACCGATTCGTCGCTCCCGGGCAGGATGCCCAGGGCCTGGTCGATCGCCGCAGCGTCGCCAATCGTGCCGCGCGTCCAGAGTCCGCGCCCCTCGAACCCCCGCCACTGGTATTGCGCGTGAACGTCATAGAGCGTCACCCGGGCTGAGGCGGGGATCTGTCCCTGACCGGAATCTCCGGTGTAGCCTGAGATCCCCGCCAGCAGGCCTTGCACTCCGATCAGGTCCAGCCGGCCGGTCAATGCGAAGTTGTTGGCCAGCGAGTTCGAGCCGCTCTGCCTCCCTTCCCGAATCCCCTCTTCTGCCGTGAAGCCCAAGGCGTCCAGTCCTGCCACCACGTAAGCACGATAGGCGAGCCATTTGGACTCTCCAAAGACTCCGGCCCCATTCTCCCTCCAGGTGGTGGGCAGAATCAGGGTCTCCACCCGCGGGCGCAGCACGCCGGGGAACGTGGTCGGCTCATGTTTTTCATTGAGGATGCCCACGGGGAGCAGCAGCAGCCCTGCCCGGGCGTTGAAGCCTTTTTTGAACATGAAGTCCAGGTAGGCGAACTCAACCGACACTTCCCCCTTCTCCTCGTCCCCCTCCCCGGTGGTGGCGTGCTCGTATTCGATCTCCGAATTGAAGAGGATTTTGTCATTCCATTTGTAGCCGAAATAGAAGACGGCCCGCAGCATGTCCAGCCGATCGGCTTCCCCGGATGCGGCGCCGGCATCGTTCTTCCCGGCGAAATCCAGATAGGCCATTTCGCCGTAACCGCCGAGTGAGACTCCTTCCTTCACCTGATAAACCTTGGAAGCCGCCGGGCCGAACCCATTGATCGATGGACCCGCTGGTGGCGCCGCCGCTTCACCGATCTTGAGAGCTTCGATCTCCCGGGTCAGCGCCTCGATCTGCTTCTCCAGGACCGCGATCTGCGAGCTCTCGGGTGCCTGCGACGACTTCCGAAGTGCCTCCACTTCCGTCATCAACTGCTGGACCTTCTTTTCGAGAGCCTCCAGCCTTGCCGCTGATTCGCTGGCTGCCTCACTGGTCGAGCTGGCGGGGGGAGACGATTGCGCCCTGGCTGCGAAGGGCTGTACAGCAGCCAGGAAAAGCGCCAGGAGTGCGGCGCAGGCACGATTAACGGATCTCGACATTCAACCTCCGGTGGCCGTCGCGTGGACGGGATGTGATCACGAGAAAATGGCCGGCCGGGGCCGGGCGCAAAGTCCCGCTCGCCCGTGGCAGCCCGTCTGCCTTCTCGGCCGGTTCGAGAAACAGTGCCAAGAGATCGCTGCGGGGGCGGGCCCAGGCTTCCCCGCGCACCGGGCCCATGACGAAAAGTGCCGTGGAGAGGGCGTCGGCGGATGTCGCATCCAGGGCCAAAGCTGAGGCGCTGAAGCGTCCGTCCACCGGTCGGCCTGTAGCTGGATCTACGATTTCTCCTGGCCGCTCGGAATTTCCGCTGGTGGCCAGGGACACGCCACTCAGGATCAGCGGGTAGGTGGGCCTTTGTCGGTCGCCGGGATCCGCCGGGGTCACCGTCCAGCCCACCTCTCCGGGTGGGGACCCGAGGGCCAGCAACTGTCCGCCCGCATCCAGGAGGGCGTCGTGGACTCCATGCTGCGCGAGAACCCTGGCCGCCAGATCCAGAGCGAATCCCTTGCCGATGCCACCCAAGTCCAGCCCTGCGCCGGGGGGCATGGCCACGGTGCGCGTTTCCGGATCGAGCCTGATCTGATTCCACCCGACGACGGAAGGACTCCCGGCCGAGGATGGCTCGTGCGACATGGAATGGGACTGGCCGTTGCGGAACCGCCGCGTAAGCGGCTCCACGGTGGGATCGAAGGCGCCGCCGGTTTCGCGGGCCCAGAAAAGTGAGGAGCTCACGGCCATGAAGAGGCTGGGGGATACCCGCATCGCCCCCTCCCCCGCCTGTGCATTGAGCCGAGAGACCTCGCTCTGATTTCTCCAATTGCTGAGCACGTCTTCCAGGCGGCCAACTTCCTCCAGCGCCGCCTCCAGCGCCGACGCGGTCTTGGAAGCGCCTCCTGTCTCGACCGCCTCGATACGGAAGATGGTCCCCATCAGATAGCGGGCCCTGATCACGGTGGGGGAAGGCCCGCCTGCTAGCCCGACGCACCCGCCGGAGCACAGCAGAACACTCAGGCAGAATCCCGCCCGTGGCGACGCGGGCCTGCTAGGCGCGCCGGGCACGAGCCGCCTCCGCGCAACGGGCGCACATCCCAAAAAGCTGAACGGAGCGTCTCTGAGCCGCGAACCGCCGCCGGCGACACACCCGGTCCAGCAGTCGCTCCAGGGCCGCGCTGCCGAATTCGGTGACCTCGCCGCAGCGCAGACAGATAAGATGTTCGTGGTGCCGCCCCCCCAGGCTGCTCTCGTAAAGCGCGCGCTTGTGCCCCAGGCTCAGCCGTCGGACCAACCCGCCCGACACCATGTGCTCCAGGGTCCGGTACACGGTCGCCCGAGAGACAGCCTCCCCTCGCTGTCGGAAGCGTGCCACGAGATCCTCCGCCGCAAAGTGGCGCTCCCCCAGCGCGAGAATCTCCTGCAGCATGGCCCTCCGGCCCGCGGTGTTGCGAAGGTTTCGACTCTCCAGGAATTGATTGAAGAGGTTTTGACGGTTCATGGCTCCCCCTTCACAGATTGAGAATCAATCTCAAAATGAGACGGGGAGGATAGCCCATCGCGCCCAGGTCGTGCAAGATTAAACTGCGACTCAGTCTCATTTATTGAGATGATCTTCGAGCCCGAGGGCGGGGGCTCCGCCCCGGGGGGGTTGGCGCCTGCGGGTTGCCCTGGAGTAGACTCCCGCGCATGAGTACCAAGAGTACCCAGCGCGGCTCCAAGGAATCTCCCCCGGCTCAGGCGAAGCCGGCCTCCGCCTCGCGGGTGATCATGACCGAACTGGTGATCCCCGAGGACACCAACTCCCAGGGAAACATTTTCGGCGGCCGGGTCATGTCGCTCATCGACAAAGCCGCATCCGTGGTGGCCTTGCGTCACTGCCGCAGCCAGGTGGCCACCGCCTCAGTGGACAGCCTGACTTTCCTTTCCGCCATCCGACTGGGAAGCATCGTGGTCATCGAGGCACGCCTGAACGCGGTTTTCCGGTCTTCCATGGAAGTGGGCGTGCGCGTGGAATCAGAGGATGTCTTGACCGGCGAGAGGCGGCACACGACGACCGCCTATGTGACCATGGTGTCCCTGGATGCTTCCGGGCGTCCCCAGGCTGCTCCCAGGCAGCTCTTGGAAAGCCAGGACGACCGGCGGCTCGAGGAGGAGGCGGGCCACAGGCGGGACTATCGCCTGCAAGGGCGCTCCCGTGACGCCGGCCCTACGAAATGAGAATCTGAAAGTCCTCCGGATGAAGTTCGGAAACCGGCTCGACCTGCACTGCCGCTTCCCCGCTCACACCCGATTCCTGCAGAAAAACCGTCCAGTTCGCGCGGATGGACGCAGCCACGTCCGGGTGGACGCGCAGCCGGAACGTGCCCTGGGGCATGAGCGCCGCGCTCTTCTTCAAATCCTTCATGACTTCCAGGCGCACCGTCGCGGGATTCCGCAGCCGTCCGGAGCCCCGGCAGGTGGGGCAAGGACCGCACATCAATGCCTCGAGGCCCTGCCGGATGCGCTGCCGGGTGATTTCCACCAGGCCGAACTCGCTGATCTGCAGCACTCTGCTCCGGGCCCTGTCTGATTTCAGCGCCTGCTCCAGAGTCTCTGCCAGCTGAGCACGATTCTCCAGCGATGGCATGTCGATGAAATCGATCACCAGGATACCCCCCAGGTCCCGAAGTCGAATCTGCCGGACGATTTCCCGCGCCGCCTCGAGATTGGTGTGCAACGCCGTCTCCTCGAAATCGCTGCTGCCGACGAATTTTCCCGTGTTCACGTCAATGGCGACCAGCGCCTCGGTGGGGTGGATGAGCAGGTATCCCCCGGAGGGGAGCCAGACGCGCCTTCTCAGAGCCTTCTGGATCTCCCTCTCGATGCCGTAAAAATCGAAAATGGGCTCCGGGCGATTGTAGTGCTCGATGCGCGGGACCAGATGGGGCATGCTGAATCTCGCGTAGTCGCGACAGCGCTCCAGGGTGACCGCCTCGTCCACCATCACGCGACTCACGGTTTCGGTCAGCAGGTCGCGCATGATTCGCACCGGCATCTCCGCTTCGCGGTGCAGACACACGGGCACCGAAGCTCCGCTCGACCCTTCCACAATTTCCGCCCACCGATGCCTCAGCGTCTCGGCATCCTGCTGGAGCTCGGAGAGAGATATCCCCGCAGCCGCCGTCCTGAGTATGAAGCCTCCGTCGCCGGGAATTGCCTGAGCGAGCTGCTTGAGCCGTTCCCGCTCGGCCTCGAGCTCGACCCGGCGCGACACCATGCGCCCCTTACCCCCCGGCAGGAAAACCAGCCTCCGCCCGGGCAGTGAGATCTGGGCGGTGACCCGGGGCCCCTTCCGGCCCAACGGCTCCTTCACCACCTGGACCAGGAGATCCTGCCCGGCTTTCAAAAGGCTTTCGATGCTTGGGATGGGTCTCTTGATCCCGATCGGCTCCTCCTCGGCGCTCTCGAGGGGGAGCAGGTCCGTCACGTAGAGAAAGGCGTCCCGATCCAGACCGATGTCTACGAACGCCGACTGCATCCCGGGAAGCACGTTGCTGATTCTCCCCAGATACAGGTTCCCCAGAATTGCGGGATGGTCGCTGCGCTCGATGAGGATTTCAGCGAGCAGGCCGTCTTCCAGCAGGGCGGCACGGGTTTCCTGCAGCCCTACGTTGACAATCAGCTCTTTGGTCAAGGGGGTCACACGAGCAGCGGCGTAACGTCCCCTCAGGCGCCCGCCGGAGGGGGTGGCACCCGCAAGGGGCCCCGGCATGCCATGGGGGAGAGGGCTTCCCCGTCGCGCAGGACCAGCAGGTCCTGTCGCGTGATGCGCGCGGACGCGCCGGGTCCGAACAGACCCCGGATGACATCATCGGGACGAGCCGCTCCGGCGCCACCCACGCGGAGCACCATTTCGAGGGTTCCGTCTTCCGCAGCGGCGATGCGGTGAATCGAGGGGAGCACGTCCAGCTCTTCGGATTGCCCTTTGCGCTCGCGAGTCACCCTCAGCTCGGTGACCCCTGCCAGGCGCTCTGCCAGGTCCCGGGCCAGGGAGCTGGAGGAGATGGGAGCTTCCAGACGGGCCGAATAGCGAGCCGCATTGATCAGATCGCCCAGACTCTGGGCGCCGCTCTCCACCTCCGCAATCTGATTCAGGCCCAGTCCGCCAGGGAGCGATCCGTTGATTCTGTCACGCAGCAGCTGGGGAGCCATCGGACGCGTCGCCTCGAAATCCAGGTACTCCCCTTGCGATTCCACGCCCACCGCCAGGGCGGAGGCGAAGGCGAGGCGGGGAAGCGGATGAAAACCCTCGGTATAGCTCAGGGGCACTTGGGCACGCTTGAACGCCCGGATCATCGTGCGCGACAACTCCAGATGCGACAGGTACTTCATCCGGCCCAATTTGTGGTAGCGCGCCCGGTATCGAAATCGCGGAGGCGGGGGCGCGGGCGGCGGGACCGGCCGGGGTGGCTCCACTTCGGAGCTCTCCTGCATCTTGCCGGGCACCAGTTCTCCCGATAGACACTGGCGGGCAAAGGATCCACAGCCGTAGCACTTGTCGATGCCACAGGTGTCAGTAGGGCGCGAGGTGAGGCTCAGCTCGAGCTCCTTGGCCAGGTATCGCTCCTCCACGCCCGAATCGATGTGATCCCATGGGTGTCGGCAGCCGACTTCCAGTCTCTGATAGAGGAACTTTGCTGTGTCGACGCCGGTTTCGTTCAGCGCCTCCACCCAATCCGCGTGCCGGTAGTGCTCCGTCCAGCCATCGTACCGGCAGCCCCGCTCCCAGGCGCGCAGCAGGGTGCGGCTCAAGGAACGATCTCCCTTCGCGAAAATCCCCTCCAGCCAGGAGATTTCGACGTCGTGCCACTTGAAATGGATCGCCGGATTCTTCAGGCCGCTGCGAATTCGTGCCTGTTTCTCCCGCAGCGCCTCCATGCGCTCCATGGGCAGCCATTGAAACGGCGTGTGCGGCTTGGGGATGAAGGAAGAGGCGGACACCGTGATCCGGGCTCCGCGGCGCGCGTGCTGCTTGCCGAGTCGCAGGATTTTGTGGGCCAGATCGAGAATTCCCTGAATGTCCTCGTCGGTTTCCGTGGGAAGCCCGATCATGAAATAGAGCTTGAGCTGCTCCCATCCCTGGCGGAAGGCGTTTTCAGCCCCCGCGAGAATGTCATGCTCGCTGGTTCCCTTGTTGATCACGTCCCTGAGCCGTTGGGTGCCCGCCTCGGGGGCCATGGTGAATCCGGTTTTCCGCACCCGGCGGATCTGCTCGGCAATCCGCTCATTGAGGCTGGAGGGCCTCAGGGAGGACAGCGACAAGGAGGTCTTATCCTCCTGAAAATCGTCCATCAGATCAGCGATCAAGTCGCCCACCGAGCCGTATTCCCCTGAGTTCAGCGAGGTGAGCGAAACTTCGTCGAAGCCGGTTCGCCTCAGGCTCTTCTCGAGCACCGCCTTGATGGACTCCGGAGAACGCTCCCGCACCGGCCGATAAATGATTCCCGCCTGGCAGAATCGGCATCCCACGGTGCAGCCGCGCATGATCTCCACGGACACCCGGTCATGGACGATCTCGTTGAATGGCACCACCACGTCGTCGGGAAAGGGATAGCGATCGATGTCGTAGAGAATTCTCCGCTTCACGGGAAACGGGGCGCCCGGTGTGGGCCTGGCGAGGAGAAATCCCGTCACGGGATCGGGAGCGACCTCGTAAAGGGAAGGAACGTAGACTCCTTCCACCGTGGCCAGCTCCCGGAGCATTGCGGCCCGGCTCGCTCCAGAGCGGCGCAGGGATCGGAGCTTGGCCAGGAAATCCAGGATCAGCTCCTCACCGTCCCCCACGAGAATGCAGTCGAAAAAGTCGGCCAGCGGCTCGGGATTGAAGGCCATGGAGCCCCCGCCGATGACCAGTGGATCGCCCTCTTGGCGATCGGCCGTGAAAAGCGGAATCCCTCCCAGGTGGAGCATCGTCAGGATGTTGGTGTAGTTGAGCTCGTATTGGAGCGAGAAGCCGACCACGTGGAAGTCTCTGAGGGGCGTTTCGCTCTCCAGCGTGGTGAGCGGAATTCCCTCCCGTCGCAGCTCCTGCTCCATGTCCAGCCAGGGGCAGAATACCCGCTCCGCCCAGACGCCCGGCTGGGAATTCAGGAGGCTGTAAAGGATCCGCAATCCGAGGTGGGACATGCCCAGCTCGTAAGAATCCGGGAACGCCAGAGCCATCCGGATGTCGACGGTTCTCAGGTCCTTTACCACGGAATTCCACTCTCCGCCGATGTAGCGGGCGGGCTTCTGGACCCGTGGAAGGATTCGCTCGATCGACTCGGTGTGGATACTCACGCGGATTCTCCGGGACTCGCAGCAAGGGAAAGGCCGCTTTGGGTCAGCGCCTCAGTTGACCAGCCGCCTCATCCAGACATTGAGTACGAGGCCCATTCCCGCCAGAGTGGTGATCAGGGAGGAGCCGCCGTAGCTCATCAGAGGAAGGGGGACACCTGTCGTGGGCATCAGCCCCAGCACCACTCCGATGTTGATGAGCACCTGGCAGGCAAACAGCGCCATCGCTCCCATGGCCAGGTACACGCCGAGTAGATCGCGGGCGGCCCGGGCAATGGCGATGCACCGGTAGATTACAACGAAGTACAAAGACAGCACAATCAGGCTGCCCAGAAAGCCGCGCTCCTCCGCCATCAGGGCGAAAATGAAATCGGTGTGCTGCGCCGGAAGGAACTTGAGCTGCCCCTGGGTGCCTTCCAGGAACCCCTTGCCGCCGAGCCCACCCGATCCCACCGCGATGCGAGACTGCAGGACCTGGTAACCGGCGCCCTTGGGATCACGCGCGGGATCCAGGAATGTCAGGACCCTGGTTTTCTGGTAGTCCTTGAGATAGTGATTCCAGAAAAGCGGCAGTGCCAGGATAGGAATCATCACCAGGATCAGGATGGTCCTGACCCGCATGCCCCCGAGGAATGCCGCCACGGCTATCAGGGGCAGAAAGGTGATGGCGGTTCCCAGATCCGGCTGGCGGGCGATGAGGACGAACGGAACTCCGACTATCAACAGAATGGCGAGCATGTTGGAAGGGGTGAGGGTGGCGGAACGATGCCGGCTGAGGTAGCTCGAGAGCGCCAGTAGTGTCGTGAGCTTGGTGATCTCCGCAGGTTGGAAGTTCACGGGCCCCAGCTCCAGCCATCCGCGGGTGTTGGCGATCGCCCTGCCGAAAAAGAGGAGGTAGAGGAGCAGGACCAGCGAGCCGGCGTAGAACAAATAGCTGAGGGAAGCCAGGGTGTGGTAGTCGATGGTCAGCGCCAATCCCATGGCGAGCAACCCCACCGCAAAGTAAACCATCTGCTTGGCGGCCAGGGGAGCCAGCGGGCCGCCCAGGGTAGCCGAGTAGACCATCCCCAGTCCGGCCGCGCACAGGGAGAGCACCGCGAAGGCCAGCAGCCAGTCGAGATTATGGATGCTCCGTCGCTCGAGCAATTTGACTCCCCTCCTTTCCGCCGTCCTGCTTTTCGAAAAACTTGAGCATCACCCTTTGCGCGATCGGAGCGGCGGCTTCGCCTCCGTGGCCTCCCCGTTCCACAAACACCGCGAAGGCGATCCGTGGATGATCCCTTGGGGCGAAGCCGACGAACCAGGCATTGTCGCGGATCGACTCGGCGAGCTTCTCACTCTTGACACCCGCGGAGGCCTTCACCACTTGGGCCGTGCCGGTTTTTCCGCAGACGTCCTTTCCGGGGATCGCCGCTTTCGTGCCGGTGCCACCCTCATTGACCACCTCCCACATCGCTTTCTTGACGACCTGGAGCGTGGAAGGCTTGAGATCGACTTTGCCCATCACTTCCGGAGGCCTGCTCGGCTCCTCGACTCCGCCCCGAACCTCCCGGCTGATGAGCAGGTGCGGCCGGTAGAAGGTGCCGCCGTTACCGATCACCGATGCGAAGACCGCCATTTGTATCGGGGTGACCTCGAGGGCTCCCTGCCCGATGGAGACTGAAATGGTCTCTCCCGGGTACCATTGCTCATTCCGGGTGCGGCGCTTCCAGGCATCGTCCGGAACGGTGCCGCCTTCTTCATGCGCCAGGTCGATCCCGGTGGGCTGCCCGAATCCGAGACGGTGCGCCCAGTCTGAAATGATCTGAATTCCGAGATCCTTTCCCAGGTGGTAGAAGTAGACGTTGCAGGATTTCTTGATGGCTTCCGTCATGGCCAAAGTGCCGTGGCCACCCTCCTGATGGCAGAGGAATCTGCGGCCGTAAATCACCGTGGAGCCCGGGCAGAAATCGGTTCTCGCGGGCGAAGCTTTGCCCGACTCCAGTGCCGCAATGGCCATCACGATCTTGAAAACGGAGCCCGGTGCGTACTTGCTCTGGATGGCGCGGTTTTGCAGGGGATGCGTCTCGGAGTTGATGAGCTCCTTCCACTCCTCGACGGAGAACCTGCGGGCGAAGACGTTCGGATCGAAGGAGGGCTTGCTGATGATCGCCAGGATTTCTCCCGTGTCCGGATCCAGGAAAACGGCGGAGCCCATCTTGTCTTCGAACGCTGCCTCCAGCTCCGCCTGGAGATCCAGATCGAGGGTCAATCTCAGGGCATTGCCCGGGAGTGGGCGCTTTCCCACCGGCAGGGCGCGTATCTCCCGTCCCAGACTGTTGACGATGACCTGCTTCCAGCCCTTCTCCCCCGCCAGGTCGTTATCGTAGTAACTCTCCAGTCCCGCCTTTCCGATTACATCGCCCAGCTGGTACCCGGCGAAGCGGGGCTTTCCCAGCTGGCTCTCGGAGATCTCTCCCACGTAACCCAGGGCGTGTGACGCCAGATCGTGATCCTCGTAGCTGCGCTTCGGCTCGATGGCCACCGAGACTTCGGGCAGCTCCAGCCTGCGGGATTCCAGGTAGGCGGCTTCCCCCAGGTCCACGTCCTCCTTCACGATGACCGGTTCGAAGGTGGGTCGATTGCGGTATCGCTCGATGCGTTCCCGCACCGTCTGCTCGGGGAGGTTCAGGATCTTCGAGAGCGTCTGGACCGTTTCTTCCAGACGGCCGATTTTCTCCCGGTCCAGCAGGACGTTGAAGGCGATGCGATTGCGGACGATCGGCCTTCCCTCCCGATCCAGGATGAGCCCTCGCAGGGGACTCTCCACCACCTGCCGAAGGCGATTGTTGTCGGCCAGGCGGCGGTAATTGTCTCCGTTGACCACCTGCAAGTACCAAAGATTGAACAGATAGGAAAGGAACAGTCCGGCAAGGAGGACGAAGATGAAGCTGATCCGGCGCTGCAAGCGGCGCTCTTCATAGTAGTCCTTGAAGTCCTTGCTGCTCCGATAGTCCCAGCCCACTGCCTTACTCCAGTTTCGAAACCACCCAGTAGATGAAAATCCCCACCAGTCCGTTCCCCATTCCCAGGCGAATCAAGTCCCCGGCCGACGGCAGCACCACATGCTGGCCCAGAACCAGCACCAAGCCCGCCTCCGTCAACGCTTCAAGCACCGTGGCAAGGAAGAGCACTCCAAACCGCGGGAGCGGCTGGCTGAGCATGAAAAACGATCCCAGCGTTCCCATGACGTAGCCCACCAGGGTCTTCTTGAACGCGTTCATGCCGAGCACCGTGTGGGTCAGGAGATCCTCCACCAGACCGGCGGTGGTCCCCATGCACATGACCGCCACCTTGCGGCGGGATACGGCATAATAAAGAACCAGAATGGTGTAAAAATCCACCATTTTCCCCGCAGCCGGAAAGTACCGTGAGAGCAGGGTCTGACCACCGGCCGCAAGCACCAGAGCCAGGAGTCCCTTCCATACCGGCATCATGGGGAAAGGTCGGCATGCCCCGCCGCCTCTTCGTTGGTCAGCAGGACCAGGACCTCTTCCAGGTGACGGAAATCCACCTCGGGCCGGATGAAGATGTTCTTGGTGAGCTGATCCCCTTCCGCGACGGAGAAGACCACTCCCACGGTCACGCCCTTGGGATAGATTTCATCCAGTCCTGAGGTTACAACGACATCCCCCACGGCTACATCCTCCAGGTCCGAGACATAGTCCATGCGGCAGCCACGATCTCCGACTCCCACGACCATCCCCTGGCCCCGGGTTCGCTGGAAAACCCCTGCCACTCCGCTGTTGGGGTCGATGAGGAGCTGGATTTTGGCTATCCCTCTTCCAACAGCGATGACTCTACCCACCACTCCCTTTCTGCTGATAACCGGCATGTCGCGCTTTACCCCGTCCTTGCTGCCGCGGTTGATGAGGGCGGTACGGGCCTGCGAGGAGACCCCCAGGGACATGACCTCGGCCGCCAGGGAGGGAATCTCCAGGCTTCTTTGAAGCTCCAGAAGATCCCTCAGCCGCAGGTTTTCCCGGCGGAACTCCTCCCCGACCCTTCCCACCTCCTCCAGTTTCTCCATATTCGCCTTGAGAGCGAGATTCTCGCGACGCGCCCCGCGCAGGTCCACATACCCCTGCCAGAATCCGGCCAGAAATCCGACTCCGCCGGAGGCACCCTTGACCAGTGGCGAGGAAACGTTGAGCAGACTGTCCTCCAGGAGGGTGTTCCCGCGGTGGGTCCGCACCTGATGGGACATGAGGATGAGCTGGGAGGCGAGAATGAGGATCAGGAGAAAGAAAGGCCGGCGCTCCGGAAAGGACCTATTCATGGCCATGGTTGGAACGTGCTTCCGGCGGCAAGCGGATTCGACCCAGGTTATCAGTCGATGGAGATCTTCCGAAGAAGATTGAAGTCATTCAGCATCTTGCCCGTCCCCAGCACGACCGAAGCCAGGGGATCGTCCGCCATGGAGACGGGCAGGCCCGTCTCCTCGCGCAGACGCTTGTCCAGGTTTTTCAGCAGCGAGCCGCCCCCCGTCAGGACGATTCCCTTGTCCACGATGTCGGCGGAGAGTTCCGGCGGGGTCTGCTCCAGGGCGACCCGCACCGCTTCGATGATATTGGAGACGGTCTCGGAAAGAGCCTCGCGAATCTCCTCGTCGGAGATGACCAGGGTCTTGGGAATTCCCTCGACCAGATCCCGCCCCTTGATTTCCATGGTCAGCTCCTCCTCCAGGGGGAACGCGGAGCCGATGTTGATCTTGATCTCTTCCGCCGTCCTCTCCCCTACCAGGAGGTTGTACTTGCGCTTGATGTACTGGACGATGTCCTCGTCCATCTTGTTCCCCGCGATGCGCACCGAGCGGCTGTAGACGATCCCCGCCATGGAGATCACCGCCACATCGGTAGTTCCGCCCCCGATGTCCACCACCATGTTCCCGGTGGGCTCGGTGACCGGGAGCCCGGCTCCGACCGCCGCCACCATGGCCTGTTCCACCAGGTAGACCTCCGAGGCCTTCGCCCGGTAGGCGCTGTCCTTCACGGCCCGTTTCTCGACCTGGGTGATCTCCGACGGCACTCCGATGACGATGCGCGGGCGCACCCCCAGGGAGCGGTTGTGGGCTTTCTTGATGAAGTGGTCCAGCATCTTTTCGGTGTGTTCGAAGTCGGCGATGACGCCGTCCTTCATGGGCCGGATGGCGATGATGTTGCCGGGCGTGCGCCCCAGCATTTCCTTGGCCTCTTTGCCGACCGCCTCCACCTTGCCGGTCTTCTGATTCACCGCGATGATGGAGGGCTCGCAGACCACGATTCCCTTGCCTTTGGCATAGACAAGAGTGTTGGCCGTGCCCAGATCGATCGCCAGATCGTTGGAAAACAGGCTCAGGATCGATCGTGGACTCCAGCCCATACCGTTCTTCGCCATCACGCTGCGCTGACCTCTGTTGTAACCGGTTCGAAACAAAACCGCTTGCCGTCCGGCGGACCCAATATAGGTTCCGATTCCGCCCTTGTCAATCTTCCGTCATCGCGCTTCGGCGATGGAGTTCTTGCCGCTCTCCTTCACCCGATACATGGCCTCGTCGGCTTTCTGAATCAATCCTTTCTCAGTATCGGTGTGATCCGGGAACGAGGCCACCCCAAAGCTCGCCGTGATGCGCACCGAAAGCGAGAAGGTCTCCAGAAAGACGGTCTCTTCCAGGCGGCAGCGGATCCGGTCGGCGATGATCCGGGCTCCCTCGGGACCCGTCTGGGGCAGGATGACGGTGAACTCATCCCCGCCGAAGCGACAGACAACGTCGATTTCGCGAACCATGTTCCGAATCACCGCACCGACCTCCACCAGCGCGCGGCTTCCGGCCAGGTGGCCGTGTCGGTCGTTGACGTTCTTGAATCCGTCCAGGTCCAGGAAGATGAGGGAGACCTGGGAGCGATATCGCCGGGCCCGGTGCACCTCCCGAAGGAGGCAGGCATTGAGGTATCGGGAGTTGTAGAGCTTCGTCAGGTCGTCGGTGACCGACAGCTCCTCGGAGTGCCTCAGCAGCTGCACGTTTTCCAGACAAACCGCCACGGGCTCCAGCATGAGCGAAAGCACGCGCATGTCACGCCGCCGGAACGGCTTCGCACTGCCGGTTCGGATCAGCTCCACGACTCCCACCGCCCTGCCGCGACTCATGAGCGGCAAGGCCAGCACCTCGCTCCACTCGACCCCCTGGGGGATCTCGGGAAGCCCCGCTCCCGACGCACGGGCGACCAGTAGGGGCGATCGGGATCGAATGGCCTTCCCGGCAGCCCCTTCACCCATCCCAAGTCGCTGACCGACCCTGGAGAGCATCTCCTTTCCACCGCAGGCCTGGAAGACCAGGCAGCTCTTCTCGGAATCCACCAGAAGCACCGACCAGGAATCCACCGGACAGAGGCTTTGGATCGGTTTGAGAGCCGCCTCGATGATGCCTTTGGGATCCGACTCAGCGCTGCACAGCCGAAGCAGCTCTCCCAAGGTCTTCAGGTGGCGAGAAAGCTGGCCCGCCACCCGTCGCGACCGCTTGGAGGCGTCCTCCAGGCCACGGCACCGACGCTCGAGATTCAGCATGGAAGTCAGGACGCGCAGGTCCACGGGTGCAGCAAGCTGGAGATCCGCGGCGGCGTCGCGGCGGCGCTCGACGCGGCCCTCCCGGCTTGCCAAGGACACCTTGGCCACGCCCTGGGGAACCTGCCGCAACAGCGCTTGGCGACGCCTGCGATCGACGGCGGAGTCACTCGGTTCGAAGACCACCGCCCGTAGATCGCGACGCTCGAAATCCTCGCCGCGCACCCGATCCCAGCTCAAGATCCTGAGTTTCGCCGGAGCGACCCCCGACGAGCGCACCATCTCGCTGGGCCGTTTTTCACTTCCGACGAGGAGCAGGATTTCGGGAAGAGCCGCCATGCTAGAAGGTCTCCACGAATACGCTCTTCTTGAGGCGCGTCTCATTGCCCGAAGCGTCCTGCGCGACGATTTCGAGTGTGTTGGGGCCGTCATGCTTCATCTTGACCACGGCGGTGAATCCCCCGTCGTCTTCCACGTCCACCATCTGCCCGTCGATCGCGACGCTGGCCGCCGCTTCCGTACGCCCCCGGATGATCACCAGCGCGCCGCTAGGGAGAAAATCCACCAGCTGGAGCGCGGGAGGCACGCGATCCTCGGGACCGCGATCGTGCTCCGAGCCGATGCGGAACTTGCGGATCTCCGAGAAGACTCCTTCGCTCCCCTTCACGTCTCTCGCGCTCACCCGCCAGTAATAGCTGCCGCTCACCAGGTCGGGAAGCACGACCGAGGTGGAGGTGATGTCGGGCTTGTCCAGCAGGAGATATCCGAAGAGGGGCTGCTGAGATATCTGCAGCCGATAGATGGTCGCCCCGGGCACTCCTTCCCACTTCAAGGTCGTGCTGGATGGCTCCTTTTCCTTGTAGAGAAATACTCTCTGGTCGATCGGCTCTGCCAGGGCCGGGGAGGACAGAATGTTTTCCTTGGGGGCCATCTGGCGGTTGGGGTGCACCGTGACCGATTGCAGGGATCCGAGCTTGACGGTCTTCTCACCCGCGGTGACCTCTGCTTCCCCGTTCTCCACCGAGGTGCGCGTCGTCTTGGCTTTCTGGTCGTATTCCATGGACATCAGGGCCCGATCCTGGGTCCGGGTCACGGTCGTCTCGGTGGAGACTTCGTGGAAGGAACCGGAGGCGTTACCCCCCTGCGTGACCGCCTGGACTCCTCCGAAGTTCAAGCGCTCGCGCACCTTCCGCACCTTGGTGGCCGGGTCTTCGAAAAGCTCCCGGATTTCCAGCAGCGACCCCGGCTTGATGGTGGTGATGGTGCCGTCGAAATAAACAATCTGCGCGCTGCCGTTGGAAGCCGTCTTGATCTGGTCCCCGACCTTCAGCGCCACGTTGCCGGAGATGTTCTCCCAGACGAATTGCTTGACCCGCTTGATCTTGACGTCCCCCTCGAAGCGGTAAATCTTGGCGGTGAAACTGCTCTCTGATGAGGTGGATTCCAGGACCTTCTTGGAGAATCCCTGCGACTGGAGCGACAGCGAGCGGCTCTCGACATACTGGCGATCCCGGTAGGTAATTCGTGCGGACTCCAGCAGACGACCTGATTGTGCGATGACGTGCTTGAACGGGTCGCCATGGGCGGAGGACTCCGCCTCCGAGAAGAGGCGCTCGGCCCGGGTCAGCTCGCGCAGCGCCAGGCCTTCCGGCGTATCGCCCGTGGCCGCCCGCAGGTACAGAAAAAGGCCCACGGCACCTCCGGCACCGACCAGAAAGACGAACGCCAGCACGATGCTCCGATAGGAGACCGTGAACCAGTCCATGAGAACGTTGCCCGAGGCTGTCTGTCGGTTGGATGGCACTTGCTTCGCCCCTTCCGTGCAGCGGCTGGACAGAAACGCCGGGACAGGCTCATCCACGCGGGAGCCCCCCGACACCCGGTCAAATATAGGAACAATAGTCAGAGGCGCAACCCCTTTGAAATAAAAGGCGAATCCAGGCTTGCGCGACACCTCCAGCCTTGATCCGACGGGCCCGTTTTGGCTAGAATGCCTGTTCACCCCTCAGCGGAATGTCCTACCCGGGGAAACCGGGAGACCCTCTGGGCCCCGACGAGAGTTGGAGAAAGCGCCGATGTTGAACGTCTTTCGAGAAAATCTCAGACACCTCAAATGGATTCTCCTGCTGGTGGTGTTCTCCTTCATCCTCACGATCTACGCGGTCTGGGGAGGAGGGGTCAGCCGGAATGATTCTTCGCAGAACGGCGCCGAGTCCTGGGCAGCGCGCGTGGATGGAGAGGTGATCAGCATCCAGGCGTTCCAGACCGAGGCCCGCAACCTGGACGCCAGTTATCGACAGCTCCTGGGTGCCCAATACGATCAGCAGAGGGCCTTTCTCCGGGTCGGGCAGGCCGCCGTCGACCGGCTCATCAACGAGAGTCTCCTGGAGAAGGAGGCCCAGCGGGCCGGACTGAGCGTCACCGAGCAGGAAATCGCCGATGCGATCATCAAAGACCCGTCCCTGCAGCAGAACGGCGCCTTCATCGGCCGCGAGCGCTATGAAAAGCTCTACCAGTCCAATCCGGTGATGTTCGAGAGCTACGAGGCGGCTGTCCGGCGTCAAGTGCTCCAGAACAAACTGCGCTTCCTCCTGGAAGACTCCGTGGTGGTTACCGAGGCGGAGCTGGAGGAGGCTTACCGCCGGCAGAACGAGAAGGCTGATTTCGACTACCTCCTGCTGGACCCTTCCAAGCTGCCCTCGGCCCAGCCCTCGGAATCCGCCATCGAGACTTATTACCAGGCTCACCTGGCCGATTACCAGAGCGGCGAGGGACGCTCGGGCCGATATGTGCTGTTCAATACCAAGGACATTGCCGCGGGAATCGACGTACCCGAATCGGAGATTCGCTCGCAGTTCCTTCAGGATCAGAAGACCCTCTACAGCACCCCCGAAAAGCGCCGGGCTAGCCATATCCTGATCAAGGTTTCGTCCGATGCCTCTCCAGCCCAGGTGAAAGCTGCCGAAGACAAGGCTCAAAAGGCGCTAAAACGGGTCCGCTCGGGAGAGGACTTCGCGAAGGTCGCCAAAGAGATCTCCGAGGACTCCACGGCATCCTCGGGAGGAGATCTCAGCTACTTCACTCGCGACCAGATGGTTCGCGAATTCTCGGACGCCACGTGGGCCCTGAAGGTCGGAGAGATCTCACAGCCGATCCGCTCTCCTTTCGGGCTTCATGTGATCCTGCTGACCGATGTGCAGTCCCCGAGAGAGCTGACGCTGGAGGAGGCCCGACCGCAAATCCTCTCATCGCTCAAAGAGGCTCGGGCGAGGGACGAGGCGCAGCGGCGCGCCGCCGACTTCTCCGCCAAGCTTAAATCGTCGGGGGGGGATTTCGTGAAGGCTGCCCGCGACTCGGCTCTGGTACCCAAGGAATTCAAGGGAATCCATCCCGGCGAGCCATTTCCGGAATTGGGCATGCAGCCGGCAGTAACGGCGGGGCTCTTTGCTCTGAAAGCTGGAGAGTCGGGAAATCCCGTCACGCTGGGAACGGGCGTTGTGGTGCTGCAGTTTCTGGAGGTGACTCCCGGAGCGGCCCTGCCTCTCGAGAAAGTGCGGGAGCGCGTGGCGGCGGATGTCCTGAAACAAATGCGCGTGGAGGCTGCGCGCAAGCTCCTCGACGCTGCCGGGGGTGGCGCGGACCTGGCGGCCATGGCAAAACGGCTCAAAATCCAGGTCAAGAAGACCGGGCCCGTTCCTCTGGCGGGTCCCGCAGCTGAGCTGGGCAGTGACCCGGCTGTTCTGCAAGCGGTTTTCGCTCTCAAGGTCGGAGAAGTTTCTCAGCCTCTGGCGCTTCCTGCCGGCTCCGTTGCCGTGGTGAAGATGATGGATCGACCTGATCCCATGCAGGGATTCGCCGCCCAGAAGGCTACCCTTCGCAACAGTCTCCTGTACGCCAAGAGGGACCGACTGTTTCGCGCCTACCTGGACCGACTCCGGGCAGAACATCCCGCCGAGATCAACACGGCGCTGGTTGAGCAGATCGACCGGACCTGAGTCTTATTCTCCCCGGGGCAAACCTTCCCGCTTCCTTACAGGGTCGTGATCCCTCTGCGGTTGACCGCCTGCCTGATGGGACTATATTCGCCGAAGACCCTTTGAGCTGAGCGGACCGCAAACCCTGGGGGATATCCAAGCATGGGAAATGTCGTCGCCGAGAAGAGCTACACCAAGGGAGTTGAGTCGGTCGCCAAGGGCGATTTTCTGTCCGGACTCGCCTACTTCGAGGCTGCCATCGAGCTGGCCAAGAAGGTGGAGAAGATCGCCCCACCACCCAAGTATCTTTCGTACTACGGTCTCTGTTTGGCCATGGTTTCCACCAAGTCCCAGACGGCGCTGGAGCTTTGCGAGAGCGCGGTGGCCGTGGAGTTCTATAACCCGGATCTCTTTCACAATCTGGCTCGCGTTCACCTCAGGATGGGTCGGCGGGACCGCGCCTATCCCGTCTTGCTCCGGGGACTCCAGCTGCATCCCAGCCATCGAGGCATCCTGAGAGACGTGCATTCACTGGGAATTCGCCGCAGGCCCGTCCTTCCTTTCCTGGCCCGCGGGAATCCAGTGAATCGGATGCTGGGAGCCATGTTCCGGGATGAGGGCCCTCAGACCCTGGAGGCCTGACGATTTCGATCAGCAACAAAAAGCCCCCGCTCCGCAATACCCGGAGCGGGGGCTTTGTATTTTTGCGTCTCCCCTGAAGAACGGGGGAAACTCCTAAAGCACCGTGACCGTCTCCGTGTCGGAGCCCCCCTGGCTCGAGGTGACGGTCACCGATCCCGGGTTGGGGGTGTTGTTCCTGGTGAGGGTGTAGCGATTGTTGACGCTGTCGTAAACCATGGTGCCGTAACCCACCAGTGTCAGAACGGCTGAAGGGGCCTGCGTGCTCGTGGCCCAGACCGTCAGCTTGTTCCCCTGCGGCTTCCATTCCGCCTTGGTGATGACCACCGTGTCGGACTGGCAGGCCGGATCCTGGGCATCGGTCAGGTTGTTGCAGTTGTCGTCGACGCCGTTGGAGCAATTCTCCGTGGCGTTGGGACGGATTGCCGGATTGCCGTCGTTGCAATCGCCGCCGCAGGTGGTGAATCCGTCCCCATCGACATCGAACCCTTCATCGATGCCGCCGGCGCAGTTGTCGTCGATGCCGTTGCAGACTTCCGTAACGCCGGGGTGCACGGCGGCATTGGCGTCGTTGCAATCACCGCCGCAGGATGTAAACCCGTCCGAATCGGCGTCGAATCCTTCATCGATGCCGCCGGCGCAGTTGTCGTCGATGCCGTTGCACACTTCCGTCCGACCGGGGTTGACCGAGGCGTTCGCGTCGTTGCAGTCGCCGCCGCACGAAGCCCAGCCGTCAGCATCCCCGTCGGGGAAGCCGTCGTCCCGAATGCCGTCGCAGTCCTGATCGACCCCATCGCAAACCTCGGTGGCTCCCGGGTGGATCGAGGCGTTGTTGTCATTGCAATCGACGCTGCTGTTGTACCCATCCGAGTCCGCATCCACCGGGGCATTCCCGCTGATTTTCAGATCGTAGGAGCCGTAAATCCCCAGGTCCGTCGAGTGGAAGGAGCGCACGTACAGGGTGCCGCTGCTGGAGGGAGTGTAGTTGATGAGCGACGTGAAATCCGCCGGAGTGCGATTGTCGTTGGAAGCCAGGACCGTGCTGCCGTTGCTCGCCAAGAGCTCCAGGGAGGTGTTCGCGTCTCCCCAGAGATTGAGAGTCTCGATGGTATAGGCGGTTCCGGCCGTGGCGTTGAAGGAAAAGTAGTCGTTGTCCGCTTCCCCAGTTCCATCGCCGTTGGAGTCGGCGAAATAGGACTGGTGGACCGGATTCCCCGTGCCGGGATTCGGCATCGCCGTGGCCGAGGTGTTGTTCGGCTCGCTCGAGTCCTGGAAGAATTCGGCGTTGGTGAGATCGAAGGTGGCCTCCATCGCCGACTTGAAACCTTTGCCCCGAACGAACCAGCCGTCCCAGAAATCTTCCAGGCTCTTGTTCGTGGAAGAGGGGATGTAATTCTTGTGGACGTCCCAGCTGTCCGCGTCGGGCCTGCTGAGGGTGTCGTCGTCTACCCCCGGCGTGCCATCCGCGACGCCGGCGGCATCGTTGATATCCCAGAGCGAGGACTGAACCGCGACCTCGCTCGCCGCGCCGTCGCAGTAGTAAGGCGTTTCAGACTCGATGTTGAAGTAGAAGTCGAGGTTTCCCGGCCCCGGGGCCCCGGTGGTCTTGACGTACAGGTCGGGGCGCGACAGCGCGTAGAAGCGGCGCACCGACTGGCCAAAATAGGTGGCCCTGCCCTCTTCGAACGCCAACCGCAGATCCATGGAGCAATCGGTCAGATGGTGGACACCCCCGGGACTGTCATTGGCCGAGTTGAGATGGTACGCGTAGTGCCCCGTCTCATGCTGGATGACCGTGTCGTTGTAGCTGGAGGGGTCGCCGACGTGTACCCGCTTGTTTCCGAAGTCATAGTCGGAAACGGTATTCCCCGAAAAGGGCTCCCATTCGAGGGTGAGCAGGTTGGAAGAGCCCGGCCGGACCCCGCCGTTCAGGGAGGCGAGGTAGTCCACCGACCGCAAGGCCACGTCGTAGATGTTGAACGGCTCGGCTCCCGCCCCGATGCCCGCCGTCACGGTTCCGAAATTGACGTTGGTGCTGGGAGTATGGTTGGGGACGTTGGCGCTGGAGACCGCGTAGGTGTTCTTGGGGGTCAGCACATTCTCGACGCGCAGGTACAGGGTGGCCACCGCAGTGGAAGCGGAGACCACGCGGACGTAAACGGTGCGCGTCTTGGTATCGGTAACGGCGATGCTGAAATTACCATTGGCGTCGGTCGAGCCAGTGGCGAGCAGCGCCTTGGATCCATTGAGGTTGAAGTCCCGAACCTCGACATTCGCGAGGCGAATCGGCAGGGAAGGCTCGGCTCCAGTGAAGCCATTCTGATCGAACTCGCGGTCCACGTAGCGAAAGGTCCCGGACGCGGTCCAGTTGGCGTACGCCATCCCGGAAGCGGCCCATAGCAGGGTCAGGAGTGTTCCTGTCTTCAGGAGCCGCATGATCAGTTACCTCCGCCGGGCGCGCCCTGATACTCGATGGCACCGTCCTTGACGGGAGGCAGCTTATCCTGAGCCCCTACCAGGAGCTTGTACGCCAGTCCCCGGCGGACCGGTTTCCCCTGGGAGGTCGTCCCAGAGGCCTCGATCGACACGGTGTACTTGCCGTCCTTACCGACGATGAGATCCTTCGGGAGGTCGAAGGTGCTGCCTGCTGACAGATTGATGGTCTGAGTGTAAACCCTGCTTCCGTCGGCAAACGTGATGTCCTGTGGCAGCTTCACCGTGAGGGTCACCTCCTGGAGATCCACCGACGCCAGGGCATCCAGCGACACGGAAGCGACGCCGCCGTTCGAGTTCTTTTGCAGGTTGACCAGTCGAACCTCCAGCGCGAGTGGAGGACCCGGCTCAACCTCCTTGGTAGCGCTGGAAGCGCCACCCTTGGCCGATTTTGAATTCGGGTTGCCTCCAGCCACGGCTGCCGGCGCCAGGGTGATTGCCAGAGCGAGTCCCAATAACCAGACCTTTCTGGACGTGCCTTTCATGATGCCTCCCACACCATTACCTCCGGCGGGGATCCAAAGCGAATCGACCGGCATTCGCCTCGAATGCTCTCCCGGAGACTGGGTTGATTGGGAACCGCGAGTGGTTTAGGAATGCGGATAGACGGCCCCCCACCGCCATATGGACGGATTGTCATGCCTTTAATACCGCCAAAATGCCGCTTGTCAACATGGAAATGCCTGCTGAATCCCAATGAGGGGCCACGCCTCCCCTCTAGGGACATGCCGGAAACAGAGCCTCCCGGGGACGCGGCGACCCGTCGCTGCGAAATCCGAGGGCGCCAATTCCCGACGGATTCTTACCCGCGACCAGGTAGAACCACCCATTCCCTTCCGAGGGGATCTCGGTTTCCAGCGCCGGGGGAACGGGACCCACCCAGTTGCACCCTCCGTAGCCTCCCGTCATGAGGTCCGAGAGGTCTCCCCGGAATTCCTGGTAGCCGGCGAACACGGGAAGCATACTCCAGGCTATCTGGGAGTCATCGAGAAATTCGAGCCCGGTCACTTCCGGAAGAAAAAAGCCGGAGAGATCCACCGGAACCAGGGTGTGAGCGGCACGATCCACCGCCAGGAGCATCGCTTCGGCAGGGCTGAGACCCACCCCCCCCGGATCGCCCACTCCCAGAGCGTTCCAGGCCATGGCCTGGAGCGGATTCCCTCCAGGGCCCGAGATCAGCAGACCGGAAGCCGGATCGCTGGAGAAGACTTGGGCGCTGGTGGGATCCTGGTCCACCCCTCTGGGCGCCGTCGCTCCCGCGGGGGTGAGGTCCACGCTTCCCAGGTAGCCGAGGGACAGGTTGGCCCAATAGAGGCGTACGGTGGCTTCGTCCACCCAGCCCACCTTCCCGGTGACCTGGTTCAAGGCGATCCCCTTGGGCGCGACGCTGCCGAAGGCAGCGGTTGACATCCAGCTCGAGAGATCGTCGGCGTTCCCGAAGGACCCGTCAGGCCCCGCGGTGATGGCATAGAGGCGCTGCAACGCCTGGTCGACGACGTAGAGCTTCGAGCCCGAGGCCAACCAGGCCGCCCCCGAGGGGGAGCGAATCCCGTAGGGCTCCAGGGATATCTGGCTGAGGGCGGCTCCCGATTTGGACAAAAAGATCGCCGCATCCTGGAGCGAATCATGCAAGACCCGGCGCAGCGTGGAAGGCTCTACCCACACCCCGCCGGCGCCCGTAAGCCGCACATGCAGCGGCACCCCTGCGTAGCGGACCAGGAAGGCTCCGGCCCGGGAAAACTCCGCGAACGCTCCGGAGCTGTCGCTGACGATGATCCGATCGCCCGCCGGATCCACCGCCAGGTCGGTGGGGTACGGCGCCGCGGGGGCGGTCGAGAACGAGGCCACGAAATCTCCCATTCGGGTGATCTCGGTGACTCGTGCGCCCTGCACATCCGCGACGAAAAAGTGATCTCGTGATCCGTCATAGGCGATGCCGGACGGGCTGTTGCACAAAGGCTCGCTCTGGGGCTTGTGCTTGAACGGTGAGGTGGAGAAACTCGCGATCAGCGAGCCTGCGGGTGAGAGCTGGAACACCTTGCGGGCAATGTTGTCGGTGAGGTAGTAAGTCGCGCCGTCCGGTCCCATGGTGATTCCGGTCGGTGAGGTGACGCCCGCGGGGCCGGTGTCGAAGCTGGAGATAGCGGCGCCTTGAGCGTCCACCCGGAAGACCCGATCCTGCAGCGCATCCACCACGTACCGATCCGTCCCCATGCTATCCAGCGCAATGCCCACCGGCGCGACGCTCCCGAAGGCCGTGGTCCACTCCTGCCGGTGCAGGTAGATGCCACCCACGACACCACCCGTGTCGGCCGGCTCCGGTTGAAAGCGGATCATCTTGCGCTCTCCCGAGACGGCGACGAGGGTGGAAGTGGAGGCATCCCATGCGACTCCTTGTAGAGAGAGCGTTCCGAACGGCGCCGTTTCGCGCTTGTCCAGCAGCGCTCCGGAATCGGAAAAAATCATCAGCTTGCGGCCCGCATCCGCCAGGTGCAGCTTGTTGCCAGGAGTCTCCCGGCTCAGGCCCGTCACCGAACCCCCGCCATACGCCCCCGTGTCGAACGAAGCGACGAGCGAGCCCGAGGCGGAAAGCTCGAAGACCCGATCCAGGGCCGGATCGGAAAGGAAGAGATGGCCGGTGCCGGGATCGAGCGCCAGGCCCATGGGATTGTCGGAGCCCAAGGGGATGGTCGAGAAGGAGTCCACGATGTTGGCGCCGTCCGGAGACCCGTCCGTGTCGGCGTCGGTCAAGTGCAGGTGGAAGATGGCGCGCTGGGTCGGATCGGCTGCATAGAGGCTGCCGTCCCTAGGATCCCAAGCCAGATCCGCGGGATCGGTGATCCCCAGCCCGGCCGTGCTGATGGACCCCGCCAGGTTGCCCGCCGGATCCACCCGGACGATTCTCTGGAAGTCGGGATCGCTGACGAACAGATGTCCCGCGCCGTTCGGCTCCAGCGCCACTCCCGCGATTCGGCCCCCTGCGTATTGCGACGCGGCAAAGGTGGAAATCGCTGCGCCGTCCCGGTCGATGTGGGCGATGCGAGGAAGATACTGATCGGCGACCCACAGCGTCTGGTCCCGCGGGTCCCATTCCACGGAAATGGGAGTAAAGAAGACGAGGGTAGGAACCGAGTCGAGTGAAATGGGGGGGGCGGACTGGATCGGGATGGAGGCGAGGCTGCTGAGGAGGACTGCCGACACAACCGCGCGGCCCGCGCGCCTCGCCGGCGGCCTAGAAATTTCCATGACCCACCCCTCTCACGCTTCCGGATCCCCCTTCATATACCTATCTATGGCCTCTCCGTCAATACTCTTGTTGCGCCGCGGGCGGTTCCAGGGGGCCCGCGCCAGGGGCTGCTATACTCTGCGAACACTCCGGAGAGGAAGCACGGGTGCCCTCTATCTACCTGGATAACGCCACCACCACTCGACTCGATCCTCGACTCCTGCCCGGCATGTTGAGGCACCTCACCGAGGAGTTCGGGAGCCCCAGTTCTCCCCACTCGCAGGGACGGCGCGCCCTCCAGAGCCTGGAGCGGGCGCGCGCCGAGGTGGCTGCCCTGGTGGGGTGCCAGAGCGAGGAAATCGTCTTCACCTCCTCCGCCACCGAGGCCAACAACCTGGCGGTCAAGGGAGTCTTCCGGGCTCTGGGGAGACGCTCGCCCCGGTTGGTCGTCTCCTCCGTGGAGCACGTCTCCGTGCTCCATGCCGCTGCCGCTCTGGCCAACGAAGGCGCGGAGATTGTTCAGGTGGGCGTGAATGCTCAGGGAAGGGTCGATCTCAATCAGATCTCCGAGGCGCTGCGCGGCGAGGCTGCGCTGGTCTCCGTGCTCCACGGCAACGGAGAAGTGGGAACGGTGCAAGCGCTGCGCGAGATTTCTCTTCTAGCCCGCGAACGGGGGGCCGTGATGCATTCGGATGCCACCATGACGGCGGGACTCTATCCGGGCCTTTGGCGCGATCTCGAGGTGGACCTGATGACTCTCAGCCCGCACCTGTTCCACGGGCCGAAAGGAATCGGCGCGCTGGTCGTTCGTGGCGGCACCCGGCTCAAACCGCAGATCGAGGGTGGCATTCAGGAGGGGGGGCTTCGAGCCGGCACTCTCAGCGTCGCGCTGGCGGTAGGGTTCGGCGAGGCGGCCCGGCTGGCAGGGGAAGCGTCTCCCGGCCGGGCTCAGCTTCTCGAGAGTCTGGGAGGCACCTTGAAAAAACGCCTCGAAGCCGAGCTTGGGGATTGGGTTCTCACTGGCGATCCGATCCAGCGAGTCCCGGGTCATCTGAGCCTCTGCCTTCCCTACGTGGAGGGGGAGGCGGTTCTCGGGCTTCTGGATGACGAAGGGATCGTTGCCGGGAGCGGCTCCGCTTGCACGCTGGGAGCGGGAAAGGCTTCCCACGTGCTCACGGCGATGGGGGTGGATCCGGTCCTGGCCCGCGGTTCCCTGGAATTCTGCTTTGGGATTTTCAACACCGTCCAGGAGGCAGAGGAGGTGGCGAAAATCCTGCCGGGAATCGTGGCGCGGCTCCGGGAGTTGTCCCCTCTCGGACCGGATCCGTCACGAGCCGAGACCTAGAAGGTGCGAATCACCAGTCCCGTGTAGACCTTGGGATAAAAGTAGGTGCTCTTCTGGGGCAGTCGGTGCCCCGCTTGTGCCGCCCGGACCACCGCGTCCACCTTCAGCGGATTGAGCAGAAAGGCCGCCTTCGACTGCCCGGCACGCACCTGCCGGAAGGCTTCGGCAGCATCGGAAGTGTACCCTACCGCCCCCGAGGTGATGTCCTGATCAGAGAATCCGAACACTCCCCTGAAGATTTCCTTCTGCAGGAGGACCGTGTCGAACTCTTCGAGAGGATCCTCCGCAACGCCTGCCTGGGTGGCGAGTCTCACCAGAAGAACAGGATCCTCCCGGGTCACCACCGCAAGGGTTCGCTCTCCGGCCTGGCGCAGCTGCCGGAGGATCTCGTCGGGCCCGATACCCGGCGCCAGTGGCTCGACGCGGTGGCGCTCCCGCACGCCCCGCGCGATGTCCTGCGGGAGCGAAGCGTCGCCGCCGCGCAACAGCCGATGGATGGGAAAGATTCTGAAGCCGCGGTCCTTCAGGCTGCAGAAAAAGGCCAGCACAAAGCCGGCCCCATCTTCCCCCGGGAGCATGTCCCGGACCGCCAGCGCCGATTCGTAGCGGTGGTGGCCGTCGGCGATCAGGGTCCAATCGGCGAGCAGCGACTGTTCCAGCCGCTGAGTCTTTGCCGGTTCATCCACCTTCCACAGCTCATGCGTGATCCCCAAGGGGTCCTCGAACCTGGAAAGCGGCGCCACCCGAGTCGCATCCTCCAAGGTGGCCCCCGCCGTTTCCTGGGAATCGGGATGCAACAGAAAGATCGGGCTCAGGTTGGCCCGACAGGCGAGGATGAGTCGGGTGCGGTCCTTCCGAGGCCCCTCCAACGTCTTTTCATGAGGCAGGATGGCCTGGTCCGTTTCCGTTCTTCCCGGAAGTGCGAGGGCCCCCAGGAAGCCCAGGCGTGACGTGAGCTCGCCATCCGGTCCGCGGAAGCTTTGACGATAAGGGTAGAACGCGACTCGAGGATCGCGCACCAGCGTGCCATCCTCCTGCCAGTGCTTCAGAAGGGTCGCAGCTCCCGTGTAAAAACTGCCATCCTCCACTTTCCCTGCCTGGCCGGGAAGAATCAGGCGCACGACGTTGCAGGGATGTAAGCTCTCCAGCCGCTGGCGATCCTGCTCCGTGATGACGTCATAGGGCGGGGCCGTCAGGCGGGCCATGTCTTGGGAGAGATGCGCGGGATAGCGAAGCGCTTGAAATGGCTGGATGCGCGCCATCCCGATTACCGGGGCGCGCTGTCGCTGGGTGGAGGGGCCAGCAGTTTCAGTCCGAGACGGCTGAAGAATAAGTGCTCGATGGTTCCATTGGAGTACCTGGGAACCCAGATCACGTTCCCCTTCTTGGTGTAAATGGCCGTGACTTCGATCAGCGCCCGGAGGTCGAGGCGGGTGGTTTCCGGCCCAGCTGCCACGAGCTTGCCTTCCAGCCCGAATCGTCCGTTGGTGACTTCAATCGACTGGAGCCAAGGGTAGGCCGGATTAGCTCTGGGTGGCGGAGACGAGACATCGACTCCGAATTTCTTGCTGTCGAAATTCACCAGGTCCGTGACAAAGGTTCCCGTGGTCCGATTCTCTTCCTTGATCGAAAGACCATCCTCCTTGAGCAATGCCACCATCGCATCCCGCACCTTCTGAAGGCTTCCGTTGAATTGCCAGGTCAGGATGGGGGAATTCACCACCGGGACGGGATCTTCCTCCTGCGCCTTGGGTTCCGGAGCCGCAGTACCGGCGGCAAGCGCAGTTCCTGGGCCGATTAATGCCAAAGACAACACCCAAGCGATCGGGCGCGAAGACTTCACGACGAGGTGCCTCCTGATTTGCATGATGATGAATTCGTAAGAGTATAACATAGCGATTGCGCGGTTCCAGCCCAACCATCCGCTTCAAGACCGGCGACCCTCCGGCCGCCGCCGAAATGCCCGGCGGCCATCTTCCCGTTGACTTCAGACGACCTGGACCTATAATCTTTAGGTTCTTAGCATCGCTTCTTTGCCCTTAAACCCGTGAGGAGACCCATCTCCATGACAAGACCTTCGATTCACTCTGCCAGGAGAAGCCGCCAACGCTGGGCGGGAATTCTCATTCTGCTGGCTGGATTGTGCTCCCCGGGAGACGCTCTCCTCCGCGCGCAATCGGCCACGCCACCCGCGTCGGGAACGCAGGCTCCCAACGGACTTGATTTCACCGGATTGTCGGCCGAGCAGATCGCCACCGCAACCCAGATCCTGGGGGAGACCCGGTGCAACTGCAATTGCGGCATGACGATTCTGGAGTGTCGCACCAAGGACCCCAACTGCTCCAGGAGCCTTTCCGTGGCACGCGGGTTGGTGGAAGACCTGAAGAACGGAAAGGATGCCGCCACGGCCCGCGCCAATATGCAGGCAGCCCTCGCCAAGGCGGCCACGACGGCTCCGCCGGCGCCCCCCGCACCCGACCTGAACAAGGTCTTCAACATCGACGTCGCAGGGGCCCCGGTCAAGGGTCCCAAGAACGCCCCAATCACGATTGTGGAGTTTTCCGACTATCAGTGACCCTACTGCGCTAGGCTTACGCCTACCCTCGAGCAGGTGCTTGAGGCCTACCCCAAGCAAGTCAAATTGATCTTCATGCAGTACCCGCTGTCCTTCCACCAGAACGCCCGTCCCGCCGCGCTGGCCTCGCTGGCAGCCCAGAAGCAGGGAAAGTTCTGGCCCATGCATGACTTGATTTTCCAAAACCAGGCGAACCTCAAGAATGCCCAAGGCGAATACCGCTTTTCGGAGTTCGCCAAGACCCTGGGACTCAATGTGACGAAGTTCGACCAAGACATGAAGGATCCCGCGCTGGAGAAAATGATTGCTGATCAGATGAAAGCCGGGGCGGATGCCCAGGTGAGCGGGACCCCCGCCCTCTACCTGAACGGCAAGAAAGTGGGGGATCGTTCCTTCGAAGGCCTCAAGAAAATGATCGAGGCAGAGCTGGCCGCGAAAAGCGGCCCAGCGGCTGGCAAGTCGAAATAACGGCCTGCCGGGAACGGGGGCGCGTGGCTCCCGTTCCCGGTCTCGGCCGGCGGCTAGCGCCCTCCCTGCGGATTTTTTTCCAGCTCCTCTACCATCTGGCTGACCGCTCTCTCCGCCTCCGGCGTTGGACCCAAAGACAGGCAGAGTCCGAACTGCTCCAGAGCCTTCTGCCCGCCTCCGGGTTGACTCATGTAAATCACTCCCAGGTTCTGGCGGAGCTCGGGCTGACCAGGCCGGATGGCCAGCGAGCGAAGGTAAAGCCGCTCGGCGCCTTGCAAATCCCCCGCCTGCTGGCTGATGAATCCCAGGAGCGCAGGAGCTTCCCACTGGGCCGGGTCCAGCTGGAGGGAGCGGCTCAGCTCGGCCCGGGCATCCGCGGATTTCCCCAGCCGCATGAGGGATTCCCCCCGGCCTCGCCGCGCGACCGCCGACTCGCCGTCGAGGTTTTCGGCTTCTGAAAACACCGTCAGGGCATCCGCCGGCCTGTTCTGCTGCAGCAAGAGATCGCCAAAGTGAATCCGGAACGCCACGGAGCCCGGGTTGAGGCGAAGAGCTTCGCGGATCTCGCGCTCGGCCTTCTCCCAATCTCCCCGCTGCTGATGGAGAGCCGCCAAGTTGTTGTGCGGATCCCCGGAGCCGGGATCCAGCTCCAAGGCGCGCAGGTACGCCGCCTCGGCGGAGCGCGGATCGCCCAGCACCCGGTAGGCATTTCCCAGATTGTTGTACAGAGACCCGCTGTCGGGGTTCTTTTTCAGGGACTGAAGCAGCAGGGCCACCGCCTCCTCCGCCTGTCCCATCTCGGTGAGGGTCACCCCCAGGTTTCTTCGCGCCGCCTCGAACTCCGGAACCAGTCCCAGGCACCGTCGGTAGTTCTCGGCCGCCCGGGGTAAGTCGCCTCGCCTCCGATAGGCATTGGCCAGGTTGTAGCGGACCTTGGCACTGTCCGGAGAGACGAGGGAGGCCGCCTGGAACAAGGTGAAATCGTCTTTCCAGTCGCGGCAGCGATCCCAGGTCCTGACTCCCAGCAGCGCCACCATCCCCGTCAGCAGAACGATGGCCGCTCGCGGGCGCTTCCCATGCAAGGCGCTAATGAAAAGGCCCGAAGCGGCACACAGGCCGGCGCAGGGAAGATAGACGAGGCGTTCCGCGAAAATCGTTCCGATTGGAAAAGGAAGATTGGACACCAGGAAAAACGTGCACGCCGCGAATCCGAGGCCCCAGGTCAGAACCGGCAGCCGCGTGCGGGAACGAACCGCCAGAAATATCAATCCGAGGATGACCCCGGCGGAGAGCAGGACGAGTGGGCTGGCAAACCCCTCGAGAGGAACAATCTGTGGAGAAGAGTAGTCGGCGGAAAGCTTCCACGGGAAGAGGAACAGCCAGAGATATCGCCCGACCAGGGTCAGGGCCGTGGCGAACCGTGCTCCCAGAGAGACGTGTGCCAGAGGATTGTCAATCTCGGGAATGGCGCCGGGCTCCATGAGGGATCCCAGCACCAGCCTTCTCAGGGTCAGATACAGGCACGCCGTCCCCAGCAGGGCTGCCAGCTCCCAGGCGCGCCGGCTCCGGCTCTGCCCTTTCGGTGGCCCCAGGATACTGCCGGTGAGCCAGGAGACCGCCGGGTAGGCGATGGCATTCTCTTTCGACAGGAGCGCCAGAAGAAAAAGCGCCGGCGGAGCGACCGCCGCTGCCGCTCCCCTCCCCCGCCCGGTGCGCGCCGGAAGCCGCTCCACCCAAAGCGCAGCCAGAACAAACAGGGCGGACAGGAGCTCAGCCCGTCCCACGACACTGGCCACTGCCTCAGAGAGCAGCGGGTGCACACAAAAGAGGAGCGCTGCTGCAAGGGGAAGAGCGCCCTGGCCGAACAGGCGTATCAGGAGGAGGTAGAGGACGATGCAGACCAGCGCGTGCAGCAGCAGATTCACCAGGTGAAAGGTCCTGGGCCTGGCCCCCCCCAGGATGCCGTTGAGCGCAAAGGAGAGGCTGGTCACGGGGCGGTACAGGCGGTTGGCGCGGCCCTCCCCCGTCCAGTAGGGAGAGATGACCACGCGCGCAAGGCTCTGAGCGTTGGTTGCGGAGGGATCGGTTTGGATGATTGCCCGATCGTCGAAGGTGAACTGGTTGCCGAGCGTGCCGGCATAGGCGGCCACGGCCAGGACGGCCAGGAGCAGGCAGGCCCATCGCTGATCGACGAGCCGGGTGCTTGGATGATTCGGGGGACGGCTCAACGCTGAAGCGTCTCGCAGGCGGAACCCCACGTACCGGTCAGCGAGTCCCCGCCGAGGCGGCCTTGGCCGGAGCTTCGAGCTTCACGGTCCGGACCCCGCTGGTCGTGTCCACTTTGGCATCCACGCGAGACGACTTTCCCGTCTCGATGATCAGATTGGTGATGAAATCGCTCTCCAGCGGCACCCACTGTCCGTTGACGCCCAGCAGGTCGAATCCGAGGTAGACATCGTATCTCCCCGGTTGCAGCGGGAATTTGTATTCGGGCTGCAGGGTGGTGCACGAGTTGTGCGGCATCCAGTGGGGGATCTTGTTCGACCCGTAAGTCTGCCTGGGTTGCTTCATTTCCTGCTCGGTGGGCAGCCGGGGCTGGGGAAGCTCCTTCGACTTCTTTTTCTCCTCCCAGTAAGTCGTCCGAATCATGGGGGATTCCAACAGCTTCTTGACTCCCGTGCCTCCTCGCCGACTGACGGAGATCTGGTACTTATATCCCATCGTGGTGATCGTGGGAATGTTTCGCGGGCTCCACTCCTTGTAAGTCGATTCGGAGATGCTCAGCTCGTTTCTCTCGACACAGAATTGCCGATTGCCTGAGAGGCTCACGAGCAGGGTCCCGTCCTCGGGCTGGGCTGGCGCCGTCTGCGTGGCGGCAGCCGGGGGATCGGCCGGAGGGAGATCGGCGGGAGGCGTAGTCTCCTGGGAAAACAGCGGGGCCGAGAGCAGGAGGCAGAGGGCCGCGGTTCCGATCTGCAGGCTCCTTCCGCGCACCTCGGACATTCCCCCTCCTCCTCTGATTTTCCGACCGTCAGACATCACTGTGCTATATTTCCTGCGAGTTGAATCCGATTCGAGCTGCGGGTGTCATTATAGTCGGGCCTCGCGTCCCGAGCAAAGACGCCCGTCCGACGGGAATTTCCCGGAACTGCCCAGATCAACTCAAGCGCGGGGTGTTCTAGCTGGAGACCGGAAGAAAGCTTCCGGCCGGACGCGGGAAACGGACCGGAGGCTGGAAACCCGAGAGCGCAGAGGCAGAGCGGGGCGGGGTGGGCAGTTCCGGGAATGCTGATAGCGAAGCAGGGAGCCAGCGTCCGATGCGGTGAACGGGGGGGTCGAGTCTGGATCGCCCTTTAACCACTAAACCTCCTGCCCGGGAAGCGTATCCGGGAGGGGCCCTGGGGGACCACTCCGACTGAGCCGCGCGGAATTTATACAATAATTGGTAGCCTGTCAAGAAAAAACACTACATTTGGTAGAATCCACCGCCTCCGAAAACAGCCTACGGTCTCTCGATTATCCCGCGGTTCTTGCGCTGCTGGAGGATCGGTGTAGGAGTCCGTACGGCAAGGAAGCGGCCCTGGCGCTTCGACCTTCCTTCCATCGAGACCAGGTGCTTCGACAGCAGACCGCCACCCGCGAGATGGTGCAGCACCGCCAGCTCAACGGAAATCTCCCACTCGCGTTGTCGACCGACATCCGCCCCTTCCTGGACCGCTTGTCGGTCGAGGGCGCCCGGCTCGCGGGAGCGGAACTGTACCTGGTGGTGGAGCAGCTCAAGGCAGCCTTGGAAGTCCGGGACGCGCTCTTGAAGTCAGCCCAGACGGGACTGCGGGAAGCTGGCCGCAATCTTCCGGATGCGCGAAACCTGGTGCGATTCCTGGACGGGAAGGTCTCCCCCACCGGGCAGCTGGAGGATCGCTGCAGTGTCGACCTGTCGCGAATCCGGCGCCAAATCACCTCCCTCTCGGCGCGCCTGGAAACCGAGTTACGGGCCATCGCATCAAGAAGCGATGTCTCCCGAGTCCTTCAGGATGACTTCATCGCCCTGCGCAACAACCGCCATGTGCTGCCGGTTCGCATCGACGCGCAGGGGCTGGTGGATGGAATCGTCCATGCCCTCTCCTCCAGCGGCGCCACGGTCTACATGGAGCCCCTCTCCACGGTTCCCTTGAACAACGAGCTGGTTCGCTTGAAGGAGCAGGAGGAAGTGGAGATTCAGAGACTGCTGTTGGAATTCAGCGATCTCCTCCGCTCTCGTCTGGGAGAAATGCGCGGGCTGCTGGGAGATCTGGGAGAGCTTGATCTGATGCAGGCCCGAGCCGTTCTCGCGGAGGAGATGCAAGGCATCGACCCCGAATTCGAGGCCGAGGGATCCTCGCGCCGCACCCTGCTGCACCTGACCTCCGCCCGACACCCGCTGCTGGAACGGGCCTTGCGCGAATCGGGAAAGGAGCTGGTACCTCTCGATTTGTCCCTGGAGCGCAACACGCCGGTGCTGGTGGTCAGCGGTCCCAATACGGGAGGCAAGACGGTCGCCCTCAAGACGGTGGGACTCCTGTCGCTCATGGCCCAGAGCGGTCTCAAGCTTCCCGCCAAAGCGGCGCAGCTCCCGCTGTTTCGGAAAGTCCTGATTGACATTGGTGACCACCAATCCATCTCGGACAGTCTGAGCACCTTTTCGGGAAGGATGGCGAATATATCGGCCATGGCCGGGGAAATCGAAGGCCCGGGACTGGTGCTGCTCGACGAGGTGGGCAGCGGCACGGACCCCGAGGAGGGAGCCGTCCTGGGCGCCGCCATCATCGATTTCTTCCGCCGCCGTGGGGCGGTGGTCCTGGCCACCACGCACCAGCAGGGGATCAAGGCCTATGCGAGCCACACGGCGGGCGTGAGCAACGGAAGCATGGAATTCGATGAAGAATCGCTTCGGCCTCTTTACCGGCTGCGCTCCGGCGTCCCGGGGAGAAGCGGGGGGCTCGACATGGCCGAGCGGCTGGGCCTCCCCGGAGAAATCGTCCGCCAGGCCCGCGGACTGCTTCCCCGGCAGCGCGAAATCCTGGACTCCTATTTGCGCGCCCTTCAGTCGCTCCAGGAGGACCTGGAGAAGCGGCTGGCCGAGGCGGACGCTGCCATCCGCCAGTCGCAGAAACGGGACAGGGAGCAGGAGCAGCAGGAAATCCGCCTGGCGCAGGAGCGTGAGGTCCGCTTCCTGCGATCCATGGAAGAGGCTTCGACTCTCATGCGCAGCGAGTGGGAATCTCTCTTGCGGGAGATTGCGGATCGGGAGAGCGAGAAGCGCCTGAGGCGTGAGCTCGAGAAGCACGAGCGTGCCGCACTGGAGTCGGCTCGCGCAGCGCTTCCGGCGGAGCTCGTCCCGATCCGGTCGGAACCCGCTCGCCGGAGCGCGCTGGCATTGGCCCCGGGCGAGAGGGTGAAAATCCTCTCACTCGGCCTGGAAGGTATCATCGAACGGGTGGAGGGCGAGCGGGTCACCTTGCGCTCCGGCTCGAAACTCGTGCACGCGCGTCGGCAGGATCTGGAAGCGAGTGAGCCATCGCCTCCCGGCAAGCCGTCACTTCCCCACGGAGTGCATCTGACCCGAGCTCAGGAGCCGGAGCTTCGCAAGGAGCTGAACCTGACGGGGAGGAGAGTGGAAGAAGCGCTCTCTCTGCTGGACAAGTTCCTGGACGATGCATCGCTGGTCGCCTTGAGTCCGCTGCGCATCATCCACGGCATGGGCACGGGGCGACTCCGATCGGCGATTCGGAAATTCCTGGAGACTCATCCTCAGGTGGAGGGCTACGCAGAAGCCGAGGAGCGGGAAGGGGGTGGCGGGGCCACGGTGGTCCGGCTGCGCCTCTAGTTGCGCGACAGCCGGGGGTCCACCATCTGATCCATGAAGAAGTCGAGGAGGAGTCGGACTTCCTTGACCCCCAGCTCCCGGCCGTCATGCCCCATCCGCAGGAGTTCCTCGCGGACCGAGCCGGCATCGAACGAAACTTCCTCTCGATCTTCGAAGAGGGTCATACGGGCTTCCTGCATCAACACCCCGGCGATATCCCCCAGTACGACGGGAATGGAGTTCAGTGGCAATCGGGTCTGTCTCGACAGACTCCTCAGCTTTTCCTCGAAGTCCTCAAAATCCACGCCGATCAAGCCAATCTCCGTCCGCGCCGTGGCGCTGATTTGTTGAACTCACCTCCCAGCCCTCCTGGTTGCGACGGGGGACTCGGGGTTTCGGTCAATATAGTCCTTTCCCGTGCCCGGGCAACGGACCACCCGCTTCAGGGCGCTTGAAACAGGGGATCCTGCCCCGCCTTGTCTGAGCTCAGATCCAGGATCGTTCCCTTTTGGGCCGCAACGGATGCCGGGACGTACCATCGATATTCCGACCCCCCCTCGCTGAACCAGGCGCGCAGGCGATACTCTCCCGGCGCCAGCCCATCCAGGTGATATTCCCCGCCTGGGCCGGCGGCGACCTCCGCCACCTTGTAAGGCTCCACCAGCGCATCGCCCAGCGTCGAGTATTTCTGCTGGATCGCCCCGAGCTCGCGATTCTTCCGCACCAAGGCAGCCTTCGCCTGATCCAGGTTGTTCGAGGCCTGGCTCATGTTCTCCGAGCTGTTCAGGGCCCGCCGCTTGTCAGCTTCCAGCTGCGCAATCTGGGTCTCCAGATCTTTGACCTCGGCCTGGTAGGCGGACGCCAGCGCGACGCGGCGCGGCTCGAGCTCTGCCAGGTTTCCCAGGAGCATCACTCGAGCGCCGGAGCCGTAGCGGACCTCCTTGTTCTTGAGCCGGATCTCAATTCGTCCGGCGAGGGATGAGACGGGAGCGGGCGGGGCGGCAGGCGTGGGGGCAGGAAGCGGGGGCGGTGCAGCCACGCCAGGAGCTTCTGCCTGGGGCTGAGCCCCTTCCTGGCGGATCCACCCCTCCACAACCACCTTGACATATCCGTCCTTCGCCTCGACGACGCGACGCGCGGATCCCGGAAGCAGGACGGCGACGGGGCGACCCCCGGGAGAATCCAGCAATTCCTCGGTGTGGGTCGAGGGAGGAAGGTCGGCCGGGGCCGCCCCGAGGAGAAGGCCCGCCAGGATGGCGCCAGTGATCGACTTTTTCATGGATGACTCCGAGTGGGGCTGCTGTCGAACCGGCGAAGGTCTCGACCGATCCAGCCTGGAAGGAAGCCTGCGGGAGCGCGCCGGAGACGAAGCGAAGTGGGGTCAGGCACGCAAGGCTCAGAGGTGAAACACGAATCCGAAGCTGTACTCTTCGTTGGGCGCGCCGTCCGCCAGTCCGAGAGCCACCCCCAGCCGCAAGGCGAGGTTCTCCGTGGGCCGGAAATCGAAGGTCGGCATCACCGCGAAGTAGTTGTTGCCGCCGTCGTAACGGCGGGTCTCGTAGCGGGCCTCCGCCATGAAGGTCCAGGAATAGGACATCTTGAGGATGAGCCCACCGGCCGCGGCGACCGAGGTCTTGCCGGATCCGGCGCCGGCGATGTCGGGATCGCCGTTGAAGCGCACGGCAGCGTTCCAGATCCAGGCGGATTTCGTGCTTGGCCGCCGACTGGCCACGAACAGCTGATAATCCGCCGCCCCGGATCCCAGAAACTCATTCTCGTCCGCCGTGGGGAACTTGACCACGAAACCGGCGGCCCAGGGATGAGCGGGCTTGCCCCAGACCATCTTGCCGTAGACGTTCACGTCGGAGAATCCGTTGTTGCTGATATCGGAATTCAGATGCTCGCCGAACAGGACCTGGTCCTCGGAGCGCACGCGGTCCAGGTAGCCGAAGTTCCCACCCAGTTCCACTTTGTCGGCGATGTTGAAGGCGACGATTCCCATGGCCGTGGTGTCCCGGCCTCCATCACCCCAGTCGGCGTAGTCGGCGCGCGCCTCGAGCCAGGTGGATCGGACCAGCGCGGCGTCGCCGATGAAGTCCTGCAGGAGCATCAGCCGGAAATCGCCGGTGATCGGCGGGGGGGTCGTTGCAACCTGTTGCGCGAAGGCCATCGAAGAAAAGCCCGCCCCGATAACCAACAGAGCCAAGATTCCCGCCAGCCGCCCACGACTCCCTAGTTGTCCATTCATCTGACACTCTCCCACATTTGTGTAATCCGGTGCCTCAAGTCTTGCCCCGGCCTCCAGGCTCCCTATATTCGCTTGTGAATCTTGAGATTTCCCGGCACAGCAGTACCTTCGGAATATATCGACCCTGGCTGCCTGCCCGTTGGGTCCGTAGGGGGAGAAGGGGTGACGAAAAAAGAGCTGATTCACCGCATCTGCCGCGAATGCGCCCCGCCACGGTTGCGGCGCGTCGCCAGGAATCTCCCGGCGGGGGGAATCAGGAGATCCCGCGCTCGCCGGGCCAATTCGCGCAAGGTGGTGCTGCGGAGGACCGGGTGAGTCTCCTCAGGTGGTCTCGCGCTCTTGCTCTGCCTGGCAGGCCTTGAGCCAGTCCTCCAGGGCGTCGATCTTGCGGATGTCGGGAAGCCGCGGCGCGGCAGCCGCCGGATCGGCGGCATGGACATCCTGCTCCCGCAAGGCCCGCACTTCTTCATCGAAGCTTCTCACCGCCTCCGAGCTCGCGGCGGCGAGCTCGACCCGCCGCAGCTTCTCCTGAAGCAGCGCTATCTCGATGTTCCGATCTTCGATCTCAATCTCCGCCTGCCGCAGATGGTTCTGCAAAAAGCCGATTTCCTTCTCGGATCGTTCTTTCAGCTCGCGGATCTCCCGTTCGCGCTCCACCAGGAGCGAGTCCTTCATCTCCAGGTCGGCCCGGGCCTCCAGCAGCTTCACCCCGCCGGCCCGGATCATCCCGTACTGGACCAGCAGCCGCTCGTGTTTCATCACCAGCTCGCTGTAAAGATCCCGCGGCACCAGCCGCTCTGAGCTGTCCTGCGGCGCCCAGCGCACCGGCAGGGCCGGACTCTCCGGCGCGGGGCGCTGCAGCGGGCCCTCTTCGCGGACCAGTCCGAGCGCCTGGAGATCTTCCGCCTTGATGCGAAACTCCTCGCCGAATTTTCCCTGCTCTTTCTCCGCGGGCAGCCGGCCGGACTTGATATAGCGCCGAATGGTTGCCGGCGCGCGACCCATGGCTTCCGAGGCCTGACGAATGGTCAAGGTCTTCATGGAGACTCCCGTCGTTTCGATGGCGAGACCCTTCCGCGAAAAAGTCGTGCAACCCGCGCGAGGTTATACCAGAAGCAATCCGCGAAGTAAATCCTGCGAAGGGAGAGTTAGCGCTTGGCTCGCTTGCGTGTTGGGAATGTCGTGGAGGCGGTGCCCAGCCGTCCTTCAGCCAGGGCCTGACAGATGTCCAGGGAGCTCACGATTCCCGTCAACCGTCCCTTCTCGCAGATGGGAAGCCGGTGAATTCTCATCTTCCACATGAGCTCCGCGAGCTTCTCCACCGGGGTCTCCTCCTCGGCGCTGATGGCGGGCTCCGTCATGATCTCCCCCACCGTCGTCGGGCCGGGTCCCGGCAGCTTTCCCTCGGCGGGAGAGGTGAAGGGGTGGCGCCCCCGGCCGAGGCCGCCGAAGACCACGTCGCTCTCGGTGACGATGCCCCTGAGGCGCCCGGCCGCATCCACCACCGGGACTCCTTTGATGTTCCGGGTCTGGAACATCTCGCACAGATCATCGATGGACGTGGAGGCTGTCGCGGTCACGACTTCCCGGTTCATGATGTCTTTGGCTTGTGTCGGCAAGGGATCCTCCGCAGGGCGGACTCATTATCCGACTCTGCCGCCTCCCTGACAAGCCGCTTGTCTCGTCGCCACCTTCGCACTCCCCGGATTTCCGACCTATAATGCGGACTTCGTTCAATGCTCGAGGCCCCCGATGATGGACCCTGCGCCCCCTGCCGCTGCGACGCTTCCCCGCCGTGTGGTGGTCACGGGCATTGGCGCGGTTTCTCCCAACGGCAATGACCGAGAATCTTTCTGGCGCGCCACACGTGCCGGTGAGAGCGGCATCGCACGCATCGCCTCGTTCGATGCCGAGGGGCTCGAGTCGAGCATCGCGGGCGAGGTCAAGCGATTCGACGCCGACTCGGTGCTCAACCGCAAGGACCGGCAGCACGTTCCGCGCATCGTACCTTTGGCGCTGGCTGCGTCGCGCGAGGCGCTCACGGATGCCGGGCTCCTGGATTCCGAGGGCAAGGTCTGCGAGCCTCACCGTCTGGGAGTCATCCTGGGGTGCGGCGGCGGCGGGCTGGAGTTCACCGAGCGACAGTATGATCTCTATTTTCGCGGTGAGATCCGCAAGGCCAGTGTCTACGTGATCCCGAGCTCCACCACCGGCACCGTCAGCAGCGAGATATCCATCGCCTTCGGAATCAAGGGTCGCAGCCATGTCCTCTCCGACGGCTGCACCAGCTCCACCGATGCCATCGGCTACGCCTTCGAAACCCTGCGCTGGGGCAGCGCCGATCGGATCCTCACCGGCGGTGTGGATTCCACCATCTCCCGCGGAATTCTCACCGGATTCGGACTCATGAAGGTTCTCTCCAGGTGCCGCAATCACGAGCCGGAGCGGGCTTCCCGCCCCTTCGATCGCGATCGCGACGGTTTCGTGCTCGGGGAAGGGGCCTGGACGCTGGTCCTGGAGGAGCGTGAGCTGGCGCTGCGGCGCGGTGCAAAGATTTACGGCGAGATCGCGGGTTACGCCGCCACCTGCGACGCCTACCACCGGGTCCGGCTCGAGGATGATGGCGAGGAGCCCGCTCGGGCCATGTCCCTGGCGCTGGCGGAATCGGGACGAAGTGTGGAGGAGGTGGGGTACGTGTCCCTCCATGGTACTTCCACGCTCCTCAATGACGTGGTGGAGACCCGGGCCGTGAAGCGCTGCTTCGCTCGACGGGCGAGCCAGATTCCCATGAGCGCTCTGAAGTCGATCATCGGACACCCGCAGGGTGCCTCCGGCGCGGCGGGGGTGGTGGCAACGCTCCTGGGAATGCGCGATGGGTGGTTTCATCCCACTCTCAACCTGGAGCATCCTGATCCCGAGTGTGACCTGGACTACATCGCGCTGCGGGCCAGAAACGTCCCGGTGCAGATCGCCGTCTGCAACTGCATCGGATTCGGATCCAAAAACGCCGCACTGGTTCTCGCCCGCCACGGAGATTGAAGCGTGCTCCGGCCCCTGCAGCGCTCGTCGCTCAAGGAATTGATGGACGACCCCGCGGCGAACCTCGACGATCTCCGCGTCAACCTGGAAGACCTCAAGCACATCAACGAGCGCTGGGGAGGGCATCGCTCGACCTTCCTCGCCCTGTCCCCGGCCCTTTCCAAGTGGCCTTCCGGGCGGCTCTTGAAGATCCTGGACGTGGGGTGCGGCGGCGGCGATCTCCTGGTGGCCCTGGCGCGGCAGTGCCGCGCCCGGGACATCCCCGCCGAGCTGGTCGGCGTGGATTGCAGCCCGGCGATTCTGGAGATTGCCCGCGGTTCCGTTGCTGGCTTCCCAGAGATCCGGCTGTTGCGCGCCGATGCGCTGGAGCCTCCGTTCCCGGAAAAGTCGTTCGATTTTGTTCTCTGCTCGCTGGTCCTCCACCACGTGCCGCCGGAGCGCTCCGCGCAGTTCCTGAGGGGCCTGGGCGCCCTGTGCCGCTCCGGCGTGATCGTCAGCGATCTGCGTCGCGGAAGGCTGGAATACGTTCTGACCCTCCTGTTCACGCGGATCTTTACCCGCGCAAGAATGTCCCGCCTGGACGGTCCCCTCTCGGTACTCCGCGCCCTCACTCTGGACGAAGCCCGTGATTTGACCTGCGCCGCAGGATGGACCGAGGCCGTGGTTCGAAAGTCCTTCCCTTTGAGACTGCTCCTGATGGATCGGCGCTTTTCATGAGCCCCGCGGCGACGTCGGGAGCGGAGATGCTGGTGGTGGGCGGCGGCCCCGCCGGATCCACCGCCGCGCTCCTGCTGGCGAGAGCCGGGCGGGACGTCCTGCTCGTGGAGCAGCGGCAGGCGGGACAGGGGAAGGTCTGCGGCGAGTTCGTCAGCGCCGAGGGCGTGGCGGTTCTCCGGAGCCTCGGCGTCCTGGAAGAGCTCCTCGCGTCGGGAGCCCAGCCGATCCGAAGCACCCGTCTGCAGGCCGTGTCGGGCGACAGCTTCGACTCGTCGCTCCCCGAAAGCGGAGGAGAGAGCGGACTGGGGGTCAGTCGGCGCCTGCTGGATGAAACGCTCCTCGCCACGGCCGAGCGGGCAGGAGCCCGGATCCTGCGTGGCGCTCGCCTGCTGGGGCTGCGCTCCGAGGGCGCCTGCTGGCAGAGCAAGATTCTGGTGGAGGGGATTTCAAGCTGCGTCTTGGCGCCGCGCATCGTGGGGGCCGACGGAAGGAACTCTCAAGTGGCGGCCCTGGCGGGAGTGCCAGGCTCCGTCACCTCTCCGGGTATCGGCGTGCAGCTCCATCTGCGGCGCCGGGAAACGCCCCCGGATCGGGTCGATCTCCTGCTGCTGAGGGAGGGGTATGCCGGCCTGGCACCCGTGGAGACGGATCGATGGTGCCTGGCGGCCCTGCTCCCCCTGCCGGCCACCACGAAGGATCCCTATCGCCGCCTCCAGTCCTTTCTGGCCACGCACCCCCGGATCCACGGACTGCTGCAGAATCCCGAGGACCTCCTGGGTCACACTGCCGCCTATCCGGTGCGCGTGGGATTGAGAGGAAGAACGCCGCCGGGCATCATTCTGGCCGGTGATGCCGCGGGATTCCTGGACCCTTTTTCCGGGCAGGGGATCGCCATGGCTCTCCTGGGTGGGGAAGCTGCCGCCCGGGCTGCTTTGGATCCGAGTCCGTCCCAGGGCATGCGCGGCTACAACCGATTTCTCAGTCGCGAGCTGGCCCCGCGCATGGCGGTGGCGGCATCCTTGCGGCACCTCCTGGCGCGCCCGGGCTGGGGCGATCACCTCATCCGCATCTTCAGACAGCATCCGGGCCTGGGGAGAAAGGTGGTGGGGCTGACTCGCATCGCCGGCTCGCCCGCCATGGGCTCATTGCAGCGCCTGGCCGGAAGATTCCTCTCGCCCTAGCCCCATCCCCGGAACGTGCTCCCGCTGTGCTAAGATTCGCGCTGCCATGAGCAGCTTTCGTATGGAAAAAGACTCCCTCGGCGAAAAACAGGTCCCTGCGACGGCCTACTATGGCGTGCAGACGGCCCGCGCCCTGGAGAACTTCCCCATCAGCGGCTTGCGGGCTCACCCGGCTCTGATCACGGCTCACGCTACCATCAAGAAGGCCGCCGCCCTGACCAATCAGGAGCTGGGAAATCTCGACGCCCGGATCGCCCAGGCCATCGTCCAGGCTTCCCAGGAGGTGATCGAGGGAAAGCTGCGTGACCAGTTCGTCGTGGACGTATTTCAGGCGGGCGCGGGCGTGTCGTTCAACATGAACTGCAACGAAGTCATCGCCAACCGGGCCGCTGAGATTCTCGGCGGGAATCGCGGTGACTACAAGCTGGTGCATCCCAACGACCATGTGAACATGGCGCAGAGCACCAACGATACCTTTCCCACCTCCATGCGCCTCAGCGCCCTGATGATGGTAGGCGAGCTGGATCCAGTGCTGGAGCGCCTGGAGCATGCCTTCGCTTCCAAGGGCCGGGAGTTCGACGCCATCATCAAGTCGGGCCGCACCCACCTGCAGGATGCCGTCCCGGTTCGGCTGGGACAGGAGTTCGCCGCGTATGCCGCAACCGTGGGGCGGTGCCGGGCCAGGATTCTGCTGTGTCGCGGATCTCTCTCGGAGCTGGGAATCGGGGGAACCGCGGCCGGAACCGGAATCAACACCCACCCCGAATACCGGTCACGCATCGTGGCCCATCTGTCGCGGCTGACGGGCCTTTCGCTGCAGAACTCCCCGGACATGCGCGAAGCCATGCAAAGCCAGCTCCCGCTCTCCGAGATCTCCTCGGCGCTGAAGCTGCTGGCGCTGGAGCTGGTTCGCATCGCCAACGATTTGCGGCTCCTTTCCTCCGGCCCGCGAACCGGATTCGCCGAAATCCAGCTCCCCGCGGTGCAGCCCGGATCCTCCATCATGCCCGGCAAGGTCAATCCCGTCATGCCCGAGGTGCTCAACATGGTGGCCTTCCAGGTCGTCGGCAACGACCTGACCGTGGCGCTGGCCGTGCAGGCAGGGCAGCTGGAGCTCAATGTCATGATGCCCGCCATGATCTACAACGTTCTCCAGTCCATGGAGATTCTCAAGAACACGCTGGAAGTCTTCCGCAGCCGCTGCGTGGAAGGAATCACCGCCGACGCGGCGCACTGCGAGCACTATGCCCTGGAGAGCGTCGGGATCGCCACGGCCCTGAACCGGCACATCGGGTACGCCGCGGCGGCGGAGGTCGCCAAAGAGTCGATGCGCACCGGCAAGTCCATCTATCAGATCGTGGTGGAGCGCAAGCTCCTCGACTCGGAGCAGCTGCGCAGCATCCTCGATCCCCGGGCCATGACCGAGCCGGGAATTCCAGGCAAGCGCTGAGACGGCATCCGCGAGTCTCCCGCCGCTTCCGCAGTCCATGAGCCTCGTCACGTCTGCGCCCGATCGCCGGGGTCTCTTCCTGGCGGCCGCGCTGCTTGGCGCGGGCGCGCTCCTGCGACTCGCCGCACTCAGCCATCCCCCACCCGTCAACATCGATGAAGTGCGTTATCTATTGACGGCGCACCATGTCGCGGTGGGCCTGGGGTACAGCGATTGGAGGGGGCCCGAGACCCATATCCACCCGGCGTTGCCCGTGCTGACCGCCACTCTCGCCGGAGCCAGGCGGGAGTCTCTGGAAGGCTATGGCCGTGCGGTCAATACCGTGGCCTCGATCCTGCTGCTCGTGCCTTTGGGGATGCTGGCTTTTCGTTTGGGGGGGATGCCGACGGCGCTCCTGAGCCTGGCCCTGCTCGCCTTCCACCCGGCCCTGGCCCGGGCGGCTGCCACGGTTGGGCCGGAAGGACTCTACGTCCTGGCGACCGGCCTGGCGATCTGGCTCCTCTTGCCGATTGTCGAGGCTCCCTTGCCTCTCTGGCGCTGGGGAGTCGCGGGCATTTGCTTCGGTGGGGCCTATCTGGCGAGACCCGAGGGACTGCCGGTGGGAATGCTCGCCGGGGTGGTGGCGGCGGTTCTCGGCCGTGGCACCGGCCGACACCTGGCCTGGGCTGGCCTGGGATTGTTCCTCCTCACGCTCCTGGCCACCGCTTCCCCTTTCCTCCTTTTCATCCATCGCACCACCGGGGAATGGAGTCTGACCGGGAAGACTCTCGAGCTCTTCTTCATCGGGCAGGGACTCCTTGAAACGGGCGGCCAGCCTCCCGACTACCTGCGGTTGCGCGAGCTGCAGCACCAATGGCGGGGCGTGCTTCCGTTCCTCAGGGCCAATCCCCAATCCGTCCTGGGAGCGGCGGCCTTGAGCGCGCGGGGGATATTCTTAAGGCTGCTCCCCTCGCAACTTGGCCCCGTCGGCCTGCTGGGGCTGTTGGGCTTCCTGCTGGCGCTGTTCCGCCATCGGCCGCTGCTGCGACAATCCCTGCTGTTTTTCGCCCCCTGCCTGACTCTCCTGCTGATGTTGCTGACTTTTCCCAACGCGCGCGTGGTGGGATCGGTGGTTCCATTTCTGCTGATCCTCTCGGCGTTCGGATGGACTTTTTGGATGGTCGCCCTGATTCCCGGCAGGAGAGCACGAATCGGCCTGGCCGTGGTGGTCCTGGTGGCCGGAGGGGTGATGGCCTGGGCTCGAACGCTCCGACAGCTTCCGATGAACCCCTTCGGAAGGGCGGTTTCGCCGGAGCGCAGCGCCGCCCGTCAGGCCCTCGAGCGAGCCGGAAACCCGGCGCGGATTGCCTGCAACGATCCGGTCCTCTCCTATTATGCCGGCGAGCCGGCCCTGTTCGGCCCGCCCGGAGCGTATCGAGCACTGCCGGGGGCGGCGTCTTGCCACCAGCTGGTATCCATCCTGAAGGAGAGACACGCGAGCGTGGCGATCCTGTCCGGCGCGAAGGCCGGGATCGACCTCGCAGTCTCTTCAAAAGATTGCAGCCTCGAGAGCATCTTCGAATCCCGGCGCCCCACCGGCGAGCCGCTTCGCGTCTACGCGCTGGAAGACGGTGCGGAAAGAGAGCAACCCTAGAGCCATGCATCCCCCCGTCGTTCGAACAACCATCGGATTCTGAAAGGTGACCCGGCCAGTGGCCGCCTGCAGGAGCTGGAGTTGCGGGAGTAAGCGGAGAAGGTCTTCAGGGAGCTGGCTCTGGCGCCCGCCCCTTTGCCGGAGGATGGAGGATTCGCAGCGTGGCCGTGCCCCCCACTTCGATTCCCGATTGATAGGCACCGCGCACGACGAGCGGAAAGTCTCCGGTGCCGGAAATCCCCGACAGCAGCAGGCGGCGGTCCAGGTGGACCACGAGCTCTTCCACACCATCGCCATCCCTGTCCTCCAGGGTGGCGCCGGAAAGTTCCGCCTGGACCTCGGGTCCTCCGCCCAGAGAAACGCTCAGGCTCGACAAGTCGAGATCCGAGGCGAGGAAAGGCGGGGGGGGCTCCAGAACCAGGGTGAATCCTCTTCCCCGGCTGCGCTGTGGCAGGGCCTGAGGGATCGATTGCACTTCTATCGGGAGCAGGAGCGCCTGGAATACATCCAGCCGCGCAGTCGTCAAGAGAGTGCGCGGATCCACGACGGGAATTCCGCGTGATTTGAGGCGCTCTTCCAGATCGTCCGGGGCCAGCTCCGGATTGGCCGAGAACAGCAGGGCGGCCGAGGCCGACACATGAGGGGCCGCCGCCGAGGTTCCGGTGAGCTCCTGCTTTCTGCCGAAGCTGGAGCTGGTGCGTATCCTGGCTCCGGGCGCCAGGAGATCCAGGGATTCACCCCCGTTGCTGGTGGACAGCACCTGGTCGGCGGCATCCACGGCTCCCACCGAAATCACCGATGCGACACAGGCGGGCGACCCCATCACATCGGTTCTGGAGTCATTGCCTGAGGCCGCCACGAAGACTCCGCCTTTGGCACGAAATACAGCCGACAGCTGCGCTACCGCCTCGTTGAACGCACCGTCATGATCGCAGGGTGCTGCGAAGGGCCCGGCGGCGAGGCTGAGATTCACGACTCGCACACCGTCCCCATGGGTGACGACCCAGTCCAGCGCCAGGAGAACGTCCGAAAAGGTCCCGATCAGAGAATCGTCCAGGACGCGCACCATCAAGATTCGCGACCCGGGAGCGATTCCCAGAGGAGCCACGACGCCGCGCGAGGCGATGATCCCCATGACTCCCGGGCCGTGCGACGTGACCGTGTGCGCGGAGCCGGGTCCCGACTGCCGGGCGGAGCCATCGGGACAGCACCCCCCGAAAAAACCGGAACAGAAGCACTCCTCTCCCGCCAGGGCCGGATCCAGGTCGGGGTTCTCCAGGATGTCCGTACCACTGTCCAGAACGGCCACGGTGACTCCCTCTCCGATAATGCCGAGGTCCTGGACCTGATCGGCGCCAATCTGCACCGCCGAAATCTGGTCCGTGCCGCGGACTTCTCCATCCAGGTCCACCCCGGACACGCGCGGATCGGCGAGCAGCCGCTTCAAACCTCTGCCGTTGATTCTGGCGATGAAGACCGGAGCCGATTCGAGCCGGTGTTTGGCCTCGATTTCCGAGGGCGGGGCTGTGCTCAGGACCTCATCCACGATCGTCTTGACCGAGCGCCCGCGACGGGGGTCGCCGGAGCGCAGCGTGACCACCACCCTCGCCACCCCCCGTTCCTCGACCTCCTGCACCAGGGTGTGCTGGGAATGGGCCGGGGATCCTGAGGCGGAAGTCTCCCCCCTGGGCTGGGCCGTGCTCAGGAGCAGGCAGAGTCCTGTAACCCAGGCCCCAAGGGGGCGTCGCATTTTTGGGACCATGAACGGAAAGTACCGTCAGGAGGGCACGTTCGCAAGAGGTTCCTGGGGCCGGAAGGGACTTCAGCGGGTGGCCGAGAAGACCGCCTGATCGACGTCATCCACCAAAGTCAGGTTTTCGCTGATACAGACGATTTCCCGCAAGGCCAATTGACCGTTCAGGAAGGCGGCGGCCAGGGCCAGGACGCCGTGCAACCAGGGGGGGGTCCAGGGGAAATGGGTGTGGGTTCCGCCGCCGATGATGGCCGACACCATGATGGCGCTCATGGTCAGCATGGACAGCGGGAAAACCCGGGCCTTGAAGGGAAGGGTCCGGCGATAGAGCTGGGCATCCAGCTTGAATTCCTTCACCACCTCTTTGATCCGGGATCCGGTGCCGATGAAGTAGAACATGATGATGGCATGCGTGAACATGCTGAGCAGGGTGATGGGAATCGACCACTGCACATGGGTGGGAAGGGAGAGCCACCCTCGGGAGACGAACCAGCCCATCAGCACGACGGCGGGAAACAGGACAGCCGAGAGGATGGCCAGAATCACCAGGAGCGGTCCGAAGGGAACTCTGTCCAGCAACCGCTCACCTCCCCCGGAGGGCTTCGGACACCAGGCTCTCGACACGCTCCAGCGGCAATCCGCTCACCGCCGGATCACCGTCGCCATCGGGGAGGAAGAGCCTGGCCGTCAGGTCCTGGTTCCCCGTGTAGGTCCAGCGCCATTCCCGGTTGGGCTCCAGAAGGTTGAGCTCTCCAGCCAGCGGGGTTAGGTCTAGTCGTGCCCCCTTGGGCGGAGTCACCGTGTCGAACCAGGAGAAAATGTGATGCTCCAGCTGGTAGCGGAATCCCCTTCCGTCGCGGGCGGCCGTGAGAATCCGGTGAAACTGGCAGGAGTCGAACCGGGCCATCTTCTCAAGCTCCTCCTCGGTCTCCAGGACCGACAGGCTCGAGGACGGATACTCCCGGATGCGGGCTCCCCCGTCCCGGACCCGCTGGAAGGAATGCACGATGCTCTCGAACTCGTCCTCCCAGAGGCGCCTGTGGGAGTCAGATTGGTAGAAGAGATTCGGGAGCCTTCCCAGGAGCTCTTCGTAAACCAGGCGGGAGCGCTCCTCTTCTCCGTGCCGGAGCAGCAGGGCGGCGATGGGAGATCTCTGCGGATCCTCGAAAGCCGTCACCATCAGATCGAACTTCACCGCATCGGCAGAAGTGAACGTTCCAAAATCCCCGGCCCTGGCAGCGTCCACCAGAAATCTCCGATGTCGCAGCGCCTCGTCGGGGTTCATCACTGCCCAAACCGAGAGGAGCCCATCCGTGTCAAAGTGGTTGTTGGAGACGATCCGGATCGGATGGAGGAAGTCCTCGCGCTGCGGATCAGCGGCGAGCCGCAGTGCCATCTCGGTGGTGGTGTCGGCGCGATAGCGCTGGGGGGTTCGGTTACCCGGCCAGTGACTGAGGTTCAGCGTCTTCCCCGCCACGCCGTCCACCACGAGCGTGACCGTGGGATCCAGCTTCTCACTGAAAAACTCGAATCGCCGCTGCAAATCTCTCCTTCCGCCGCCTCAGGCGGGCCTGTGTGCCGCAGTGGCTCGGGAGTCCGGGGGGATTATAGGAAGGAGGGATGGGACAGGCAACCGGCAGGCGGAAAGCAGACGCCTCTTGACACCCCATCGGGGTACGGAGAAAATTGAACCATGGTTCAAATTCAGGCTCACCGGAAGCACCGCGAGGCCCGAGCCGGAGCACGGGCGCTGCAGCGACGGCTCGCCATTCTGAGAGCCGCCGGACGTGCCTTTCGCTGCCACGGGTTCGCCCAGACGGGCATGCGGGAGATCGCGCGGGAAGCAAAGCTGAGCTCCGGGAACCTCTATTACTACTTTCGGGGCAAGGACGAGCTTCTGGCGTTCTGTCAGGATCACGCGCTGGACCGGCTCCTGGCGGAGGTGAAGGCGGTGCGCGCCTCCGAGCGCTCGGCGCCGTCGCGCCTGCGGCGCCTGATTCGTTCGCAGGTCCACTGCATGCTGGATGATCTGGCAGGCGCCGCGGCCCACCTCGAGGTGGACGCGCTTCCCCCTCGCATCCGGGGGCGCGTGATCCGCAAGCGCCAGCGCTACGAGCGCGCTCTGCGAAGGATCATCCAGGAGGGGGTCCGGGAGCGGGCTCTCGAAACCGCCGACCCGGCCCTGGCGGCCCGGGCGATTCTCGGGGCGGTGAACTGGTCGGCACGCTGGTTCAACCCCGAGGGCAAGCTCACCCCCTCCGAGATTGGCGACCGATTCGCCGAGCTTCTGGTGCGGGGGCTCTCGCCACACCCCAACGGAAAGGGAAAGTCATGAGCGCCCCCCGTCCCCCCGCCGCCCCTCCGCGGACCCACCTGAGTCTCACGATCAACTCCGAGCCGGTGGAAATTCTGGTGGAGACTTACAAGACGCTGCTCGAGGTCCTGCGCGAGGATCTGGGACTCACCGGAACCAAGCATGGCTGCGAGCTGGGCGAGTGCGGCGCCTGCGCCGTGCTGGTCGACGGCCGCCCGATCCTGTCGTGCCTGCTGCTGGCCGCCGAGTGCGAAGGGACGGAAGTCCGCACGGTGGAGGGACTGGCGGATGGCGCCTGCCTGCATCCCGTTCAAGTGACTTTCGCCGATTTGGGGGCGGCCCAATGCGGCTATTGCACGCCCGGAATGCTCATGACCGCATGCGCGCTGCTCGAGCGCAACCCGAATCCCAGCCGCGCCGAGATTCGCGAAGCGCTCTCCGGCGTCCTGTGCCGATGCACCGGCTATCTACAAATCTTCGAGGCGGTGGAAGAGGCGGGGCGCAAGCTGGCCGCCGGAACTCCTCAGAAGATGGGAGAAACTCGTTGAGCCGCGCTCCAAAAGCCATGAAGGTGGTCGGCAAGCCGCGGCGCCGGGTCGATGCCCGCGCGAAAGTGACCGGACAGACCCGCTTCGCCGATGATCTGGTGTTTCCCCGCATGCTGCATTGCAAGCTGCTGCGCTCCCCTCACCCCCATGCTCGAATCCGACGCATTGATGCCCGCGCCGCGCTGGCCGTGTCCGGTGTGAAGCTCGTCCTCACCGGTGCGGACATGCCCATTCCCTACGGCATCCTCCCGGTGAGCCAGGACGAGCATGCCCTGTGCCTGTCCCGGGTCCGCTTCGTGGGCGATCCCGTCGCCGCCATCGTCGCGGTGGACGAAATCACCGCGCTCGAGGCCCTGGATCGGATTCAGGTGGATTACGAGCCGCTGCGCACCATCGCCGATCCCCTCGAGGCGCTGGCCACGCCGGATCCCAGGATTCAGCCCTATGGCGATGGGAACGTGCACAAGAAGGTGGCGCTGGAGTTCGGAGACGTCGATGCGGCCATGGCGGGGGCCGACCACGTCTTCGAGGATGTCTTCTTTTATCAGGGGAACACCCACCTGGCCATCGAGCAGCACGCGGCCGTGGCGGCGGTCGATCCCGACGGCAAGCTCACGCTCTGGTCCTCCACCCAGACTCCCCACTACGTGCATCGCGCCCTGGCCCGGGTTCTGGAAATCCCTGCGGCCCACATCCGGGTCATCGCCACACCCAATGGCGGGGGGTTCGGCGGCAAGAGCGATCCGTTCAATCACGAGATCGCCGTGGCCAAAGCGGCGCAAGTCCTGGGGCGTCCCGTGAAGATCTGTTTGAACCGTGAGGAAGTCTTCTACTGCCACCGGGGCCGCCATCCGGTGACCATGAAGCTGAAGACCGGCGTGAAAAACGACGGAAGCATCGTGGCGATGGATCTGCAGACTCTTCTGGATGGAGGCGCCTACGGCTCCTACGGGGTGGCCTCCACTTTCTACACCGGGGCGCTTCAGACCGTCACCTATCAGGTGCCGCGTTACCGTTTCCGCGGCTGCCGCACCTTCACCAACAAGCCTCCCTGCGGGCCGAAGCGCGGTCACGGGACCCCGCAGCCCCGCTTCGCGCAGGAGATCCAGCTGGACAAGATTGCCGCCGCGCTGCAGCTCGATCCAGCAGACTTGCGGCAATCCCAGCTGGCGAAGCCGCACAGCCTCACCGCCAATTACATGCGACTGGGAACCATCGGGCTCTCCGAGTGCATCGACCGGGTCGTGGAAGGATCCGGCTGGAAGACCCGCTACGGAAAGCTGCCCTGGGGTCGCGGCATCGGCCTCGCATGCTCCTCGTACCTCTGCGGCGCCGGGCTGCCCATCTACTGGAACACGCTGCCCCATTCCGGCGTGCAGCTCCAGCTGGACCGCTCCGGCCGGGTGACCGCGTTCTGCGGAGCCACCGAGATCGGCCAGGGCTCCGACGATGTGCTGGCAAATCTGGTGGCGGAGGTGCTGGGAATCGATCCCTTCGACATCCGCCTGGTCACCGGCGACACCGATCTGGGGCCGGTGGATCTGGGCTCCTACTCCAGCCGGGTGACCCTGATGATGGGCCACGCCGCCATCCAGGCGGCGGAGCGGGCCCGCGAGCTCATTGCCCAGGCGGTGTCGGCCAAGCTGGAAATCCCCCAGGCGCGGCTGGTGTTCGGCGAGCGGCGTGTTTTCGACGCGCAGGATCCGGCCCAGGGCGTCAGCTTTGCCGAGGCAGTGCAGGTGGGCGAGGCGATGCATGGGACCCTGGGCACCACCGGCTCGTACCGCCCTCCCGAGTCGGCGGCGAAATACAAGGGAGGCGGCGTCGGTCCCTCGCCTGCTTACTCGTATTCCGCCTGCGTGGTGGAAGTAAACGTTCAGCCTGAGACCGGCTGGGTGGATGTGGAGAAGGTCTGGATCGCCCACGACATCGGCCGGGCCCTGAATCCGGTGCTGGCGCGCGGGCAGGTGGAGGGTTCGATCTACATGGCGCTGGGCGAGGCCCTCATGGAGGAGATGGACTACCGGCGGCTCCCCAAGCATCTGAGCTCCGCCCTCGTCCACAAGTTCCCCTCCATGCTGGAGTACAAGAGCCCCACGACCCTGGAGATGCCCGAAGTGATCACCTACCTGGTCGAGGATCCCGACGACGCCGGTCCGTTCGGCGCCAAGGAAGTCGGCCAGGGTCCGTTGCTGCCGGTGATGCCCGCCGTGGCCAATGCTCTCTACGACGCAGTGGGAATCCGCGTGGATGAGATCCCGATCACTCCAGAAAAAGTCCTGCGCGCCCTGGGGGATCGGGAGGCGCACCGCTGCGGGCCGAAGAATTTTCCCCGCATCGACTGGCCGGAGCCGCTGCGCGTACCGCCCCCCTGGGAGGGCGGGGATGGCCAGGCCGAGAACGAGGGTCCGCGCCGCCGCCGTGAAGGAGCCATCGTCGCCTCGGACGTGGTGCAACCGGGCCTGGCCCCGCACCCCAGCACTCCCGAGGGGCGCCACGAGAAATCTGCTGAGCGCTCCCCGGCTCCTGAATTTCCCGAGGTGCTGCGATGATGCGCTGCCACCGCTTTCATTACGAGTCTCCCCTTACCCTGCGGGAAGCCTGTGCCCGCCTGAGTGACGCCGGTGGCGAAGCGATGCTTCTCGCCGGGGGAACCGATCTGGTTCCGAACATGAAGCGCCGGCAGCAGGTCCCACCCACCGTCATCTCCCTGCGCCGTGTCCGGGAGCTGCGTGATGCCGACGTATCGGATGGCATGGTGCGGATCGGGGCCATGACCACGCTCGCCTCCTTGACGACCGATCCGCTCCTGCGAGAGCGGCACCCGGCGCTGTTCAAGGCGGCGGCGCAGGTGGCGACCCCCCATCTCAGGAACATGGGCACGCTGGGGGGGAATCTCTGCCTGGACACGCGCTGCAACTACTACGATCAGAACTACGAGTGGCGCAAGGCCATCGACTTCTGCATGAAGAAGGATGGCGAGGTTTGCTGGGTTGCGCCGGGAAGCCCCCGATGCTGGGCCGTTTCCTCCACCGATACGGCGCCCGCCCTGATGGCCCTGGGCGCGCAGGTGGAGGTGGCGGGGATCCATGGCGAGCGTCGCCTGGGCCTCGCGGAGCTGTTTCGCGACGACGGAATCGAGTACCTGTCGAAGAAGCGCGAGGAGATCCTGACCCGGGTTCTCCTGCCGGTTCCCGTTCCTGGAGAAGCCAGCACCTACTGGAAGCTGCGCCGCCGAGGCGCGTTCGATTTTCCGGTGCTTTCGGTGGCCGCCTGGATTCGGCGGGACGGGCAGGGCATCGTGGAGGCCGCCCGCCTGGTGCTGGGCAGCGTCGCCTCCCGACCGCTCCTCTCTCCTGCCTCCTCCCGCCTGGTGGGCTCTCTCCTCTCCGAGGAGATCATCCAGGCGGTCGCCGAGGAGGCATCGACCCTGGCCAAGCCCCTCGACAACACCGATTTCTCGCTGGGGTGGCGGAAGAAATCAGCACGCCATCTCATCCAGGGCGCGCTGCGCGAGCTGCGCGGTGATGATCCCCGGGAGCTCGGCCCCATCGCCCGCCGCGCGGCGGAGCTGGTGCCGGTTTTCTGAAGTGACGAACCCGACCCCGCTCCCGCGCATCGGCGCTCTCGTCCTGGCGGCGGGAGATGGGCGGCGCATGGGCCGGCCCAAGGCTCTTTTGCCGCTGGAGGGGCGGACTTTTCTCGAGACTCTCATGGACCGCTTGGGTCGAGCCGGCGTGGCGCCTATTCTGGTCGTCCTGGGTGCCGCGTCCGAGGAAATCCGCCACACCATCAAGCTTAGCCTCGCCCGGGTGGTGATCAACCCCGAACCCTCCCGCGGGCAGCTCTCCTCGATCCACTGCGGGATACAGGCGCTCGCACCGGGCGAAGTAGACGGCTTGTTCATCGCTCCGGTGGACACGCCCCGCGTCCAGGTGACAACCCTGAAGACCATGATGCAGGCCCTGTCAGGCCATCGTCTGGTGGTGCCGATCTATCACGGCCGGCGCGGGCATCCGGCTCTCTTCTCAGCGGCGCTGTTTCCCGACCTTCTCCGCGCTCCATTGGATCAGGGAGCTCGCGCCGTGGTCCATGCCACGGCCGATCGCATGGAGGTGTCCTGCGACGACCCCGCGGTGCTGGAGGACTTCGACGTCCCGGAGGACCTGCCCCGCCCCACGTAGAGTCCTGCGCCCGAATCCTCTCTCCCCTCCCCCCCGGTTGCACGCGTCTTTGATTGCAGATAGCTTCCAGGAGCGGGAGGATGGATTGGACCTCACGACCGAACTTCATCTGGCGGCGGGCCTGATGGCCCTGATCCTCGGAGTCGGGTCGCTGATGCGGGAGCCGCACCGACCCCGGAATCGCCTCTTTGCTCTACTGACCGCGGCCCTGGCACTGTGGAACCTGGGTGTGGTGGGCGACATGGTTTTCAGGGCTTCGCATGAGCGATGGCACCCTGTTTTCCTTCTCGGCTCCTGTGCCGCCGCGCCCCTGGGACTCCATTTCGCAGCGTCACTGGCGGGGATCGGCGGAAGGATTCGTCGCGTCTCGCTCGTGACCGCCTATGGGCTGGCAGCGGCTCTCTGGATCTCCAGCTGGACCTCCCTCTATGCGGACCGCCGACCCTGGAACCTCGCTGCCCTGGCGGTTCTGGGGAGCATCTTGATCGCCGCACTGGCCCTGCTCGTCCGGCAGGCGGTCTCAGGAAATGCGGGCCCGGAACGCGCCGCGTTCCGCCTGCTTACCCTGGGGGCGGTGGTCATGGTGCTGGGGGGGCTGTCAGATTTCATTCCTCGTGAATCCTCCCACGTACCCAAGCTGGGGCCGGCCGCACTGCTTTTTTTCTTGCTGGTCGTTTCGGCGGTCGTGGTCCGACACCGATTCCTGGATGTCGATGTCTTCCTGGCTCGCGCGGTGGCGCTGCTCGTGGGATCGGCGGCCGCGACGCTCCTACTAATGGGCGTTGCCCGGGCTTCCGGCGAGCGACCGCTGCCGCTGTTCTTAGCAACCATCCTGGTCCTGTTCGTGGCCGGCCCGGTCGGGGAGGCGTTGCTCGCTGGTGCGAGAAACCTCTTCGGCTCGGCTGATCCGGTAGCTCAGGCGCTGCTGGCGGTGAGCCGCGAGCTTCCCATGGCGGAAAGCCGCTTCCAGGTTTGGGAGATTCTGGAAAATGGCCACAAATCCCTTCCCGAAGAGATACGTCTGGTTGCCTATCTCCGGAGAGAAGATGCGCAGCCGTTTCGGCTGCTGTACCGAATCGGGGCTGGGAATCCTCCCACGATTTGCGATGCTCAGGCTCCGCTATTACAGATTCTATCCATGGACCGCGCTCCCGTGACGCGCCATTTCCTCGAGGAGGAGACGCGCGAGTCCCGGGACAAACGTCGCATACTGGCCCGCGAATCGCTCGGGCAAATGCGCGAGCAGCGCCTCGACCTCGCGGTGCCGCTGTTCCGTGGAGAATGCCTCATCGGCTGGATTGGTGTCGGCGCGGAGCTGGCCGGGCGGTATGTGAAGGCTGAAGTCGCCACCGCGTTCCTCGCGGTGGGGCAGCAGACCCTGGCCAGTCTGGAGAGAATTCAAGCCCTGGAGGAGGCACGGAAGGGAGCCGAGCTCGCAGCCGTGGGTGAGATGGCCGCCGGCCTCGCCCATGAAGTCAGAAACCCCCTCGGCGCCATCCGGGGCGCGGCGCAGGTCCTCGCCTCCGAAAGCGACCCGCGCCGCTCGCGGGAGATGCTCGAGGTGATTCAGGAGGAATCGGATCGATTGGGTCGGGTTGTGGGAGAATTCCTCGATTACGCGCGCCCCGATTCGTCGCGCCGTGAGCGAGTCGACCTTGGAGAGCTGGCCAGGCAGTGCCTGCACCATTTTCGGCTGTCGGATCCGACGGCCCAGTCGGAACTGCGCGTCACCCCCGGATGCCCTGCCGCCCTGGGAGATGCCGATCAGCTGCGCCGAGCGTTCATGAACCTGATCCGCAATGCGCGGGAAGCCTCCGGCCCAACTGGCAGCCTCCGCGTCGAGATTGCCTCGGATCATCCCCGCAAGGTGACGGCAAGGTTCGAGGACAACGGCCCGGGCATTCCGCTGGATCGCATACCCCGGCTATTCCGGCCGTTCTACACCACCAAGGTCGGAGGAATCGGCCTGGGGCTCGCCCTGGTGCATCGGGTGGTCGAGGCTCACGGTGGGGAAATCCTGGTGGATGGACGACCCGGCCTGGGGGCTGCGTTCACGCTCGTGCTTCCCGCAGAGGGCGACTCCCCATGAGCCACCAACCGCAGATTCTGATTGTCGACGACGAAGCGAACGTCCGCAAGGTTCTCGGGGCGATGCTGGAGCAGGCCGGCTACCTCAGCCTCCGCGCAGATTCAGCCGAACAGGCGCTGGAGCTGCTGCGCTCCCAGGATCCGGACCTCGTCCTGACCGATCTGCGCATGCCCGGGATGGACGGCATCAGCCTGCTCACCCGGGTGCGGCAAGAGTTTCCCGAGATCCCGGTCGTCCTGCTCACCGCCCATGGGAGCGTGGAAACTGCGGTGGACGCGATGAAACGCGGGGCGCATGACTTTCTCACCAAGCCGTTCGAAAAAAGCCACGTTCTGCAGGTCGTCGAGGGCGCCCTTCGTCAAGCCAGGGAGTCCCGCCGCGAGTTCCAGGGACCCCCATCCCGCGGGGCGCAGTGCGGCATGGTGGGGCGGAGCCGGGAAGTGGAACAGCTGCGCGGCATGATCGAGAAGGTTGCTCCGAGTCCCTCCACCGTGCTGATTCTCGGAGAGACCGGGACGGGGAAGGAGCTGGTCGCCAACGCGATCCATGAGATCTCTCCCCGGCGTGAAGGCCCGCTGATTCGCATCAACTCAGCCGCCATCCCGGAAAGCCTCGTGGAAGCCGAGCTGTTCGGCTTCGAGCGCTCGGCCTTCACCGGCGCCGATCGCGCCAAGCCGGGTCGCTTCGAGCTGGCGGACTGCGGCACGCTGTTTCTCGACGAGGTCGGGGACCTGCCCCCGGGAATCCAGGCGAAATTGCTGAGAGTCCTGCAGGACGGGAAGGTGGACCGGATCGGCAGCACGGAGCCCAGACCGGTGGATGTCAGGCTGATCGCTGCCACGCACCGTGACCTGGAATCGGAGGTCCAGGCGGGCCGGTTTCGAGCCGATCTCTTTTTCCGGCTGCGGGTGGTTGAGATCCGCGTTCCGCCGCTGCGCGACCGTCTCGATGACCTGCCCCTCCTGGTGGATTTCTTTCTGGACAAGCATGCGCGCCGGCTCGCCAGGACCCGGCCCGACGTGGCGCCGGAATCGCTGCAGGCGCTGGCGAAGCTGCCGTGGCCCGGAAATGTGCGCGAGCTGGAGAGCGCGGTGGAGCGGGCCATTCTCCTCGCCGAGGGGGCGGTGCTGCAGCCGAGCGATTTTTTTCCGGGACCATTTGCGCAGGCGTCCGGCTCGCCCATGCCCCCCTCAGCGAGCCCCGTGCGGGCGGCCGCTTCGGAAGCCGAGAGGCGTGTCATCCGCGCGGCGCTGGCGGCAACCGGAGGCAACGTCACCCACGCCGCCATCCGACTCGGCCTGTCCCGCCGGGGACTCCAGATGAAGATGAAAGCTCTGGGACTGCGCGAGGGCTCTGCCGAGTAGCTGCGGTTCCGCCGGCGGTGCGCATCGCCCTTCGCACTTGCGTCCCGAACCGCGAAGCTCCTCGCGCACCCTGACACTCACCCCACACACTCCAAAACCAGCCATCCCGCTGATTCCTCGTACCTCCGCAGTTCCCAAACAACCGTGGCACCTCCCTTGCTGATGGCCATCTCGGCCCGCGCGGATGCACTGCGTGGATGCCTTCGAAGGGGGAATGGAGCCATGAAGCGGCACCAGTGTAGGAGCCTTTCGCTTTCGTTCATGGGAGCCCTCGTGATCGTCGCGGCGGGAATTACTTTGGGCCACGCGGCTGTTTCGGTGCCCGAGGGGGTCAAGCTCTTCCAAGGGCCTCTCTTTCAGACGAGCCAGCGAGAGCTCTTCGTGATCACTCAGCTCGGATCGCCGGCGCAGCGTCTGGGCAGACTTCCGAAGGGCTTTTCACCTCTTATTTACGGCGGAGATGTTGCCTGGTCGGTGACTACCGGCACCCTGCCGGTGAACAAGATCCGGTTGTTCCGGATTTCGCCAATGGCGCGGCGGCTCGAGCCGATCGTCCCCGATCCCGGGATCCTGGAAGGGGAAGCCAGCATCAGCAGCGTCGCGGGAACCGACGGCCACTTTCTGTATCTTCGCCCCAATCTTCGCTACAGCCTGGAGCAGGCCCGACTCGAGAGCGGACATTTTCACGGTGCCCCCACGCTGGAAATTGTCCAGGTCATCGAAGCAGGCGACCAGGCCTGGTATCTGGCGAACGACCGGCCATGCCTGGGAGGAGGCCCGCGCAGCACCCATTTGGTTCACGCCAGGGACGGAGGCGGCATGGCCTCGGTCGAGGTGGGCGAGGTCGAGGAGTCCCAGAGGATTCTGCTGAATCAAGGCGCTCTGTACCTCATCCACGACTCCGGGCGCGTGCTGCGCTTCGACAGCGGTTCGTTGCGTTTGGTGGAGGATCTTTCTCCCATGATCCGCGGGCGCATCGGCTTCTTCTCGGCGGATACGGAGCACTACTGGGTCCAGACTCTGTCCAGCGGATCCGCGTCTGGAAGCGTGCTCTGGCGAATCGATCGGGACACCCTAGACGGCACCCCGGCAAGGCTCGCAGGAATTCCCGCCGGCTTCGATCCTCTGGCGGATGACGGGCAGAGAATCTGGTTCACCTCCGCAAGCGAGCGACACTCCCAACCGATCCTGGCGGTGGCCAAGGCCGACGGCGCGACGCAGGCCTACGCCATCACCGGGAGGCACGCTCGTCATTGGAAAAAGTTTGGCCACGATGTGGGCCAGGGATCCGTGGTGGCGCTCGAGGCCGTGGCGCTGGTCCCCATCGTGGCCGTGGCCATTCCACTGGTGCCATTCATCCTTCTCGCGTGCGCGGCAGGCGGTTGCTGAGCGAACGCTCTTTCCATTCTAGGAGGGAAATCATGCGCGGAAATTCTTCAACGAGTTGGCCACGAACCGGATCGTTCCTGTCCACCCTGACCCCGCTACTGTTCAGCGTGTCGCTCTCCCAGGCGGCCGGCTTGCTGGTTCCCTCCGCGGGAGGAGCGCCGCTGGCGATCCAGGATCATCTCGTCAGAGTGGACATCAACAACAACATCGCGGTCACGGAGGTGGTCCAGGTTTTCCGCAACGACTCCGTGCGGCCGCTGGAAGCGGTGTACTCCTTTCCTCTGCCTCCCTCCGCCAGTCTGGCGGGCTTCTCCATGTGGATTAACGGGGAAGAAGTCACGGGCGAAGTCCTGGAGCGTGACCGCGCGAGAGAGATTTACCAGGAGATTGTCCATCCGGCGGTCCGTGCCCAGGATCCCGTTGCGCCCCCGAGAGATCCTGGACTCGTCGAGGCGATCTCCTCGAGGGAATACCAGGTCACGATCTTTCCCGTGCCGGCGCACGGAACCCAGAAGGTGCGGGTTCTTTACTACCAGTATCTTTCGGTGGACGCCGATCGCGTCACCTATGTCTATCCCATGGAAACCCGGGGCATGGAGGACTCTCGGGCGCGCGGTCGTTTTTCCCTCGACGTCGAGCTGCGCTCCGCGGTTCCCCTGACCGGTTGCGTCTTCCCCAGCCATTCGGAACAACAGGTCGTAACCGAAGTCTTCAACCCGCATCGCGCCAGCGCCCACCTGGCTCGCCCGGACGGGGACCTGGACCAGGATTTCGTGATGGTTTACTCCCTGGGAAAACCGGCTGCGGGGCTGGACCTGATCACTTTCCGGAAGGAGAGGGAGGATGGCTATTTCCTCCTCCTCGCCTCCGCTCCCCTAGCCGAGATGCCGGTGGAGGAGGGAGGTGTCGATTACACGTTCATCGTTGACGTTTCCGGCTCCATGCGTCGTGCCCGAAAGCTGGAGGTGGCCGGGGAGGCAATCGTCCGATTTCTGAGCAGCTGTGGATCGGACGACCACTTCAATGTAATCGCCTTCAATTTACAGCCCAGCGCCCTCTCCCCCACGGCCCTCCCCAACGACTCCCAATCGCTCCAACAGCTAACCGACTTTCTGCGGGAGTTTCGAGGTGTGGGGGGCACCGATCTCTACCCGGCCCTACAGCTGGCTCACCAGCAGGCCGATACGCGGCGCAAACAGGCGATCATCGTGATCACAGACGGGGGGCTGAATGATCGGGACGAGGGACAGGCTCGGTTCCTGGATCTGGTGAATCTTCATGACGCGACGCTGTTCGGACTGGCGGTGGGTAACGAAGCGAATGTCCCTCTCCTGGACTCCCTGGCCCGCGCCTCCGGCGGCTTCGTGGCAGCCATCTCCACTCAGGAAAATCTGCTCGACAAGGGAAAGCAGCTCCGGGATCGGATGAGACAAGAGCCGCTGCGAAACCTGCGCCTGGAGATGGGGGAGGGCGGCACGCTCTCCGACGTCACGCCGGGAGTGCTTCCGGCTCTGTATCCCGGGGGACAGATTGCCATCCTGGGACGTTACCGGGGCAAGGGGTTCGGTAGTTTTCATCTGCGCGGGACTCGGGCGGGCCAAAGCGTCGAATTCAACTCGCAGGTGGCCGTGAGCGCCGTCGAGACCCTCAATCCCGAAATCCGCAGGATGTGGGCGGAGCGCCGCGTTCAGGACATTCTCCAGGAGATGCGCGCCGCCGCACGGCCCGAGACGGATCGAAGTGAGATCATCCGGCTCGGAACCGAGTATTCCATCGTCACGCCTTACACCTCCTTCCTCGTGCTGGAATCGGACAAGATGTTCCGCGACTATGGAATCGAGCGCCGGACCGCTTCGCTGCTCAACGAAGAAACATCAGGTCGGGCGGAGCGATCGCAACGCGCGGACGACAAGTATTCGGCCATCCCCGTCGGAGAAAAACCGAAACCCGTCGAGTGGAACCTCGATTTGGGCGCCGGCGCCTCCGGTCCCGAGTTCCTCGGCTTGCTCACGGCGCTCCTGGCAGGGCGAGCCATGCTGCGCCGGCGCGTCGGTTGACCATGAGCCGGCTTACCTTTCCCCATCGATCCCTCATCCTCGCAGCGGCGGCCCTGGCCGTCGCTGCGAGGCCCACCTGGTTCGACTGGATGTGCTACCGCAAGAGCGCCATTCAGGCGGGACAGGTTTGGCGCATCCTGACCGGCCACCTGGTGCATGCTTCGCGAGACCATCTGCTCTGGGATGTTCTGGCGCTGTTCCTGATCGGCTTCCTGTTCGAGAACCATCTTGGCAGGCATTTCGCCTGGGTAACCGGCTTCAGTATGCTCGTCGTGAGCGGCGGCCTGCTGGCGCTTCAACCTTCCTTGGAAGCCTATTGCGGTCTCTCGGGAGTGCTGACGGCCCAGTGGGTCTGTGGGGCCATGCTTGCGGCTCATGAGGAAAGAGTTTCCGGACGAGTTGTCCTTTCGCGGTTTTACTGGGCCTGCCTGATCCTGGATGGCGCGAAGTTGTGTTACGAAGCTTTCCTGGGATACCCCCTGTTCGTGGATATCCATCGCTTGAACGGCCACCCGGTTCCGATCGCTCACCTCTGCGGTGCCTTAGCGGGCCTTGTGGCCTGCATGGTGGCCCTGAGTCGGAAGTCCTCCCATGGGCTCGGGCACCCGCGTCTCCTGCCCCGCTGACCCCGCGCGTTCGACCTGCGCTTCGTCCTTTGGCTATACTCTGCGTCCCTCTTGTCATCGGAGCAGCATGATCGGGCTGAAGGACATCCAGGAGGCGGCGCTGGTGGTGGAGACTTTCGTCCGTCCCACGCCGCACATCTATTCCTATACCCTCAGCCAGCTGATGGATCGTCAGATCTACTTGAAGCCGGAGAATCTGCAGCGCACCGGGTCGTTCAAGCTGCGGGGTGCCTGCAATCGGATGGTGAGCCTTACCCCGCAGGAAAAAGCCGCTGGAGTGGTGGCCGCTTCCGCGGGAAACCATGCCCAAGGAGTGGCTCTGGCGGCCCAGCTCCTGGGAGTGGGGGCCACCATCGTGATGCCGGAGGAAACTCCCCTCAACAAGGTCGAGAGGACCCGCTCGTTCGGCCCGACGGTAATCCTCAAGGGTTCCAGCCTGGACGAGGCGCTAGCGGTGGCGCGTGAAGAGAGCGCCAGGCACGGGCTCACGTTCATCCATGGGTATGACGATCCCAAAATCATCGCTGGCCAGGGCACGGTGGGAATCGAGATCCTGCGCGATCTCCCCGACTGCGACACGGTGGTGGTTCCCGTGGGCGGCGGCGGTCTCGCCGCAGGGGTAGCTCTCGCGGTCAAGTCGCAAAAGCCTGGCATTCGCGTCGTGGGCGTGCAGGCATCGGGATGTCCCTCCACGGTGCGCGCCCTGGCAGCCGGGCATCCGGTCAGCGTGGAGAATCCGCGCACCATCGCCGATGGAATCCGGGTCAGTCGTGTGGGCGACGCCCCCTTCGAGATTCTTCGCCATCACCTGGATGACATGGTTCTGGTGGATGACGAGGAAATCAGCCGCGCCATCGTGGTGCTCATGGAAAAATCGAAGCTGGTGGTGGAGGCGGCGGGCGCCGTGGGAGTGGCGGCCCTGCTCTCCGACAAGATTCCGCACATGGCCGGCGTGATGTCGGTGGTGCTCTCGGGAGGTAACATCGACACCAACTTCTTCATCCGCATGCTGGAGCGCGGATTGACCCATGAAGGCCGCCTCATCTTGTTGCGCGTGAGCATCGTGGACAAGCCGGGCCAGCTTGCCAAAGTCCTGGGAATTCTGGCGGAGACCGGCGCCAACGTTCTGGACGTGAAGCACTATCGCGCCGGCTGGCAGCTGCCGCTGGAAGGCACCGAGCTGGAGATTCTGCTGGAGACCCGGGATCCCGGCCACGGAAGCATGATCGTCGAGCGCCTCCGGCTCCAGGGGTATCCCGTCCGCATCCCGGAGGGGGTGGCTTGACCCGCCGCGGCAGGATCGTGGGGATCGTCTTGCCGGTTCCGGAGAGGCTTTCCCGCCTCGCCGATCGGATCCGCCGCCCGTACGATCCCAATTTCTTGCGCATCGGACCCCATGTGACGGTCCTTCCGCCGCGGGAGGTCCACCTTTCCCGACGCCAGGCCATCGATTCTGCGACGCGCGTGGCCCTGCGATTTCGCTCATTTCCGATCTCTTTGGGGGCCATCCGGACGTTTCTCCCGGTCATGCCCGTCGTCTTCGCCAGTCTGAGAGCCGGCAGGGCCGAACTGGAGCGCCTGCACCAGCACCTCTGCCGCGGCTCCCTGAACGGGGAGGAAATCTTCCCCTACGTCCCCCACTTGACCCTCGGTCAGAAGCTCGACTCCCGGCGTCTTCCGCGGGCCCTGGCTCTGTCCCGCAAGGTTTTCGCGCAAGCCAGGGAGAAGCGATGGCTCGCCGATCGCCTGATTGTGGTAGAGAGGCTTTCGGAGGAGGTATGGCTTCCGCATCCCGCGATTGAGCTGCGCGACGGGACTTCCTCTGCGGCTCGGCGCAGCGCATCCAACACGTCGCGTCGCCCGCGCCACAAGACCTGACCCGTATGGGAATGGTAATATCCGAGGCCGGAGCCCATCCCATGGATCTGAAAGAGAGCCTGCGCCGCGAAGCCCGGCGACTGGGCTTTCTGCGGCTTGGATTCGCCGCCCCCGGCTGGCATCCGGCGGCCGCGCAATTGCGGCAGTGGCTGGATGCGGATTTTGCGGCGGACATGGCCTGGCTGCATCGCCGCTCGGAGGAGCGCTCCGACACCGCCCGCCTGATCCCCTGGGCCCGCACGATTATCGTGGCGGCGCTCCCCTACTCCCCTGCCGTTCCCGAGAGTTCACCTTTCCACAGGGCCAGGATATCCCGCTATGCACGCGGCAAGGACTACCACAAGGTATTGAAGGAGCGACTGGGGCGGCTGGGGAAGTTTCTCTCGGAAATCTCACCGGGAGCCCGGTCTTCGCCCATCGTGGATACCGGCGCCGTCCTGGAAAAGCCCTGGGCGGCTTCCGCGGGCCTCGGCTGGCAGGGTAAGCACACCAACCTGATCGATCCCGAGTCGGGATCCTGGTTCTTCCTCGGTGAGCTGGCAACCGATCTGAAGCTGGAGCCGGACGCGGAGGCGATCACCGATCGGTGCGGTAGCTGCACCCGGTGTCTGGAGGCCTGTCCCACCCAGGCTTTTCCAGAGCCCTATGTTCTCGATTCGCGAAAGTGCATCTCCTATCTCACCATCGAGCATCGCGGGGCCATTCCCGAGGAGCTGCGCGTCGGGATGGGAAGCTGGGTATTCGGATGTGATGTCTGCCAGGAGGTCTGTCCCTGGAACCAGGCTCCGGCCCATGGGGACCAGGAATTCGAGGCGGTTGCCGAGGCGCCGGCCCTCGCCGATCTGATCCGCATGAGCCGGGAGGAGTTTCGCAGTCGCTTCGCGGGAACCCCTCTCCGGCGCACGGGCTGGCTCCGCCTCTTGCGCAACGTCGCCGTGGCCTTGGGCAATTCCGGCGACCCGGCAGCGGTGGGACCGCTGCGTGACGCGCTCGCCATTCCCGATCCCCTCGTCCAGGAGCACGTGCGCTGGGCGCTGCACCGCCTGGGGGCCGAGAGCCGCTCCGAGGAGCCCGCCGTCACCGGGTCTGCGCCGTGAGCGACCTTCAGGAAGCCATCCGGCGACTGCATCACCCGCCGGTTCAGATCTACAGCATCTTGAGCCAGGCATGGCCCGATCTGGGCGAAGCCGAATACACCCGGAATCTCCTGGCGTTGCATGCGCGGATTCGCCAGGAAACGCAGCGCCTGTCCGAGGCGCTGGCGGAGCACGAGGCCGGCTGGACTTCCCCCGGCGATGCCTTCCGTCCACAGGCGGCTCCCTTGCGCTACCCACCCTTCGATTCCCGACAGTATCGGTTTCTGTTCCCCGATCTGGGCGGCCCGTCGCTCCTGAGGCACCTGCCCGACGGGAAGAAGTATCTGGAGACTCTCGGCTTCGACCCTGGGAAGCCCGGCTCCATGCAGGAATCGGAGTTCTATCTGCGGGGCAGCCCGTCGCTGGATTTCATCGAGATCGCCGTCCGGGACATGGTGGGGATCGACCGGGGCGTGCACGGCAAGCAGATTCGCGCCATCTCCGGTGCCGCGTTCATGCTGCGCAACCTGGTCATGGAGCTCGGCGAGCGACAAGGCGGGACCTGCCAGTGGGCCGTGGCTTACTTCGAAAAGCCCGGCACGCCGGGGACGATCTCCTATGAGATTTTTCGCGCCGCTTTGCGGACGCTCCTGGAGGATCACCTGGAGCGCGGGAGCTTCCCTTACGTATGCCTGCATCAACGGAAGCTGGGGCTCGGGCGGGGCGCGGAGTTTTCGCTGCGAGTCCAGCTTCCCCACGGGCCTGACCCGAACCTGGATGCCTTCCTTCACGACCTGTTTCACGAGGAAGGGGCGCTTGAAGCATTGCGCTACGCCCTCACCGTCCAGGTGGAGATTCCGGTAGCTTGATCCGGGCTCGGAGGCTGCACGGCGGTCGCAACCCCGGGTCATGGAGCTCGGCGAGCGCGGAGCGCGGCAAGGGCTTCGGCTATAATGCCGGCTCCACCGGCAGGCTAGATTCGATCTATTCACCCGCACTGTCAGGAGAGGCATTCATGTCGGCACTCACTCCCGGAACCCCCGCACCCGACTTCAAGCTGAAAAACTTCGATGGGACGGAGGTTTCTCTTTCCCAGTATCGCGGCAAGAAGAACGTCCTTCTGGCGTTCTTCCCCCTGGCGTTCACACCGGTCTGCTCTTGTCAGATTCCCTCTTACCGCGACGACCTGGCGAAATTCGAGGCCGCGGACTGCCAAGTGCTCGCCATTGGAATCGGCCATGGCGCGGCCCACAAGGCCTGGGTCGATTCCATGGGGGGCGTCAACATTCCGGTGCTGAGTGATTTCTATCCGCACGGCGAGGTGTCGAGGAAGTACGGCGTGCTGCGCGAGGAAGGCTTCCCCGAGCGGGCTCTATTCCTGATCGACAAGCAGGGAGCCATCCGGTTCAGCACCGTCAACGAGCTGCGCCAGCAGCCGGACAACGGAATCATCCTCGATGCGCTCAAGAAAATGCGCTAAGGCTCGCCCTCCATCGCCTCGCTCGTTGCGAGGTGAATTGCAGGAGGCTCGCCAGCCAGGCGGTGCTCTCGCAGGCCGCTGAAGCGAATGCCGTAGGGAATGATTTCCAGATAGCCGGTATCCCGACTGGCCGAGAGCGCCCGCTCCGCGCGCTCTTCGCTCCATCCCCGAGCCCTGGCCAGGCGGGTGGAGTAGACCGCCCCGGAGGCGCGGCGCCGCAGCCAGCGTAGCGCCGCGAGCACGTCTCTCTCTTCGACTCCCCGAACGCGGCCCTGGAGCACCTCCTCGATCCAGCTCAAAGCCAACCCCGGACAGCAACACCCCAAACTGAAATCGCCGCATTCCACCCTTAGGTCGTATCGTCAAGCGTCCGTTCTGTCACAACTGCCATACCGACAGACCAGAACGGCGCGATAAAGCTCGGGGCCCACGCTCCGTGCAACACGCTGGAGGTTGAGGATGGGGACAGCGCCCGCCGCAACAAAGCGTGGGACCATGGCCGTTTGAAAGTCTCGTCCGGGACGATCCCGGTTCTCAGAGCTGCGTGATGGGTCGGACATGACACACTCCTTCCCGGGCCTAGAGTCGAGGGTCCCGGGAATCCGAGGAGCTCGGATTTCCTCGGGGCAGGCCGACCAGCGCTCCCTGGATCTCCGCCAACAACAGCCTGACCGGGAAGGGCTTCGCCAGGAAACCGAAGGCACCGCATGCCAACGCCCGCCGCTGGATTTCCGCATGGTTGTGGGCGGTGATGAAGATCACCGGCACCTGCAACGCAGTCCGCCGCACCGTCTCCAGCAGGACAAAACCGTCCAGATCCGGCATTTTCCAATCCACGACCAGCACGTCCACCTCTTGTCCGAGGAGGTGGATCATGGCGGAGAGAGCGTCGGCGGCGACCTCCACCAGATACCCCTCGTCACGCAGCGAGTCTTCAAGAAACGATCGCATGTCGGGATCATCATCGACCACCAGCACCCGCCCGCGCCAATCTCGGGATTCAACCCGAGGAGTGGCTTCGATCGCGCTCTCCGGGCGGACGGGCCCGTCTATTTCCCCGGCGGTTCTTCCCGATCCAAGGTGACCTGCAGCACGACGCGATATTCCCCTGTGTCGGGGTTGATGGCCTCCACCTTGGCGCGACAGACCGTGCTCCGCAAGATCATCTCTCCGAGTTTCGAGCGGAGTGAACCCGGACTGTTGGGTCCGCTCTCCACAGCGTGCATTTCCTGGAGTCTGGACTGGGGCATGGGGGGTTCTCCCTTCAAGCGTGCGCCACCCGTCCCGCCCGGCGCCAGCCGGGAATCGAGAAAAGTGACTGGGTGGGAAGCGATCCTGGTTCACCGTTTTCTCCTCTGCAGATTACGAAGGAGTCTCGCCCCTGGGGCCTGACCTGCCCGATGAGACTGGCGAGCACCCGTGCTCTTCACGCGGGCGAAGATAGCGAAGTTAATGCCAGATCCGTCGCCACCCCCGAAACGGTGTGATGCGAGGCACTTGGCCCTCGCGTGAGAGAAGATGGCTTCCCTGGCGCCCGGACAAAATGCCTCGGGGCAAGTCCGCAGAGGAGAAAGGAAAACCATGGCGGACAGCGGGTTGGTGAGAGCGGGGCAGAAAGGGACGCAGCGGGGCATTTTGGGACGGTCGTGCTAGGGGGTCCGAACCCCGTAGGCGTCAAGCTTGCGATTCAGCGTCTTGCGGTCCATTCCGAGCAACCGCGCAGCAGCGGTTTTGTTCCAGCGCACGGCTCCGAGAGTCTTGAGAATGTGCTCCCGCTCCACTTCAGCCAGCGGCCGGGCTGCGAGGCTGGCCTCCCCCATTGTCCTGGGAGTCGCCAGCGCGGCAGGAAGATCGTGGAGCCAGATCGTGTCGTCGCTTCCCAGCACCAGGGCTCGCTCGATGGCGTTTTCGAGCTCCCGGACGTTTCCTGGCCAAGGATAGCGCCGCATGGCGGATACAGCCTCGGAAGAAAGGGTGCAGGCGGTTCTCCCCAGCTGCCTGCCCTGCTTCTCGAGGAAGTGGGCCGCCAAAGGGAGGATGTCGTCCGGCCGATCGCGAAGCGCAGGGACGCGCACCGCGATCACGTTTAAACGGTAATAGAGATCCTGGCGGAATCGGCCGGCCACGATGAGTCTCTCCAGATCCTGGTGGGTGGCGGCGACCACCCTGGCATTGACTTTGATGGGAGCCGGGGCACCCAGGGGATGAATCTCCTTCTCCTGAAGGGCCCTCAAGATCTTGGCCTGCAGCGACAGGGGCATGTCGCCAATCTCATCCAGGAACAGGGTGCCTCCCTCCGCTTCCTGGAACAGGCCCCGCCGGTCTTCCCTGGCATCGGTGAAGGAGCCGCGGCGATGCCCGAACAGCTGGCTCTCCAGGAGCGGCTCCGGAATGGCGGAGCAATTCACCGCCACAAAGGGATGCTTGCAGCGCGGCCCTTCGGCATGCAGCAGGCGCGCCAGGACTTCCTTGCCGGTGCCACTCTCCCCCAGGAGTAGCACGGGACTGTCCGCCTGGGAGGCCCGAAGGAGGATGCCGAGGACCTCCTGCATGGCAGAGCTCTGCGACACCACCGTCCCTTTCCCTTCTCCCAGAGCCTCGCGGAGCTCCCGAATTTCCTGCCAGAGGCGCCGCTCCCTCAAGGCATTCTCCACCGTCACCCGGAGCTGCTCCATGGGGAAGGGCTTCACCAGATAGTGGTACGCCCCCGCCTTCACCGCGGCCACCGCCGACTCCACGCTTCCGAAAGCGGTGATGAGAACCACCGGCACGTTAGGCCTCCGGGATCGAACCCGCTCCAACAATTCGTCACCCTTAATCCCGGGCATCACGAGATCCGTCACCACCAGATCCACCGGGGAATGCTCCATGCAATCCAGTGCCGCGGATCCGCTGACGGAGGTGAGCACGTCGTGCCCCGCGTCCATCAGCTCCTCCTCCACGAGTCGGCGCATTTCCTCATCATCCTCTACGACCATGATCCTGCTGCGGGGAATCATGAGGCCCCTCGCACCGCAAGCGTCGGGTCGACCGCCGCGGTCTGCTGAACCGGCAGATGGACCGTGACCGATGTCCCGGTACCCTCCTCGCTGGCCACGTCGATCCAGCCGCCGTGCTCCTGGACGATTCCGTAGGTGATGGAAAGGCCCAACCCCGTTCCCTTCCCGACTTCCTTGGTGGTGAAGAAGGGATCGAAGATCCGGTCCAGGTGCGCGCTTGGAATGCCGACTCCCGTATCCTGCAGGGAAATCGCCAGGACTCCGCCCGGTGCGGCGGCGCGATGGGCCGGCGCATGGGTGATGACCCGGCCCGAAACCTTCAACGTTCCGCCCCTGGGCATCGCATCCAGGGCGTTGGTTGCCAAATTCAGGAACACCTCATAAATCTGATCGGAGTCCGCCAGTACCAGAATCGCCTCGGAAGGCAGGGACGTCTCCACCCTGACGCCGAGCTCCTCCGTGCGCTCGGAGAGAAGCTCGAGCACGCGGTGAAGCACCGGAATCACCGCGGTGGGGGAAAGGTGGGACTCCCGTGCCCTGGCGAAATCCAGCATCCCCCGGACGATGCGGGCAATCCGCTCGATTTGCGTGATGATGATCCGAAGATTCTTGTCCGCGACATCGTTGCCTTGGAGCTTGCGCCTCAAAGTTTCCGCCCGCCCTCCGATGACATTGAGGGGAGTGCCGATCTCGTGGGCCAATCCGGCCGAGAGGCGGCCGATGCTGGCCAGACGCTCGGCATTTCGCAGTCGCGACTCCACCCGCCGCCGTTCCGCCTGCTCCTCCTGGAGCGAGCCTCTCGCCCTTTCCAGCCGCTGGCACATGACGTTGAATTCGCCCGCCAGCCAGCCGATTTCGTCGCGGCGGCGAGCCGACGCCGGGGGCACGGCGTCACCCGTCCCCACTCCGCGGAAGCTGCGTGCCAGATCCTCGATGGGGCGGCTGACGCTCCAGCGGGTCACCGAGAGAACGATGGCTCCGGCGGCCAGGATCATCACTGCGGTGAGCACGCCCAGATAGTTCCGGGTGGCGCGCGACTCTTCCCGGAGGTACGACTCCAGCTGGATGAGCTGCGCGGCCCCCAGGAGGGTACCGGAAGGCCCGGTGAGGGGAAACAGAAAGCTCACCACCGGCTCTCCCCCGACCATTTCCTGGGTCTCTAGCGGGACCCTCGCCTGGAGTATCTTGGCCAGTGCGGCCTGCTCCTGAAAGGGATGGGCAGCGAGACTCGCGGACTGGGCTGCCAGGGTTCCGTCGGACTCGAAGATCCGGATGCCCAGGACTCGCTCGTAGCCGCTCAATTTCTCCACCAGCTCGCGGACGTCCTCGATCTGGCGGTCCCGCAGGTAGTCTTCCAGCGCCACGCGCGCGGTCAAGGCGATCCCACGTCCTTCGCGCATCATCTCGTCGTGCAGCCGTTCGCGACTGGCCCGCTGGCTCAGATATCCGAACAGGATCATCAGGGCGATGAGAGGAAGGGTGAGGAAGAGGATGAGCTTCGTTCCAATCTTCATGGCAGGGGCGCCGTGCGGAATTCTGGGCCCGGCCCCGTGCCGGGCGGAAGGCGCTGCTCGGTTCAGCCCCTGGCATCCTAGCATCAAAAATTCGCCAAGAGCAGGGAGCGACACGCGGGGAAACCCGAGCGACTCAGGACAGCTGGCGTGTCTACCGATCGCGGGGAACTGCCATCATGCGCTCCAGCGCGACGCGGGCGCGGGAGGCGACTTCAGGGTCGACCCGGATTTCGAATCGGTCCTCGCGCAGGCAGCGCAGGACCGCCTCCAGATCGTTCATCTTCATGTACGGGCAGTGCAGCCGGCAGCCGATGCAGCCATCGGCCACGATAAACTCCCTGTCGGGAAAGCGCTTCTTGAGCTGGTGCAACAGGCCCCACTCGGTGGCGATGAGAAACGTCTTCGCCTCGGGGTGCCGCTCCACCGCGGCGTGCATGCCGGTGGTGGAGCAGATCTCATCCGCCAGGGCCAGCACATCCTCGCGGCATTCCGGGTGAGCGATGACCACCGCGTCGGGACGTTGCCGTTTTCCGGCGCCCACGTCCGCGCCTCGCAGCACGTCGTGCGTGGGACAGCAGCCATCGTAGATGACGATGTCCTTCTCGGGCACCTGCCGGGCGACCCAGCGCCCCAGGTTTCGGTCGGGCGTGAACAGGATCTTCTCCTCGGACAGGCTCCGGATGACGGAGACGGCGTTGGCCGAGGTGCAGCAGATATCCGACCCTGCCTTCACCTCCGCGGAGGAATTGACGTAGGTCACCACCGCGCGGCCCGGATAGCGCTGCTTCCAGTCCTCCAGGGAATCGGCCGTGATGGAATCGGATAGTGAGCATCCAGCCGCCAGGCTGGGCAGGAGCACGCGTTTTTCGGGATTGAGAATCTTGGCCGACTCGGCCATGAAGTGGACGCCGCAGAAAACGATAATCTCCCGCGGATCCTTCTGGGCTTCCAGGGCGAGTCCGAGAGAATCTCCCACGAAGTCCGCCACGTCCTGGACCTCGGGCAGCTGATAGTTGTGCGCCAGAATCAACGCCTGGCGCTCGGCGGCCAGCCGGCGGATCTCCTGGCACAGGAAATCGTCGCGCTCCTCGTCAACCGGCACATACGCCGGAGGAGCGATTCGCTGCAAAGCCCCATGGCTCATGGCTCACTCCACAATTTTGGCGCCGGGGTCGGGACGGATCCCCTTGGTTCCCCGGGGGAAGATTCGCCAGAATTCCTTGCGAATCAGGCTCGTCAGGGTGGCGCTCTTGGAGAAGCCGTGATAACCGGCGATGGCCTCCAGCATTTCGATCTCCCTGAGGGTCGCCGTGAAGCTGCGCATCAGCTTGCGCCCAGCTCCCTCCCGCGCCGCACGGCCTCTGCCACCTTCCGTCTTCACTCCCGCTCCTCCCTTGGGACACCCTATATAAGTACTATATATAATCTCGGTATAGAGGATAGTCCCCCGAAGCGTTCCTGTCAAGGCGCACTCCCGGCCCCGTGTTAGAATGCCCGACCCTTTTCCCGGAGCACTGATTCGTGGCTTGGATGATTTCCCCCCCGCATCCGGCGCGATGGCGGCGGGGAAGCTCGCCGGCCATCTGGCTTCTCGTCCTGGCTTGCCTCACCGCCATCCCGGAGAGCCTTCGCGCCGAAGAGCCGCTGGCACCGCCACCTCCCGTGTTCATCCCTTTGAAGACCTCGACGCCGCCCGTGATTGACGGGGTGCTCGACGACGAGGCCTGGAAATCGGCCTCCGTCATCGACGATTTCGTGCAGCAGCTTCCCCAGGACAAGATCCCGCCGACCGAGCGTACCGAGGTGCATATCACGTACGACGAGGACAACCTCTACCTGGGGGTGCGCTTCTTCGACTCGGATCCTTCCCGCATTCTCGCCTGGACACTGCGGCGTGACAGCGACGCCATCATCGGGGACGACCAGTTCGCCTTTGCCATCGATTCCTCCAACAACGGCCGCGACGGATTCTGGTTCTCCACCAATCCCGCCGGGTGCAAGAACGATGCGCAGATCTTCGATGAGGGACGCATCTTCGATCAGTACTGGGACGGAATCTGGGAGGTTTCATCCAGGGTGGATGACCTGGGGTGGACGACGGAAATCAGGCTCCCCTTCTTCAATCTCCGCTTCAAGCCCGGCTCGGAGAATCAGATGGGCATCAACTTCTTCCGCGCCATCCGCCGGAAGAACGAAGAGGCTTACGCCCCCTACATCCCCCGCAATTACCACGGGACTCTCTCCTTTTCTCTGGCGCGCAAGATGAATCTGTCGGAAATCCAGCCCGGCACACGGCTGCAAATCAAGCCTTACGGCCTCGTGCGCTACGAGTCGGGCTATCTCCCCATCGAAGACACCGACACGCACGGCGAGGTGGGCCTCGACGTATTGAAGTATGGAGTGACCAGCAATCTGACACTGGATGTGACCGTCAACACCGATTTCGCCCAGGTCGAGGCGGACGTGCAGCAGGTCAACCTCACCCGCTACGGGTTGTTCTTCCCGGAGAAGCGCGACTTTTTCCTGGAGAATGCGGGGCTGTTCCAATTCGGCTCCCCCGGCCAGGCGGAGATCTTTTTCAGCCGCCGTATCGGGCTCTCACCCGTGGGTGAGCCCATCCAGCTCCTGGCGGGAGTCCGGCTGACCGGCAGGATGGGCAAAACATCCCTGGGAGCCCTGGATGTCGTTCAAGAGCAGGACGGCACCGATCCCCGCACGAATTTCGCGGTCCTCCGGGTGCGGCGCGACATCCTCGAGCGCTCCACGGTGGGGATGATCGTCACCGATCGGGAGGCGGCGGGAACGGGCGGTGGAAATCGTGTGGCGGGGGTGGATTCGCACTTCACTTTCTACCAGGACTACAACGTGGATTTCTTTTATGCGGCTTCCCGCTCCTCCCAGTTTCTCCCGGACGGCCTGGCGCGCGATCCCGAGCTCAGGGCCGGCTCGGCCTGGCGCCTGCGAGCCGGCCGGGACGGCGACATCTGGCAGTATGCCTACCGGCACCAGAGAATCGACCCGGGCTTCGACCCCGAGATTGGCTTCGTCCCCCGGCGCGACGCGATTTATGATGAGGCCTCTTTCGCCTGGAGGCCGCGCCCAGTGGGCTCGCCGGTGCGCCAGTACACCTTTCTTTACAACCCCCTCTACATCACCGACGTCGGGGGCGAGCTGCAGACCCGGGACAATCTCTTCCTGGTGGAGAGCAACTTTCAGTCAGGAGATTTGGTGGGGGGCACCTACGAGGAGCCCTTCGAGCGCCTTCCCGAGGATTTCGTTTTTTACCCGGGGATCATCGATGTGACGGTTCCCGCGGGCGACTATCCGATGCAGCAGGGCTCGTTCTACGTCAACACGTTCCAGGGCAGGCGGGTCTGGTCGAACTTCCTGGCGCTGGCCGGCAGCTTCTATGGAGGCCACCGGACCACCGCGACGGAGGAGCTCACCGTGAAGTTCAGTCCGCACTTCTCCGTCGAAACCCGCTATGAATGGGACCACGTCGACCTTCCCGGCGGGAAATTCGACGTCAACCTCTGGGTCACACGATTCAACGTGGCCATCAGTCCCAAGCTGTTCGGCTCGGCGTTGATTCAGGTGGACGACATCTACGACAACATCGACATGAACCTTCGCGTGGACTGGATCCACCACCCCGGATCCGATCTTTTCTTCGTCTACAACGAGTCGCGCAACCTGCGGCCCAACCCAGGGGATCCCACCATCAACGCCCGGGACACCACTGCGAAGATCACCTATCTGTTCCATTTCTGAGCCGGAGCGAATCGGCGCCTGGACCAGGCTGCATGGGCGGCAGCCCGACGTAGAGCGCTCGGGATGAGTGGATGCCGACGGCTGAGAACCGGACGGAGACCAAGCGCTGAGGTCAGGGAGCATCGGCCTTGCGGCGGCCCAGCGTCCGTAGATACGCCACCAGGTCCCAGGCTTCCTGGTCCGTCAGTCGCTGGGGATACATGGCGGTGCCCGACACTCCAAGCTGAATGGCATGGAACCATTCTGCCGCCGGCCTGTCTTTCATTTTTTCATAGTCGGCGAAGCGGGTGGGTGGTGGAATCATCGCGATGGCGGCCGGACCATCCCCCTCTCCGCGCACCCCGTGGCAGGACCAGCAACGTTTGTCGTAGATCTCCTTGCCCGATCCCAACCTCCCTTCCGGCACCTCCTCACCCGAACCGCTCTTACTCTGCGAGAATTGGACGAGGCTTCGCAGGTAGGCGATGAGATCGAACTTCTCCTTCTCCGACAGGTCCTGCGGCGCCATGGCCGTCCCGGGAACGCCGACGGTCAGCGCCGTGTACAGCCGCAGGCCGGTGCGCGCGACCACCTGATCGGGATCGGTGAAATCCGCAGGTGGAGGCTTCAGAGCCGTGGCGGCGGGACCGTTGCCGCGGCCCGTGGGGCCGTGGCAGGGCCAGCAGCGGCTGTTGTAAAGGACCTTCCCCGCTTCCTTGTCGCCGCGCGACAGCGACTCGACCAGCCCCTTCTCCTGCAGCTGGCTTCTGGCGAGGGTTCGGAGGTAGGCGGCCACATCCACGATGGATTGTGGATCCAGGGGCTGGGCGTACATGGCGGTGCCCGGTTTCCCTTTGAGGATGACGTCCAGGATCTCGCCATCGGATTTCCCCTTGAGAGCCTGCACAGCGGTGAAGTCGGTGGGCGGCGGCGTCATCCCGCCCGCAGCGGGTCCCTTGCCGTCTCCCGCCACTCCGTGGCACGACCAGCAGGACTGCAGATAGACCTTTTGACCCGCCCGCGGGTCCCCCGTCATGTTGACCGACTTGACCCGGGGCGCTTCGGGCTTGAGCTGGGCCGAGGCGGGGACGGCGAACACGAGGGCCAGGCAGCAGGCCATGGCGCCGGAAGCGAGCGTCAATCGGACTGGCTTCATGAATTCACTCCCAGTGGATGATCAGAACACTGAGCAGGATCAGGGCCCCGCCCAGGAATCGCACCGGAGGGATGGCCTCGTGCATGAGAAGCGCCGTGAGCGCCAGCGTGCACACCGGCTCCAGCGTGCTCAGGATGGCGGCCCGGCTGGCACCGGTGCGCGGGAGCCCCCAGAAAAAGGAAACATCGGAGAAGACCGTCGCCAACAGGGTTATTCCCAGGATCGGTCCCCAGGCCGCAACCGTACGGGGAGGGGCCATGGAGCCTTGATAGAGGGCAGCCCCGACATATCCCAGGGCCGAGATGCTCAGAATCCAGGTCGTGGCCAGAATGGGATCCGTGTTGCGAGTCAGCGGCGTGCCCATCAGCAGAAATCCCGAGTACATGACCGAAGCGGACAGCGCCAGCGCCGCACCGCGCCAGTCTCCCAGCTCGGAGGGACGCAGCACCAGCAGGCAGCCGCCCAGAGCCAGCGCCAGCGCCATTCCCTTCCTGCCGCTAATCGACTCGCGCAGGAATATTGCGGCCAGCAGCGTCACGATCGCCGGGTAGGTGTAGAACAACAGCGTCAGGATCGAGATGGGTGACCGCTTGAGGGCGTGAAAATACACGAAGGACATGAGCAGGTAGCAGGCTCCCATCCCCAGAAAGCCTGCGATCTGGCCGCGCCGCAGGGGTCTGAGCCTTCCCGAGACCAGGGAAACTCCCAGAAGAAACAACACGGCCAGGAGAAACCTCCAGGCCAAAAGCGGCACGACTTCCATCCCGGCCGCATACGCAAGATTGCCGAAGATAGGCATGGTGGAGAAAAACACCGCGGAGAGGAGCACCATCCAGTCCCCCCGGCGGGAATCCCTGCGCAGGGCCGCCGCGGCGTGATCCACGGCCGGCGGCTCATGAAGCAGCTGGTGCATGCGTTCCCGATCTCCCGGATCCTCCCGCCGGTTGCACGGGCGGACTCAGTTTACGCTAAGATATCGCATGGCCGCTTTGAAAGTCGGAGAGCGTTTTCCCTCGTTCACCTTGAAGGGGATAGACTCGGCCACCTACTCCATGACTGCCTCCGGAGCCGGGCCGACGCTCCTGACGTTCTTCAAGAATACTTGCCCCACCTGCATGCTGATCTTCCCGTACCTGCAACGGCTCTACGAGCGGGTGGAGGGGGCGCCTCTGCAATTCTGGGGAATCTCCCAGGACAGCGCTGCCGAGACGCGGGTCTTCGGGGAGCAGTACTCCATCACCTTTCCGCTGATTCCCGATGGACCCGACTATCCCGTTTCCAATGCCTGCGGACTGACCAACGTCCCCACCTGGTTTCTGGTGGAGCCGGATGCGATCATCCGCCGCGTCAGCGTAGGTTTTCTCCGGGCGGATTTGGAGGCGCTGGCGGCGGAGTTTCGCAAGCGGTTGCGGATTCCGAGCGTGGCTCCCCTGTTCGTTCCGACCGATGGCGCGCCAGATTTGCGCCCTGGCTGAGGCTCTAGAAACAACGCGGCCTAGGGCAGGCCGTTTCCCAATCCCCTCAAGGCAGCCAGCGGAATCGCAGGTCTTCACTTCCCCCATCGAGGACGAGAATCAGGTGCCGCGGGGCCAGCTCGCGATTGGCGCTGATCCAGGTGTTCGCACCCCTGAGAAACCCCGCCGGCGGAGATTCGGGGTCTACTCCCGCTCCCGACACTTCCACGGCGAGGTCCTTGGGAAAGGCCAGGTCGATTCCCCCGGTCCCCGGATCGACGAAGGCCGCGGCTTCTTGCGGTCCCGGTCCCGAGAAATCCAGGGTCGCGGGTCCCGCTCCGCCGTAAAACTGCAGGCTCTTGACGCTTCCCCATCCCAACCCTTCGAGGCGTACCACCCCCGGGCCGGCCACGATCCTCAGCTGCTCCAGATCCACCGGGTTTCCGGCCTTGAAGATCAACTGCAGCGGCTCCGTCCCGCCGTGCAGGACGAGCCTCCTGACGCTCAATGCCGTGAGATCCGCCTGCACCTCCGCGGCCCCGGCCGACAGGCGCAGATCCAGCGTGATCCCCGGCCGCAGCCGCAGCAGCATGAGGTTAGGCTCCTCCTCGGGGTGGGACACCGGCTTGAGCTCCCGGGCTTCAACGCGCAGCCGGGCTCCCGGTACTTCTCCCGGGCCTGCAGGCAGCTCGGTGAACTGACTTTGGGCCGTGAAGTGATTGTGGCAATAACTGAGCTGGAGCTCGTAGAGATTCTGCAGGTCGCCGCGCTGCAGGTGAATCTTTCCAGCGGGAACCTCGGCCGAGATGGCCAGTGCCTGGCGGCGCTGGAACGGTCGGGCATCCCGAAGCATCCGGACGGAGTGGCCCCAGCCGCAGGCGGCGAGGCAAAGCGCCACCAGGGCTGCGCTACCGAAGGGAGGTCGAGCCCTCATGACCCCAGGATCTCCCCGACACAGACCGCCGTGCCCACCAGTCCGATGAGCACGCCGCTGATCAGATCTCCGTAGCGCGTGAGAAATGGAAAATCCAGACGACGAGCGCTCAGGAATCCCACCAGCGTGACCGCCAGCGTGGTCGCCGTCGTCGCCAGTCCGAATCCGGCGGAGACGAACAGCACGCCGCTGAAGCCCAGACTCGCGGCGCTGGCGAGGAGAATGGGAAATGCCAGAGCACAGGGGCTCACCCCGATGACCACCACCAGCGAGAGGCCGGTCAAGCGGCCCTTGAACCAGCGCTCCAACAGGTGACCATGGTGATGGGAATCTTCCTCGGCAGCGGGCTCGCCCGGATGGCCATGCGGATGGCTCGGATGGTGTTTTCGCTCGCGCTCCCAGGAGGCGGCCCCGTAGATGAACCCGAACACGGCCAATCCCGCGGAGGAGAGAACCTCCAGGCTCTCCCCGACGCGGTGCGCCAGGGCTTCGGCTCCGCCACGCCCCAGGACGTAGGTCAGCAGTCCCAGCATCACCGCCAGGACCACGTGCAGGGCGCCGCTGGCCGATGCCAGGGCGAGCGTCTTGGCCAGGCTCCATTGCCTGGCTCTCCCCATCAGGACGAAGGGAAGCCAGTGATCCGGAATCAGGGCGTGCAGTGCCGCGGTGGCGCTGGCGGCGGTCAGGTAGACAAGAGCTTCCGGTTCCATGGCCTCATCGTAATTTGGGGAGGTTCGCAGGCTTCAGGGATGGTCGTGACCCGGCTTTCCTCCCGGTTCCCAGTTCCGCTCGTGAACCAGGGCCCAGGCATCACAGATTGTCCCGGGGGAGAGCCGACAATAGACATAGCGGGAAAGATGCAGCGGCCGCCTGAGCATCAATACCAGCGACTGTCGCTTGAGCACCGGCGGGGTCACTACCGCCGCTTCCACCCGATCCGCCTCCAGCGGAATGAAACGCCAATACCGACGTACGGAGATCTTCGGCCCCTCCCAGAGGATTTCTCCCGATCGAGTGGTCACCGGCCACAGCACCACCGTTAGGAGAATCGCCGAGATGATATGGACGGGGTTGTGCATCCTGACGCCCAGGAACAGCAACCCCGGAACCAGCAGCCACCCGGCGAAAACCAGGGTGCGACGCAGGCGGAAGCCGGCGCCGAAGCGGATGCTGCGCTGGCAGAAGGGCGCCTCGCGGCAAGGGAGAGCGGGGGAGGTTCCGGGAGGGAGCATTAGAAGCGGGTGACCAGCTCGCCGAGGTTTTTTACGATCAGGTCCGGCTGGATCCCGGTCCGCTCCACCAAATCTTTCCGGTACTTTCCGGTCTGAACCAGGATGCCGGTCAAGCCTGCATCCTGCGCACCCCTGACATCGTTCTCGATATCATCACCCACCATGGCCACCTGCTCCGGCGGCACTCCCAGGCCGTCCAGGGCGGTGCGGAAGAAACCCTGCGAAGGCTTCCCGATCAACCGCGCCTGCCGGCCCGTCGCGTACTCCAGCGCGGCGACGAACGGACCAGCGTCGAGAACCAGCTCGTCCCGCACCTTCCAGTAACGGTCCTTCTGCAGAGCCAGTATCTCGGCGCCTCCCAGAATGGCCTGAAAGGCGCGATTGAGGGTCTGGTAATCGAAGCCGGCAGCCAGATCGCCCACTACCACCACCTCCGCATCCCGCTCCACGACCGTAAGACCATCGAATTCCTGGCGGGCGTCCTCCTTGACGAGAAGCATGCAGCGGGTCGTGGGCCGGCTTTTCAGCTCTCTGGCGGCCACGAAGGGGGTGTTGATCACCTGATCCTCCCCCACCTCGATCCCGAGGCTTCTCAGGCGTCGTGCCAGAGAAGCCCGGCTCCTGGCGGTGGCGTTGGTGGCGAAGCGGAAAGGTATCTTCCGCTGCTGGAGCCAGCGGATGGCATAGACGGAATCGGGGATGACCTCTTCGTCGTCGTAGATGACCCCATCAATGTCGATAAGGAGTCCCTTGATCTCGCGCTCACTCATCCTCGATTCCCTCCCGCCCGCTGCCCTCGGAGCCTGCGAGAAGCTCGAGAAGGGGATGGGCCTTGTCCAAGGTCTCCTGGTACTCCGACTCGGGATCCGATTCGGCCAGAATGGCTCCTCCCACCTGGAGCTGCGCCGTGCGCCCCGAAAGGATGATGGTCCGAATGACGATGTTCAGATCCAGATCTCCGTCAAAAGAGAAGTAGCCGACCGAACCGGAATAGATGCCGCGCTCCACTCCCTCGAGCTCGTCGATGATCTCCATGGCCCGAATCTTCGGCGCGCCGGTCATGGAGCCCCCGGGAAAAAGCGCCTGCACCAAGTCGATGCGGTCCGATTCCTCGCGCAGCGTCCCCGAAACGGTCGAAACCAGGTGGTGCACGGTCGGAAGCGTTTCCACGCGGCACAGGTCCTCGGTTGCCACCGACCCGGGGGTGCAGACGCGGCCCAGGTCGTTGCGGGAAAGGTCCACGATCATGACGTTTTCAGAACGCTCTTTGGGGCCCGAGGCCAGGGCGCTCCTGGATAGGGAATCCTCGCCGGGGGTCGAGCCGCGCGCCCGGGTCCCTTTGATGGGTCGCGTCTCGACCCGTCGCCCGGAAAGCTTCACGAGGCGCTCGGGAGAGGCGCACAGGACCGAATGATCCATGTAGGGGAGATAGGCCGAGAAGCAGGCCGGATGCGTCGCCGCCAGCCGCCGGTAGAGGGAAGGATGGCACCAGTCCCCTTCCACCTCGATACGATGGGAAAGATTGACCTGGTAGATGTCCCCGGCCTCCAGATAGTCCTGAGCCCGGCGAATCTTCTTCAAGTAGCTCTCTCGGGACACCTGCAGCTGGACTCTTCCGCTCGCCCCTCCGCCTGCGGCTGGGGCAAGGCGACCTCGCCTCTCGACAGACTCCCGCATTCTTCCGAGGTCCAGCCGCTGCTTCTCCCGTCGACGCTCCGGGCCGCGCTCGGCCATGCCGGTAGAGACCAGGTGGGTCAGTCCCGCGCCATGGTCCACGACATAGGCATGATCGTAAAACGCCAGGTGGAGATCCATCCAGGGCGAAGGCATCGGGGCGTGGGGGGAGCGCGCCCCGGTCCATTGCCGCAGCGGGTAGCCCAGGTAGCCGATGGCGCCGCCCACAAAAGGGATTCCCGGCACCGGAGCCACCCGACATCGATCCAGCTCGGCGCGGAGGACCTTGAAGGGATCTCCCTCGAAATTGAATTCCCGAGTCCGCGATCGGACGGTGCCCCTCCCCTGGCGACCGCGCAGCACTAAAAAGGGATCCGAGGCAATGATTGAGCATCGTCCCATCTGCGGATCGATCTTGGAGCTGTGCAGCAGGACGGGAAGCGGCTCCCGGGAAACCCGATCCAGAATCTCCAAAGGGTCTCGAGCCTGCCCGAGAGTCTCCACTTCCGCCGCGCCTGGGAGCGCGCCCGCGATTAGGGTGCGCATTCTCGCTCCACCAGCTCCGTCAGCTTTTGTCCCAGCATCAGGGCCACCGGCCCCCCTCGCCCGCTTCCCACGGGCTTCCCGTCCAGGTTTCCCACCGGCAAGGCACCCCACGAGGTATTGGTAAGAAAGATCTCGTCGGCCTCGGCGAGCGTCTCGGGCGCGATGCTGCACTCGGTGCATGGAATGCCCGTCTGGGTCGACAGCTCGAACACCGCCGCCCGGGTCACTCCTGCGAGGATTCCCGATTGCGCCGAGGGTGTCTTGAGCTCTCCCCGCTTCACCAGGAATACGTTGCTGGCCGTGCCTTCCCGGACCTTTCCGTCGCTTCCCAGGAGAATCGCTTCCTGCGCCGCTTTCCGAGTCGCCTCCAGGCGCGCCAGAACCAGATGGATTCGGCTGATCGATTTGAGCGCGGGATCCAGATTGTCGCTTCCCGTCTGCCGACGGGACGCGATGATGGCGTCCACTCCCCCCTGGTAACACTCTTGGGGCAGGGCGTGCCATGGGCTGGCGGCCAGAATGGTGTTCGGCTCTTTTCCCGGCATCGGGTCGAATCCCGGATCGCCTTCACCGCGCGTGATGGTCAGGCGAATACGGGCCCCCTGCAGCTGGTTCGCTCCCACCAGAGAGGTGATGGCCGCCTCCAGCACCGCCGGCGGATAAGGAGGCTTTATGCCTGCCGCGGCCAGGGAGCTCAGCAGCCGGTCACGGTGCTCGCGCCAGCGAAAGATTCTGCCGTGGTGCACGCGCAGCGTCTCGTACACCCCGTCCCCCAGCAGGATTCCGCGGTCGAATACCGACACGCGGGCCTCGGAGGCGGGAACGATCCTCCCGTTCAACCAGACGTACGGGGCCCATCCGCCATGGCCTGGGAGCGAGGGGCCCACGTCAGGCGGGGGGAGCGGCGGCCGTGGCGGCAGCCGCACGGACCGGGCGGTAGAGGGTGTCCCGCTCCACCGGCTCGCGCCCCGCTTCCTCGATCAAAGTCACCAGATCCCGGCGGGAAAGATTCTGGGACGTCTCGGCCCCGGCGGCATGCACGATCTCTTCCGTGGTCACCGTTCCGTCGATGTCATCGGCGCCATAGGCGAGGGCGATCTGGGCCACCCTGGGCGTGATCATGATCCAGAAGGCTTTGATGTGCGGGAAATTGTCCAGCATGAGCCGCGGCACCGCGATGTTCCGCAAATCCTCCATGGCCGTGGCCTTCTTCAGGTAATCGAGCTTGGTGTTCTCGGGGTGAAAAGCGAGGGGAATGAACGTCATGAAGCCGGGGGTATCGTCCTGTGCCTCTCTCAGGAGGATCAGATGGTCCACCTTTTCCTCGGTGGTCTCCACGTGACCATACAGCATCGTGGCGTTCGATTTCAGCCCGACCCGATGCGCAGTCTTGGCGCAGTCCAGCCACCCATGAAAATCAATTTTCTTGGGAAAGAGCAGGCGATGCAGGCGCGCGCTCATCACTTCGGCGCCGCCGCCCGGGAAGGACCCGATCCCCGCGTCCTTGAGGTCCCGGATGATGGCCTCGACGCTGCGCCCCGTCCGCTGGGCGAAATCCGCCACCTCCACCATGGTGAGCGCCTTGACGTGCACGTCGGGACGCACTTCGTGGACCGCCCGGATCATGTCCAGGTAGTACTCCAGAGGCAGCTCTGGATTGACCCCCCCCACCATGTGGATCTCGGTGATGGGCTCGTGGATCTTCTCGCGCACGCGCGCCTGAATCTGCTCGAAGGTGAGCGAGTAGGCGTCGGCGTCCTTGGAGGTGCGGTAGAAGGCGCAGAACTTGCAAAACTTGTCGCACACATTGGTGGGGTTGATGTGCTGGTTGACGTTGTAGTAGGTGACATCGCCATGCAGACGCTCCCTGACTCGGTTCGCCAGGTAGCCGACGGCGTTCAGATCCGGATGCTCGTAGAGCAGGATCCCCTCTTCCCGGCTGAGCCGTTGTCGCTTCTCGACCTTGAGGGCGATTTCTCCAAGCCCCGACCGCTCCAGATACTCCGAGGTCATCACGGCTTCTCGCCTCCCGTCAGAACCGCTTTCTTCGCTACGCTCTCAGCGACCCGGCGCGCAGCCAGGTGCTCGATACGATCGGCCACTTCCACCGGGACCCTCACCGATCCGATGCGCACGGGGCCCCTGTGCTCGCCGTGGAAATCCGAGCCTCCGGTCGCCAGGATTCCCTTCTCCAGCGCCAGAGCCGCCAACTCCCGAGCTTGCGACGACTTGAGCCTGGGATGAGACGTCTCCAGACCGTCGATTCCCGCATCCACCAGGGTCCGAATGTTAACAGAAGAGAGATTCAAATGGGGATGGGCCAGCACAACCACTCCTCCGGCATCCTGTACCGCACTCTTTGCCGACTGGAGCGACCGCTGCTGTCTCGGGACGAAGGCCGGGCGTCCGGGATTGAGATACCGATCAAACGCTTCCTGAATGGTGCTCACGACCCGGGTGCGCAGCAGCGCTTCGGCCAGGTGCGGGCGGCCCAGTGAGGCGCCCCGCGCGGTTTCCCGCACCGTATGAATACTGAGAGGGATTCCCAGCTGATTCAGTCGCTGCACAACCTGCTCCGCCCGCTGCTCCCGTTCCCGACGGGACCCCTCCAACTGCTGGAGAAGCAGCTCGGAGCCTGGGTCGAAGCCGTACGCCAGGAGGTGGACCTCGTGCCCCAGAAACTCCGCGCTGAGCTCCACCCCGGCGATCACCCGGACTCCCAGCCTCTGGCCAGCTTGCTGCGCCTCCGGGACTCCGCTCAGGGTGTCGTGATCGGTCAGGCTGATGACCTCCAGCCCCTCCTTCACCGCCTCTTCCACCAGCCGGGCGGGGTCGTCGACGCCGTCCGAGTGCCTCGAGTGGAGGTGGAGATCGGCGCCTCCGGTGATCATCCCGCTCTACCTGGCCACTTCCGTAGCGCGCATCTCCCGGATGACCGTGACCTTGATCCTGCCCGGATACTCCATCTCCTTCTGAATGCGCTGCGCGAGATCGTTTGCCAGCAGCGACACCTGAGCATCGTCGATCTTCTCCGGCACGGCAATGACCCGGATCTCCCGGCCCGCCTGAATGGCGTACGACTGCTCCACCCCCTCATAGCTGTTGGCGATGCCTTCCAGCTTCTCGATCCGCTTGGCATAGTCCACCAGCGTCTTGCGACGGGCTCCCGGTCGCGATCCGGAAATGGCGTCGGCGGCCGCGACCAGTACCGAGATCGGGGAGATGACCTCCACGTCATCGTGATGGGAGGCAATGGCGTTGACGACCACTTCATGCTCACCGTACTTCATCCCCACCTCGGCGCCGATCTCCGGGTGGGTCCCCTCGCGCTCGAAGTCGATGGCCTTGCCGATGTCGTGAAGCAACCCGGCCCTGAGGGCCAGGGTGCCGTCCAACCCCAGCTCCGTGGCCATCATCGCCGTCAGCTTTGCGACCTCGATGGAGTGCTCCAGTACGTTCTGGCCGTAGGAAGTGCGGTACTTGAGGCGCCCCAGAGTCTTGACTATCTCCGGGTGCATCCCCTTGAGATTCAGCTCCTTCACGGTGTCCTCACCGGCCCGCAGGATCGATTCCTCCACTTTTCTGCGGGATTTCTCCACCACTTCATCAATCCTGCGGGGGTGGATGTTGCCGTCTTTGAGAAGCCGCTCCAGGGAGACCCGGGCAATCTCGCGCTTGATGGGATTGAAGCAGGAGAGAACCAGCGTATCGGGGGCTTCATCCATGAGCAGCTGCACGCTCGTGGCCTTTTCGAAGGCTCGGATGTTCTTCCCCTCGTAGCCGATGATCCGACCCTTCACCTTGGCGCTGGGGATGGGAATGCTGGTCACCGACTTCCCCGCGGTCACTTCGGAAGCCAGCCGCTCGATGGCAAGAGCGATGATCTTGCCTGCTTCGGCGTCGGCGTTGCGCTGGGCTTCTTCCTTGATTTCCCGAATCATCCGGGCCGCTTCGAAGCGGGTCTCGGCCTTCAGGTTGTTGAGGAGCAGCTTTTTCGCTTCTTCCATCCCGATCCCCGCCATCTGCTCCAGGCGGCGATTGGTCTCCTCCCGAAGCCGGCGATAGCGATCCCGGTTCTCGGTGGCCTCCGCCTGGAGCGACTGGAGCTTGCGCTCACTCTCGGCTACCCGCTCGGATTGCTTGCGGGCCTCATCGAGCTTCTCGCGCAGGTTGCGCTCCTTGTCCTCAAGACTTTGCTGCTGTTTCTGGGCGGCACGGACCCGCCCCTTCAAGTCACCCTCCATTCGGGTGCGGGTCTGCTGCCACTCCTCCCGGGACTGAAGGAGGGCCTGCTTCTTGAGCTTGTCGGCCTCGCGACGGCTTTCGCGCACGATCTCCTGGGCCTCGGAGCGCGCGGCGTTCAAATGTTTCCTTCCCAATCGGAGGTTGCCCAGCCAGCCCAACGCGAACCCGGCGGCGATCAGGGCAAGGCCCCCGAAGAGGAGGACTGCGGAGTTAGTCACCATGGACATCACCTGTGATGCGGAAAGGCGGATTGGGCGCATCCGACGCGCAACGGGTGCACTGGGTGTCCCCGCCACGGCGGTGGCAGGACGCTCCCAGCATTCCGGAAGAGAGCCGGTCGGTGTGAGAATTGATGCAGCAGGCAGTCAAAACAGGGTTTCGGAAATGTGAGGCAGCCATGCCAGGGTCTCCCTGGCCGGCGGGAGTGGATGGGGAGTGAGGTTCAGTCGGTGAGCAATCCCCTCATGCATAACTCAAGGGCAGAGGCCGTTGCAGGCCCCAGGCTCGACCGGCTGTTCAGAGGAATCGTCCCCGGGTCGGGGAAGTATCTCTGCTTCGAAGCGGAAGGATTTGAATTCCAAAGGTTTATGCGCACGCCATCCGCCCGATTATCAAAAATCACTCATCCGCCATCATCGTGCCGCAAACAATTAACACATTCCCGCACGGCGAAGTGAAGTATAGCATCCCAAATTTATGCGGTGCAAGGGGAAGCGGGATCAAACTGCAGAGTATTTGACTCTCTGAGGCCTGACTCGTACAATGCGGCCACCTGGTCATAGCCCTAATGTTTCACTTGATGGGAGGTTCTGCCATGAGAAAGCTGTTCGTATGTATGACTGCCGCCGCTCTGATGCTGGCGCTTGGCAATGCCGCGTCCTTCGCGGGTGACGAGAAGAAGGCGTCCGAAATCAGCGTCACCGGGTTCATCACCGACAGCCATTGCAAGGGCGAGGGCGCCAAGGATGGTCACAAGGACTGCGCCCTGAAGTGCGCCAAGGAAAAAGGCGCCACGCTGGGAATCTGGGACGCCGCCAGTTCGAAGTTCTACAACCTCGACGACCAGAAGAAGGTCGAGGAGTTCGCGGGTGCTTCCGTAACCGTGAAGGGCACCGTGGATGGCGATAAGATCAAGATGTCGAGCATCGCCAAGGCCGAGGCGCCTCCTGCCGGCAAATAGCGCCGACTGAGAGTGTTCCGTAGCAGAAGGGGGAGCTTCAGCTCCCCCTTTTGCCGTTCAGGCCCGCCGGCGGCGCGGTTGGGCCCGGCTCCAACCACTCCGACCCATCTTCATAGAACTCCTTCTTCCAGATGGGAACCTCGTGCTTGAGTCGTTCGATGGCGTGGGAGACCGCTCCCAAGGCCTCCCGGCGGTGGGCGGCCCCCACCGCAATGACGACGCTGGCCTCTCCCACCGACAGCCGGCCCGTGCGGTGCACCATGGCGATCCGCAGCGGCCCGAACTTCCTCTCGACCTCAGCCCCGATCTCCCCCATCACTTTTTCAGCCATGGCGGGGTAGGCGTGGTACTCCACGGCCACGACTCGCTTGCCGGCGTTCTCCACTCTGACGACTCCCACAAAGGAGGCGACCCCGCCCACCTCGGCGCCGGAAACAGCGCTCACCAGCTCATCCAGAACCAGGGGAACTCCTACTACCCTGTACATAGAACCCTCAACCACCGCTGACCGGCGGGAAAAACGCCACCTCATCCTCCCCCGCCAGAGCACGATCCGGGGAGGCGTAATCTTGATTCACCGCCATCAGGGGAGGATGGACGAAGGCCCGGAGCGACGGAAAGCGCTCTTGCAGCCGGCTCCAAAGCTCACCCAGGGTCGCGCCTTCTGTCATCTCCAGCTCCAGCACGTCGCCACCTGCGAGCTCTCTCAGGCGGGCGAACAGGAGCACCCTCACCTTCATGACTGCCCCACCCATCGCAGCAGCTCCCGAACCATCGCATCGATCCCCGCGGCGACCTCGGAAACCCTGCGAAACGACTTGAAGCCAGGCGTGCTGACGATGTGCCTCTCCTGATCGAGCTCCGGCTTCGCCGGATCCAGCTCGGCGCGCGGATCCTCGAGGCTCTCCCCTGTCAGATGCCGCACCAGGATGTCGCCCATCCCTACCACACCCACCGGCTTGCGCCCTTCCAGGAAATGCCGGACCACTTCCGCGGCATCGGCATGCGCGGTCCGCCGCTCTCCCAGCCGGGCGAAACCCGACATCAGGTTTTTCGCTCCTCCGAATCCCCCGGGGACCACCAGGGCCTGGAGGGTCTCCAGGGGGAAGTCGGGGATCGGGTGGATCTTGTCGTGCAGCATCCGGGCGGACTCCAGAAGGATGTCGCGGGGCACTGCGTCCATCTCATCCCCGACCGTGTGGTCGACGACATGCAGCTGCGATCGACGCGGCGCCAGGGGCACCACGCGGGCCCCGCCGCGATCCAGAGACAGGGCGCAAAGCACCGCTTCCTGGACATCGGTGCCATCGAAGCGACCGCAGCCGGAAAGGAGCATCCCGACCTGGATCCGCAGGGGCTCAGGCGAGAAGCGCGCTGGCATCGGCTACGACCCGTGCGACGGCGGATTCGAGGGGCCCCTCCACCACGGCGCCGGAGGCATTTTGATGCCCTCCGCCTCCATAGGTCGTGGCCACCTGATGCACGTCGATGGAACCCTTGGACCTCAAGCTGACCTTCACCTTGCCGTCAGGAAGCTCCTTGAAGAGGAGACAGACCCGCACTCCCCCGATGGCGAAGAGGTGATTGACGATCTCCGATGTGTCGGCCTGCTCCGCTCCGCAATCCATGATCTGGCGACGGCTCAGGGCAATCCAGCCGAGCCGGCCGCCCTGTTCCAGACGGAAGGCGGAAAGGGCCACGCCCATCAACCGGACAAATCCCTCCGCCTGCTGCTCGTAGACCAGCTCGTAGACTCGGCCCGGATCGACCCCTTTCGCGAGCAGCTCGGCCGCGATGCGGTGGGTGCGGGGGCTGGTCTTCGAAAAGCGGAAGTTCCCGGTGTCCGTGACCATGGCCGTGTAAAGCGCGATCGCCGACGCCGTGTCGAGCGTCCCCCCCAGGGCCTTGATCAGGTCGTGCACCATTTCCCCGGTCGCGCAGGCGCTCTCGTCGATGACGTTCACGCCCCAGAAGGGGTCGGTGGTGGAGTGGTGATCGACGCACAGGGTCACGGCGGCGGAATTCCTCACCGCCTGCTCCATCCTGCCCAGCCGGTGCAGGCTGCTGTTGTCCAGGGTAATGATCAGGTCGCATCCCTGCACGAGAGCCGGCCCGCTCGTTTCATCGAAGAAGCGGACCTCGCCCGACGGATCCAGGAAGCGATAGCGCTCGGGCGGCTCGTCGGGATTGAGGATCAGGGTGTCCTTCCCAATCCCCTTGAGATAGGCGGACAGCGCCAGCTCGCTGCCCAAGCCGTCCCCGTCAGCGTTCTGGTGGGTGGTCAAAAGGATTTTGCGGGCACGCAGCAGCTCCTGGCGCACGCGCTCGACGAGGTCCTGGTTCACGATGTCTCCCTGGGAGGCCTTCCCACGAGGCCCTCGGCATAGGCCCGCGCGTAGGCGAGATAAACTCTGGCGTTTTCCAGCACTCTTTCGATTTCTGCCGCCGTGAGCGGGCGCACGACCCTCCCGGGAACGCCCAGGACCAGGGAGCCGTCGGGGACCACCATCCGCTCGGATATCAGCGACCCGGCCCCCACGAGACAGTGGCGCCCGATGACCGCGTGGCTGAGCACGGTGGCACGCATCGCGATGAGCGTCTCATCTCCGACACGCGCGCCGTGGACGATGGCTCCGTGACCGACGGTCACGTCATTGCCGATCTCCACCGGGACGTCCAGATCGGTGTGCAGGATGCAGCCGTCCTGGATGTTGCTGCGCTCGCCGATCCGGATCGGCGCGGTGTCGCCCCGCAGCACGCACTGGAACCAGAGGCTCGATTGGGCCCCTACTCCAACTTCACCCCTCAACGTGCAGTTCTCGGCGACGAACGCGGTCGGGTCGATGCTCAGATGGGTGGGCAGGAATCTCTGTTGCACCAAGGGGACCTCCTATTCGATCGCCGGGAGGCCCCGCGGCGGGCGCGGTCCCAGATCCAGATGATCCGTCATGCGGCTCCTCCCGTCGTGAACCTTGATTCCGGGATTCAGCAGCCCTTTTGGATCGAACGCCTCTTTGACGTCCCGAAACAGCTGCGTCACGCTTCCGAATGCCTGACCGAGAAAGGGGGTGCGAAGCCTGCCGTCGCCATGCTCTCCGGAGAGCGCTCCCCCCAGTGACAACACCATCGCGCCGTACTCCCCCGCGACGTTCTCGATTTGCGCAGCCACGTGCGGATCGCCCGCGTCCAGGAATGGGTTCACGTGCAGGATGGCATCTCCCGCGTGTCCGAAGATCGCCGCCTGCAGCCGATGGTGCGCCAGAATTCTGCGAATCTCACGCAGGAACTCCGGCAGACGCCCCGTGGGAACACAGGCATCTTCGATGAACCGGGTGTTGCGCAGGTGCTTCTGGCGCGCGGTCAGGATGGGAGAAGCGGCTTTGCGGATTTCCCAGATGCGCTCGCGGGTGGCGGGATCCATGCCCGGCAGGATGCCGTCGGCGAGGCCGCTGCGGACCAGGTCCGCTGCCAGCCGATCCAGCCCGCCGGCTACCTGGGTGGGATCGACTCCCTCCAGCTCGACAATCAGAACCGCTTCAGTGTCGTCGGGGAGCCGTCGCACCTCAGGCTGGCCGGCGAGCCGGACCAAATCCAGGAAGGATCGATCCAGAGCCTCCACGGCGGAGGGATCGTGACGCAGCGTCTGGAGCACTCCAGGTCCAAGAGAATCCAGGTCACGGAAGTAGAGCAGGGCGGTTGCGACAGCGCCCGGCAACGGGGTCAATTTCAATTTCGCTTCCAGAGTCACCGCCAGTGTTCCTTCCGAACCGATGAGAATCTGCGTCAGATCCACCCCCTTGGGATGAACCGTGCGCAGCAGCTCGTAGCCGGAGGCAGTGCGTCTAACCTGGGGACTGACCCGGCGGATTTCTTCGAGGCGTGGGAAGATCTGCTCGAACAGGGAGAAGGAAAGCCGGCCGAGCGCTCCCGATCCGCGGTGCGTGAGATCCTGCCGATCCACCGGGCGCGTCTCCATGACCTCACCGTCGGCCAGAGCCACGGTCAGGGAGAGGACATGGTCCCGGGTGGGGCCGTAGCGCACGCTGCGGGGGCCGCCGGCGTTGTTCGCGAGCATTCCGCCCAGCGTGCAGAATTCCGACGAGGAGGGATCGGGCGCGAAGCGCAGCCCCGACTCGGCCAGCTGGCGATTCAGATCACCCAGCACGACCCCGGGCTCGACCCGCGCCCAGCGCTCCAGCGCATTGATTTCCAGGATGCGGTTCATGTGGGCGGCGAAATCCAGGATGATGCCGCTTCCCAGGCTCTGCCCGGCCACCGCCGAGCCGGCGCCGCGCGCGGTCAGGGGCAACCCCTCCTCCCGGGCCAGCTTCAGGGCCTCGAGGACGTCCTCCCTCGATGCGGGCAGGATGGCGGCGTGCGGGGTCAGCCGGTAGATGCATTCCGCCAGGCTGTAACGGGCCCGCGACGCCGGGTCGGTGAGGACCTCTCCACGGATTGCGCTGGTGCTTTGCTTCAGCATGGAAAAATTGTACCATCCTCGCACACCGCACCGCCCGGCGGTGGAACGGGAGGTTTCCGGAATGGCGGCTTTTCTGCTCTGGTGTCTGCTTCTGGTGGTCTGCTGGCCACTGGCACTGCTGGCACTCATCCTCTACCCGATTGTTTGGATCCTGCTGCTTCCCTTCCGCCTGATCGGCATCACCGTCAGGGCAGTCTTCGATCTGCTGGGCGCAATCCTGTCGTTGCCCGCGAGAATTCTCCGGGGACCGGGACACCTTCGCGCCTGAGGAGCGGGTCTTACTCCAGTTTTCTCAGCTGCTGGATTAGGTGGCCGAGCTCTGGAAGAATGAGCCGGTCCAGGGCGAGTCGTACCGCTTTCTCGGAGCCGGGGAGTGCGAAAAGCGGCTTCCCCCCGCAGACTCCGGCCACGGCCCGGCTCAGGAAAGCTGCGGAGCCCACCTGCCGGTAGGACAGGAATCGAAACAGCTCTCCGAACCCCTCCAGCTTCCGGCTCAAGAGCTTCTCCACCGCCTCGATGGTGCCGTCCCGTGGAGAAATGCCGGTGCCCCCGGTCAAGATCATGGCCTCGATGGCGTCCTTCCGGATCCATTCCCGGATGACGCTCCGGATGCGAGCGGGATCGTCAGGAACGATGCGGTATTGCGCCAGCGCGTGGCCTCCCTGGCTCAGGCGCCGGCGGATCAGGCGGCCGCTGATATCGGTTTTCTCGTTACGGGTGTCGGAGATGGTGAGCACCGCCACGGAAACCCGTCGGGGCGCCTGCAGGCGGTGCTCGCGGTGAGCCATGGGAGCGCTCAGGCCAGAGCGCGAATCAGGCGCAAGAGCGTGCGCACACCGTGCCCGGTGGCGCCCTTGGGAGCGTAGCCGTATCCGTTCTCGAAAAAGGCGGGCCCTGCGATGTCGAGGTGGGCCCAAGGGACGGAAGGCTTCACGAATTCCTGCAAGAACAGCCCGGCGGTAATCGCACCTCCGTACCGGATGCCGGAGTTCTTAACATCGGCCACATCTGAATGGATGTGCTCCCGGTACTCCGGGAAGAGCGGGAGCTGCCACATGCGCTCCGCCGCGTCCCCTGCCGCATCCAGAATCTGCTTGACGAACGCCGGATCGTTCCCCATGACTCCAGTGCACCCGGGGCCCAGCGCCACCATGCAGGCTCCCGTGAGCGTGGCGAGGTCGACGAGATAGTCGGGCCGCAGGGTCTTGCAGGCCCAGGAGAGTCCATCCGCCAGAATCAGCCGTCCCTCGGCATCGGTGCTCTTGATCTCCACGGTTTTGCCGTTGAAGATGCGCAAGATGTCTCCGGGTCGTATCGCCCTCCCGTCCGGCATGTTCTCTACCATCATCAGCAGCCCATGCACCTCGACCGGGACTTTAAGGGCGGGCAGAGCCAGGAGCGTGGCGAGAACCGCGGCGGCGCCGGACATATCGGCCTTCATGGCTTCCATGCCGTCGGGCTGCTTGAGGGAAATCCCACCGGTGTCGAAAGTGACCCCCTTGCCGACCAGCACGATCCGGGGCTTCTTCCGGGATGCCGGGCGGGGCGGATGGTGCAGGTGGATCATGACGGCGGGGTGCTCGGACCCTCGAGACACTCCCAGCATCCCTCCCATCCCCAGGCGCGCCAGCTCGGCTTCCTCCATGACTTTGCATTTCACGCCGAACTTCTTCGCTTCGGAAGTGGCCACCTCCGTCATCTTCACTGGATGGAGAAATCCCGGGTGCTCCGACACGAGATCCCGTGCCAGCCGCACGACCCGGTCCACCACCCGAACCGCTTCCAGCGGCTGCCGCATCTTGGCGGGATCGATCTTCCCCATACCCAAGACCAGCTCCGAAGGCTCGGCTCCCCTGGCGGGTGAGCTCAAATACTTGTCAAAGCGATAGCAGCCGTGCAGGAAACCGCCTGCGGCGATCTCGGTCGCATCTTCCGGCGAGAATCCCCAATTCCCCGGCGCCACCGCCATACCGGTGGTGCGCGCCTTCAGCGTGGTGGCCCGATGGCCGGCCGCGGCGCAGGCGCGCCACAGAGCTTCGCGGCTGAGCTTCTTGCTCTCCCCCAGTCCCATCACCAGGTAGCGGGAGGCGGGGAACTTTCCGTTGGAGTGCCACAGGACGGCGGAGTCGGATTTCCCTTCGAACCCATCCAGTTTCAGCACGCCGGCCAGCGCCGACCGCAGCGGCGGATCCGAAACCGTGGCGGGGACGGATTCACCCTCGAATTGGAAATGGATGATCAGATCGGCTTTTTGCTTGGAGAGATCGCCCCGCAGGGCGGTAAGCAGCGTCAAGCGGGGTCCCCCAATAGCTGCCCGACCCGAGCGGCGATTCGTGCCGGGGAGAGCCCCACTTCTTCGAGGAGCTCGTTTCGGGAGCCATGGGTGACGAATCGATCCGGCACGGCGAAATGGACCAGCCGCTGATGCGCGGCGCCCTCCTCCGCCAGAGTCTCGCTGACGGCACTTCCGAAGCCGCCGTTGATCACGTTCTCTTCCACCGTGACGAGTATGGCGTATCGCTTCCGCAGCTCGCGGAGCAGCTCGCGATCCAGCGGCTTCACGAAGCGGCAATTCACCAGTCCTACCCGGCGGCCGGATTCCTGCAGCTTCGCGGCAGCCTTCTCACTGGCTTCCACCATGGTCCCTACCGCCAACAGGCAGATAGCCTCCCCTTCTCGGAGTACTTCCCAGGACCCGATGGGGAGGATCTTGCCCTCGCGCCCCTCGGTGAGGCGACCACAGGGGGTCTTGGGGTAGCGGATGGCGAAAGGGCGCTCCCGCTGAGCCAGGGCTGTGCTGAGCAGGTCCTTCAGCTCATCACCATCTTTCGGAGCGGTGACAATGAAGTTGGGGACGGCTCGAAGGTAAGTGAAATCGAATACTCCATGGTGAGTCGGTCCATCGGCTCCCACCAGGCCCGCCCGATCCAGGCAGAAGACCACGGGAAGACTCTGGACTCCCACGTCGTGAATGATCTGATCGTAGGCGCGCTGCAGGAAGGTCGAGTAGATGGCGGCAACCGGCTTGATTCCCTGGGTGGCGAGTCCCGCCGCGTAGCAGACGCCATGGGCTTCCGCGATGCCGACATCGAAAAAGCGGTCAGGGTGGCGCTCCTGGAATCGGACCAACCCGGTGCCATCCGCCATCGCCGCAGTAATGGCCACGACGCGCGGGTCCTTGTCCGCAATCTCCGAGAGCGTGTCGGCGAACACCTCGTTGTAACTCGGTGGCCCCTTCTTGTCACTGCCGGCGGCTTTTCCGGTGGCCGCATCGAACGGGGAGACTCCGTGGAAATAGCAGGCGTTGCCTTCGGCGGGGGCGTACCCTTTTCCCTTTCGCGTGAGTACATGCAGCAGAATGGGACCGTGCGCCTGCTTGAGCCGACCCAGCAACGAAATCAGACCCTCCAGATCATGCCCGTCGATGGGGCCGTAGTAGGCGAATCCCAGCGACTGGAAGAGGGCGCCCGGGACCAGCAGGTTCTTGAAGTTCTGCTCCACTCGCCGCGCCAGCTCCCCGACCGGCTCGCCCAGAGGGACACGCTCGAGAATCGACTTCACTTCTTCCTTGATGCGGTTGTAATAGGGGTTGGCGGTGATGCTGGTGAGATACTGCGAAATCGCCCCCACGTTGGGAGAGATGGACATCTCGTTGTCGTTGAGGATGACCAGGAGATTGCGCTTGGAGTGTCCCGCGTTGTTCAGGGCCTCGTAGGCGAGTCCACCGGTCATCGCGCCGTCTCCGGTAACCGTGACGACGTGAAAATTCTCCCCCTTCAGGTCCCTGGCTGCCGCCATTCCCAGGGCGGCGGCGATGGAAGTGCTGGCATGGGCCACGCCGAAGGCATCGTGCTCCGATTCGGCGGGGCTCACGAACCCGCTGACGCCGTGGTACTGCCGCAGGGTCGGGAATCGATCCCGCCGGCCGGTGAGGATCTTGTGAGGATAGGCCTGATGCCCCACGTCCCAGACGATCTTGTCCCGGGGTGAGTCGTAAACCTTGTGCAGGGCCAGGGTGAGCTCCACCACTCCCAGACTGGGGCCCAGATGCCCTCCGACTCGGGAGACCACCTCGATGACATACTCCCGGACTTCCTGGGCAAGCTGCTTGAGCTGATCCAGATTCAAGGACTTGAGATCGGCCGGTGAGTTGATGAGCGGGAGGAGCGGCTCCGGAACGGGTTGTGATGTTGCTTCGACTGGTTCGTTCAAGCGGCGGGGTCGGACGAGATCCACCCGGCCCCTCAGGGCATCTTCCATCGACTCCCCCTTCCCGCAACCCACGGTAAAAAATGGCTTTCACTATAGACGGGCCCCCTGGGGCTGTCAAGGGAAAGGCTCGGCGCGAGCATGCTAGAATCGCTGCCTTTTTCGAAAGAGGATCCGGCGTGATTCCCCTGCGGGATGAGAATCCTAGCCGCACCTTCCCCTTTGCGACGCTTCTCCTGATTGGGGCGAACGTCGCCGTCTTCCTGTATGAGATGAGTCTGGCGCCGAGGGCCTTGGAGCGTTTCGTCATGAGCTACGGCGCCATCCCCGTCGCCATCCTTTCCGATGCGCGGGTGCTCCCGGGCAGCCCCCCCTTTCCCTGGATGACCCTCCTCACCTCGATGTTCCTTCACGGCGGCATCATGCACCTGGTGGGAAACATGCTCTATCTGTGGATCTTCGGCGACAACGTGGAGGATCGGATGGGGCCGGTGAGGTTTCTTATTTTCTACGTGGTTTGCGGCATCGCCGCGGCTCTGATTCAGATCTTCGTCCGGCCCGACTCCACGGCTCCCCTGGTGGGAGCCTCCGGAGCCATCGCAGGAATCCTGGGGGCGTATGCCCTGCTGTTCCCGGGGGCGCGCGTCCAGACTCTGATCTTTCTCTTTATTTTCGTCAGGATCATCGAGATCCCGGCCCTGCTTCTCCTGGGAGTCTGGTTCCTCATGCAGCTGCTGTCCGCCCCCGCCTCGCAGGGAGCCGGCGTTGCTTTTTTCGCGCATATCGGGGGCTTCCTGGCGGGCATGTTGCTGATGGCGGGATTCGTTCGCCGCAGGCGGGCTACCTGAGGGAGGGGAGCTAAAGGGTCACGCCTCGCTTGGCCAGCGCCTCCTGCACGCGCTGGCGCAGGCTCTCCAGGGTTCCATCGTTATTGACTACGACATCCGCCATCGAAAAGCAGACGCCCAACTGCTGTCCCGGGCCGCTGTCCGATTTTTCCAGGCGCTCTTTCCGCCGGAATTCTTCAAGGCTCGCGCCGTCTCCCACGCGACCCCGGGTGCGGCTGCGCTCGAATCGCAGGGTCTCCGGGGCGTCCACGCCGAGCAGATGAAAGCCGGAAAGCGCCCGGAGAACGAGTATTTCAGCCGGATTGCGAATGGAATCGATGACACTGCGCAAGGAGAGCATCGGCAGAATCCGCTCGGCCAGGGCTCCCTCGCCACGCTCCCGGCGCAGCGACGTTCCCGTGCGGATGAGATTCTCGCGGGAGTGATCCAGGCCGCGACGCGTGGCTTCTTCACGAACGACATCGGAGAGAGAGTGCAGCGTGAATCCCTGCTCCGACAGGATGCGGGCGACTTCACCTTTTCCGGAAGCATTGGGGCCGGTGAGACCGATGTAAAGACTCATCCGTTCCCCGGCGCTGGGAAGGGGGGCCAGGCGCCGCCCCTCATGTTACGGAGTGGGGTTGCCCGTCTGTGGGGGTGGAGTCCGGCGATTGTACGGATTCGGATTCGCGCCATTCTGGATTCCACCTCTCCCGGCACCCCCTCCTATTCCCGGGGGCTTGCGCATGCCGCCGGCTCCCCCTTGTTGGATGCTCGGGCCGCCGCTCATCTTGACCCGGAACCGCCAGTCATCTCCTCGCGACATCACATTGGCGGTCGGTTCGCCTGCGGGCTGCGCGGCTACCGCCTGCTGGTCCGCGCCGGCTGCCCCCATCTGCTGTCCACCGTTATTGTCCGCGGGAGAGCCTTGGGGCGCGGCTGCGGGACCCGGGGACGGCGTCGGTTGCTCGGTAGTCGAGGCCAGGGCCGAAGGAGGCGGAGCTTCGTAGTCTTCAACGCGAGCCACCTGGCTCGCGAGGACTCCCATCTCGCCTCCCCCATCCAGGGTGAAGTAGTACCAATTTCCCCGCTTTTCAACACTCTGGACCACGATCGACTGGCCCCGAGTGAACGTGATCAAGTGAGCTGCCTGCGCCTGCGATACCGCGGCCGAAACCCCGAGCAGGAGCGCCAGCGGTAGTGCTCGGTAAATCATCCCTCTCATGGCTTCACCTCCGGCAGGCTCGAAACCCTGCCCGACTTCCCTTCCCCCAAATACCACGACTCGATGACTCTTTGAGCCGGCTTCCCGCGGGGTGTGTAATCACGATCCTGGAGTCCGCCTTCTCCCCACCAGAGGTAGAAGTAAACTCCAGCAAGCATTGTCTCACCATTCCAGGCCGCGACAAAGGCCTCGTAGCATTTTCTTTGAGCCTCGGGGTCGGGGGAGCCCTCCCCGAAGTAGTTCCAGGGGTCCACTCCGGCGCCAGTCCGGCTCGGATACCCCACCTCGGTAATTACCAAAGGCTTGTCACCATTAAGGCTGCGCCACGATCGGATTTCCTTCTGGATCTCCCTCCAGCGTCCTACCATCGCGCCAGGCTCGGACGAAGAGTCTTTACCTACCTCGTAATATGCATTCATTCCGAGGAAATCAAGCCGGCTGCCAAAAGAAACCGGCTCGAGGTGATCCCAATTGGCCGAATAAGTGATCCGCCCGGGATAGATCCGGCGCACCTTGCGGATCACACGCTCCCAGCGGCCCTTCATCCTCTCGGTGGAGCACAATTCCGAGCCAACACTGAAATACTCGACCTGCTCCTCCGATGCCAGGAGGGCGTAGCCGCCGATCATGCTCTCGTAAGCATCAAACCAGGCACCCCAATCGGCGGGCTCGATGGTGCCGCGCCACTCGCCGTCCCGCAGAACTTCCAGGTAGACGATGGGCATGAGCAGGACCTTCATCCCTCGCCGGTGAGCTTCCCGAATCGCCAGCCTCAGGCTTTCATTCGAGGGAGTGACCCAGGGATCATCGTAAAAACCGGTGGAGTGAACATCCTTCTGGACCTTCGGTACGATCAACGAGATCGAATCCACTCCCAGTTTCTGAATCTCCTGCAGGTTGCGCCGGAAATAGTCCGGATCGGTCTTGGAGAAAATTCCCAGCACCATCCCCTTTTGAAAGGGCTCTCGGGTTACCGTCCGTCCTGTCGACCCCGGGATGGCAACGATCGCCAGAAGCGCGACCAAGACTCCCAGTTCCGCAGTCCGTAGGTGCCGGCCTTTGCCCTTCCCGCCGGCAGAAAAAGTGCCCAGAACTTGGTCACGCAAAAGAAGATGCCTTGAATTTACGGCGATCGATAGGCACTTTCAATGATCATCTGGAAGGGAATCGGGGTTTCCGGAGGCTCCAGCAGTGAGATGCTCCTGGAGAATACGCCGCGCCTCTTCCTCCGCCTCCGACGGGATCTCCAGGCGAATCTCCCCCAGCCCGTCCATGGTGAACGGATACACCTGGTGAGAGATTTTCGAACGGATATGGCAGGGAATTCCGTAACTCTCGAGAATTCCCCGCACCAGCTCCGCTTCGGAATCATTCCAGGTCTGGAAGATGACGCAGGAACCCAAGAATCCTCCCGGGCTAGGCCGCTCGCCGGTCACTCATGGAATGCCTGGTATTGTAGTCCGCCCGTGAAGGGGCGTCAAACCTCTAGTCTTGATGACTTTAGGTGCTTGTGCTAGGATGCCGCGCTTCCGGCGATGTCCCCGGCAGCTCCCGAAGGGTCCACCCGTGAGCCATGGAGGGAATTCCGATATAAGTTCCCGATCCCGGCCCGATTTGCGATGGCCGGCCGCAATGGTCTCAATCCTCATTCCCTTTGTTTTTCTTCCCTACGTTTTCGATCCCTTCCAGCTTCCCAAGGAAGTCTTCTTTCGCCTCGGCACCCTGCTCATGCTGGGTACCTACCTTTACGGCGCTTTTCGGACCGGATCGGTCCGTATCATTAAGAGCGGGGTAGCCCTTCCCCTCCTGCTGCTACTGTTTCTGGCTCTGCTTTCGACCTTTCAGGCACCTTACAAGGCGGAGGCCTTCTCCGCAGCGCGTGACGGCGCCTTTGCGTTGGTGGTCTTCGTGCTGGCCGCCACTTCATTTCCCCGCGACGACCGCCTAATCCCGGGCAGCCTCGGCCTGGCTGCAATTCTCACCTCCGGGGCCGGGATGCTGCAGCTTCTCGCGGGTCCGCGCTTTTCGCTGCTGCCGTCCACCATGGGAGGGGTCCTGGTCGGGGACGTCAGCACCGCGGCGGTTTTCGTGGCGGTGCTCCTCCCGATTCTCGCTGGGCTTGCAGCACCCTATCGGGGAAGGCTGTCCTGGATCTGGGGCCTGGGAATGGGAGCCAGCGTCGCCTTTGTCGTGCTGGCCCGGACGAGAGGGGCTTGGCTCGCGGCCTTGGTAGGGATGGTGTCACTGCTCATCCTGCGACTTCGTCAGCCCCGGGGTACGGAGTCCCCGTCGGGAGAGTCGTCGGCGGCAGCTGGCAAGCTCGTCGCGATCGCCTCGGGCGGGTTGGCGATCTTGGCCATCCTTTGGGGGATTTACGGGACCGGGATTCACCTCGGCTCGAATCCCCCTTCGTTCAAGACCAGCGAGCTGCAGGGTTGGACCTTGCGCGAGGATGCATGGCGTGTCACCCGCTCGATGCCGCTGTCGCATCCCCTCGGAGCCGGGGCCGGGAATTGGCGTTTCGTGTTCGCCGCGGAAGCCGGGAACGCCCCACTGCGCACGGGATTCACCGTCTCCCGGCTTCCCCTTGAAGCCGGCAATGAATACCTCCAGGTGATGGCCGAGCTCGGAGCAGCCGGCCTGTTCCTGACGCTGTGGGCCGGATTCGCGCTGATCCGAATGGGGACCCGGCGCAACCGTGCGGGAGCCGGCTTCCCGGTGCCCGCCGCCACCGCCGCTGTTCTGGGACTTGCTGCTTCCTGCTTCCTCTCCAGCCCGTTTCGCGAACAGCCGACTTTGTGGGTCGCGACTATCCTGGCGGCGCTGGTTTGCTGCGGAGGGCGCTCCACGGTAGACGGCTTCGAGCCCGGATTCCTGCAATGGGAGATGGAGGCAAGTCGGCGCCAGCGGATGGGATGGATCGCCGCGCTGCTCTTCGTGTCACTGGCGACTCTCACCCTGTGGGGTTCCGCCAGGGCGCTCCTCGCCAGCGCCGACCTGAAAGCCGGCCGGTCCGCCTGCTCGCGCGGCGACTTCGCGACCGGTCTCCCGGCTCTGCTCCGCGCCGCCCGCACCAATCCGGACTCCTCCGTGATTCGATCGCTGGCCGCCTCCTGCGCGCTGCGGGATAACCGTCCGGAGGAGGCACAGAAGCAGATCAGCGCAGCGTTGCGGCTCAATCCGGCGGACGCCTCTTCCTGGTACGTGCAAGCGGAGATTCTGAAAGCACAGGGTCGAATGATCGACGCCATCGCGGCCTGTGCGAAGGCCAGGGGTTTCTGGCCCCGGGACGAGACCATCAACCTCCTCCTGGGGGATCTGCGCAAGCTGACCGGTGACACCCTGGGCGCGTCAGAAGCCTATCAGGCGGCTCTCTCCGGAAATCCAAGCTCGATCACGGCGTATTTGCGCGAAGGCGACGTACTGCTTTCCCGTGGCCAGATCGTCACCGCGGTCTCCACCCTGAGCCGTGCCGCGAATATGGATCCGTTCTCCATCGTGACGCTCAACAAGCTGGGGACTGCCTACGTGAGAGAGGGCGACTTCGAGAACGCGCTCAATGCCTATCAAAGCCTTCTGGACATGAATGAAAATGATGCGGACGCCCTGCTGGGGCTTGCAGGTGCCCTGTCGGGGCAGCAGCGTTACTGCGAGGCGGTTCCGCGTCTCGAGCGGGCCCGGGAATTGCAGACCGATCCTGCCCGCGCTGCGGCTCTGCAAACGGCTGTCCGGCAAATGACCGAAAGGTGCGCCAAGAATCCGACCACTCCCCCTCCCTGAGCGCGCTTCCTCAGCTCTTGCGTGAAAATCTCCGCTCGAACCAGTAGCCTGCGAGAAAAACCGCGGCCCCCACACCCAGCATCGCGACTTCTCCCCGCACGTCGTCCCGCATCAGACCCCATAGGAGTCCGAAGGCCAACAGGACCATGCCGTTCAGCTCGAGAAATTTTCCCAGGTAATAGGCCACAGACCTCCCGCGCGATGGCGCGGCCACTATAGCGGCATCCTCCCGCAGCTTCAACGCCGTCCCTGTTCCCGCGCTGCTTGCCGGAACTGCCCATCCGGGCGCACCATGCACCCAGGCGTTGGATTGCAGACTCTCTTCTTGATGCGCTAGATTGAGGAATACCTCAGGGGTGGTTCATGAGAGCAGCGGTGGTGGGAGGTGGGCCGGCGGGATCTCGAGCGGCAGAGCTGCTCAGCAGCCGAGGCGCCCGCGTTTTCCTGTATGAAGCCCGGCCCGGCTGGGAAAAGCCGTGCGGTGGGGGTGTTCCCGAGCGCGGGGTGGATTTCTGCCCGTTTCTGGCCGATCCCTCCCTGCCTCAGGTGCGGGCGGGACGTGCTCGGATTTTTTCGCCGCGCGGCCGGGAAGCGGCGGTTTCCCTGGCCGAGCCTCTCCGGATCTATTCCCGCACCCGGCTCAACGGACATCTGCTGAAGCGCGCCAAGGAACGGGGGGTCGAGGTCCTGCCCACCCGCGTCACGTCGATCCATCGCGAAGGAAGCGGCTGGAAAGTGAGCGATGCCACGGGAAGGAGTCGGACAGCGGATTTTGTCGTGGGGGCCGACGGGGCCAGTGGTATCGTCCGGGGGAGGGTCGCCAGAGCTCTCCCGAGCCTGGGACAGTCGCTGGGAATTGGCTACTACGTGGACGGCTTTACTTCCGATGAAATCATATTGAAATTCTTCGACTCCCTGGATGGCTACCTCTGGATCTTCCCCAGGCCGGATCACCTTGCGATAGGGATTTGCGGTCCCACCGGCGCCGGGAACTCCGAGAAGCTGCTGCGCGACCTGACGCGCTTTCTGGTGGATCTCTATGGGGTCCGGGTCCTGGGGCGGTTCCGGACCTACGGCGCCCGGATTCCCTCCCTGCCCTCCGGCTCTGCCATGCAGGAATCGAGCGTGGGAGAGGGCTGGGCTTTATTGGGTGACGCAGCGGGTCTGGTGGATCCCTTGACCCGTGAAGGCATCCACTATGCCCTGGCCTCCGCCTCGTTTCTGGCGGACGCCCTCTCCGAAGGCGAGCCCCTCGGGTACCCACGGCGATGGAACGCCGTTTTCGGCGGGGAGCTCGAGTGGGCCTCGGCACACAAGGAGCTCTTCTTCTCGCCCCGCTTCATCGAGGCCTTCACCCACCTGGCATTGACCACGCCGGTGGCCGCCATCGTCTCGGAGCTGATTGCCGGGCGACAGAAGTACGGGGATCTCCGCCGGCGTCTCAGAGCCGGCGCTCCGGGGGTCGGGCTCGCCCTGGGAGCTCTGCTTCTCCGGCGCCTCGTCGCCGGCCCGACCAAGTCCTCCGCTCCCTCACTCGTTCCCTGTTGATATCAGCACGGCCAGCCTGGTCGTGTTCGTCTCATTCCCGACCGCATGGCTCGAGCCGGATGGAAGGGCCGGTTACTTCGCCCGCTCGTGGCAGTCCCAGCATTGGTCGTTCAATGGATGGTTTTTCGAGCGAGGGTGGGACGCGCCGCGTCCGTGGCAGCTCAGACAGGCCTGGGGATCGTCGGATTTCAGGTGATCGACGTCGGCGGGAACTTTGGGCCGTTGATGGGTGACCGTGAAGATCACCAGGAGCACCATCAGGGCGAGCATCGACAGGAGCACAACCACGACGCGCCGGTTCAACCCAATCTCACCTGCGCTCGGCACGCCGCTTCACGGCGGTCATCTGGGTGGAGACGCGCTCGGTGGCAAGCACTCTTCCCCGGAGAAAGGAATCCTCGGCGATCGACACGACCGAGGCCCGGATGTCCCCCTGAATCCTCCCCGAAGGCCGTAGCTCGAACTTCAGCGCGGCGATGACGGTACCTTCCACACTCCCCTCCACCACCACGTTCTCGGCGGTGATGTCCCCTTTGACGTTCCCGGAGGGCTCGATGATCAGCGAGCCGGAAGTGGAAATGTTCCCTTCCACGCGACCCCGCACCCGGATGTTCTCCTCCGAGACCAGCTCGCCACACAGCACGAGGTCGGGACCTACAATGGTCGCCGCCGGGATCTCTTCTTCGCGGCGCTGGGAGTCGGTGCTGGAATCGCCGGGCTGGCCAGTCTTCTTCATGGTGAGGTCCGCCCTCCGAGGCGCGGCAGTATAGCACGGGGAGCGCCCCCGTCAGGGCGCCTGGCGCGAAAGAACCATCTGAAAAGGATGAAGCTCGGCCTGATAGACGTTTGCGCTGACCGCGGGATCGCTCGTCATGATCCGTTCCGCCTCTTCGCGATCCGCCGCCTCGATGAGGACCAGATTCTTGTAGTCGTCGGTGCTCATTCCCGCCAGCACCAGCTTGCCGTCGGCGAGCAGCGTCTTCAGGTAATCGAAGTGCATGACGATTCGCGCCTTTTCTTCTTCCGTGGCGGCAGCTTCGGGGTGCACCGGGCTCAGCAGGATCAGGAACCGGCTCTTGGGCGGCGCCGGAGCCGGCGGATCCTTCTTGGCGGCGGACACCAGCGTCGCGACGAATAGCAAACTCACCAACAAGCCCAGGGCGGCGACGGGCAGCAAGAGTGCCTTCGGTCTCATGGGGAAGTCCTTTCGAGCTCGACAGCGTCAATGGATGGTGGATGGCGGTGGGCAGCGGTTGCCGGTTCCCGGCTGGAAACCCATGGCCATCAGAGCCAGCAGCAGGCGCTCCCGCTCCCTCGGACTCGCCGCTTCCAGAAGCGCCTGCTTCTCTGCGGGGGCGAACGGCAGCGCTGCCGAGAGTCCGTTGAGCACGGCAATTCCCGACAGTCCCTTGAAATCCTCGGGATCGATGGACAGGCTGTGGGACTGCTTGAGGACTTCCATGGCCCGCAGGATTCTGGACGAGTCCAGGTTGCAGCTCGGCTCCTGGAAGTCTGCAAAGAAGGCGTCATAGCAGACCTGGAAACGCCGGTATCCCACCCGCTCCGACATCTCTTCGACGATCCTGAAACGGCTTACTCCCTTCAACAGAATGTGAAACCGGCCGTCCGCCTCGGGCAGGGAATGCTCGATCCTTCCCACGCAGCCCACCGGGTGCAGCTCGGGAGTCTCCGCGGACTCGCCCGTCGGCGCCACGTTGTCGGAGGCAGGCAGCCTCGGCTGAATCATCCCGATCAGCTTGTCGGAGGCCAGAGCGTCGCGCACCATGGCCCGGTAGCGCGGCTCGAAGATGTGCAGCGGCAGCCAGTTCCCCGGCAGCAGGATGCAGCCGGTCAGCGGGAAGACTCGCAAGTTCACGGGCAGCAAAACACTCGGAATCAACCCGTCTCTCCTCCCCCCTCCCACCAGAGCGCCGAACCACGAGTCAGATCATCGAGTTTCGCTTTCAATTCATCAACCCGCGTTTCGGCAATGGCCAGCGAAAGCTCTGCGGCATCCCCGTAGGTCTCCGTCAGCACTTCTCCACCGAGACGGGCCAGCTGGGAGCGTGCCTCGCCGACCAGGGGTAACGGGATGCTCACCCGTAGCCGGCGCTTCACCTCCTTCTCCTCGACGATACCCGACTGCAGCGCAGCCTTCGCACAGTCTCGATAGGCGCGGGCGAGTCCGCCCCCCCCCAGCTTCGTCCCCCCGAAATATCGGATGACGGCCACCAGCAAATTGCCCAGGCCGCGTCCCTTGATCACTGAGAGAATGGGCGCACCCGCGGACCCGGCCGGCTCCCCGGCATCGTGGGATTTCTCCGCCGCTGCGTCGCCCAGGCCAATCCGATACGCATAACAACAATGCGTGGCGTCGGGATACTCCCCCCGGATGACCGAGAGCTCCCGCAAGGCCTCCTCTTCTGTATTCACCGGGACCCCAATCCCTACGAAGCGCGAATCGCGGACCTTCAAAACCGCGACGCACCGGCCCTGCAGGGTGGGAATCATTGGCTGAGTATAGACTCCCGCCGAGCCCGCCCTCAAGCCGATCTCACCTTGTGGCATTGACTGCCGTCCAGCCTTGGTTTACCGTCCTCTGGTCCCGGGCTTGCCATACCTTCCAACCGAGGTGGACGATGACGGTCAGACGACGTTTCTGGCGTTCCCTGCTCTGTTTCGCAATCATGTCGACCATTGGAGCGATGGCTTCACAAGGCGCTTCCGCTCAGGGAGCTCCCGCGGCGACTCCCCCACCCGCCGGTGCACCACCCGCATCCCAACTCCAGGCGGAGAAGATAGCCGGTGAGGTCTGGCAGGCGCTGGGGGGAGACGCCGGCTGGAATCAGGCGCGGTTTTGGCGCTTCAGCTTCGACGTCGAAAAAGATGGCAAGACGCTGGCCAGCTACCGCCACGCGTGGGATCGCTTCACCGGTCGCTACCGCCTCGAGGGAACCAACAAGGAAGGCAAGGCATTCGTCATCCTGTTCAACGTGAACGACCGCACCGGGAAGGCCTGGGTGGGCGGGGCCCCCGCCGACGCGGAGAAGACCAAGCAGATGCTGGAGTACGGCTATGGCCGCTACATCAACGACACCTACTGGTTCCTCATGCCCTATAAGATGAAGGACCCGGGGGTGCACCTGAGCTTTGAGGGGGAGAAAACCGACGACTCAGGGAAAAAGTGGCAGGTGGTGCGGCTCAATTTCGACAAGGGGATCGGTCTGACATCGGGGGACCAGTACCACGCCTACATTGATCCCGCGTCACACCTGATGGGACGATGGGATTACGAGCTGGAAGGCGAAGATCATGACAAGGGATCGTGGAACTGGACCGACTGGAAGAAAATCGGCCCGCTCATGCTCTGTCCCGACAAGAAGGAAATCGGCGGGACAACCCTGATTCGCACGCCGTTCCAGGTCGTATCGGATACGGTCGACGAGTCGGTATTTCAGGAGCCGAAGTAGTCGATCTTCCGATTGGAGACTACCGAGTGATCTCGCTGTAGAGAAACGCCCGGGCCTTCAGCCAGTCCCGATTCAGGGTGGCGACGGAGATCTCTAGAGCTTGCGCGGCCTCTTCCGCTGACAACCCGCCGAAAAACCTCAGCTCGACTAATTTTGCCAGCCTCGGCTCCAACGATTCCAATCGCCTGAGTGCCTCGTCCAGGGCCAGGAGATCCTCCGAGCCACGGCCGGCCGGATCCGCAATGGAGTCCGGAAGCATCTGGAGCAATCCGCCTCCCCTCTTGGCCGCGCCCTGGCGGCGCGTGTAATCCACCACGACTTGTCGCATCACCCGGGAGGCAAGGGCGAGAAAGTGGCCCCGATCGCGCACTCGCGTTCGCGGGCTTTCCGCCAGCTTGAGGTAGGCCTCGTGAATCAGGGCGCCGGTGTCCAACGTCCCGCCGTAGCCCCGACGCCGAATCTGCCGGCGAGCCAAAGCGCGAAGCTCCTGGTAGAGAGAGTCGAACAGTTTGTCGCCAGCCTGCATTTTGCCGACCCCTGGTCGCCAGGCAAACCTGGAGAACCAGCCGATTTTTCCAATCCACACTTACAGGTTCGGGGAGAGTCCGTGTATCCAGAATCGTACCCGGCGAGCTCGAAAGAGGTCAAGGCGGCAGGGAGCAATTGCCGATTTTCAAGGAATTTTGAGCGATTTTTGGGGCGAATCGCGTGATCCAGAGTATAGAATTGGCCAAACTCTCGAGCTTGGGACTCAGCCGTCGCACCGATTAAGGAGAGGGACAATTCCTTATCACCCGGAATTCCGGGAAGGAGGCTCTGTGTCCGTCAGAAAGGTCTTTGTCTGCCTGGTAGCCCTCACCCTCATCGCCATGGTCCCATCGAGCTCCGGCCGCGCCGCGAATGACGGGAATGGCGGCGGGACCATCCCGCTTCTCGTCAAGAGCCGCGTGGCGCTCACCCCCGACGTGGCCGCCTCCATCGGCTCTCACGCCGTCCACGTCACGTATGTCTGGCCGGAAATCAATGCCATGGCCATCACGGCCAATCCCAGCAGAATTGCCGAGCTGGCTGCGGATCCCCTGGTCGAGCTCGTCGAGGCTGACCAGCAAGGACAGGCGCCGGGACGCAACCCGGAAGGAGAAGATGGCGCAGCCGCTCCAGCCGTCCTGGTCCCACTACCTGAGTCCTCATCGTCGATTCAGACCTGGAACCAGGATATGGCGGACACCTCGGGCTCCGGCTTCGACGGCACGGGGGTCACCGTGGCCGTAGTCGATTCCGGGCTTCCGCAAAACTGGGAAGAATTCCTCCCGCCCGGGTGCGTGGATTTGGAGCATGCGGCGGGATTCGGGGCTGAAGGGTGGGGCGATTTCCACAGCCAGGTGCACGCCATCCGCGGCGTGGGCGGGCACGTCGGGTTGTTCCCCCACGGATTGGCCGTCTCAAGCGTGATTACCGGCTTCCCGTCCGAGCTCGGCCCCATCGGCGGGGCGGCTCCAGGAGTGAAGATCCTCCCGGTGCGCGTCATCAATCAATTCAACTTCGGCTGGTTCTCCTGGTTCACCGCTGGAATCATGCACGTGGGTCGGTTGAAGGCGGATGGCTCCCTTCCCGGTCCGGTCGTGATCAATTTCAGCATTCAGGCAGGTGGGAATTCGGCGATCCTCACCAGCGCAATCGACTATGCGATCAGCCAGGGAGTCCTGTTCGTGACCATCGCGGGGAATTTCGGTCCGTCCGCTTCGACCATTTCTTTCCCCGGAAGACTCGCGCAATCCATCACCGCAGGAGCCGTCGGCTGGAGGCAGGAGTGGTGCTCTCCTCCCACCTGCACCGCCCCCTGGTTCTTCGCGGACGTTCCTGAGCTCAATGCGGGGAATGTATCGCAGCACGTCTATGTCGCTTCATTCTCCGGCCGAGAGGCCGTTCCTCCTCCCTCGCCCACCCGGATCGATGTGATGGCCCCCGGCTCGTTTGTCTTCGGTGAATGGCTGTTCGGGCCGGGGTTTTCGGAGGGAAGAACCATGGGCTTCGACGCCATCGACAATTTCATTTTCGGGACTTCCTTCGCTGCGCCGCATGTGGCCGGCATCGTCGCCCAGATGCTCGACAAAAACCCGAATCTGACTCAGGGACAGGCGGAGGCCATACTCCGAGCCAATGCGCTGCCTATTCCACCGTCGCCTGGCGGAGTTTGTACGCCAGCTGGCTGCGTTTTCCCCTGGGGCACGAATGCGACGGGCAGCGGCCTGGCCCTCGGAGCCGCGTCAGTGGCCGCCACGCCGGCGCCCTAGCCTGAAATCCGTGGATTTGGATGGTTCGTCATGAGGATTCGGGCTCTCTATCGCCTGGGAGGCCGTTGATGCAACGGCTCCCTTTCCGAGAGGGGGCCCGGCTTCATTTCCGGGCCGACTTTACCCATGTCGCACGAATCGCCTGAGCGCTGGCGGCGCATCTCGTCTCTCTTCGACGAGGCGGTGAAGCTGCCTGCCGTGGAGCGCGTCGCATTCCTGGAGAAGGCATGCGGCGAGGATGCAGAACTGCGGGCCCGCGTGCTGGAGCTGCTGGAATCTTCCGACCGCGCCCCTGAGTTCCTCGAAAAGCCACTGCTGTCGGATGCTGGGCCACTTCTCCGTCAGGCCGCCGACCTCGTCGATTCCGACTCGTGCCCTCCCGCGACCGATGACCCGCAGGCCGCTACCACTCGCTCTCGCGCCACCTCGAGCGCTTCCTCCGAGACGATCGGCCCCTATCGACTTCTCCAGAAGATCGGTGAAGGAGGGATGGGAGAGGTCTGGCTCGCCGAGCAGACCGAGCCGATTCACCGCCAGGTTGCCCTCAAAGTCATCAAGGCCGGCTTGGACACCAAGCAGGTCGTGGCCCGCTTCGAGGCGGAGCGCCAGGCATTGGCGATGATGGACCACCCAAGCATCGCCAAGGTATTTGACGCGGGGGCAACTCCTCGCGGGCTCCCCTACTTCGCCATGGAGTACGTCAGAGGAGAGCCGATCACCACCTACTGCGACCGCCTCCGTCTGGGCACCCCCGAGCGGCTGGAACTGTTCGCGCGGGTCTGCGAGGCGGTGCAGCACGCTCATCAGAAAGGGGTCATTCACCGGGACCTCAAGCCCACCAACGTTCTGGTGAGCATCGTCGGAGACCATCCCCAGCCCAAGGTGATCGACTTCGGCGTCGCCAAGGCCACTGCCCAGAGGCTCACCGAGAAGACGATGTTCACCGAGCTGGGCATGCTCATCGGCACCCCCGAGTACATGAGCCCCGAGCAGGCGGAGATGACGGGGCTCGACGTCGACACGCGCACCGATGTCTATGCGCTCGGCGTGATGCTCTACGAGCTGCTCACCGGGGCGCTCCCGTTCGAGTCGAAGGAGCTGCGCGAGGCGGGATTCGAGGAGATCCGCCGACGAATTCGCGAAGTGGATCCACCCAAGCCCAGCACCAAAGTCCGGACACAAGGAGAGCACTCGACCGAAGCTGCGAAGAACCGCCAGACCGATCCAGGAAAACTCGCCTCACGACTCCAGGGAGACCTGGACTGGATCGTGATGAAGGCTCTGGAGAAGGACCGGACGAGACGGTACGGGACACCCAGTGAGCTTTCCGCCGATCTGCAGCGGCACCTTAAGCATGAGCCGGTGTTGGCCGGACCGCCGAGCGCGGCCTACCGCTTCCGGAAATTCGTCAGACGGCACCGCTTCGGCGTGGCGGCGGCCAGTCTGGCCGTGGTTGGCCTCGCGTCGTTCGGAGTCATCATGGCGATCCAGGCGCGGGCCATCGCCCGGGAGCGCGACCGAGCCGAGCGCGTCTCGGAGTTCCTGGTGGAGCTGTTCCGAGTCTCCGACCCCAGCGAAGCCCGGGGAAACAGCATCACCGCCCGCGAAGTGCTCGATCGTGGAGCGCAGCGGATCGACAAGGAGCTGAAGGCTGAGCCGCTGGTCCAAGCCCAGATGATGCTGACGATGGGGCTGGTGTACCGAAACCTTGGGCTGCCAAAAACGGCCGCGCCCCTCCTATCGCGGGCGTCGGATATTCGTGTCCGGCTGCTGGGCCCGGAGCATCCTGATTCCCTGCGTGCCCGCAGCTGGCTCTTCTGGAACTACGAGGCCGAGGGTCGCTACGAGGAGGCCAGAAAAACCCTCCTGCCGCTGCTCGAGGCACAGCGTCGCGTGCTGGGAGAGGAAAGTCCCGAGACTCTCCAGACGATCGATAACCTGGGGGTCGCCTACGAGCGTCTCGATCAGCCTGAAAAGGCCACCCGTTTCTACCAGCAGGCTCTGGAGGGCCGACTGCGCGTGCTTCCTAAGGATCACCCCGACACCATCTGGTCGATGAATAATCTGGCGAGCAATCTGGAGGATCGCGGACAGCTCGTGGAGTCGGCGAAACAGTTCCATGTGGTCACCGAAATGCGTCGCCGCGTCCTGGGGGAGGATCACCCCAACACGCTCAAGTCCCTCACCAATGAAGCGAGGCTGCTCGGAAAGACTGGTCACCCCGCGGAGGCGGAGGCGCTTCTCCGGAAAGCCATTGATGGCAACCGTCGTGTACTTGGTAAGGAGCACCCTGTGACTCTCGTTGCCATGGCCGAGCTTACGCAGGTGCTGGCTGCCCTGGGGAAAAACGATGAGTCCGTGGCACTCTTCAAGGAAACTTACGAGATCCGCCGGCGGGTCAGCGGGCCCGGCGCCCCCGGCACGCTTTCCCTCTGCGTGGGTCAGGGCGCCGTGTACCTTGGGATGAAGCGGTTCGACGAAGCGGAGCACCTCCTGCGCGAGACTTACGAAACCGCGACGAAGGCCCTCGGTTCCGGCAGCACGTTCGCCGTCTATGCGGCCTACAACCTTGCGGCCACCTTCGCGCTCCAGGACCGCAGACCCGAGGCCCTTCAGTGGGTAGAAACCACCTTGAGCTTCGATCCTACGGAATCCGCAATGATGGAGAAGGACCCCGATCTCGCGAACCTTCACAACGAACCGGAGTTTCAGAAGCTCATCGACACCGCCCGCGAAAAGTCCGGCCCAGGCTCTCCCTGATTTAGCAAGTATTCAAGCGCTGTGTTAACCAGGACCGCGATCGGACCCATGAACGCTGGTCTGCATTACAGCTCGGCTGTCGGGTGTAGCTAGAGGCAATGGTCGCGGCGAATACCACCGAGGAGCGCATCCGAGGCGATTCACGAAGGCAGGATTCGAGTCCTTCATGGGAGGAGCAGGAGAAGGCTAGCCGAACAGGTCCTTGAACATCTGGACCGTGGCCTGGCGGCCGACCTCGGCGATGGCGTCGGTGAGCGGCACGTTCTTGGGGCAGACTTCCACGCAGTTCTGGGCGTTGCCGCACTCGCTGATGCCGCCCGCCCCCATCACGCTGTGGATGCGCTCCTCGGCGTTCATTCTTCCGGTGGGGTGGGTGTTGAACAGCTTCACCTGCCCGAGGGGCGCGGGGCCGATGAAATCGGAGCGCTGGTTGAACTGCGGGCAGGCTTCCATGCAGCAGCCGCAGGTCATGCACTGGGAATAGGGATACGCGATTTGCTGCTCCGCGGCGGAGAGCTTGGGGCCCGGCCCCAGGGGATACGTTCCGTCGATGGGAATCCAGGCCTTGATGTGGATGAGGCTGTCGAACATCTTCTGCCGATCCACCGAGAGATCGCGAATCACCGGGAACTTGGTCATCGGCTCGAGTCGAATGGGTTGCGCGAGCTGATCCACCAGCGCCGTGCAGCTCTGCCGCACTTTGCCGTTCACCAGCATGGTGCACGCGCCGCACACTTCCTCCAGGCAGCTGCAATCCCACACCACCGGAGTCGTCTTGCTCCCCTGCTTGGTCACCGGATTGCGCTGGACGTCCATCAGGCAGGTAATGACGTTCATGTCGGAGCGGTACGGGAGGGAGAACTCCTCCCAGCGGGAAGGGGCACCGGGGCGATCCTGGCGCTTGATTTTCAGCTCGATGGTGGACGGGCTCGGCATCGCTTCCTCTGAAGGATTCGGTGCAGCTGGAACCGGGAGGTTCACCTTCACTGGCTGTCGCGGCGCTCGCCCCGAATCGAACGCGCGGCGCTAATCATACTTCCGGGCCACCGGCGCCACCAGTGAGGTGTCCACTCCTTCGTAGGTGAGGACCGGGCCGCCGGGACTATAGGTGGCCACCGTCGTCTTGAGCCAATTCTCGTCATCGCGCTTGGGGAACGCCGGTTTGTAGTGGGCGCCGCGGCTCTCGTCCCGCCGGATCGCTCCGAGGGTGACCACCTTCCCCAGCTCGATCATGTTCCACAGCTGGTTGGCGAACAGCAGCGACTGGTTGGCCCATCCCACGCCGTCCAGGTTGCCAAGCCGGGAGAAGCGCTGGGTCATCTCCCCGAGCTTCTCGTACACCTTCTGCATCGCGTCGTTGTGCCGGACGATGGTGACGTGCTCGTTCATCATCTCTCCCAGCTCCTTGTGGAGCCGGTAGGGGTTTTCCTCCCCGTTCATCGCTGCCAGCTCGGCGAAGCGCTTCTCCCAGCGCTTCTCACCCGCCTGCAGGGCGCCCTCCGCCGCCGTCGCGGCACTCTTGGCACGGGCCGCCGCATAGCTCACCATCGCCTTGCCGCCTATCAGTCCGCCGTACAGGCAGGACAGCAGTGAGTTCGCCCCCAGGCGGTTGGCGCCATGGTATTGATAATCCACCTCGCCCGACGCATACATCCCCGGAACGTTGGTCTGGTGGTTTCGCGGGCTCTCCTCGTTGATGAAGCCATCGGCTGTCGCCTCGTAATCGATCCACAGCCCACCCATGGAGTAGTGCACCGCCGGGAAAATCTTCATCGGCTCGTCGTGCGGATCGACGCCGGTGAATTTCTCGTAGATTTCCAGGATGCCGCCGAGCTTCCGATCCAGCGTCGCTCGGTCGATGTGGGAGACGTCCAGATAGACCATCATCTTCCCGTCCAGGCCCAGCCCCTGATTCACGCAAATCTCGAAGATTTCGCGGGTGGCCACGTCGCGCGGCACCAGGTTGCCGTAGCGCGGGTACTTCTCCTCCAGAAAATACCAGCGCTCCGCCTCGGGAATCTGCTTCGCCGGCCGGGAGTCGTTTTTCTTTCTCGGGACCCACACCCGGCCTCCCTCTCCCCGCGCCGATTCCGACATCAGCCGCAGCTTGTCCTCGCCGGGAATCGCCGTGGGATGGATTTGAATCATCTCGCCATTGGCGTACTTCACTCCCTCCAGGTAGGCGGAGGTGGCCGCGGAGCCGGTGTTGATCATGGAATTGGTGGAGCGGCCGAACAGCAGGCCCGGGCCTCCGGTCGCGAGCATCGACGCATCGGCCGGAAATGCCTTCACCGCCATGGAGCGCATGTCCACCGCCACGATGCCGCGACACGCACCGGAGTCATCGCGCACCATCCCCAGATACTCCCAGTGCTCGTACTTCTTGACCTTGCCTTCCGCCTCGTAGCGGCGCACCTGCTCGTCCAGCGCGTAGAGCAGCTGCTGTCCGGTGGTGGCCCCGGCGAACGCGGTGCGGTTGTAGAGGGTCCCGCCGAAGCGGCGGAAGTCGAGGTTGCCTTCCGGGGTACGGTTGAAGGGAACGCCCATCCGATCCATCAGGTAGATCAGATTCGGCGCCGCGTAGCACATCGCCTTCGCCAGCGGCTGGTCCGCCAGGAAATCGCCGCCGCGCACCGTGTCCACGAAGTGGATCTCGGGAGAATCGTTCTCTCCCTTGATGTTCACCGCGCCGTTGATCCCCCCCTGGGCGCACACCGAGTGGGACCGGCGCACCGGCACCACCGAGAACAGGTCCACACTGTGCCCGGCCTCGGCGATTTTGATGGTGGCCATGAGGCCGGCCAGGCCTCCGCCCACCACGATGAAACGAGGTCCCGCCATGTTTCGGAGAGCCTCCTAGGCTTCGCGGCCGAGAATGTCGAAGAAATGGGCCGAGCTCAGGATGCCGCCATGGAAGTTCCCCAGGTCGAGCTTTTCGTTGGGAGCGTGGGCGTTCTCATCGGGCAGTCCGATCCCCATGAGCACCGAAGGAGCCTTCAGGATATCCGCGAAGCTGGCGACCACCGGAATGGATCCCCCCTCGCGGGTGAACACCGGGCGCTTGCCGAACCCCTTCTCGAAGGCTTTCGAGGCGGCGTGAATCGCCGGGTGGTCGAGTGAGGCGACCCAGGGCTTGCCGCCGTGCATGCGGGTGATGGTCAGCTGCATCGATTTCGGGCAGATCTTGCGCAGATGCCGCTCGAACAGCTTGGCAATCTTGTCGGGACTCTGGTTGGGGACCAGACGCATGGAGACCTTCGCCATCGCCACGGCGGGGATGACGGTCTTGGCGCCCTCCCCCGTGAAGCCTCCCAGGATGCCGTTGACCTCGAACGTCGGCCGTCCCCAGATCCGCTCCAGCGCGGTGTACCCCTTCTCGCCCCACAGCTCCCCCGCTCCCAGCTCCTTGGCGTATTTCTTCTCCGAGAAGGGCAGCCGCTTGAACTCCTTGCGCTCGCGCGCCGTCAGCGGCTTCACGTCCTTGTAAAAGCCGGGGATGGTGACCTTGCCGTTCTTGTCCTTCATCCCCGCCAGGAGCTGCGCCAGGACGAAATTGGGGTTGGCCACCGCGCCGCCGAACGATCCCGAGTGTAAATCGCTCTTGGTCCCGCGCAGGTCGATCTGGTAATAGCAAAGCCCCCGCAGCCCGTAGCAGATCGAGGGGACGCCGCGCTCGAACATGGGGGAATCCGAGATCAAGACCACGTCCGAGTCCAGCAGGTCCTTGTGGGACTCGATGAACTTGTCGAGGTTTTCGCTGCCCACTTCCTCCTCGCCCTCGATGAGGAATTTCACGTTCACCGGCAGCTTTCCATGCTGCTTGAGGTGGGCCTCCACCGCCGCGAAATGGATGTAGACCTGTCCCTTGTCGTCGGCGGAGCCGCGCGCGTAGATCTCGCCGTTGCGGATGGCCGGCTCGAAGGGGGGCGTTTCCCACAAGTTGAGCGGGTCCACCGGCTGGACGTCGTAATGGCCGTAAACCAGCACGACGGGGCGATCCGGTGCGTTGCACCATTCCCCGTAGACGATCGGATGCCCCGGCGTCTTGAATACCTCGACTTTCTCGAGCCCCGCCTTGCGCATCAGGTCCGCCACGAACTGGGCGCACCGCCCGGTGTCGGCATTGTTGGCCGAGTTGCTGGAGACCGAGGGGATTTTGAGGAATTCCACGAGATCGGCGACGTAACGGTCCTTGTTCTGCTTGATGAACGAAACCACGGATTCCATGGGATTCTCCTGCGGGCGTGCTCCCCGCTGCCGCGAGGGTCGATGGGCTGATTTTCTGGGCGGCGGATTGTATCACCCCGCGCGCGCCTCCTTCAACGCCGCCACTTTCCATGGAACTCTTTTCCGGCCCCTGTGCTACGATTCGCGGGAATTCGGGGGGAAACACCATGAAAGACTCGAAAGAGAAGAGCCGTTACCTGCGGGGCCAGAAAATCTACCCCACGCCCCTCGTCCCCGGCATGAGCGTGGACCAGCTGGTCGACCAGGCCTTCCTGGCATACAACGCCGGCCGCCTGCAGAGCGCCTGCCGGCTCTTCGTCGAGAAGTATCTGGAGCCCGACGTCACCATCGGCATGTCCCTCTCCGGCGCCATGACTCCTGCTGGGGTCGGGCGCAGCACGATCATCCCGCTGATGCAATCCGGCTTCGTGGACTGGATCATCAGCACCGGCGCCAATCTGTATCACGACGCCCATGCGGGTCTGGGCCTCTATATGCACCGCGGCAGCCACGAGCTGGACGACACGCTGCTGCGCCAGGAGGGGGTCGTCCGCATCTACGACATCCTGTTCGACTACGAAGTGCTGCTCTCCACCGACGCCTTCTTCCGTCGCATCATGGAGGAGCCTCCTTTCCAGAAGGCCATGGGCACCGCGGAGATGCACTACCTCTTCGGGAAATACCTGGCGGCCAGGGAAGACGAGCTGAAGCTCAAGGACACCTGCCTGCTCACCGTGGCGTACCGGGCCGGCGTGCCGCTTTACACTTCCTCTCCCGGCGATTCCTCGATCGGAATGAACGTCGCGGAGCTGGCGCTGCGGGAAATAGGGCCGCGGCTCGACGTCAGCCTGGACGTGAACGAGACCGCCGCCATCGTGTACGAAGCGAAGACCTCGGGCGGCAAGAGCGGCGTGCTCATCGTGGGCGGAGGATCGCCCAAGAATTTCCTCCTGCAGACCGAGCCGCAGATCCAGGAAGTGCTCGGGCTCTCCGAGAAGGGGCACGATTACTTCATCCAGATGACCGATGCCCGGGCCGACACCGGGGGGCTCTCCGGCGCCACGCCGGGCGAGGCGGTTTCCTGGGGCAAGATCGATCCCGACAAGCTCCCCGATTCGGTGGTGGCCTACATCGACACCACCATTGCTCTTCCCATCCTCGCGGTCTACGCCCTCTCCAAGCACAAGCCGCGGCCCCTGCGCCGGCTGTACGACCGCCGGACGGAGATGCTCAAGGGAATGCGCGAGAAGTTCCTCCAGAAGGCGAAGCAGCAAGCCTGAGCCATCCCATCATGTCCACCGTCCCGATTCAATCCTTCACCTTCAAGCCGGCCCAGGCGGAGCGCCTGCGCGTGCGCGCCGTTTATCTGGAAGGCCAGATCGATCTGCGGCGCTTTCGCGCCCGGAACCCCGACTACCCGGTTCTCGCCGCCGACCCGCTCATCCTCGAGCCGGTCCGCGGCAGCTTTCTCGTGGTCACGAAATTCGGCGCGCTGGTTTTCTGGAATTGCTCGGAGACCCTGCAGCGCTCGCTGCTGACCGAAGCCCAGCTGCTCACGTGGGATTCCCAGGCCGAAAAGATGGAAGACTGGTTCGACGTCCTCGTGGGCGCCAGCGAGAACGCCGTCACCTTCAACGAAATCCGCGTGAAAGAGCTCTCCCTGGAGAGGATGAGCATCATCTCGCTGGCGGTGGCGCAGTCGGTGGCGCTGGACCACATCGAGCGGGAGGTCGCGGCGGCGTTGAGCCGCTTCGAGCCGGTGGTCGCGGACATTCGCGCGACCGGGCAGCTGCGGCTTTCCGGCAAGCAGGTGTTGAAGGCAGTCGGTTTCGCGCTGCATGTCCGCTCGGCGGTGCTCGCCAACCTCACGCTGTTCGACCGGCCGCCGGAGACCTGGGAGAGCGAGATGCTGGAGCGCCTCGACAGCCAGCTCTACGACTTCTTCGATCTCGAAGAGCGTCTGTCCGCCATCAACCAGAAGGTGGTCTACTTCACCGACATGAGCTCGATGTTCATGACCTTCCTGAGCAACCGGCGCAGCGTCCAGCTCGATCTGGCGATCATCCTCCTGATTTTCTTCGAGATCCTCATCTTCCTCTGGTCGATGCTCCGCTAGCCGCGGCCCTGCGCAGGCTGTACGACCTCCGGGCGCAGCGGCTGTCCCGCATGCGGGAGGCGTTCCTGTCCAAGGGCAAGAGCTGGCAGGACCCGAGAGCCGCGCCACGACCGAAGCCTTCCTCCACCGGTCATCCTGCTAAGAACAGCGGTCGACCTGGAAGCAATGCCTCCAATGGACCATGCAGCCTCTCAGGGGAGCAATGAGGGGGCGGCGGGCGGAGTGGAGAGCGGCGTATTCGCTCGAATTGGCGCATTGAGGGGTACGCCACAGGAGGGGCAGTGCGCCCATCCGGGGACCACCTGCGCTTTGCAGGAAGGGCAGGCGGGCTCCATCTGCTGCCCGCATGCGGAGCAAAATACGAACTCGGGCTTGATTCTAGATCCGCAGGCGGGACACGGGCGGCTCACCGGCTTGCGCACCATCACGTACGTCACGAACCCCAGGAAGGGAACCACTGCCACCAGCAGCGTGGGGAGAGTCCTTCCCATCCCGCGCCGACCCGCGTCCACGTTGGTGTAGCAGACGAGCAGCAGCCAGATGGCGTCGAAGAATCCAACGAAGGCGATGATCCCTGTCAACTCCCTGGCGTCCTGGACTTCGTTCATGAAGAAAGGCATCACCAGCCCAAACCAGATCAGGAGCAGGAAACCAGCAGCCAGCCAGGCCGCCGGATGGATCACCCGCATCTCCGAGCGCAGCGATACAGGGGGATCGGCTAGAGGGCTCATCGATTCTCCTTGGCACCCGCCACGGCATGCAGCCGGCGCCACAAAGGCAGAAATCCGAAAACGAAGGCGGCACAGGCAAGGCACCCAGTGACCGCCGCCATCACCAGGAGCGAAGGGAGCGGCAAACTCAGCCGCGCACCCAGGGAAAGCAGCAACGCAATGCCGCGGGGGATCGTCAGCATGCTTGCGGCGATGCCGCCGATGGCGAGCGCCAGAGCGAGCCGGAGCTGGCGGCGCTCTTCCAGAACCTCCGAGCGCCGCGCCGCCGCCCGCGCCGCGATGCGTCCGAGCCCGTCGGGACGGAACGGCAAGGCTGCCTGCCGCCTTATCGCTCCCGCGACCAAATCCTGGATTTCTTCGTCTCGCCTGGTCATCGCTCCTCCAGCCTGCGCCGCAGGAGATTCAGCCCCCGGTGAACCCGAGTCTTTGCCGTGGAGGTTGGCACGTTCATCACCAGCGCCATCTCCTCCAATGCCATCTCCTGCTCGAAACGCAGCGTCAGCGCCTCACGGTACATTGGGGGAAGGGCCGGAATCAGCCGCGCCACCTGTTCCTGAAGATCCAACTCCGACATTCTCTCCAAGGGCGAAGGCTGGGTCGAGGCCAACCGATCCACCGGATCCGCGCCTTCCCCGTCCTCGTCGCTGAAGGGAGTCGCGAATCGCGGCCAGCGATCCCGGCGCCTGAGGAAATCGATGGCGCAGTTCCTCCCGATGGCGAACAGCCAGGGCAGGAAGGGCCGCCCCTGCTGGTGACGATCCAGGCGCTCCACCACTTTCATCCAGGTCTCCTGGAGCAGGTCTTCGGCCTGATCCCTTTGTCCGACCATGCGCTGCAAATAGCGCAGCAGCGCCAACGAGTACCGCTCCACCAGGCGGGAAATCGCCTCCCCTTCCCCGCGTCGGGCCCCTGCAAGGAGCTCGGCATCGGTGGAAGAAGCAGAAGCGAGCGCCCAGCCTTCCACGAGCCTCCCAGCACTCAGGTGCATCAAACTCTCGGCTATTCGCAGGGTATTCATCACTGAATACTACGAAACCCGATCCCGGCGGGGCGCACTTTTATTTTCGAGCCGCTGCGAATCGACTCCACGCCGCAGCGAAAGTCACGGGGCGCGGGGCGTCCCGAAAGCCATTCCGCCGAATGGCCCGGAGGGCTGGGAACAGGGCTTCGAGACTGTCGAAATCACCTGGACCGCAGGCTTTCTCCGGCGACTTCAGCCTCGAGGCTTTGGCTCTTGCGCCTCCCCGGGGGAGGCATGCTGCATCCCATTGATAACGCATAACATCCAACAGGTAGTTGCCTGACTCTCCCCTCCCCCAATATCTTGTATTTTTGGTATTGACACGCTCCTGTAACAGGATTAATGTGCACCCGTCGGGTCACGGAGGCGGGAACAAACGTCCCACCTGGAAGGCAAGGGGTCCGACGGCTTGTGGAAGCTGGCAAGGAAGTCACTTCAGAGCCTTATCAACCAACAAGGGAATCGGGTTCCAACGGCTGATTGGGATTTCCTTTCTCTTTTTTGAAGGAAACAGGAGGGAAAATTGACCACCGACCCGCGCAAGACTCCGGATGCCACCTCCAGCACCGACACTCCGGCCGCTCCCGAGACAACCCAGCAGGCGCGCCCCCAAGGGAAGAAAGGGCTGACGATCCAGCGCTTTTTCACCGAGGAAGGCAAGCACCCTTTCGACGAGATTTCGTGGGACATCCGCACATCCAGCATCGGCAACGAGAAAGGTGAGATGGTCTTCGAGCAGGCCGACGTGGAGGTTCCCTCCTTCTGGTCTCAGACCGCCACCAACATCGTCGCGTCGAAATACTTCCGCGGCACGCTGGGCACCCCCGAGCGCGAGCAGAGCGCCAGGCAGCTCATCGGGCGCGTGGTCGAGACCCTCGCACGGTGGGGACGCCAGGGCGGCTATTTCGCCACCGTCGCCGACGCCCAAGCTTTCTCCGACGAGCTGACGCATCTTTTGATTTACCAGAAGGCCTCTTTCAATTCTCCCGTCTGGTTCAACATGGGGATCGAGCCGCATCCTCAATGCTCCGCCTGCTTCATCAACTCGGTCCAGGACACCATGGACTCGATCCTGACCCTGGCGAAGACCGAGGGCATGCTCTTCAAGTTCGGCTCCGGCACCGGCACCAACCTCTCCCCCATCCGCTCCTCGCGCGAGAATCTCGCCGGCGGCGGCACCGCGTCGGGCCCCGTGTCGTTCATGAAAGGGTTCGACGCCTTCGCCGGCGTCATCAAGAGCGGCGGCAAGACGCGCCGCGCCGCCAAGATGGTGGTGCTGAACATCGATCACCCGGACATCGAGGATTTCATCAACTGCAAGGTGGAGGAAGAGCGCAAGGCCTGGGCGCTGATGGATGCCGGCTTCGACGGCTCGCTCACCGGCCCCGCCTACTCTTCGGTGTTCTTCCAGAACTCCAACAACTCGGTGCGCGTCACCGAGGAGTTCATGAACGCCGTGGTCGAGGACAAGGAGTGGCACACTCGGGCCATCCGCACCGGGCAAATCATGCAGACCTACCGGGCGCGCGATCTGATGAAGATGATCGCCGAAAGCGCCCACGTCTGCGGCGATCCCGGCATGCAGTACGACACCACGGTGAACGAGTGGCACACCTGCCCGAACACTGCCCGGATTAATGCCAGCAATCCGTGCAGCGAATACATGTTCCTGGATGATTCGGCCTGCAACCTGGCATCGCTGAACCTCATGAAGTTCCGGCGCGAGGACGGCGAGTTCGACCCCGTTTCGTTCCGCCAGGCGGTGCAGGTCGTCATCACGGCCCAGGAGATCATCGTCGGCAACGCCAGTTATCCGACGCCGGCCATCGGCAGGAACAGCCACGACTACCGGCCGCTCGGCCTGGGCTACGCCAACCTGGGCGCTCTGCTCATGGCCCGGGGGCTTCCGTACGACTCGGACGAGGGGCGCGACTACGCCGGCGCCATCACGGCGCTGATGACCGGCGAGGCGTACGCCACCTCGGCCCGCATCGCGGCGGAGGTGACCGGCCCCTTCGCCGGCTACGAGAAAAACCGCACGCCGTTCCTCAAGGTCATGAACAAGCACCGCAGCTACGTGCCGAAGATCGATTCGGCCCACGTACCGCTCGACCTGCTGCAGGCGGCGCGCGAGTCGTGGGACGAGGTCATCGACCTGGGCGAGCAGCACGGCTTCCGCAACGCCCAGGCCACCGTCATCGCCCCCACCGGCACCATCGGGTTCATGATGGATTGCGACACCACCGGCATCGAGCCGGACATCGCGCTCATCAAGTACAAGAAGCTGGTGGGCGGCGGGATGATCAAGATCGTCAACCAGACGGTCCCCGAGGCGCTCAAGCGCCTGGGCTACGACGTGAAGCAGTGCCAGGAGATCCTGGAGTACCTAGAGGAGCACGACACCATCGAAGGGGCTCCGCACCTTCAGGCGCGCGACCTGCCGGTATTCGACTGCGCCTTCAGGCCGAGAAGCGGCTTCCGCTCCATCGCCTACATGGGGCACATCAAGATGATGGCCGCCGCGCAGCCGTTCATCAGCGGGGCGATTTCCAAGACGGTCAACGTTCCCTCCGAAGCGACTCCCGAAGACATCACCCAGGCCTACCTCGAGTCCTGGCGCCTGGGCCTCAAGGCCCTGGCCATCTATCGGGACGGCTCCAAGCGGACCCAGCCGCTGAACACTGGCAAGGGGGAGGCGGTTCCCGCCAAGATCGCGGCGCTGGCAGCGGCAGCAGGACCGCAGCGGCACCGTCTCCCCGACGAGCGCCACGCCCTCACCCACAAGTTTGAGGTGGCCGGGCACCAGGGCTATTTGACGGTGGGGATGTACGAGGACGGCTCGCCCGGCGAGCTGTTCCTGGTGATGGCCAAGGAAGGCAGCACCGTCTCGGGCCTGATGGACGCCTTCGCCACGGCGATCTCCATGGCGCTGCAGTACGGCGTGCCCTTGAGAGTGCTGGTGGACAAGTTCGCCCACATGCGCTTCGAGCCCTCGGGCTTCACGAAAAATCCCGAGATCCCGATGGCCAAGTCGATCATGGATTACATCTTCCGCTGGCTGGGGAGCAAGTTCCTGTCGGCGGAGGAAAAAGTCGCCATCGGGCTGATCCACCGCGAAGAGGAAGTGCCCAAATCCGAGAAGGCCGACGAGGTCGGGGATCCCAACCCGGAGGCGACGCGCAACCTCGGCTTGAGGCTGGTCACCAGCCCTGCGGTGAACACCTCCTCCCCCAACGCCGCGACCTACACCTTCCAGGCCCAGGACGATGCACCGTCCTGCCACGACTGCGGCGCCATCATGGTGCGCAGCGGCGCCTGCTACAAATGCCTGAACTGCGGCGCCACCAGCGGCTGCTCGTAAAGAATCCGGATCCGGTCGCTTCCTCCCCCTCGCAGGGAGTATTCAAAGGGGATGCCGCACTCGGGCATCCCCTTTCTACTTTAAGGAGCCAATTCATTCTTAGTCGCAGAATGAAACCTCTCGTCGGGTTGTTGGTCCTTGTAATGATGGGCGCTCCCGCGCTCGGGGCTAGGACCACTTACACCATGAAGGAGCTCGTCTCGTCGCAGCACTTCGAGCGACTGGAGACGCCGTTCCCGATCCCGGTGCGCCTGTACCCGATTGGCGTATCGGAAACCGAGGGTTGGAACGGGAGCCTGGATGATCGCTGGCATTCCAGCGACGCATTCCGAGGCACCTATGCAGAGGAGTTCATGGAAGGGCTCACCTACTACCTGAAGGCCAGGGGGTTCGACCTGAGCACCTCCAAGGAGGCCATGCAGGTCCGGGTGACCATCGACCGTTTCAACGGAAGAAGGCGGATCCATGACGATGGCGGTGACTTGAAGGGCACGCTGGTCCTGAAACTGTACGGGAAGGAAATTCTCAAAAAGCCATTGTTTGAGAGCCTCAGCTACACCGATGAAGCGAGCGAGTGCCCGGCCTTCGCGAAACAGTTCGAATTGCCGGAGGTGCAGTTCCCTACCGTTCTGTTCTACCGGCTCACGGCCGGTTTTTACGCTTCGATCGCCCAGGGAATCCTCGATGCCGGCTCCGATCTCGATTCGCCGAATCCCTCGCCCCCCGTTAAGACCACGCCCCCTGAAGGCAAAGAGACCGGTTTGCTCACCATTGAAAGCGATCCCGACACGGCGGAAATCTACCTCGACTCGAGACTGGTGGCCACGACTCCTGCAAAACGCCTGCGCCTCAGTGTGGGAAACCATCTGATTACGCTCAAGAAGGCCGGCTTTGCAGATTGGGTCCGGGAGCTGACCGTGCTGGAGGACAGCGATCTGACCCTCAAGGCGACACTCGAGAAGTCTCAGCCGTAGAATTGTCAAAGAGAAACGCCTTGTGAACCGGGCGATCCCAAAGTAGCTTGTGTCCATGGTGAGCAAAGTTACAGAGAACTCCCGGTGCTGTTTCTGGACGAGGCGGGTCCACAGGGAGCCGCTTGCGTCCCACAGCCCCGCCCGCCACGTCAAGTGTTGCCATCCCTTGGGCATTCTCCCCACATTTCGACGCTCACCACCGCGCCAGCTCTACCGAGATAAACGATCTTCCGTCGCCCATTTCGATTCCTTTCAGCCGTTTGCGCCCCCCTGTGGAGCAGTGGGGACAGGCTGGCACGGTACGTGCGTAGGAGTTGTCGCCAACGAGGAGAGAGGAGGTCGCCATGGAACTGCGAATCACTGAATATGCAGGAAGTGACTCTGGGGCGGTTTTGCGGCTCGAAGGGCGCGTCGTCGCAGCGTGGCCCGCGCTGCTGGAGCATGCATGCTCAGAGCTTCTCAAGACCCGGGATGAGGTCAGTCTGGATCTGGTCGGCGTCAGCTTCGTCGACCAGGCCGGGGTCGAAGTGCTCCGGCGGCTTAGCCGTGCGGGGACCGAGATGCTTTGCACCTCAGGACCCGTCGCGAGCGCGCTCAAGCAAGCGGGCGTTCGCGTCACGCTGGATGAGAGCGATGCGAATGACACCTGGCACTAACCAAGTCGGCTTGCCGGCCCGGGTCCCGGAATGCGGGAGCAACGGCATGCATGCGATGTGGCATTACCTGGATCTGCCGGGCGGAGAATGCAAAGTGGGGATTCCGTCCGCGAGCCATCGCTCATGGGTGTTTGTCCGGGGCGACGATGATGTCAGTGAGCTGGCAATGCCATCGATCGAGAGAGCGCCCGGCGCACCCATGAGCGAACTTCACCTCACCCGGTTTCCCTAGTCGTGCCTACTCCCTTACCCTCCCAAACGTCTGAGATAAGAAGTGCACCACGAAGAGACCTGCCCTGATCGTGTCAGATCGTGCAACGATGGAACCGTGATTGAGCTCCCACACATGAAAGAGGCTAGCGTCGACCCGGGCGCTCGCACCAGGTTCTAGTAGACGGCTCTCCGGACGTTTCCCACCTTGTGAACTGAGCGATACCAACGTCTGGAAGATCAGCGAGATGTCCCGGGACTGGATGAGGGCTCCTAGAGTAGGGTGGGACTCATTCGAGGGACTTTAAGTCGCCCCAGGGGACGTCGGATGGTATGTTGCCTCGGAAACGTCACAATAGTGTGGGATGCTCCAACCTTCCCTGATTTGAACGCGAAGCTGACAGCGACGGCCCAAATGGACTAGAATCACGCGCGGAAGCAGACATTTGTAGCGAGAAACACGAATATGCCCCCGGCGACACGAAATCCTCTCGCGCGCGAGAACCCCTCAAGCAAGCCTATCGACCCGCAGGAAAAGCTCGTCGAGGTCATCCAGGACGAGGCCCGACTCGCGGCCCTGCGGCGCACCGGATTGCTCGATTCGCCGCCGGAAGAAGCCTTCGACCGGCTGACGCGGCTGGCGGCAACGGTGCTGCACGTTCCCGTGGCCGTCGTCTCCCTGGTGGACCACGATCGCCAGTTCTTCAAGAGTCAATGCGGGATGTCCGAGGCCGTCGCCGCCGAACGGCAGTCTCCCCTGACCCATTCATTTTGCAAGCACGCCGTGGAATCCCGCGAGGCCCTGTTGGTGACGGATGCACGGCGGCATCACATTTTTGGGCACTATGTCGCCTTCACGGAGCCTGGAGTGGTGGCGTACGCGGGAATCCCGCTGATCAACTCCGAGGGGCATGCGCTGGGGACGTTTTGCGTCGCCGACGAGAAACCCCACGACTGGACCGAGGATGAGATCGGCATTCTCCGGGTCCTGGCGAATTCCACGATTTCCGAGGTCGAGCTGCGGAGACAGGCGGAGGAGCTGCGATCCCTCACTGCGAACCTTCAAGGGTTGGTGGAGTCCCGGACCTCCGAGCTGCGGAATTCCGAGGAGCGGCTGCGCGTTCTGCTGGCCGTCAACAACGCCATTGTCACCTGCCTCGACCGGGAGTCGATGTTTGCCGCCACGGCGCAGGCATTGCGCAGCGCAATCCCCTACGACCGCTGCGCTCTCGTCCTGCTCGATCCCGGCAAGGACGTCTTTCGGGTGCTGGGCGTCGCGGGCCCCGTGCCGTCACCTCCCATCATTCCGCTCGGGACCGAATGGCCGCGACACCAGAGCCGCTCCGGCTGGATTCTCGATCACCACGAGCCGATACTGACGCCCGACCTTCAGGATGCACCCCCCTTCGCCGAGCACGGTCCCCTGCTCAAGGAAGGACTGCGCTCGGCCGTGTCGGTTCCGCTCGAGATCAAGGGGAAGATCATCGGAACGCTCAATGTCGGCAGCCGCGAGCCCGGTCGCTACGGCCAAAGCGAGGCCTCGCTGCTTGCGGCGATCGCCGAGCAGGTGGGGCTGGCCATCGAAAACCTGCTGGCGTACGAGGAGATCGCCGCGCTGAAGGCGCGCCTCGAGGAGGAAAACCTCTACCTGCAGGAAGAGGTCCGGACCGAGGCGGCGTTTGGCGACGTGGTCGGCGAGTCTCCCGGCATCCTCGGGGCGCTGGCGAACGTGCGCAAGGTGGCGGGCACCGATTCCACGGTGCTGGTCACCGGCGAGACGGGCACCGGCAAGGAGCTGATCGTACGTGCCATCCACGCCTTGAGCCGGCGCAAGGACAAGATCCTGGTGAAGGTGAACTGTGCCGCGCTCCCGGCTGGAGTCATTGAAAGCGAGATCTTCGGCCATGAGAAAGGGGCGTTCACCGGAGCGCTCTCCCGGAAGATTGGCCGATTCGAGCTGGCCAACGGGGGCACGCTGTTCCTCGACGAGATCGGCGATCTGCCGCTGGAGCTGCAGGCGAAGCTCCTGCGCGTGCTGCAGGACGGCGAGTTCGAGCGGGTCGGCGGCACGCACACGATCAAGGTGGACGTGCGGCTCGTCGCGGCCACGAACCGGAATCTCCAGCAGGCCGTCGGCGACGAGCGATTCCGCGCGGATCTCTATTACCGTCTCAACGTCTTCCCCATCGTCATCCCGCCCCTGCGGAGCCGGCCCAAGGACATACCGCACCTGGCGCGGCATTTCGCCATGCATTACGCCTCGAAGATGGGCAAGCGCGTGGGGAGGCTGGGCCCGGAAGTGCTGGAGCGGCTCGGCGCTTATGCCTGGCCAGGCAACGTGCGCGAGCTGCAGAACGTCATCGAGCGGGCCGTCATCCTCTCGCCCGAGGGGCGCTTCGAGCTGGGGGAGATCGCCCCGGCGCCGCCAGGAGGGGGAGCAACGCAGAACACGCTGCGCAGCCTCGAAGAGGTCGAGCGCCAGCACATCGTCGCCATTCTCGAGGAAACCCGCTGGCGGATCAGCGGGGATCGCGGCGCCGCCAAGGTCCTGGGACTGAAGCGCACCACGCTCGAAGCCCGCATGAAGAAGCTGGGTATAAACCGCAGTTCCTGATCCAATCCGTGCCACGGCGAGCTGTTGGCCGCGCCCCATCCTCCCCGTACTGTCTTGAAATCCCCTCGGAATTTCGCTGATTCCCTGCCGCTCACCTCCGGAACTCTGCGCTGCGTTGCCATCCTATCGGCATTCTCCCAATAGCTCGGCTTTCTCCTCGCGCCGCTCCTGTCGACATCGATCTCTCTCCAACTTTTCAAATCGCTTCCATTCAACTGCTTACGCTTCCCTCAAGCGCCGTGTGCAGCGCATGGTATGGAGCGTGCAATAGCCAGGGTCGTTGTCAGAGAGCAGAGGAGGCGGCCATGGTATTGCGAATCACAGAGCATGAAGGATCGGACGCTGGAGCGGTGCTGCGACTCGAGGGGCGCGTCGTAGCCGAATGGGCCGCGCTGCTGGAGCAAGCGTGCTCTGAGCTTCTTACCAGGCGGGACGAAGTGAGTCTCGATCTGGCCGGAGTCAGCTTCATCGACCAGGCCGGCGTCGAAGCACTCCGACGGCTCAGCCTCGCGGGAGCCGAGATTCTCTGCACTTCAGGGCCCGTCGCGAGCGTCCTCGAGGGAGTAGGCATCCACGTCACGCTGGATGCCCAGGGTGAGGACGATGGACGGTTTTAAAGGAATCGATCTGCCGGGCGGAGGCCACCAGCTCGCAGCCCCGCTCGCAGCCTATCGCTCATGGGTGATCGTCCGGGGTCGGAACGCTGCCATCGAGCTGACGGCCACGTTCGAGAGGGCGCCCGGCGCACCCATGGGCGATTTTCATCCTGACCCGGACGGGAGTGACAAGGGATTTGTGGATTTCCAATGCATGAGACGACTGAGGAGTCCCCCGCTGCCGCTCCCACAGTCCTGATGAATCCCACTACCCCCCCCAACGTTCGAGATAAGAGATAAGGAGGACAGCATGTTTTCTGCCATGACCCAGAAGCCCCTCGCGCGACCGCTGCTGTTCGCCGCGGCCGCCCTCGTCGGTTTGGCAATCGTCGGCTCGCAGACGGGCACTGGATCGGCCTCAGCCTCGACCCCCCACCCGGTGCCGAAGGGATCGCTCCTGTTACAGACGGACACGGTTCCTCCGCCGTGTCATCCCAATTCACAGGCTCAGCACGACATGACCTCGGTCGCCAACCGCGGTGACGTGAAGGCCCTGCCGCTGCCGCTCAGGCAGCAGCTGGTCAGGATCGCCGGCCGGCCTCATTCCGTGCTGCCCGTCCAGGCGCTTTCCGAGTCGGATCACCCGGACCAGCTGTTCCAGTACTACCTGCTCGACACACACAATTTCGAGCCGAACGTCTTCACGGCAAGATTCCCCGGCGTCAACGATGAGGCGCAGCTCACGGCGACCGGAGCGAATTGTGGCATTCCAACCATTGGCGCAGTTCGCCTGGTAGTCGAACCGAAACCGGATCTGCCGACCGATCCCAACGACGTGCGCGCCTTCATCGACATCTTCACCGACCTGGACCCTCTGTTCGTCATCAATAACGAGAGCGGCTGGTACGAAGGATGGATGATCCACGATCTGCGGGTCGCGCCTCCGGCATCGCCGCGCGACGACCGCCACGCGCAGTTCGGAAAGATCCTCCAGGAGGACGCGGATCGCCTGCGGCAGATGGGAACCGGCAACGACGTGACCGGCAACCTGTTCACGACCGACGGCAATGCGGTCCGCTTCCCGTCCGAATCCGACCACTTCCCCGACATCCACGGCAACCTTGTGCCGATTTACCTGAGCATGGGGGCCTACAACGCGCTGCAACAGAGCGACGTGCATTCGTACTGGGAATTCAACTACACGACCAACTGGATCTTCCCCCTGTACGAGCTCCCCTTCACCGGCGGCATCGCCGGCACGTTCGAAGCCGGCCAGATCGGCGCGCTAAGCTCGCTCATCCCCGGATCGGGGCCCTCCGGAATCAGCAACGATCCCGCGGTGTACGGCGACAGCCCGTTCCTACCGCGCGATCCGGACAAGTTCGAGGGCGAGGAGGGGGGAGACGATTCCCAGCGCGAGTTCCGCATGCGCTTCATCCCCAGCGGCCTGGCGCACGAGATCTTTCTCGACGTGTTCGAAAGACTGGTGTCGTTCGAGCCCGACGTGACCAAGTTTTCCGAGCGCCTCAACGATGCCTATGCGGCGGAGGTCGCGCGGGTGGACCAGAACCACGACGGCGTCATCTCGGCGGTCGAGGGGGACGTGGACGAGGCCAGCGACGGGTTCGAGGACAACGCGCGCCTGTTCCTGCCTGCGACCAGCTACGACCGGTTCGCGGTGACCCGGGAGATCAACGACGGGATGTTGGCGCCCCGTTTCGCGAACAGCCAGCGCGCCTGGCTCCTGACGGGATTCGCGACGGCGGTGTCCCCGGCGGTGCCGGCCTCCACGGTGCGGGACTCGGACGATCGGTAGGACACCCCTTTTTCGATCTGGCGATGAGCCAGCAGGGACGGAAAGCGTCCCACGGTTTGCGGGGGTTGAGCGGCGGTCCAGCCCCCGCAAACCACCGAGGCCAGTTTTCACTAACGAAGTAAACGGTACGAATCTCTAAATCGGCAGAGTTTGAAACTGTTCATTAACACAGATCAGAAACCACGAATGGAGCATGCCATGAAGAAATCAATCCTGATTGCATTCACCGCACTCGCTTTATCATTGCCGACCCTCACTTCGGCGGCACCCATCGTCTTCGAGGCTTCCGGAGCCACCCCCGCCGACATCCAGACTACGGTCGAGGACTTCCGGGTCTTTCTCGGCCCCCTTAACGCCAACGTGGCACAATCCTTCCCCAGTGGCCGCCGCGAAATCAACTGGGACGGCGTGCCGGACGCTTTCTCGGCCCCGAACAATCTTCCCGCCAACTTCTTCAATGCCAATTCCCCGCGTGGAGCCGTGTTCTTCACCCGCGGGACGGGGTTCCAGGTGAGCGCCAAGGATGTCAATCCGACGAACACGCCGCCCCTCTTTGGCAACCTCCACCCTGCCTTTCCGCTGCTGTTCAGCGTGTTCAGCCCGCAGCGGCTGTTCACCGCGCTCGACAGCAACGTGACCGAGACGCTTTTCTTCGTGCCCGGCAGCGACACGGGTGCGACGGTCACCGGCTTCGGCTCGGTATTCACCGACGTCAATCGCGGCGACAGTACGAAGATCGAGTACTTCGACGCGGGCGGCCGGCTGCTCTTCACTCGCAACGTCCTGCCAGGCACTACCAGCCGCAAGAGCCTGTCGTTCCTGGGTGTGGCCTTCGACGCGGGTGAGCGCGTGTTCCTGGTGCGCATCACCAGCGGCAACCGGATTCCGAAGACACCGACCCGGGACGTGGTCATGATGGATGACTTCATCTACGCCGAACCCCAGGCGTTGCCCTAAACCCTCGCGCACCGTTGAATCCAGGAGGAGCAGCTCATGATTCCATCGCTAGTCAAGCCGATCGAGGCACTGAGAAGCAGGTTGAAAGGAGAGGTCTTGCTGCCGGGCAACGAGGCCTACGAAAGTGCCCGGAAGATTTGGAATGCGACCATCGACAAGCATCCCGCGGTGATCGTGCGCTGCTTCACCACCACCGATGTGGTCCATGCGGTGAATTTCGCCAGGGACGCCCGGTACCTGCTCGCCGTGCGCGGCGGCGGGCACAACATCGCCGGCAACGCCCTGGTCGACGATGGTGTCGTGATTGACCTCTCAGGGATGAAAGCGGCGAGCGTCGACCAGGGCGCTCGCCGCGCCACCATCGAGGCGGGTGCCACACTCGCCGAGTTCGACGCCGCCACCCAGGCGCACGGCCTGGCCACGCCTTTGGGCATCAATTCCACCACCGGGATTGCCGGGCTGACTCTGGGCGGCGGCTTCGGCTGGCTGAGTCGCAAGTACGGCATGACCATCGACAATCTCCTGTCGGCGGAGGTCGTGACCGCCGAAGGCGAAGTGGTGCGCGCCAGCGCCACGGAGCACCCAGACCTCTTCTGGGCGCTCAGGGGCGGCGGCGGTAATTTCGGCGTCGTCACGCGCTTCGAGTTCCGGCTCCACCCGGTCGGCCCCAACCTGTTGAGCGGCCTGATTGTCTATCCACTGTCCGAAGCGAAGTCGGTGCTGCGGCAATATCGCGATTTCGCCGCTGATGCTCCGGATGAGCTTTCGGTCTGGATGGTCACACGCCTGGCGCCGCCGTTGCCGTTCCTTCCCCCGGAAGCGCACGGTACGGGAATCGTGGCGCTCGCGTTTCTCTATGCGGGAGATCCGAAGCGGGGGGAGCGGCTCATCGCGCCACTGCGCACCTTCGGCACTGTCCTTGGCGAGCACGTCGGTGTCCAGCCATACACCGCCTGGCAACAGACCTTCGACCCGCTGCTCACGGCGGGCGCCCGCAATTACTGGAAGTCACATAATTTCTCCATGCTCGGTGACGGGCTGTTCGATGCCATCCGCGAGTACATCGGCCACCCGCCATCACCGCAGTGCGAGATCTTCATCGGCGCCCTGGGCGGGGCTACCATGCGGCCGAGCCCGGAATCGGCGGCCTACCCGCACCGCGACGTCCAGTTCGTGATGAATGTCCACACTCGCTGGGAAAATCCGGCCGATGACGCGCGCTGCATCCGCTGGGCGCGAGACTTCTTCAACGCCTCCGCCCCCTTCGCCAGCGGAGGCGTCTATGTCAACTTTCTTACCGCGGACGAAAGCAATCGGGTGCACGCCGCTTACGGCTCTAACTACGAGAGGCTGGCCCGCGTGAAGCGTAAGTACGACTCCGACAACCTGTTCCGGATCAATCAGAACATCGAGCCGGCCTGAGCTGAGGCTGGGGCGCCCGGCATGCGCGGGCGCCCCCTCTCGAGCTTCTGGTCGAGCCTCATCCTTCGATCTGAGGCTCGGTAGCCTGGGATTCCGGCCGCTGCATCCGGGTCAGGGCGATGCCGGCGAAGATAGCCGCGGCGCCCAGGCCGAGCGCCGGATAGAGCCGCTCACCCAGGAAGATCCAGCCCGCCAGCGTCCCGGTGACCGGAACGAGATTGGAGTAAACGGCGGTCCGGACATTGCCCACTTTGTGCACCGAGCGATACCAGAGGATGTAGGAGATCACCAGGGCGAAGAGGAACGAGTAGCCGGTCGCGGCCCAGACCTTCGGGGTCACCAATTTCCAGTCCTGCCGCGCCATCGCAGGCGCGCAGAACGGCAGCATGCCCACGAAGCCCCAGGTCATCGACAGCGCCGTCACTTTGAGCGGCGAGTGGCGGGCGAGGATGGGGCGGGCCAGGACGGTGTAGAAGCACCAGCAGAACGACGCCCCCAGCACCAGGAGATCACCGGTCAGCGAAGGCACCGGACCGCCGACTGGGGCTTTGCCGGCGATGATGAGGTATTCGCCGCCGAAAGCCAGACCCGCCCCTGCCCATCCTGCCGTCGTGATGTGCTCGTGACCCAGCACCAGGCTGAGAATGGCGACCACCACGGGCGTGATCCCGAAAATCAACGCGGTGTGTGAGGCAGTGGTCTTCGAAAGCCCCTCAATGAAGCAGATCTGGTAGGCGGTGTGTCCGAGCACCCCGAGTCCGGCAAGCTTCAGCCCATCCTTGCGGCTCGTATGGTATGACTCGCCGAAGCGCCGCAGAAGCAAGAGCAGGGTCAGGATCGCCAGGGCAAAGCGCACGCCGTTGAAGGCGAGCGGCTCCACCTCCCGCAGGGCGACCTTGACGATGGTAAGGTTCAGCCCCCAGATCAGCACGACGCCCAGAAGCCCCAGGTCGTTCACGTCGAGACCGAGGCGGTTCCCGGCGCGGACTGCACGATGCAAAGCCAACCTCCACTTTCAGGGGCGAAAGAGAAGCATCCATATAGACCACCCTGCAGTGAAGGTCAACGCCGGCATGGAATCGACGCGAGGAACTGCTTGACAGATTCAGCGAGCGCGGTATATTGCCGGCGTAATCTGCGGATACCCGTCCAAGCGTGCTCTTGGGTTCTTCTGGACGGGATCGACTGAGGAGAAGGTTTCGAGCATGTATAACCGGAGTGCCTGCTGTACTTGTTGTTGTTCGGGCGTGGGCCCTGTCCCTGCCCGGAGTAGGCGCTCGGAGGTCAATCGCTAGAGCCGAACCAGACTCCGCAAATAAGGCAGATAAAGCGGCCCGCACCCGAAAAGGTGTCGGGCCTTTTTGTTTTTCTGCCTGTTTTGAGAGTTCGGAGGAAGGAGAAAGGGCCGTGGACGTCAAGGTTAATAGGGAAAAAACCCGGGGAGTGGCAGTCCCGGGGCTGGACGAGAGCCCGGCGCTCTATCCCATCGCCGTCAAGCTCGAGCTGCGCTCCTGCCTGGTGGTGGGAGGAGGAGCCATCGCCCTGCACAAGACCCGCGAGCTGCTGCGCTGTGGAGCGGTGGTCCACGCCGTGGCCTTGGAATGGCTGGCCGATTTCGCCGAGCTCGAGGCGCATCCCCGGCTCACACGGAGCCCGCGCCCGTTCCGCTCCGAGGATCTGAACTGTATTTTTCTGGCCATCGCCGCCACCGATGACCCCGAGACCCAACTGGCTGTTGCCCGGGGCGCGGAGGAGCGCGGAATCCTCTGCAACGTGGTGGACGTGAATGCCTTGTGCAACTTCTACGCGCCTGCCATCCTGCGCCGGGGCTCGCTCACGGTGGCGGTTTCCACCGAAGGCAAGAGCCCTCTTTTCGCCGCGGCCATCCGCGATCGCATCGGCAAGCTGCTGGGCCCCCACCTCGGGCCGACCCTGGAGCGGCTCGGAGAAAGCCGCGCCCGGGTGCGGGCCCGGTTCCCCGACGATCCCGCCCGGCGCCGGCAATCCCTGGACGGCCTCTTGACCCATCAGATCTTCGAAGAATTGATGGAAGGGCGACTCGACCTGTTCGAGGCGCATTGGGAATCATGGAAAAAGTCGTGGCTCGATTGAGACGCGCTCACCGAGGCGCCTGGGGGCCGCAGCGGCTCCCGGGCGGGACGGTCAGCCTGGTCGGTGCCGGGCCTGGGGATCCTGGGCTCCTCACGCTCAAGGGGGCGCAGCGGCTGTGGGAAGCGGACGTCGTTTACCACGACGCGCTCGTTTCGCCGGCCATTCTGGATTTCTGCGGCCCGCACACGCAGCGCGTCGCCGTCGGCAAGCGCCGGGGTCGGGTGACCCTTCCGCAGGCGGAGATTGAGTCGGCGATGGTGCGCGACGCGCGTGCAGGACTGGCCGTGGTGCGGCTGAAAGGGGGCGACCCGTTCGTGTTCGGCCGCGGAAGCGAAGAGATTCTCACGCTCCTGGATCACGGGATTCCCTTCGAGGTGATCCCGGGTATCTCCTCGGGAACTGCAGTGCCGGCGCTGGTGGGAATTCCCCTGACGCATCGGGGCATCTCCGGATCGGCAGCGTTCGTGACGGCGCACGACCTGGGCCCGGGCGTCGAGGGTGATGCAGTGCGGCAGCGCTTGAGTCACCTGGCGCTAGGTGCCGAGACCCTCGTCATCTTCATGGCCGGCGCCGAGTGTGAGCGGGTCTCCGCCACCCTGAGGGGGGCGGGAATTCCCCCCGACACTCCCGTGGCACTGATCGAGAACGGCACGCTGCCTCAGGAGCGGTTTGTCACTACGACTCTTCAGGATCTCGCGCAAGCGGGCCAGGAGCGCGGCGCCGGGCCGGTGCTTCTGGTGATCGGCAAAACGGTGCTGCTCTCCACGCGCTTGCGCGGAAATGAATCCCGTCGGGACGCGGCCCGTCCGGTCCAGGAGATCCCGATCCCGGGCTGGCCCAGGATTGCCGGGCGCGCGCCCAGGAGAATGGAATGAGCCAGGGCCTGATTCGTCCGCACGGCGGGAAGCTGGTCAATCGCTGGGCCGGGCGCGAGGAAACCGCCCGGATCGAGCGGGAGGCGCGGCGTCTCCCTCGCCTGGTCCTGAGCCGGCGGCAGCAGTCCGATTTGCAGTTGATCGCGTCCGGCGCTTACAGCCCCTTGGATGGGTTCATGGGCCGCGAGGATTTCGAGTCGGTGATCCGTACCTCCCGACTCGCCTCGGGCACCGTCTGGACCATTCCGATCTCCCTTGCCGTCCAGCAGACGGTGGCGGCACGACTCTCCCCCGGCGATCCGGTGGCTCTCTACAGCTCCCTCAACACTCTGCTGGGCCTGCTGCACCTAAGCGAAAGGTTTTCCTGCGAGCGCAATGAGGTCGCGCGGCGCGTTTTCCAAACCACCGATCCCTCCCATCCCGGCGTGCAGCGGCTGTTCGAGGAAGGCGAGTGGCTCTTGGGCGGCAAGGTCACCCTCATCCGGCGAGCCGCGGAAGTGGAGTTCCCCAAATATCACCTCGATCCGATCCAGACCCGGGCCCTCATTCGTAAGCGGGGATGGAACACGATCGTCGGCTTCCAGACCCGCAACCCGATCCATCGGGCTCACGAATTCATGCTGAAATCGGCCCTGGAGATCTTCGACGGCCTGATGATCCATCCCTTGGTCGGCGAGACGCAGGCCTCTGATATTCCTGCCCGGGTGCGGCTGCGCTGCTACGAGGTTCTCCTCGATGGGTATTACCCGAAGGAACGGACGCTGCTGACCGTCCTCCCGGCGGTCATGCGTTTCGCCGGACCACGCGAGGCGATCTTCCACGCGCTGGTCCGGAAGAATTACGGCTGCACCCACTTCATCGTCGGTAGGGACCACGCTGGGGTGGGAAACTTCTACGGCCCCTACGACGCGCAGCGCGCCTTCGACGAGTTCTCGCCGGAGGAGATCGGCGTCACGCCCCTGTGTTTTGAGCACACTTTCTACTGCGCCGCCTGCCTGGGCATGGCCTCTTTCAAGACCTGCCCGCACCCCACCGACCGGCACGTGGTGCTCTCCGGAACCAAGGTGCGGGAGATGCTCGCGCGGCGCGAGGCGCCGCCTGTCGAGTTTACCCGCCCCGAGGTGGCCCGGATCCTGATGGAGATGTATGCCAACCCCGAGAATGCATGAGGTACCTGCCATGAACACCCCAGAACCGCGCCTCCCGGCCATCCCCCTCGTTCCGGCTGATGCCGCACAGGAAATCGACAACATAGAAGCTGAGATCCATCGCTTTCTCCAAGGCGAGCTTTCCCCGGAGCGCTTCCGCGCCTTCCGCCTCGGCCACGGCATCTACGGCCAGAGACAGCCGGGGGTGCAGATGGTGCGCGTCAAGATCCCCAGCGGCGTCCTCAACGGCCGTCAGCTCCGCCGGCTTGCCGACATCTCGGAAGAGTTTTCGACGGGTGTCTCCCACCTGACCACGCGCCAGGATCTCCAGTTCCATTACGTGCAGCTCTCCCGTGTGCCGCACCTGTTGCGGCTCCTCGCGGAGGTCGGTCTGACCAGCCGCGAGGCCTGCGCCAACAGCGTGCGCAACATCACCGCTTGCCCGCTGACCGGGGTCATCGCGGAAGAGGCTTTCAACGTCCAGCCCTATTCTCTGGCGGCCTACGCCTATCTCGTGCGCAATCCCTTCTGCCAGCAGATGGCGCGCAAGTTCAAAATCGCCTTCTCCGCCTGCCCCGAGGACTGCGCGGCGACGGCGATCCACGACATCGGTTTGCTGGGGCGCGTCGTGGAAGAGGAGGGGCGCACGCGCTACGGCTTCAGGGTCGTGGTGGGCGGCGGGCTGGGCTCCACGCCGTTCGTCGCACAGCTTCTGGAAGAGTTCGTTCCGCTTCAAGATCTTCTGCCGACACTCAAGGGGATCCTCAGGGTCTTCACCGATTACGGCAATCGCCGCAACAAGCAGAAGGCCCGCCTCAAGTTCGTGATTCACAAGATGGGGATTGACCGGTTCCGGCGGGAGGTGGTCGCGGCGAAGCAGGCGATGACGGCTTCCGAGCGCGACGAGGCGCGGCTTCTCGACCATGTCCCTCAGCCATTTGCCGAGCTGGCGGCCGGTCACCTGGCCGGGCGGCCGGACCTTGCCGAGATCCGCTCCGCCCAAAGGCTTGCTGACGCCTCGCCTTCCATTCAGGTGTCCGATCGAGACAACGACGCCTTCGCGCGCTGGCGATCCTGCAGCCTGCGGGCGCACCAGGACCCGCAGCGGCTGGTCGTCACGGTTCTCTTTCCCCTCGGAGACCTGGACGCCGGTCGCCTGCGGGCCCTCGCCAGGCTGGTTACCACGTTCAGCGAGGACGAGGCTCGGGTGGCGCGGGACCAGAATCTGGTCCTTCCTTCCGTAAAGCGGGAGGAGCTGTCGGCGCTCTACGAAGCGCTTGCCGCGCTTGGCCTGGCAGCGCCGGGAGTAGGGACGGCGCTGGATGTGACGGCCTGTCCTGGGGCCGACACTTGCACCGTCGGGATCACTTCATCGAAAGGGCTCACCCGGGCGCTGCGTGAGGAGCTGGCTCCCATGTGCGCCAACGGCGGGCTGGAAGCTGTCCGCGGCGTGACGATCAAGATCAGCGGCTGCCCCAACTCCTGCGGCCAGCATCACATCGCCAGCATCGGGTTGCACGGCGTCGTGAAGCAGGTCAATGGAAAAGCGGTTCCGGCCTACCAGCTCCACCTCGGTGGACGCGTCGAGGCGGGCACGGCGCGCATTGGAAAGGCTCTGGACAAGATCCCCGCCAGGAACGTCCCGCGAGTCGTCATGGCGCTGCTTTCTCTCTACCGGAGCGAGCGGGCTCCAGATGAGTCGTTCCCACAGCTGGTGGATCGACTCTCGCCGGAGCGCATCCAGTCGCTCCTGAAGCCGCTCATCGAGGAGGCGCCCTCACCGGATGGGCCGGTGGTGGATTGGGGCCAGAGCGATCCGTTCAGCACGGAGGAGATTGGCACCGGCGAGTGCGCCGGAGCCGGAACGGATCGCGCCGTGGATCCCTTCGACAACGTCCAGGCGGAGCTTCTCCAGGCCTCCCTCTTCATGGATCTCGGACAGTGGGCCGATGCCCTGGCCAATCTGAATCGCAGCCAGTACACCCTGGCGCAGGTCCTCCTGGACAGGCTCGGCAAGCGCCCCGACTCCGATTACGAGTGCGCCTGCGAGCTGCGCGCGCAGGTGATCGACCGCGGCTATGCCAAGGAGACCTGGAACGAGATCGACCGTGAAATCGGCGCGCTGCTGCGCTCGCGTCACCCAGATCCGGCGGCGCTGCGCCGGCTGCACCGCCGCTGCCTCGACCTGCTGGAAGAATCCAAGTCAACCCTCGCCCTCCTGGAGCAGAAGCGACAATCCGCTTCGCTCGCCGAGGTTCCAGGTTAGGGCCGATTCGATCTCGATGGAGGAGACGTGAACTCGCATGAAGCAACGGCCGAGCCGATCCACGATCTCGAGATGATGACCGCGCCGGAAATCCTTCGCTGGGCCGTGGATCGGTACCACCCTCGAATTGCGTTCGCGTCCAGTTTCGGCCTGGAGGACGTGGTCGTGATTGACATGCTGATGCGGATCCGTCCCGACGCACGGATCTTCACCCTCGACACCGGGCGCCTGCACGAAGAGACCTACGAGGTGATGGAGCGGATCCGGGCGCGCTACGGTTGCGCCATCGAGACCTACTTCCCGGATCGCAAAGCGGTCGAGCGACTGGAGCAGGAGAAGGGGTTCTTCTCCTTCAGGCAGAGCGTGGTGAACCGCAAGGAATGTTGCGCCATCCGCAAGGTGGAGCCGCTGAGACGGGCACTCGCCGGCCTGGAAGCCTGGATCACGGGATTACGGAGAGACCAGGCGATTACGCGCGGCGCCACTCACAAGCTGGAGTCGGACGATGCCTTCGGCCTGCTGAAGCTGAACCCCCTCGCCGATTGGAGCCTGGATCGGGTCTGGGAGTATGTGCGCGGGCACGATGTCCCCTACAACTCGCTGCACGACAGGAACTTCGCCTCCATCGGGTGCTCCCCTTGCACCCGGGGCATCCGGCCCGGCGAGGACATCCGCGCCGGCCGCTGGTGGTGGGAGCTGGCTGATGAAAAGGAGTGCGGCCTGCACTCCCCGAATAGAGCGGATGGGTGAATCGAGGCGGAGCCCACTCCTGCCGGGCCAGCCGCGACCTGCCGGCCAAGCCTGGGAACTTTTCCTGTTGGGCCATCGTATTCCCGATCATCTGCGGAGGTGCGCCCATGAGGTGGAACCCGATCGCGCTTGTCCTGCCCTTCTCGCTCCTGACTCTCGCCATGGCCCCCAAGGCCGGCGATGTCATCGTAGTCGGGAAACAGCCCATCGAAATCTCCTTCCCGTCCGGTGGGTCTCTGCGGATGGACCTCTGCTCGAGCGGAGTCGAAATCCGAGGAGTCGAAGGGAACATTGTCCGGCTCACGTACAAATCGGAGCAGGACACCGGCAAAGTCAAGATCCGTCTGAGGACCTCGGGAAATGAAGGCACCCTGGAGGTGGACACCTGCCCGCACGAGAATTTCCGGATTCTCGTCGAAGTGCCCAAACTCGCCGATCTCCATGTCCGGATGATGGCGGGAGAACTTCAAGTAAGGGGCATCACTGGCAACAAGGACCTGGAGCTGAGCTTCGGCGAGCTGGGCGTGGAAGTTGGACGAACGGAAGACTATGCCCACGTGGACGCGTCCGTGGTGACCGGCGAAGTCAGCGGGGCTCCTTTCGATGTCTCCAAGGGAGGGCTCTTCCGGTCCTTCAAGAGGGAGGGGACGGGCAAGTATCGCCTGCACGCGCACGTCGGAGCCGGCCAGGTTTCAATCAACTAGAGACTGGACCAGGTTGGATGCTTCGAGAGCGCGATCCGGCGAATGGGATCGTGGTAGGCTCGCGCCATGATCACCGGAGCGCACGTCCTGCTTTACAGCAACGATCCGGAGCCAGACCGGACGTTTTTCCGCGACGTTCTGAAGCTGCGCAGTGTGGATGCGGGCGGAGGATGGCTGATATTCAAGCTGCCGCCCGCCGAAGTGGCGTTTCACCCCTCTGAAGGCGGTGCCGAACCGGTGCACGCCAGCCACCCTCTCCTCGGGGGGGTGCTCTACTTCATGTGTGACGACCTGAGCGCCACCATTACCTCGCTGAAGGCAAAAAAGGTCCGATGCTCCCGCGTCATGGCAGCGCCCTGGGGGAAGGTCACCACCTTCAAGCTTCCCAGCGGCGGAAAGATCGGCCTTTACCAGCCGCGGCACCCGACCGCAATCAACCTCCGATCACGCTGATGGAAGACTTCACACCCTCGCGGCCCTGGGGCCGGGGCCCGGATCAAAGACGGTCAGAGCAGTGGCTTTTCCACCTTGCACGGTGAAGCGCAGCTTCACCGACTCGGCACCCGACGGATAGAACTCGAAATCGCCGAGGTGAAACAGGAAGCGCCGGGTTCCACCGGGGCGCTCCACACCCAGCCGCTCGTCGGCGAAGGTGATTTCGAACCGGTCTCTCGCCCCCTTGCCGAAGGCGTAACTTCCGCTCAGCATCTTCACTTCTTCATCGGACAGCGGCTTGAGGGCGATCTGGTTCTCGGGCCGCTCCAGGGGTTCCAGGAACGCGACCACTGCCGCGGCGGGCGCTCCGCCGGCCTTGGCATGGGCGATGAGCGGGATGCCGTGCGGGCCCTTGAACTGCTCCACCCCCGGGTTGGCCGCCACCATCGCCTTGACCACTTCCAGCTGTCCCAGCATGGCCGCGGAGAATAACGTCGGAGGCGCCCCTTTCGCGAGCAGGAAGCGGGCAATCTCCTGGTTGCCCATGTGGGAGGCCGCGCCCAGCGCCGTTTCCCAATCCCCGAAGCCCCAGTCCCAGGAAGCCCTGGCAAGCGCCGGGTGGGCTTCCACCAGCTCCGTCACCCGCGCGAATTTCGTGTGGGATGCCCCCACCATCTCCCGCACCAGCTCCGGGTCGGTCGTCGGGTATAGCTCGGTCACCGCGGGATTCACCGACGACAGCCCCGAGCCCTGACCGGATGCGGATTCAGACCCCTTGCCTGGTTCCTGTCCCGCCGGCGGCACGGCCGCGGCGGACAGCCGCAGCGGCAAGGGCAGCGCCAGCGGCGCGAGAAGTGCAAGGCTCGATTTGAGTAGCGAGCGGCGGTCCACGGAGTTCATCATCTCGCCCTGCTTCACCGGCTTTTGCTGTTTCATTGGCTCCTCCTGGAGGGTTGAGGTGCATCCCATGCGGGCCGCGACCGTGCTGAGGGTCTTGCCGCGAAAACCCGCCTGTTCCCCGGAGGATACGAGTTTTCCGAGGGAAGTCTGCCCAGGATCATTGCAAGAAGGCGCCAGGTTCAGGTGAGGAAGGAACTCGCGGGGCTGCAGCGTCTTAGAAGCCGGCTTGAGGGGAAGAGGCAGAATCGGATCGGCCGGCGGGAAGGAGCTTCTGGCTGACGGCGCCCGCCACCGCCTCGGCGATCTCCGATTGGAGGGTGAACCAATCGGGCGCCTCACGATCGAAGCGATGCGCCCAGAGGTGCGTCTCATCGTCGGTGCGGATCAGGTGCACGATGACCCGGGTCTGCGCTCCGATGCGCTGCAGCTGTCCCAGGACGACGTAATCGGCGCTCAGCTCACGGCCGATGGTTTTCACGTCCCGGAAGGTCCGGGCGCGCTGCAGGATCGCGGCGTTGCCGATGACTCCCAGGCGATCCGGCGGCAGCTGCGCCAGGCGCGCCACCACCGCATCTGACAGGCCTCGGGAGACTAGATCCAGGGCAGCCTCTCCGGTCTCGTTGTCGAAGGCGGCAATGGCCAGGCGGATCTTGGGTTGGGAGGCTTGCGGCGCTGGGGTGCCCCTCCAGAGCGTGAGGCTCAGAGCCGCGACTCCCACGACCAGGAGCGATACGGCTACTGCCAGGGCCCTGGCTCTCCAGGTGCTGCCCGACGATTCTGGTGTGCTTCCCGCCGCGGCCGGAGTCGTTTCACTCGGGCCACCCCGCTGCACCGGCGCGAAGAAGGCGAAGCCGCGGCGGGGCAGCGTCCGGACGTAGCGCGCCGACTCGGCCGAATCTCCCAGCGCAGCGCGGACCTGGGAGATGGCGTAGGCCAGCCCCCGCTCGAAATCGACGTGGGTCTCAGGCCCCCAGACTTGCCGCTGCAGCTCGTCACGGGTGACCAGGCTCCCCGCCCGCTCCAGGAGCAGGGCGAGGGCCTTGGTGGGTTGGGGCTCCAGGGGAATCCGGAATCCGTTGCGGCGCAGCTCACCGATTTCCGGATCGAACTCGAAAGGGCCGAATCGATAGATAGCGCTCTGCGCCAAGCGTCTCTCCCCGATTTTCAGGTCGAGACATTCTACCCCGGCATGGCGAACTTGATGTCGGGAGGAGCCTTCTCGGAAGCCGTGACCTTGTACATCTCCTTGGCCGTCATGCTCAGCATTCCTGTGAGGAAGACGTAGGGCACCTGCTGGATGCGGGCATTGTTGATGGTCACCGATTCGTTGTAGAACTCACGGCGATCGGCGATTTCGCTCTCCAGAGCGCTGACCCGCTGCTGCAGCTGCGTGAAATTGGTGTTGGCCTTGAGATCAGGATAGGCCTCGGCCAGCGCGAACAGGCTCTTCAAGGCCCCGCCCAGCTGCTCGCCCGCCTGGGCCATGTCTTCCGGCCCCTTGGCCTGCAGAAAGCGGCTGCGCGCTTCGATGACCTTCTCCAGGGTACCCCGCTCATACTGCATGTACCCCTCGCACACCTTGACGAGCTTCGGGATCTCATCGTAGCGCTGCTTCTCCAGCACCTCGATGTTGGCCCAGGATTTGTCGACGTTCACTTTCACCTGGACGAGCTGATTGTAGATGCCCACCAGGTACCCGCCGCCAATGATCACCACCAGCACGAATGCGAACAGAATCACCAGCATCACGAATTCCCCCTTAGTGGAACAGCGATTCCCACGGGAACGTCCAGCCGACCGGTCCGACTCCGATCCGGCCTAGAATCGAGACGCACATCGCCAGCGCCGCCAGGGCGCCGCAGCTCACCGCGCCGAAGGCCTTCCAGCCCATGGATGCGGCGACGCTGCGCTCATCCTTGTCGGAAATGACGAAGACCGGCTCCAGATCTCCGGCCCCCACCACCAGATCCTCCCCTGGTCCGGCGGGCGACTCGGCCAGCTCTTGCCTGAGCAGGTCGTCCTTGACCGAGCTCACGGCACCCGCCCACTCCCCCTCGTCCAGATCGCCGCTGCCGTCACGATCGAACCGCTTCACGGCCTGCGGATCTTTCTTGATCTGTCGCAGCTCCTCCTGCAGGCGGATGCGGCGCTCCGCGTCGCGATCCCGCTGCTTCGACACGGTGCCGATGACGTAGACGAATTCGCTCGGATCGATCCGCCATTCGCGATAGCGCCGGCGCTTGCCGAACCAGCCCTCGCCGCGCTCGATCCTCTCATAGTCGCGAGCCAACAAAATATCAGCCCCTTCCGGATTCACCAGGATGCGCGCCGTCGGGTCCTCCACGCTGAACGGCGCGTTCGACTTCCCCTGATCGATCGTCACCCACTCCCGGTTTTTCCCGCGGTTGCGCTCCTCCTCGACCAGATAGCGGAAGTAGTGGCAGGGCGTTCCCGAAAGCGGCGCCGTCAACATTGCCGCCGAGGGCGACTGGCCCTTGATCTCCGCCAGTCCCATGGCCACCGAGCGAATGGGGGAGGAGGGGATGTTCTCGATCAGGTTCTTTTTCCTGAGCTGGCGAAAGCCGTAACGGATGAGAAAGCCGGCGCCGGTTACTGCCGCCAGATCGAGCAGCCACTCCCATCCCCCGCCGCCCGAGGGCTGCGCGAAGCCCTTCAACATCGCCACGAGGACGAAGAGGACGAGGGTTACCGATACCGCGACCCGGCGCGGCAAAGTAATGCCCAAGTTCAGAGCCACGGTGACCCTCCGCGGGGCAAATATAATCATTCGTTTGGTTTCCGCAAGCGCAGGAAGGGTTGTTGGCGTCGCACGCCTGGCGGGCCGCTTACGATGACTTTTCAGCTCTTCCCGTCCGGATCGGGACGTGATCGTGTCTGGCGGGTAATCAGGTATCGGTACCACGATTGAATCCAGTACGTTTCCTGGTAGAGCGCCCTCCCCCAGCGCAGCACATGACTGCGGTCCCGAATCCAGAACGGATAACTGAGAACCTCCGGCCTGAACGACTCCTTGAATCTCCCGATGGAGCTTCCGGCCGCGCCAGGGGAGTGCAGGTAGGATGCGCCCCGAGCGGCAAAATAGCGCATCGCCTCCCAGTGCAGGAGATTGTTGGGTCCGTACTGATTGAAGCGTTTGTCGGATGCCTGGGACCATACGTAAGCCTGCCTGCCGTCGGCGATCATCAGGCCCCCTGAAACCATCTGCTCCCCCATCCACACCTCGAACCCGACCGCCTTTCCGAGGGGGAACAAGGCATCCCAGAGACGCTGGAGCCTGGCCAGATCGTAAGGAGGCGCGATCTTCGATCGAGCGAATACGTCCACCGCGAAAGCGTAAAGGGATTTCAGAAAGCGGCCGTCCGCGGATACCCGGCAGTCCAGCCCGCTCTTGGCGGCCTTCCTGACCGCCGTTCGGCAGCGCTTCTCGAGATTCGCCCACATGATCTCATCGTCGGCGTGGAGGGCTATCCGATGGGTGTCACTCGCCTCGTAGCGATAGCCGGACGCTCTTCCCCCCACCATGAGCTCGAGCGACTCGCTGACGAACTCCCAGTGACGAATCCCGGCGTCGATGAACGCCTTCTCGGCAGCCTGCACCAGGGTTGAGACGTCACCCTCGTGGAAGAGCGGCCCCATGGAAACGGTTCCCCAGCCACGCAGTGGAGACCCGAAGATCCGGATCGGTCCTTTGCGCACCACCAGCCCCGGCCACAGTGCGCGCTGCCTTCCTTCACAATCCGTGATCTGAACCACCACGGCTTCCCCGCCCTGGTCCTTTGCCAGAAACCGGAGCCAGGCTTTTTCATGAAAGATGCGCTTCTGGGAAAAGCCCTCGATTTGACGGTCCCAATTGCGAAACCGCTTCAGGGGGACGACTTCGCCGATGAGGTCGGACTTGATCCGGCTCAAGCTGGGCTCCTTGGAGTGGTCCGCACCGGAAGCATCGATCATTCGAGTGGTGCCCTGCCAAAGGCCAGTATGCTGGGTCCCATCACGATCCGACGTCCCGAAAGGCGGAAGGCGGACTCGCCGACCCAGCCCAGCGACTGCTTGAAAAGCGAGGCCGTCAGGTTGTCGCCGCCGTCGGGCTCGGCGAATACCGGCGAGGGCTCGACCCAGGATCCGGTCAGGCCCACCGCCTGAAAAGCGAACCGAAGACTCTTGGGTGAAAAACACTGACGGAACTCGAACGCCTTGCGCCCCGGGGAGAATTTTCGCCTCTCGACCAGGCTTCGTATCTTCTCCCGTCCAGCCTCCGCCCTGCGATGGACCTCACGAATGACCAGTATTCCACCGGGCCTCAGCAGCTCCCTGGCACGCCGCAAGAACAGCATCGGGTCCGAAACCAACCGCAGGAGGTCGAAGGAGGTGACGACATCAAAGGATCCTCTCGGCAGTTCCACCTGCTCCAGCAGACCCATGTGGACGGGGCTGCCGGTGCGCAGGCGCGCCGCTTCCCACGCAGTTGGCGACGGCTCCAATCCCTCTACCGACCAGCCCAGGCGGGCCGCGGCTCCCATGAAGATGCCGAGCCCGGCGCCCACATCCAGCAGCCGCCCGCGCTGTGGCCGAATCTGCGTGAGCCGGTGGGCGATGGACTCCAGAGCCGAAACCCGCCTCAGGTGCATTTCCAGAATCGCCGGGTCACCATAGTAGCGGCGATCCCAATCCTCCGTCGTATCGATGGGGTCTTCGATGACACGCCAGGCGACATCGCAGACCTTGCAGATCCGGTAATCGGCAGCATCCTGAGACACGGGGCCGGGGGAGGTGCCACAGACAACGCAGCTTCTCCGCCGCTCCGAGGCCTCTCGCCGAGGATTGGGACTGGAACGGTCCGTAGATGGGGATTCACTCACGAGTCGTCTGCCTCGCTCCTGGCCGCAGCATAGCCCGATATCCTTCGTGGCTTCAAGGGGGCTCGCGTGAACGGGGCTCCGGCTCATGATTGAAAGCATGCCGGATCTTCGCGGGGAATCGCAGTGCGCTGTGTCATAGACATCGCTGCCGTTTTGCACCTATACTCGATTGTTTTCTTTCATTAAGCAGCGGCTTTGCTGAAGGCGCCGGCTTGGTCTCATTTCCTGGCAACAAACAATTCGCTTTTACCATTTTCGACGACACCGACTATTGCACTCTCGACTCGGCGAGAAGGGTCTATCGATTGCTGGCGGATCTCGGTTTCAGGACGACGAAATCGGTCTGGCCGCTGGCCTCGGTGCCCGAAGGGGCCGTCGGGGGGGCAAGCCTCGTCGAGCCGGAGTACCGGGAATTCATCCGCGCTCTGCACCGCGAAGGGTTTGAGATTGCGCTGCACGGGGCCCGGAATCATCATTCCCCCAGGACGATGGTGGAGCAGGGATTTCAGGTGTTCTCGGACCTGCTGGGGCAGGCGCCCCGAATCCACGTCAATCACCTGCATAACCGGGACAATGTCTATTGGGGTCCGGACCGATTCACGACGCCTCTTCCAAGGCTGGGGTACCGCCTCGGTGCCCGCGGCAGGCGGTTCGAGGGGAGCACCGAGGGCTCTCCTTATTTCTGGGGGGACCTGTGCCGCGAGCGGATCGACTACGTTCGGAATTTTGTCGTGGAGGAGATCAACCTTCTGCGGGTGAACCCGACCCTGCCGTATCACAACCCGGCGCAGCCTTACGTCCGAGGGTGGTTCAGCAGCACCTTCGGAGACAAGGCACCCAGTTTCTGCCGCGCCCTGAGGGAGGCCGAGCAGGATCGGCTGGAGGCGGAAGGCGGGGTGTGCATCATGTACACCCATTTCGGACTGGGCTATGTGCAGAACGGTGAATTGGATCGCGAGTTCGAAAAGCTGATGCGCAGGCTGGCCGGGAAGAGCGGCTGGTTCGTGCCGGTTTCGACTCTTCTGGATCACCTGCGCGCCGCTCAGCAGAACCCGGTGATACCCAGGCGCGAGCTGGCTCGCCTCGAGCGCCACTGGCTGTCGCAGCGTATCCGCAGGCGGGACAATTGAGGTCGCTGACGCCCCGCGCCCGACGATACGAGTCGAGGAGTGTCGATCGACCCAAGCAGGGCGGCGGTAGGGGGAGCTAGCGTGGGACTTTCAATCGAGCCGTTCCTCCCTGAGCATACCGAGGCGGTGCGGGCCTTCAATCGCAGGCTGGAGGCTCGGGGCTCGACGTTTCGCTTCCCGGACACGCCGGTGCCAACCTGGCTTCCGCCCCAGGACGGAGTCCCCGTCTATCAGGAATATTACCTGGTGCGCGACCGGGAGGCGGTGCGCGGGGGTTACATTCTCAAGCCACAGGCTTTCTGGGTGGAAGGATCCGTTCGGATGATCGCCGACTATCGGCTCCCCGTCTCGGAAGGCATCGTGGACCCCAGGCACGCGATCGTCGGGATGCTCACGCTGAAGGACGCCCTGAAGAGGCAGCCGTTCCTGTTCGGATTGGGAATGGGCTCTCCAGAGGAACCGGTAGCCCGATTACTCAAGATTTTCGATTTTCCAATCGTGCCCTGCCCCTTCTACTTCCGGATCATCCGGCCGAAGCGATTCTTTGAGGGGATCGCCTTTCTTCGCAACTCCAATGTGAAACGCAAACTCCTCGATCTGTTCGCCGCTACCGGGGCGGGATGGGTGGCGATGAAGGCCGCACACCGAGTCCGCAACCGCTACAAGCAGGAGGCCTCCCGATTCTCGTCGTCCGAAGAAATGACGTTCGGGCCCTGGGCCGACGCCATCTGGGAGAGCGCCAAAGGCGCTTATGCTCTGTGCGCCGTTCGCGACCGTATGGTGCTGGACACCCTGTATCCCCCCGAGGAGCATCGGTTCACCCGTCTCAAAGTCAGCGAGGACGGAATGACGGTGGGGTGGGCCGTGGTCCTCGACACCCACATGCGGAACCACCGCCAGTTCGGCAATCTGAGGGTGGGGTCCATCGTGGACTGCCTGGCCTTGCCGGGGCGCGAAGCCGGAGTCATTGCCGGCGCAACCCATTTCATGGAGAGCCGGAAGGTCGACCTGATTGTTTCGAACCAGCTGCAACGCGACTGGTGCCAGGGCTTCTTGGCCAACGGATATCTTAGTGGCCCGACCAACTACTTCTTCGCCGTCTCGCCGGCGCTGGAAAAGCTCCTTCGGCCCCTGGAGGAGACCCTGGAGCAGACCCACATGACCCGAGGGGACGGGGACGGACCGATCAACCTATGATGCATGCCTCCGGGGCGAGAGGGCCACGGAGATCGCGAGAGGGAGACACGACCGATGCCCACAGCAAGTGACGTGACCGGTGCCATCCTGGCCTCCATCCGGGAGAGCCTGGAAATGAAGGGGATTACCGAGCCGCCCACCGCTCAGACGCCGGTAGATGCCCGTCTCGGGCTTGATTCGCTGGACTGGGCCGCCATCGTGGTGCGGCTGGAGGGAGTTCTGGGCATCGACCCCTTCGAAGAGGGAGTCGATCGGGAGCTGAAGACCATCCAGGACATCGTGGGTGTTTACGAGGACGCCCTTCGCCGGCGCGACGGCTGAGAAAGCACGGGATGCTGGGACAACACCTGATCCGGGAGGGAGCTGCACACTCTGAGCGTCGCGCGATCGACCATGGTGGCCATCTCAGCAGCTATGGCGATCTGCGTTGCGTCGCCATTGCCATGGTTTCGCAGCGGGGTCCATTGGCCGGACGCCGCGTGGGGCTGACCGCCACGGATCCCTCCCCCTACATTGCCGCCGCCGCCGCGCTGGACTGGCTGGGAGCCCACACCTTCCTGATCGGGCGGAGGAGTCCCGACGAAGTCGAGAGCATCCGGAGCCGGTTCGACCTTGAGGCCGTGCTTGGCGAGGAGGCGTATGAGGCGGCCGGCCGCGCTTCCACCGGAGCCGTGGAGATTCCGCCAGCTCATCCCGGTGGAGGCAGGGTGACCCTTCTCACCTCCGGGACCACCGGAGTCCCCAAGGCCGCTACTCACACCTGGGCGACCCTGGGATCACCGGTTCGCAAGGATCCATCTCTTGCCGATTCCCGCTGGCTGTGCGCCTACCCGCTACCGCTCTACGCGGGGATCCAGGTGTTCCTTCAGGCATTCCTCAACTGGGCGGCTCTGGTGGTGCCCGCGTCGTTCGACCCGCGGCAGGCGGCGGCCACGCTGGTCGAGTCCGGGGTCACCCACGCGTCGGGCACCCCTACGTTCTGGCGGCAAGTCATTTTCTTCGGCGGGCGCGACCTGCTGCGACGCGCCGCGCTCCGCCAGATCACTTTGGGAGGCGAGGCCGTGACCCAGGATCTCCTGGACAGGATACGCAGCCTGTGGCCGGGGGTCCGTATCGTCCACATCTACGCCTCCACCGAGCTGGGGCGTCTTTTCTCGGTCACCGACGGCCGGGAGGGATTTCCCATCCGATACCTCGAGGCGGCGCCCGAGCCGGGCACGGTGCTGCGCATCCTCGACGGAGAGCTCCAGGCCAAAAGCGCCCATGGGATGATTGGCTACGAGCAGGAGCAGGACCGGGCACAGGACCCGGAGTCCTGGCGGGCCACCGGGGATCTCGTCGAGGTACGCGGAGATCGAGTCCTGTTTCGCGGTCGCAGCAGCGACCTGATGAACGTGGGAGGACACAAGGTGGCCCCGCTCAAAATCGAAAACACCCTGAGGAGCGTGGAAGGCGTCGCGGACCTACGGGCCTATCCGCGACGCAGCTCGCTCGCCGGCCAGATCGTCGCTCTGGAGGTGGTGCCGGCACCCGGCTCCAACGAGGGGGATCTGCGACAATCCTTGCTGAACGCCGCCCGCGCGGGGCTGCTCCCCCACGAGGTGCCGCGAATCATCGAATTCGTGGTGGCGCTGCAGCCGAATATGGCATTCAAACTCACGCGAAAGGAGAAGGCATGAGCCCGACCGGAGACCTGGTGCTGCTCAGCGGCGGCAGTAAAGGACTGGGCCTCGCGATCCTGCGGGAGCTGCTGGCGAGCTCGTACCGGGTGGCCACGTTCAGCCGCAAGCCCACTCCCGAGATTCGCGAGCTGGAAGAGAAACACTCTGGACGGCTGTTCTATTATCCTGGGGATGTGTCCAACCCGGCGGGGCTGAAGAGCTTGGTGGCAAGAATCGAGGCGGAGGCGGGGCCCATCCAGGCACTCATCAATAATGCCGGCATCGCTCGCGACGGGGTGCTGGCCATGATGCGTCCTGCGGACATCGACGCTGTCCTCGATGTGAACCTGCGCGGATCCCTGCACCTGACGCGCCTCGTGGCGCGGCCGATGCTTGCCCGGACCGGCGGGAGCATTCTCAACATCTCGTCGATCATCGGTCTGCGGGGATACTCGGGGCTTGCCGTCTACTCCGCCACCAAAGGCGGGCTCGACGCCATGACGCGCGCTCTGGCCCGGGAGCTGGGGCCGCGGAACATCCGGGTCAACTCCATCGCTCCCGGGTACCTCGAAACCGAGATGAGCAGCACGCTGGGAGACGAGCAGCGCCTCCAGATCGTCCGGAGAACTCCGCTGGGCCGTCTCGGCCGCCCCGCCGACGTCGTGGGCGCCGTCCTCTTCCTGCTCTCCCCCGCCTCCTCCTTCATCACCGGCCAGACCTTCGTCATCGACGGCGGAGTCACCTGCTGATGAAGAAGCCTGCCGGGTAGCCTCACATGAAGAAGCAGCTTCTGACCCTCTCCATGGGCGCTGCTTCGCGAGCGCTCGTCCTGCTGATTCCCCTGATGCTTGCGGTTGGGTGCGAGGTGGTGGACCGAAGCGCCGTCAGCCGCCCTGCCAATCTCTCCACTTCACAAGCACTCGACACCTCGGCCGAAGCCTATGTCCGCCTGGTCCTGGCCCTAGGCGAGCACGATCCCGACAGCGTCGACGCTTACTATGGTCCGAAGGCTTGGCGCGAGGAGGCCAAAGCGAAAAAGAAGCCGCTTCCGGCCATCGCCCGCGAAGCCTTCCACCTGATGTCCACCCTCAATACCTTGAAGCTGGACCGCGAAGACACGATGGTCAAGCTGCGACGCAGCTACCTGGTTCATCAGCTCAAAGCGATTGTCACGAAAGCTGAAATGCTGCAAGGGAGAAAGCTCACCTTCGATCAGGAGTCCAAGGCACTGTACGATGCCGTGGCTCCCACCTATTCCGAGGAACACTTCCTGATTGTCCTCGACCAGCTGGACAAGCTGCTTCCGGGAAGCGGGCCGCTCCTGCCCCGCTACGAGGCGTTCAAGAAGGAATTCATCATTCCACCCGACCGATTGGATGCGGTGTTCACCGCCGCCATTCAGGAGGCCCGTCGCCGGACAAAAATACATTTGAAGCTGCCGGAGGACGAGAGCTTCACCGTGGAATACGTCACCGGCAAGCCCTGGAGCGCCTACAACTGGTACAAGGGAAACGGCAAGAGCGTGATTCAGGTCAACACGAGCCTTCCCGTGTACATCGACCGGGCCGTGGATCTCGCCGCGCATGAAGGCTACCCGGGACATCACGTTTACAACGCCCTGCTGGAGCAGCATCTGGTGCGGGACCGGGGATGGGTGGAGTTCAGCGTTTATCCCCTTTTCAGCCCGCAATCGCTCGTCGCCGAGGGGAGCGCGAACTTCGGCATCGACATGGTGTTCCCAGGGGAGGAGCGGGTCGACTTCGAAAAAAACGTTCTTTTCCCGCTGGCCGGCATGAAGCGGGAGCGGGCGGGCCTCTACTACGACGTGATGGAGCAGATGAAGCGGCTGGATTATGCCGGCAACGAGGCGGGAAGGCGCTATCTCAACGGCGAGATCAAGGCGCCGCAGGCGACCGAGTGGCTGACTCGCTACGCCCTGATGCTTCCCGACCGGGCCGCGCAGCGCGTTCAGTTCATGGACAAGTATCGCAGCTACATCATCAACTACAACCTGGGCGAGGACCTGGTGCGGCAGTACCTCGAAGCGAACGGCGGCACCGCCGACCAGCCGGAGAAACGCTGGGACATCTTCGCAGAGTTGCTGTCTTCGCCCCGGCTGCCCTCGGACCTTCAACCACAGGGAGAGCCATGAGCGAACATGTCTACAAGTCCATCGAGCTGACCGGATCCTCCAGGAAGGGCGTGGAAGACGCGATCCAGGTCGCGGTGAAAAAGGCCTCCGAAACGGTGCGCAACCTGCGTTGGTTTCAGGTGACGGACACACGCGGCTACCTTGAAAAAGGAAAAGTGGCGTACTGGCAGGTGACCGTGAAGATCGGCTTTACCCTGGAGGACTGAAGCGGAGCGCAGTGCCGCCCCAGGCGGCGGGACCGCCACATCCGCTCTTGTGTTGGGATGACGAGCGGAGAATCGCCGTCGGCGAGAGGAGTGATCTCAGATCGGCCGGAAGCGGGTCATGGTCCAGGCCGCCTTGCGCCGATAGAAATCGGCGGTTATCCGGGAGAGAGTTCGGATCGGATCCCCCCCCGGGCTGGGGCTCGGAAGCACCGGTGCCGCGATGCCGATCAAGGCGTGGGCCGCGTTGTCGGAAAAGTCGAGGCTCTCGAATCTGAGCCAGATGCCTCCCCCCGCGAGCACGGTGCGCTGCATCAAAGCCTCCGGCGACAGGATCAGCACTTCCTTGCCGGCCACCGTCAAACTCTGCACGTCGGTCAGGTTCTCGTTGCTCACCAGGATTTTTTCGGTATTGGCAAAGAACTTCCCTCCGGGAAAGCCGGCATTGATTCCTGGAGGAGGCGTGCCCAGGGCGACCCAGGCCAGGACGCTCTCGGCGATCAGCTTGCGGTCGCTGCGCCACGGATCGGGCGGGGGGGCGGGCGCTTCTGGCGGAGGCACCGGCCCCTTGAGAGATGGGGAGACTTCCGTCGCACGCCCCAGGATCTCCCAGTAATCGACGACGTAGCGATACAGGAAGCTCTCCTTCAGCGTCCGATCCAGAGGCGCGGCCTCAATCGCTTCCATCTGGCATTCGATGCGGTAGCGGATCTCCACCGTCGCCAGAGGTCCCTTGTAGGTGATTTCGCCGATCTTGACTCCTCCCAGGAACATGCAGTTTCGCATCAGATGGGAGCGGTCGTAGATGTACCCGAGGAACAGCCGCTCGGCCTCCTCGGGCTTCAGGAGAGGAGCGCTGGCTTCCGATCCGGAGGTCTCCTCCTGAGCCGGAAGCGGCGAGCTCAGCAGCGCTGCGAGAAACATCACCAGGCCCACGTGGCGCCGCATTTTCCTGTTTCCGGTCATCCGTCCTGCCTCAGCGACGGGCGGGTCGCTCCCATCGTCCGAACACCCTGCGGGAACGGTCGGAAGTGGCGAAGGGCCACAAGGCCGCCGTCACGACGCCCACGATCGCCCATACCGTCAGCATGCGGGCCAGCGGAAGCGCGAATACGTGCCCGAACAGCGTGACGGAGTGCCCCTGGCGGAAAACCCGATTCTCCGGCGCGAAGGGCCTGGCGGCGGTGACTTCATCCACGTGAAAGCCCCAGATTCCCACGGCGAGCACTCCGAGGGTCGCCAGCCAGAAAAGCAGGCGCCGCAAGTCGTTCATCGTTCTGTCGGCTTGACGATCAGGGACGGCCCGCTGGTTTCCTGCTCCTTGCGCCGCTCCGCCTCATCCAGGGTTGCGAGGGAGCGCCGGGTCAGCTCCAGCATGAAGGGAATCGCCGCAGCCGTTGCGGTGCTCCCGTCGCCCAAGGCGCTGGACACGACGAGCGCCTGTCGGGCTGCCTGGGCGCGCCCATCGAGATGAAAGTAGTAGGCCATGGATTCCAGGCGCCCCGCATACAGCCCACGCGCCTCCCCGCCGAGAATCGCCTCGCACGCCCCCTTCAAGGCGCGCTCCAGCCGTTCCTCCTTCTGAAAACGGCTCAGGACCAGGGGCGAGTCGGCAGCGTCCTTAAAGGCCTCGCGGTGGGGCGCTAACCACTCGGGATCGAAGGTCCAGCGAGCCAGCTCCCCTTCATCGAGGAGGCGGCCGGAGGTGCCCAAATCGTTTTCCCAATCCTGGGGGCTGATTTCTCCCAGCAGCGCCCGAACCGGGCAGGCGACCGCCTCCGGAAGCTGGTGCGAGATTTCCATCCGATAGGAGGGGAAGCGCGCCACTCCGGGATTGCGCCGGTGGACGCTGCGCTTGTAGGCCTCGTGCAGCATGCGATCGCACCAGGCCGCGTCGGCCTGCAGCATTTTCAGGGAAAACCGCCGGTAGGTCCGCTCGACCAGATCCCGGAACGCCGGCCGGGCGACCCTTCCCGCGTCGGCTTCCACCAGGCCTCCCCGGTCGTTGAGGACCCCCGAGAGGACGAAATAGTCACCGCTCCCCTCCTCTTTCACGAACCAGATCACCTGATCGCCTCGAGGATCGATCGGGGAAAGGTACCCTCGGTCGACTTCCTTGCCGAGGGGAGGCACGGACGCATGTCCGGCGGGGTGCGTGACGGCAAGGCCCAGCTGCTCCAGCCGGAAAAGGGAGCGCCGTATCTCCCGCTTCAGCTCCTTGTCGGTGGCTCTCCCCTCCATCGTGATGAGCAGCTCGGCCGACTCCGGCAGCTCCACGAATCCGAGCCAGCAGGCCGCGGCGCGCTCCGCTTCCGGAGTGGGTGACTTCATCTCCGCCAGCCGCTTCACCGATTCCACCGACGCTTCCAGGTTCTCCAGATCCACGCCGATCTGCAGGAGATCTTCCGTCCCTTTCAAGAGCGCGACGTCCCGGGACTCCTTCTTCTTTTCGTGCTCTTTCGAGTGCCTCTTCTTGATGTTCAAACCCAATCCTCACGCGGGGTTGGCTTGCGCCGGAGAGATTCTTTACGATCGCCGGAGTATTTCATAGACGCCGCGAGACGGTCAATGCAGGAATTCCTGCCCGAACCGTCTGATTTGCCGCCCTTCACGCCTGGCCATTCCAGCACACCGGATGCGTTGGATCGGCGAGCGGGTCAGAGATGAGCTGGGCATTGTGAGGGTCATGAAAAGGATCAGGGATGTGGTTCGAAGGCCTTGGATGACGACCATCCTCATGGGTCGACCTCAATTCACTTGCGAGCCGGTTGCGGATGGCATGACTGCGGCGCGGCTGGTGCGCCGGAACGAGTGCACGGCGATATAGCGCGCCGCATCCCGCCATCGATCGAGCAATACCATGCTGACGGCGTGCCGCAGGGGCCGTCCGGCCACGCTCTGGTGCGGCAGAGACGGATCCTCGGTTCGAAACGCCCGCATGATGAGCCGGCGCGCCGGTGATAGCCGGAACCCGCGCGCCCGTGCGGGAAGCGTCCCGGGAAAAGCGCGCTCCACGTAGCCCAGGCTGTAGGCCAGGCAGTTCTCCACGCCCCAGGCCCGTGCCGTGTGCTCAATTTTTTCCCAATCGAGCCCTCCCCTCTCGATCAGGCGTCTGAGATCGACCGCCCAGATGAGCGCCGGCGACTGGTAGTGATGGGCCAAATGCACCGCGAGGTGGACCAGGAGGTGGTGGTCGCTGAGGCGCAGGTAGGGCTCTCCCTCGATGTCGCAAGGGACCGCCTCATGGATCAGCTCCTCGGGATCGATGCGGCTGCGTTCCACCGACTCCAGGTTCCAGTGGAATTCCAGGTTGGTCGGCGGGGTGCCGGAAGACTCCACCAGCTGGTGATACCAGTTCTCCGCGTAGTAGCGCTCCGCCTCGGCCTCCGGCAGGCGGTATCCCCGGGATTGCAGCGTGTCCCGCACCTTCGGCCATTCCTTCTCGCGAATCAGCAGATCCACATCGGTCATCGGCCGCAGCTGAATCTCCGGGTAGAGAAAACCGAGCAGGCTGGCACCCTTCAACAGGACGAAGCCGATCCCCTCCTCGCTGAGCGCCGACGCGACGTCCTTGAGAGCCTTCAGCAGAACCAGATTGTCCACGAGGATTTTGCGGGTGGCCACGCGAAGGAGGGGTAGAGCGTCACCCGACTCCGACGGCCGCTTCGCGGTCTGTTGATGAACCAGCCCCGTCACCCGGTGCTGCCGACAGAGCTCCGCAAAGGTCCCGCTCTGTGCGCCCGCGACGTCGGCCAGCGAGCGAGCCTCGCCGCGCAGGAGGGAGAGCATCAGGCGTTCATGAAAGTAGGATTTCATGGGTAGCGACCAGTGCCGGCGAAAGGCACCGGCCCTGTCACGAATCATAGGGCGGCCGCTCCTCCGACGTCAACGCGCCGGAGCCCGCATTCGTTGCAAATTCTGCGACCCTTCGCTAGACTCAACAAGGCTTTTCGACCCTCCCGGACTTTTCCAGCGCCACGCCAGACAGGGAGTTCAAAGAGAATGCCCACCCTGAGCGTGGTCATCGTCACCCGCAACCGGCAGGACGAGGTCGCCGGTCTGCTCTCGGATCTGCAGGCGCTGCCCCGGGAGGCAGGCGACGAGATGATCGTCGTGGACAACGCCTCGACGGATGGCACCGCCGATCAGGTGAGACGCGGCTTCCCGGGCGTGAAAGTCCTCGCCTTCGAGGCCAATCGCGGCGCCCCGGCGGCGCGCAACGCCGCAGAGGCCGCCAGCAGCGGCGACATCCTGGTTTTCCTGGACGACGATGTCCGGGTGCACGACCGATTGTTCTTCGCCAAGATCCGTCAGGCCTTCGGCGCCGAGGCTGAGATGGCCGCCGCCGCGTTCAGAATCGTGGATCCGCTCACCGGGCGATCGCGCTCCTTCGAAATCCCCCGCCGGCGCAAGGATTTGGAGACGGCAGGGTGCGAGACCAGTTATTTCATCGCCGCCGGCTGTGCCATACGGCGAAGCGCCTACCGGGCCGCCGGGGGCATGGACGAGTCGCTGATCTACGGATTCGAGGAGCTGGACTTCTCCTATCGCGCCGTCACTCGGGGCTTCAGGATTTTCTACCGGCCGGAGATTTGCGTCGAGCACCGCATGTCCCATGCGGGCCGGCCGGGCTGGAGGCGGCTTTATTATTTCTACCGCAACAAGATCTGGATCAGCGCCCGATACCTGCCATGGCCCATGTTCCTCTCCCAGCTGGTGATCTGGAGCGGCTATTTCCTGAAGGAGACGGTGCGGATCGGCAGGCCGGATGTTTATGTGAGGGCTCTTGTGGCCGGGCTCGCTGGACTTCCGGCGCGATTCAAGGCGCGCCGGAGCGATCGAATTCCGCCCGAGGCTCTCGAGCGCCTGAGACGAATCGAAGGGAGACTCTACTATTAGCAGGTTGAAGGTAAACCGGATGCCGCGGGCCATCCTGGGAATCCCCAATCGGGAAGCCGACCTCTTATATGCCGGCGGATACTCCTGCGCCGATCCCGTCGCCTGGTTCGAGCACCGCGGAAGGACTTTCCTCATGGTGAACGATCTTGAGATCGCGGGAGCCCGCCGCTCAGCCACCGTGGACACCGTCCTGCCAATGTCCCGCTACTTCGAATCGTTGCGCCGACGGCGCGTCAGACGGATCACCCTGGCGCGCGCCCTGGGGGAGGCGCTGCGCGAGCGGGGCGCCCGGCGCGTGCAATTGCCCCACGCTTTTCCGGCGGGATCGCTGCAGGATCTGCGCCGTGCCGGCATTCGGCCGGAGGTGGTCCCCGATCCCTTTTTCGCCGGGCGATCGCGTAAGACGGCCGCCGAGATCCGCTCGATCCGGGAGGCCTTGAGAGCGACCGAAGCGGGTCTGGCCACCGCCGTCCTGACGCTCGCCGCGAGCCAGATCCGCCGCGATGGCCGGCTGACCATGGGAGGCAAGCCGCTCACTTCCGAAGCCCTCAGGGAGCGCGCCGAGCGGGCCATGTTCGCCGCCGGGGCCGTTCCGGATCGCAGCATTGTGGCCGGAGGCCTGCAAGGCGCCGACCCGCACCACCGTGGAGCCGGGCCCCTCCTGGCGCATCGCCCCATCGTGTTGGATTTTTTCCCGCGCCACCGCCTCACCGGGTACTATGGAGATCTCACCCGGACGGTGGTAAAGGGGCGAGCCGATGCCTGGACTCACCGGGCATTCCAGGCGGTTCTGGCGGCGCAGGATCTGGCCATCCGACTGACTCGCCACGGAGCGGATGGCTCGGAGATCCACGCCCGGGTCTGCCGGTTCTTCGAGGCCGCCGGCTATCCGGTGCGCCGGACCGAGCGGCGCCGGGAGGGTTTCTTTCATGGAACGGGGCATGGGCTCGGGCTGGAGCTGCACGAACCCCCCGAGCTGGGGAAAATCTCCGGAAGGCTCCAGGCGGGCCAGGTGATCACGGTGGAGCCCGGACTCTATTACGCCCGCAGGGGAGGAATCCGGATTGAAGATGTGGTCGTGGTGACCCGGCGTGGATGCCGGAAACTCTCCGGTTTTCCGGTGTTTCTGGAGATTCCCTGATGCGAAGACTCGAGACCGGCTTCGAGAAACTGATCCTGGTCTGCCTGAACGAGCGGAACGATGGTCGGGAATGCTGCCACGACCGGGGAAGCGCCCAGGTGCATGCCACGCTGAAGAGCTGGGTCAAGGAGCATGGCCTGTCCCGTAGGGTGCGGATTTCCAAGTCGGGGTGCCTGGATCAGTGCTCGCACGGCACCACGGTGCTGGTTTTGCCTGAATACCACTGGTATGGTGATGTGACCCTGGAAGACACCGATCGAATCATCGCCGACCATCTGCAGAGCCTGGTCGGGGCCGGGGAATAGTCACCCAAAGGAGCCTTGAATCAATGATGCTTTTCCGAGGAATACTCCACGCGGTACGCCCTGCTCCCCTCTCATTTGGACTCCTTCTCCTGCTGGCACCGGCGGCAGTCGCGCAGTCGGGCAAGCCGGCACCACCGGACTCCGGGCCTCCCCCCACGTACGTCCTGGGAGGAATCGACATTTTCGGGGCCACCAAGACTCCCAAGTCGGTCATCCTGGGAATCATCGACATCAAGGAGGGAACTCCGATTACTGCGGATGTGGTCGTGGCGCTGGATCAGAAGCTGCGCGACACGGGGAAATTCGCCTACTCGCAGGTGAGCAGCACCGCCTTCGGAAACCGCAAGAGCTATTTGAGCGTGGACGTGGTGGAGAAAGCGGATGCGAAGCGACTCGATTTCTATCCCGCCCCCACCGGGAACGTGGCCGTCCCGCAGGAGCTGCTGGACTGGGTGCGGCGCTACGAGAAAGCCTCCTTCCAGCTCTTCCAGACCAAGCCCCGGGAGATGCGAGACATCGACTCAGGCCACTTCCTCGACGTCGATGAGGGCTTGAGGCAGTACCAGGAAAAGATGGTGGAGATGGTTCCACCGAACTACGACATCCTGGTCAAGGGGCTGCGCGAGGACAAAGACCCGGTGAAACGGGCCGAGTGCGCCACCTTGCTGGGTTATGCCAAGGACAAGAAGGCGGTCATCATCCCCCTCGAAGCGGCTTTGAAAGATCCCGCGGTCGATGTACGAGCCGCTGCCGCCCGATCCCTGGTTCCGATCGCCTACCTCGCGGCGCACACGGCCGTTCCGTTCCCGCTGGATCCGGTGCTGGAGATGGCTCGCTACCCCACTTCATCGGATCGCGCGAAAGCCGTGGCGATCCTGCTGCAGCTCAGCGCCGACCCGGTCTACTTCCCCACCATCCGCGAGAAGATCGGGGGCATCCTGGTCGAGATGGCCGCAGCCCACCAGCCGGTCCAGAGGGAGCATTCCCTGACGCTGCTCTCCATCGTCACCGGAGAGAGTTATGGCAAGGACTTGGCGAAATGGGAAGCCTGGTGGAAGGCCCAGCAAGCGGGCACCTGGAAGCCGCCGAAGCCTCCGCAGCCCCCCAAGAAGCAGGAGCGGCCTGCCCCTCCTTCCGGAAGCGTCAAATCCTGAGGCAGTGAGATGCATTCCACAGCGACCAAGACAAGCATCGTGACCGGAGGCGGCACCGGAATCGGGCGGGCCGTGGCACTGGCCCTCTCCGGCGCGGGGCACCGCGTGCTGATCTGCGGCCGTCGGGAGACCGCCCTGCGGGAGACGGCCAAGGCTGCCGAGGGACAGACCGGAAAGATCGAGGCTATGGCCTGCGATCTCACCCAAGCGAGCGCCGTGCAGGCGCTGGTGGACTGGGCCGCCTCGGGCGCCGCCAGGCTCTCCTGCCTGGTAAACAACGCGGGCATCTCGGGAATGAACCCATTGGACGGGAAGCCGGAAGAGGACCTCTGGGACAAAATACTGGAGACCAACCTGACCGTTCCCTATCGCCTGGCCAAAGCCCTGTTGCCGCACATGGTGGACGGGGGGCGAATCTTGAACGTCTCCTCGGTGCTCGGCAAGTTCGGCGTTCCCGGCTACTCCGCCTACTGCGCCAGCAAGCATGGGATCATCGGGCTCACCCGGGCCCTCGCCATGGAGCTGGCGCCCAGGAAGATCACCGTCAATGCCATCTGCCCGGGGTGGGTGGAGACCGACATGGCGCGCGCGGGAATGGAGGGAATTGCACGACGCCTTGGAGTCTCCGTGGAGCAGTTCCGCGGCGACGCCATGTCCCGGGTGCCGCTGGGAAGAATGCTCGTGGCCGAGGAGATCGCTCCCCTCGCCCTTTACCTGCTTTCGGATGCGGCGGGCATGATGACCGGGCAGGCGATCAATCTGTGCGGCGGCGCCACCACGGCCTAGTGAGCAACACAGCTATTGGGTTGCACGGATTGCCGCTGGCCCGCCTGGTCATCGCTTACTTCGGGCGAGAGCGCTGGAACACTTCGCCCAGGTGGCTGTAATAATCGTCGCCCAGCCGCGCCACAGGCATCAGCTTTCTCGGATCCACGCTCCCCTCCACCATCAGATCCTCGCGGACGTGATACAGGACCACGCGGCCCAGGATCAGGGCGCTGCCGGCAACTTCCACGATTTTCTCCAGGGTGCATTCCAGGCTCACGGGAGATTCGGCGATTCTCGGCGGCTTGATCCGGGTCGAGTCGATGGGCGTCACCCCCGCCTCCTTGAACTCGTCCACCTCCGGAGGGAAGTCTCCCGAGGAGTGCACCATCGCATCCACCAGCTCCGGGACGACCACGCTGATCGCGAACTCACGCGTCTGCTCGATGTTCCTCCAGGTGTCCTTGCGCTCGCCGCGCCTCGCCCCCACCGCTATCATCACGATCGGAGGATGGGAGGAGATTCCATTGAAGTAGGAGAACGGCGCCAGGTTGAGAGAGCCGCCGGGTGAGATGGTGCTGACCCAGGCGATGGGGCGCGGCACAATCAAGCTGATCATCAGCTTGTAGGCGGCGCGCCGGTCCAGCTGAGCGGGATCGATTTCGAGCACCATGCCTCCTGTGATTGCGGCCCCGTGCGGCGGGCACGAGGCGGGGACTCAGGTCCGTGTGAACAGGGAGCCGGCCGCCAGCCGTGCCAGCAGCCCCCGGTCTGCCTCCAGAAAATCGAAGCGCCCCGCCTGCGATGCAGGAACCCAGGCGATTTGCTCGAAGGACCGGTTTCTCGGCTCCCGCTCGTACGAAACCACCTGAAAGAAGTGCAGCTCCACTTCGGGCCCGTCGGGGTAGCGGTGGCAAAGAGTCTCCAGATGGCGAAGATCCTCCTGCCGCACGGCGATGTCCAGCTCTTCGGCCAGCTCCCGCACCAGCGCCTGCTCGGCGCTCTCCCCCTCCTGGAGCTTTCCTCCCGGAAACTCCCATTTGCCCGCAAAGGCCCCCGCCTGGGGTCGCTGGCAGATGAGTACCTGTTCGCCACGGCTCAGGATTCCCGCCGACACCCGAATCATCCCGACCTCCCGCATTCAGCGGCCACCCGGCCACCCCTTGCCCTTCTCCAGGACGATGCGCAGCTGCGCCAGGGAATTCCCTTTCATGGACACTTTCATGGCCTTGCGAAATCCACCGCCGTAGATCGGATCCTCAGAGCGCTCCATTCCCTGAATCTTGATTCGCCCTTCCTCGGTTCCGCCCTGCTTCAGAATCAGGTAGGCAGCCAGCTCGGCAGAGCCTTCCGCCTGGTCCAACGGGAGATCGTCCAGCCCCTGCAGATGTTGCCACACATGGGCCAGCTCGTGCGCTGACACGGCCTCGTACAGCCATTCGGGCAGGCCAGAGAGAAGATAGATGCGGATCTTCAGGGTCTCGCTCTTGCCGCGGCGGGCGCGGGTCTCGAGGGTCAGTCCCAGCTCGTTTCCCGCCCGCTGCGAGGGCGGCAGCATCTGGTCGAGCTGCAACTTGCTCACCAGCTGCCAGGTGAAGCTCTCCCGGGAAACTGGAAAGCTGTCCTGCAGCCGCAGCCGCGTGCGCTCCAGCAGGCTCTGGGCGGGGCCTTTCGAGTCGACCCCGCGGCGTTCGCACAGGCGGCAGACTCGCATGCCGCTGGCAGCGCTGATCACGCTCCCCCCCGTGCTGGACTGGCCCATGGCGCGGCCGCAGTAGGGACAAAGCGCCTTTTTTCCGTGGCTCGAGTGAAAGGGGTTGCCCCAGGCATCCGCAAAGTAATTGTTCTCCAGCGGCTTGGAGCAGACGACGCATTGGGCGGCCACTTTGGTCCGGTGACAGGCCGGGTGATAATTTTTACCCCCTTCGACCAGATAGGTGCCCTCGATCACTTTCCCGCAGACCGCGCAGTGGGGCTGGATCGCATCCTGGTAGCACTTCTCGTGATAACTCTTCCCCTCCCAATCGATGCGGGACTCCAGGATCGGCTCGCCGCACACAGCGCAGCGTGGGGCGATGGACTGGGCATAACAGCGCTGGTGATAGGTATGCCCGTCCTGCTCCAGGTAACGGCCAGTGATGGGATTGCCGCAAACGTCGCAGACTGGCGCATCGGCATGCAGCGCTGGGACGGGAAGCACCAGGAGAAGCAGGGGCAGGAGGAGACGTCGATTGCGGTAGGCGCTGCTCATGACCGCTGGCGTGGTGCCCGGGAGGGGCGGCCCACCTGGTGGATTTTCATCATGTTGGTCCCTCCGGGATAATGCGTGCTGCCCGCCACCACCACCAGCCGGTCGCCTTTTCGTACCAGGCCGCGCCGCAGCATCTCCCGCTCACCGCCGGCCAGCATGGTGTCTGTGTCGGGAGCGAAGCGAATCTCCGCGGGCGTCACCCCCCAGTACAACGACATGCGGCGCGCCACGGCGGGATCGAAGGTGAGGGCGATGATGGGACACGGAGGACGTAGCTTCGAAAGGAACCGGGCCGTCCTGCCGGTTTCGGTGTAGACCGCCACCGCCCTGGCGTGGGAGTCCTCGGCCGCCTGGCTGGCCGCATGGACCACCGCGTGGAGCTCCTCTCCAGGGGCGCAGCAACCGCTTTCCTCCCCTCCCCGGCGCTCCAACCCGCTGGCCTCCGCCTGCCGGATGATCGCGTCCATCATGCGCACCGACTCACCCGGGTAGCGCCCCGACGCAGTCTCTCCCGAGAGCATCACCGCGTCGCTGCCGTCGAACACGGCATTGGCGACGTCCGATGCCTCGGCCCGGGTGGGGCGTGGGCTTTCCATCATCGACTCCAGCATCTGGGTGGCGGTGATCACGATCGCCCCGGAGAGATTGGCGCCGCGAATCATTTTCTTCTGCAGGACGGGGACCTCCTCCGGTGAGATTTCCACCGCCAGGTCGCCGCGCGCCACCATCACCCCGTCCGCCTGCGAGAGGATTCCCTCCAGCGCATCCACACCCTCCCGGCGCTCGATCTTGGCCACCAGCGGGAGCGCTCGCCCCAACCGGCTCATGGCGCGGCGCGCGCGGATCAGATCCTCGGGCCGCTTGACGAAAGAGAGCGCCACCCAGTCGGCCCCCTCCTGCATGGCGAATTCCAGATCGCGCCGGTCCTTGGGCGTGGGAGACGAGGCGGCGATACGGGTCCCCGGCAGGTTGATCCCCTTGTGCTCGGAGAGCGTCCCGCCGATCACCACCCGGCAGGAAACCTCCGTTCCTGACACGCGCAGCACTTCCAGCTCCAACTTGCCGTCATCCAGCAGAATCCGGCTCCCCTTGCGGACGTCCTGGGGGAGGTGCCGGTAGCCAGTGGAGATCAGTCCCCTGCGCCCCGGCACCTGCCGGGTGGTGAGGGTCACCCGCGTCCCCGCGGCGAGGTTCACCGGCAGGTGCTCGACCAGATCGCCGGTGCGAATCTTGGGTCCCGGAAGGTCGACCAGAATCCCCACCTGCTTTTCGAGCTTGGCGGACAACCGCCGCAGCAGTCGTATGCGCCGATGGTGATCTTCGCGCGTGCCATGCGACATGTTCAGTCGAAAGACATCCACGCCGGCCTGCAGGAGGCCGGCGAGAACCGCGGGGCTTTCGGATGCCGGTCCCAGGGTGGCGACGATCTTGGCCATGCGCGGGGTGGCGGACGATGGCGGCATCAGCGCTGGCAGCTCCTAGTTGAGTGACGCTTCAATTTTTCGGATGGCGGCGAGGGAGCTCAGCACATGTTCCGGATCCGGGTGGAGCGTGAGCATCAGGGCGACCACGTGGCGGCCTCTGTCCAGATCGCGGCGTCGCAGGTAGATTTCCCTGAGATTAGTGAGCAGCCGCAGGAGAATGTCGCGGGGCGTGGCGTCGGCGACGAAATTTTCCGGCAGCCGGTTCTGATGCTTGGCCAGGATCTCTTCGGCGGTCTTGGCGCCGAACAGGGTCGCCAGCCGCCCCGGCAAATCACCGGGAAGGAGGATCTCCCCGCGGTTGAAAGGATCCACCAGGAAATCCCGCTCGGCACTCCTGTGGCGCAGGAGAAAATGCCCGGGAAACGAAACGCCCGCCAGGGGAAATCCCAGCCGGCGCGCCACTTCCAGATAGATGATGCACAGGGTGATGGGTATTCCCAGCTTCCTGTCCATCACGTCGTTCAGGAAGGAATTCCTGGGATCGTAATAGTCCTCCTGGTTACCCCGATACCCCTCCTCGTCGATGAGCACCGCATTCATCACCTGGACGATGCCCAGCGAGTCGCGCGAGGCGGGCAGTCGCCGCCGGGCCGTTCCCGAGAGTCGGTCCAGCTCCGAGAGGTAGCGGGCGTGATCCAGGTCCGGATACTCGGTCCTGGCGATCAGAAGTGCCGTTCGGTCCAGCGGAATTTCCTCGTCACCCTGGCCGCAGATTCTCTGCAGCTCGCTGAGGACTTCTTCCAATCCTGCCTCCGGGGAATCCTGTCGTTGCTCCCGCTCTACCGACTCTTCTATGATATCCGAAATTCTTCGCAGACGTTCTGCGGACTTCAGCACCCGGAGCCTCCATGCGTGTCGCGGAAATCCTGGACGAGGGCGCCCGGCTCAGGCCGGCGGGAGAGGCGATCTTCTGCGGCGGCACGGTTCTGTCCTACCCGGAGATTCGCCGACGAGTCCATCGCCTTTCGGCCGCCCTCGCCCGCCTGGGCGTGGGGCCGGGAGACCGGGTGGCGATTCTGCACCGCAACTGCCATCGGTTTTACGAGTCGTATCTCGCCGCGCTGCACCTCGGCGCCATTTTGGTCCCGCTCAACCCGCGACTGAACGCCTCCGAGCTGAAAACCCTTCTCGAGGACTCGGAAGTCCGCCTGATCGTCTCTGAGCCCTCCACTTTCCTGGGACTGGCTCCGGTCCTGAGGCGGCTGGCGGGATTGCAGGGAATCCTCTGGACAGGGCCGCTCCCGCCCTTCGAGGATCCCCGTTTTCGATCCTACGAAGGCGAAATCTCCCTCTCCCCCGACGCGGACGTCGAAGCCGCCGCCCTGGACGATTCCCATCCGGCGCACCTCTATTACACCTCCGGCAGCACCGGCGTCCCCAAGGGAGTGATTCTCACGCGCGGAAATGTCGCGGCGCATGCGCAGCGGGTCATCGCGAATCTGGCGATTGATCGTGACGCCGCCTGGGGGCACATCGCACCCATGTTTCACCTGGCGGATGCCTGGGCCGTCTGGGCGGTGACCGCCGCCGGAGGAACGCACGCGTTCCTCCCCGAATTCTCCGCCGCTGGAGCCCTCGCCTTGCTCGAATCGGGCCGCGTCAGCATGACCAATCTGGTCCCCACGATGGTGCACCGGATGCTGCGTGAGCCGGCGCTGGAGTCCAGGGATTTCTCGCGCCTGAGACTCTTGATGACCGGCGGCGCCCCGATGCCCGCCGAGACCGTGCTGCGACTGATCCCGGCCTTTCGCTGCGAATACGTGCAGACCTACGGGCTCACCGAGACCAGCCCGTTTCTCACCTTTTCCCGTCCGCTTCCCTCCATGCAGGACTGGCCGCTCTCCGAGCAGCTGCGAATCCGCTGTACCACCGGCTATCCGATGGCGGGTGTGGAGATCAGGGTGGTGGGCGAGGCCGGAGCGGAGGTGCCCCGGGACGGCAAGACTGTGGGGGAGATCTGGGCCCGCGGACCCACCGTGACGCCCGGCTACTGGAAGCGCCCTGAGGAAACCGCCGCGGCCTTCGAGGATGGATGGCTGAAAACCGGCGACCTGGCGGTGGTCGGAGCGGAGGGGTATCTCAGCATCGTGGACCGGCGAAAAGACCTGATCAACACCGGCGGCGAAAAGGTATATTCGCTGGAGGTCGAAAACGCTCTGGCGATGCACCCGGAAGTGCTCGAGTCGGCGGTGGTGGGACTTCCGGATGCCGAGCTGGGGGAGACCGTCGTAGCGGTGGTCGTGCTGAAGGAGCCGAGGCGCGCCAGCGCTGACGATCTCATCGCCCACTGCCGGGCGCACCTGAGCTATTTCAAAATCCCCAAGGCGGTCCGGATCGTGAGCGAGCTGCCCAAGACCAGCTCCAGCAAGATCCTCAAGCGGGTGCTGCGGGCCCAGATGGGATCGATCGCCTCGGGGGCCGCCGGGTCGTGACCCGGGGCGCCGCACTCATCTCCGTTGATCCGGGCAGAGCTTGGAGCACGCATCCGTCGTCGGCCACAAGTGCCTGGGCGCGCTAGGGGGTGGGTGCCGGCTCGTCGACGAAAATGCGATCCGCCCCGTCGAAGGGGGGATCGAAGATCGACAGCACGGAAGTGGGCTGCTTGGCCTCGAAGCTGTGAATCACTCCACGTGGAATCATCATGAGCGAGCCCACCTTCACCGGGTAGGCCCGGTCTCCCACGATGAAGATCCCGCTTCCCTCCAGCAGATACACGGTCTCGGAGTGCTCCTTGTGGTAGTGCGGTCGCACCCGGCTGCGCACCTGGACCAGGTGTGCGCTGACTCCCTCGCCCCGCATCAGCTCGACGCTGGTCTGATTGTCCCCTTCCTTGAGGGGATGGGCCTTCAGGATTTCGTCCAGACGGACCACCCCCGAGGGGGGCTCCTGTTGCGCACCCGGAGCGCCGGCGCCCATCATCAGCAGCAGCCCGGCTGCCAGCATGGGTCCAATCCGGCCGGTGTTCATCGTTGCGTCCTCCTTACTTCAACCGCTGCTCGTCGCCATTGGCGTGAAAGTTCCAGTAGTCGAGGCGCAGGGACTTCCTGAGCCGATAGACGCCTCCCCCGGCGGTCTCCATCTTCACCAGCCGGTGGGGGAACGCCACCTCGAAATAATACCGGTCTTTTCCGTCGAGTCGAGTCAGCTCGACCCGAAACACCTCGAAGTCTCCCGCCGGAACCTGGACCCGCTCCTTTCCCGACACCTGTAGCGACATCGGCGTCAGAGCGAGATTCTTGACCCTGCCCGACAGCTGCGTCGGCAGAATCTTGAGGTTTCGCGGCGGCATCGTGGCGAGTTCCATGCCGCGAATCTGCAACGGCAGGGCATCGTAGAGCAGATCGGCGGATCCGAAGGGTACCTTCAGGGTTCGATCCCCCTCCTTGTCCCAGTAGGAATGGGTCGTGAGGTTCAAGTGATCCCCCTCGGGGAGAATCTCGACGAAAGTGATGCCGCAGGACTCGGAGTGGGACATGGCCAGCTTCTCCGGGCGCAGGGAGTTCCGCTCGAGATACACCGAAACCATCTCGTGCTCATCGTACGATCCGGCGGGGATGACCCGAATGTGATTCAGCTTGAGCACTTCAACCGTCTTGCCTGCGACCGGGCCGTCGTCGGATTTCACGCGAAGGTCCTTCTTGAAGTCCTCCTTGACCACGATCATCCGGGCTTCGAAGCGCCGCATCTCCCCATACAGGGGAGCCTCCGCGTCATACAGGCTCAGCTCGGCTTTCCCGTCGTCCCAGAGCGGATCGCTGGAGAAGCGGTCCGCCGCACGCGACGCCGCGGGCGTGGTCAGCGATCCCAGGAGAAGAGCGGCGCACGCCGCAAGTTGGGCCGCCGATGAGTTGGGGTGGACCATGGAAATTGCCTCAGTTTCCGGGAACGGTTTGACAGCCACGCCGCGGACCCCTATTGTTCGCAGCCCGACGGCAAATCAGAATCATGGCTCTTAGGAATCCACCCGTGGAGCAGCGGCGGCTCTACCTGATCTATTCCACCTTCTACTTCGCCTACTTCGCGGCGCTGGGAATCTTCGCGCCCTATTTTCCGCTCTACCTGAAATCGCTGGGCTTCAGCGGGCCCGGCATTGCCATCCTGCTGGCCTTGGGTCCCGTCAGCCGCTTCCTGTTCCCCGCCCTGTGGGGACTGTGGGCCGATCGGGCAGGGCACCGCAAGCTCCTGGTGGTCCTTACATCCTGCGGGGCCTGCGGCGCCTTTTCCCTGCTGTATTGGGCGCAGAGCTTCGGGGCGGTCGCCCTGGTGCTTTTTCTCTACGGCTTCCTCCTCGCCCCCTCGATTCCACTGGTCGAAGGCATGGTCCAGGAGGAATCCGACCGTCAGAGGTTCGCTTACGGACCGGTACGGCTCTGGGGATCCCTCGGGTTCATCGCTTCGACCCTGTTTTACGGCCGCCTGCTGGATCGGCAGCCGGTGGCAACCATCTTGACGGGAATCCTCATCTTCTCGACACTGGCCATCCTTCCCGCCTGCGCACTGCCCTCCAGCCGAGATCGCGCCCCCTTGACCCGGCGCAGCCTGCGCAGCGAGCTCATGCGCTCCGAGACACTGCGCTTCCTGGCAGCCACGACCCTCATGCAAGCCAGCCACGGCGCCTATTATGCGTACTTTTCCCTCCATCTGGATCGCCACGGCTACTCCCGATCCGCCATCGGCGCCTATTGGACCCTTGCGGTGGCCGCCGAAATCGGCATGATGCTGCTTTCCTCTCGGCTCCTCGAAGCGACCGGTCCGACCCGCCTGATCTCGGTGAGCCTGGCAGTGGCCGCGCTGCGCTGGCTGCTGCTGATGGCGGGAGTCGATCCCTACCTTCTGGCCTTCGGCCAGATTCTGCACGCCTTCAGCTTCGGCCTGTTCCACGTCTGTGCGGTGCATGCCACCCACCGGCTGTTTCCCGAGGCCTTGCGCAGCTCGGGACAAAGCCTTTACAGCTCGCTCACCTATGGCCTGGGGAACCTCGTCGGCTTTTTCGGCTGCGCGGCCCTGGTGGATGTCCTGGGAGTGCGCGGACTGTTCGGCCTTTCCTCGGCCCTGGCTTTGTCGGCTCTGCTGATTTCCCTCAGTCTGCCGAGGGTGCTCTCCCGCGGGGAAGCCTGAGCCGCCGGGCTATCTTTCGTCTCCCTGCTGGGCTAGAATCCCGCCGTTTTTACCTCACAGGAGCCCGCTTGCCGCCCAGCCGAGATCGGATCCGCAAAATGCCCAAGACCGAGCTGCACCAACACGTGGATGGATCGATTCCCCCTTCCACCATCTGGCGCATGATGCGCCGGCACGGACTCACACCGGTGCGTGATCCGCACGCCCTGCGCAAGCTCCTCACCATTCAGCCGGGCGAGGAAGGGACGCTTTTGGCCTACCTGGACAAGTTCCATTACCCCCTCTGGATCACGCAGTTTTACGAGAACATCCAGGAAGTGACCGAAGCCATCGCGCGCGACGCGGCGAAAAACGGCGTGAAGACCCTGGAGCTGCGCTACTCGCCGGTGATCCACACTTATGCGGGGCTGACCTTGCGGCAGGCAATCCGCGCGGTTCTGACGGGGCTCAATCGCGCCTCGAAGAGGCACGGGATCGACTGCGGGCTCATCGTCATCGCCATGCGGCAGCACGGACCGCACATCGCCAAGATCCTGGCCCGGCAGGCGATCTCCGAGGCGCAGCACCTGCACGATCGCGCCGGCGTGGTGGGGTTCGACATCGCCGGCCCCGAGCGCAGCACGCCTCCGCGCCTGTTCCGGGAAGCCTACGAAGTAGCGGCGAAGGGTGGGTTGGGAGTCACGGCACATTCAGGCGAGGAGGTGGGGCCCGAGGTGGTCTGGCAGACCATCGATGATCTGGGAGTATCGCGCATCGGGCACGCCTGCTCGGCGGTGAAGGACCCGGTGCTGATGCGCCGCCTCGCCCGCGACAGCATCCTCGTGGAGTGCTGCCTGACCTCCAACTACCAGACCGGCGCCGTGGCCCAGGAGGCCAAGCACCCGATCGTCGATTTCGTGGAAAAAGGAGTGCCGGTGGCCATCTGCACCGACAACACCACTGTCTCGGGCACCGATCAGACCAAGGAGACCGCGCTGCTGCGCAGCTACTTTTCCCTCAAGGACATCGCCCGCATCCACGCGCAGGCCCGAGAGTACTCCTACATCATCAAGCGTCCCCGACCCAGCGCCCACTGACCCGCCGCGTGCATTTCAGGGAGCGTTGGTCCGGAGCAGCTTCGCTATGGCTGCCTCCATCGTGCCTTCTTCAGGCCGGCCGTTCAGTCGACCGATTTCCTTCTCATTTTGCACCAGGATGATGGTGGGGACTCCGGTGATTCCCTTGAGCTTGGCCGTGGTGTCGCCCAGGAAGTTCTTGGGGAGCGCCTCGAACTGCAGCTCCAGCTCCGGGTTCTTCGCCGACTGGACCGATTTAACCAGCCTGGGCACCCAGGCCTCGCAAACACTGCACCAGCTTCCAAAATAAATCTGGATCTGGGTTTTTTGCTTGTACTGGCTCAGAAAGGTCACGGCGGCTTCGTCGGGCGCGTAATTCTTGATGCGCGACTCGTAATCGGGATTGTGCGCGATAATCTTTTCGAGCGTCTGAGTTCCCACCAGAGGGGGCTTGGGACTCAGCTTGACCTTGCGCCCCTCCGCCTGAAAGATGATCTGGCCACCCAAAGTCTGGTAATTGGAGATGGGGTCGGTGGGGGTCCCTTTCATGCTCACGTTTCCCTGAGGATCCCGGATGACGTTCTCCTGGGGAATGTAACGGATGGTCTGGTCGGTGGGGCAGACGAGGACCGGAAATTTGAGGCTGCACCCGAGAAGCAGCAGGCCCGGATCCCCAAGAAAGGTTTCGGCGGTCCGGATTTCGGCGCCATCGACCTCCACCTTGTAAGTCGAAGTGGGAGCAAAAGGGACCAGGCCGGGCGCGGCAGCAGGGGCCTCGGTCGCAACGGCGAAGATCGAACCGATTGCCAGGGCCGCCACCGCCATCACCGTCATTGACTTCAAGACACCTCCTCGGGAGTCGGGGGAACCCCGTCCCAGATCCGCGAAACCCTGCCCTCCTTGAGCTGGAAGAACTTGGGGAGTTTCCGGTAAAGCCGCTTCAGGTCGGCCCGTGGAGCCGCCACGACTTCGAAGCTTGGATTGGTATTAAAACAGAAAATGGTCTTCTCATCCACTTCCCCGCCGAAGAAGGCGACGACCGTTGCGCCCGTCTGCCCCCCATTCAGCAGATTGAGACGTTTCACGGTCTCCCGGGAGTCGGCCGCATTCACGTCCAGCAGGGCGACCAGGAAGGTTCCCTTCGACAGATCCATCGGGGCTTCCCGCAGGGGAAGATCCGCCGACTGCCTCCCCACCTTGAGGTCCGTCACCAGTGAGTCGATGGGCAGCGCGTACGCGCCGGCCGGCAGAGCAATGCCTGCGGCCAGGACGACGCACAGCACCACCGCCGGGCGCCAGCGCGACCAGCTGAGCCCCTGCCGGTGGAGCAACATCGCCAGGAAAGCAAGGGCCAGAAAGGCCGTATCCTCCAGCAGAACCTGTCCCGGCGTGCGCGACGCTATCGATCCGAAGCAGCCGCACCCTTCGGTTTTTCCTTGCGACCAGGCATAGGCAGTGGCTCCCATGAAGAGCACCAGCAGCGCCCCCGTCAGCGCCGCCGCGAGGCGCGCGCGGTAACCCACGACCAGGGCGGTGCCCAGGGCCAGCTCCAGCGGTATGAGCAGGTAGGCAAGCCACACCGCCGCCGGGCCGGTCACGATTCCATAGGTCTCGATCTGCCTGGTGAACTCGGCCGGATCCACCGCTTTGAGCAGACCGGCGGCCACAAATACCAGCCCCAGGGCGACAGCCGGAAGGGAGCGCAGCAGCGACACCATTACAGTGCGGCCCCGGCCCGCGGCTCGGGCGGCTCCCGCAACGGGGAGAACGGCTCCAGTGAGCGACTCGTCTTGCCCCGGAGAATCCATTCGGTGACCAGAGCCGCGGTGATGGGGGCCAGCAGGATCCCGTTGCGATAATGACCCGTGGCGGCCACCAGCCCCGGGCTCACCGGACCGATCAGCGGCAGTCCATCGGAGGTGCCCGGCCGCAGCCCGGACCAGGCGCCGGCAAAATCGGCGCTCTCCAGAGTGGGGTCCAGGGCAATCGCCGAGGCGATGAGCTTCATCATCGCCTTGGGAGTCACCCCCTTTTTGAATCCGACCAGCTCCGTGGTACTTCCCACCAGGACGCTGCCGTCCCGCCGGAACACCAGATAGGCGCGAGGGGTCACCAGGACGTGGCGCCGTGGAGGGCGATGCGTCTCGAGCACCAGCATCTGTCCGCGCACCGGCACGACCTTGACTCGAACCCCGGGGGCCAGCGCCGAGCTCCAGGCGCCCGATGCCAGCACGACGACATCGGCCCCCAGAGTTTCGCCATTGGCCAGGACGACTCCGCTCACCCGCTCCCCGGAAGAGTGCAAGGCCACCACCGGGCAGCCTTCACGGATTTCGACGCTCCGGGAGCGTGCCGACAGCACCAGGGCCCGGGTCAGGGCGACAGGATTCACCCGCCCCGTTTTGGGAAACAGGATTCCTCCCAGGATGTTTTCGCTGAGCTGACTCTCCAGTCCTGCAATCTCCCTGGCCGAAAGCCTCTCGATGGGAAGCTTCGCCTCGCTTTGCCACCGGAAGATCCGCTCCGCGGCCAGAGCGTCGTCGCGCGTCATGTCCGGAAGGAGCGTGCCGCCCGTGTCCAGCTCCGGATCGATGCCGGTCTCCCGGCGCAGCGCATCGACGAAGTCGTGAAACAGGGCGAGGGAGCCGAGCCCCAGCTCCAGAAGGGGCGAAGGCGACTCGGCTTCCAGCTGCGGACAGAGTATGCCGGCCGCTGCGGAGGAAGCCTCCGACCCAGCCTTGTCCCGCTCCAGCAGGGTCACGCGGCATCCCGCGCCCGCCAGCTCGCGGGCGACGGAACTGCCGATGATGCCGCCGCCAATGACGATGATTTTCGGATCCACTGACCACTCCCGCGCTCGCGTCACTCCGCCGGAAAACCTACTCCAGGGTCAAACTCAGCTGCGGTGCAGCGGCCTCGACCTGAGGATAAGGATCGTTTCCCGCTTCCAGCTCCTGATACAGCGGAGCCATCTGCTGCCTGAGGAGGTCGAGGTCCACGCCGGCGCAGGGGGATGGGAGTTCCTTGAGATACCCCAGGGCCGTCCCCATCACCTTGTGGGCACCCTTGAGATTCCCCGATTCCAGATGGTACAGCGAGACCGCCACCTGGATGAGCCCTTTCAAAAAACGACCCTCGTCCCCTTCCCTGCCGTACCAGGTCTTCTCCCACTCTTCGTGGGCCTCGAAGTAGTCGCCCCGATTGAAGCACTCGGCGCCGGAGCGGAGATCGGAAGGAAGCAGGGGGCCTTCGGACATGATGCTCCCCTAGGCGGGGCGGTAGATCGCGAGGGCGTTGTCCCGCAGAATCCTCTCCAGGGCTTTTTCGCCCAGCGGGAGGGATTCCACCTCGGCGACATTCTTCGAAATGGCGGGCACCGCCGGCCCCGGCCAGTCGGAGCCGAACAATACCTTGTGCGAGATCTCCTCGAGCCGCGGAAACATCTTGAGGACCGAGCGGGGCGGGATGCCGGAGATGTCCATGTGGACATTCGGGAATCGGCGCACCAGGAAAAACGCGGTGTCGCCCCACAGCGGCCTTCCACCGTGAGCCAGTACCATGGTGAGGCTCGGGAAATCCACCGCCACGTCATCCAGCGTGATGGGATCCCCGTAGACGTTCCTTGCCCCCGGGAAGATGGAAGTCCCGGTGTGGAACATCACCGGTATCCGGTGCTCCGAGGCCTTGCGATAGATCGCCTCGAGCCCCGGCAGCTTTCCCGTGCGATAGTCATTGGGATGGAACAGCTGATGGGGAGGATGAATCTTGAGCGCCCTCACCCCCATCTCCACCAGCCGATCCACGTCTCCGGCGGGATCCTTGCTGAAGCGCGGATGGACCGAGCCCATGGCCACCAGGCGGTCGGAGTGGCCCCGGCAGTACTCGGCGATGTAGCCATTCACCGAGTCGGTGAACCCCATCAAGTCGGGGCTTACGTAGTTCACCAGCACCGCCCGCTCGATCCCTTCCTGGTCGAGGTGCTTCAGGAAGCGGTCGGCGGAGCGCGAGTAGCCCATGAGCGTTTCGAAGTCGCCGTGCCCCTTGCGCATCGTCGCCAGCACGTCGGGCCGCATCTGCTCCCAGGGCTGCACGTGGATGTGGGCGTCGAAGACGCCGGAGATCCTGCCGGGCATCAGGAGGCGCTCGCCTTCATCAACTGCTCCAGAGTCTCGGTGAGAGACTTGGCTTTCGACTTGTGCTCCCCTACCAGCCGCAGGCTCATCTCGCCGGCGCCGTCGAAGACGTAAGTTTGAGGCAGGACGATTTCCCGCCCGCCACGCTTGTCCACCCCGGCGTACTTGTCCACGAAGATTCCTCCTCCCACCAGCACCGGAATCTTCAGCCCCGTCTCTCTGATGAAACCCGCCAGGCTGCGCACCGTGTCGGTGGCGCCATCCGCGGAGACGGCGAGAAAAGTGATCTTTTCGGGAGGATAGTTCTCCTGCAGAGCGGCGATCTGCGGCAGATCCTTGCGGCAGGGCGGGCACCAGGTGGCGAAGAACTCCAACACCAGAATCTTTCCTTTATAGGCATCCAGCGTGGTCTCTTTGCCATTCAGGTCGGTGAGCACGTACTCGTAAAGGGTAGGCTCGTCGGCGCTCAGGGGCTGAAACCCGAGAGCGAGAGCCAGCACAGCGGCGAACACGAGAAGGTGGTTTTTTCTCGAAGGCATGTTTGGATTCTAGCGGTGGGAGCCTCGGAGGGTCAAACGGGCGGACAAAAAAATCAGCGGGCCGAAGAGGTCGCGACGGGGGACCCGGTCGTTTATTCACCCCCCTCAGGCATCCTCAGCCCGCTTCGGTTCCTAGTACTTGCAAGGTAGGTGCCTCCGAGCCCGGAACCGAGTAACTCGGCGGTGAAAAACTCCTAACTGACGGCTCGACGGGGGCTTTTAGCTTTCCGAAAATTCGCCGGGTGGGCTGCCGGTTCGGTGGAAATGGCGAAGAGCCATTACGCGGGTTACAAATTCGAATGACCCGCTTACCAATGCTGGAGTCTCCTCCGATTGGCGGAGATTCCGGACCTACAGTATTCGCCTGAGCCTCCTGCGGAAACGACCGTAGGCCCCTAGAAGACTCCGGGATCGAAGTGGGTGGCGCAGCGATCACCGACCGGATTGACGCTGCAGTCCGGCGGTTGTTAAGATGTCGACGAATTCCAGACAAACCGCCTTCGCCGTGCCCCGGAAATTCGCTCAGGAGCCGACCCCCATGTCATCAGACGCATCGTTTTCCCCCCCCCTCGGCAAGCTGTTCATCGGAGGAAGCTTCATGGACGCCCTTGCGGGGCGCACCTTCGAAACGATCAACCCTGCCACCAATCAGGTGCTGACGCGCGTCGCTGAGGCCGATCTCTCCGATCTGGATGCCGCCGTGACGGCGGCCCGGAAAGCCTTCGAGGAGGGGCCCTGGTCGAAAATGAGCGCAGCGGAGCGCGGCCGGATCCTCTGGAGAATGGCCGATCTGCTGATGCAGAAGGCCGACGAGGTGGCGCGGCTGGAGACCCTGGACAACGGCAAGCCGATCTTCGAATCGCGGCAAGTCGAGATTCCTTTGGAGGCCGAGATCCTGCAGTACTACGCGGGGTGGGCCACCAAGATCACCGGCGACACCATTCCGGCGCGGCCGGGGGCTTTCACCTACACCTTGCGGGAGCCGGTGGGCGTGATCGCCGCCATCGTTCCCTGGAACTTTCCCCTCCTGCTGACCATCTGGAAGGTGGCGCCGGCGCTGGCCGCCGGCAACACCGTCATCGTGAAGCCTTCCTCCAACACGCCCCTGACGGCGCTGAAATTCGCCGAGATCGCTCAGGAAGCCGGGCTCCCCGACGGCGTCCTGAACGTGATCACCGGCAAGGGCTCGGTCATCGGCATGGGACTGGTCAAGCACCCGGGAGTGGACAAGATCGCCTTCACGGGGGAGACCAAAACCGGAATCGAGATCATGAAGGCCGGGGCGGAGACGCTCAAGAAGGTGACCCTGGAGCTGGGCGGGAAATCACCCAACATCGTGTTCGCCGATGCCGATCTGGAGGCCGCGGTGCGCGGCGCCACCGTGGGGATTTTCTACGGCAAGGGAGAGGTCTGCGCCGCCGGATCGCGCCTCTTCGTGGAAAAAAAGATTCACGACGAGTTCGTCGAGAAGCTGGCGGCCCGGGCCAAGAAGATGCTCCCGGGCGACCCGCTCGATCCGAAGACCCGCTTTGGCGCCATCGTGAGCAAGTCGCAGATGGAAAAGGTGCTGCGCTACATTGCCGCGGGGAAAGAGGAGGGAGCGACCCTGGTGGCGGGGGGCGAGCGGGTTCAGGTGGGAAATCTGGACGGCAATTTCGTCCTTCCCACCGTTTTCGACCGGGTGCAAAGCGGCATGCGCATCGCCCGGGAGGAAATTTTCGGCCCGGTCCTCTCCACGCTGGAATTCAGCGATCCCGAGGAGGCCATCGCGCAGGCCAACGCCACTCCCTACGGGCTGGCGGCCGGAGTCTGGACCCGGGACCTCGCCAAAGCCCACCGGGCGGCGAGGGCGCTCAAGGCCGGGACGGTTTGGATCAACACCTACAATCGCTACGACCCCGCCCTTCCCTTCGGCGGCTACAAACTGAGCGGTTACGGGCGCGAGCTGGGCAAGGCGGCGCTGGAGCATTACACGCAGGTCAAGAGCGTCTGGGTGGATCTCGAGGGATGAAATCCTCCAAGACGAAGTCGTCGCCGCGCCGCGTCGCCTTTCGGGCGGCTCGGTCGCGCGGCGTGAAAGTGGCAGAAGCCTCGGAGCAGGACTCCCTGAAAAGCTTCATCCTCTATCGCTGTGAGCCGCCGCTCGCCTGGATCACGCTCAACCGGCCGGCAAAGAAGAACGCCCTGGCCGGTTCGATGCGCCAGGACCTTCTCGCTCGGATTCAGCAGGCCGGCTCCGACGCGGGGGTGCGCTGCCTGATCGTCACCGGAGCGGGTGACGCCTTCTGTTCGGGGGGCGACGTCTCCGTCATGGCGGAATTGAAGATGAAGGAGGCCTCTTTTCAGGAGATCGCCCGCTGGCTGGATGCGGGAGGCAAGATCGTCGAGGCCCTCGCGAGCCTCGCGAAACCCACGCTGGCCTGCGTCAACGGCGTCGCCGCCGGGGCGGGATGCAATTTGGCGCTGGCTTGCGATTTTCGCATCGCCGCACATTCCGCCAGCCTGGGCGAGACCTTCGCGCGCGTGGGGCTCCACCCGGACTGGGGTGGCACCTATTTTCTGCCAAGGCTGGTCGGCGGATCCAAAGCGCTGGAGATGTTCGCCACGGGGGAAATGATTCCCGCCGAGGAGGCCTTGCGCATCGGGCTGGTGAACCGGGTGGTGCCGGATAGGGAGCTCGAGGAGCAGACCCGGGCATTCGCGCGGCGTCTCTGCTCGGCGCCCCCGCTCTCGTTCCTGGCGGCGCGAGAGGCGGTCCGGCGGAGTCTTTCCGCGTCCCTTTCCGCGATGCTGATCTATGAGAGGCACGCCCAGCAGCGCTGCTGGGAGTCGGAGGATTCGGCCGAAGGGATTCGGGCCTTCCTGGAAAAACGCCACCCGGAGTTTACCGGTCGCTAGCGCGTCATCCCCCTGCGTCCGGCTCGCCCGCCTCCCCGCGACCTGCCCGATCGACCCGTTGAAACGGCTCGCCCTCCCGCTGCATCCACCCTGCTCGAGAGCCTTTTTCGGGACCCCGCCACAGTGCTGATCTTCGTTCTTTTCACTGTCTTTCCCGCCGCGCTGGGTTGGTTGCCCGGGGAAGGCTTTCTCGAAGCGGCTTTATCCGCGAGCTTCCGGGGCCGGGAGCGTTTCTGCGCGGCTTTTCTCATGGCGGCCGCGACTGACTTGCGAACCCAGGCGCGCAGCAGCTCGGCGTCTTCCAGGACTTCCGCGGGCACCTCGTAGTACCGCAGGCTCAGGCGATCGTCGCCGAACGGGCGAAAGGGGTGCATACCCCGGGCCTCGTAGTCCGGGCGGTTCGAATCATCCACCTTGAAAAACAACATGTCGTTGTCCATGAGGGCAAAAAAGAACCCGCGGGAATAGATGCCCACCCCGCCGAACATGCGACGCAGCGTGATGGCGGTCACCTGCGCCAGCTGCTCTTGAACGTATTGCCTGAATCCTTCGCTGACCACCATGAGAACCTCCCGGCGTTACCGGTCCGGCTGGCGCGAGACTCTATTCGTAGCGCAGAGCTTCGATGGGATCGAGGCGGGCGGCGCGATTGGCCGGATAGATACCGAAGAAAAGGCCGACGCTCGCAGACGACAGGAACGCGATGCCCACCGAGAAGGGCGTCGCCGATGCCGGGAAGTGGAACAGGACGTCGACCAGCCAGGCGAGCCCCACCCCCGCCGAGATGCCGAAGATGCCCCCCACCGCGGTAAGCATGGAGGCTTCGATGAGGAACTGCCAGAGGATGTCCCGGCGCCTTGCCCCCAGCGCCTTACGGACTCCGATCTCGCGCGTCCGCTCGGTCACCGACACCAGCATGATGTTCATCACCCCGATGCCTCCCACCAGGAGCGCGATGGAGGAAATGGCGATCATCACTCCGAACAGCGCCTTGGTGATGTCGTTCCAGAAGTTCAACAACGTCTGCTGGGTGAGCACGGCGAAGTCGTTGGGCTTGTCCAGGGGGACCTTGCGCCGCACCCGCATGAGCTGGGTGATTTCGTCGATGGCCGTGTCCTTCACCGCCGGACTCCAGGGGACCGAGTCGACGAAAACCTCGACCTTGCCGAATTGCTTCTGGTGGGCGGTGTAGGGAATCACCACGTACTGGTCCGGCTCCCGGCTGAACGGATTCGGAAATTTCCTGAAAGTCCCGATGACGGTGTATTGCTCCGTGCCGATGCGGACCTTCCTCCCCAGAGGATCCTGGTTGGGAAACAGGGCGACCTTCGGCCCCTCCGCCAGCACCACCACGTTGCGCCGGTGGGACACGTCCTCCCGGCTGATGAACCTGCCGTCCGCAATCTCCACGTTGCGGACCTGCAGGAAGGCCTCCGAGGCTCCCAGGACGAACTGCCTCACCGTCTTACGCCGCCCGGCGCTCAGCGTTTCGCTCCAGGGAACCAGCGGGCACGACTCCTTGATCGAAGGCAGCTCGCGAATGGCCGCCGCGTCTTCCACCTTGAAGTCCTTCCGGTGCCGCAGCTCCTCAGGAAGTCCCCCCACGAACAAGGCCGGCTCGAACTTCCTCAGGAAGATGATGTGTGGCCCCGCCCCCTGAATCAGGCTCTGCACCGAGGTATTGAGCCCACGCACCAGCGAGGTCATTCCCACCACCGCGGCAATGCCGATGAACACCCCCAGGACGGTCAGGATCGAGCGCAGCTTGTTGGCCCTGAGGGTGGAAAGCGCCATCCTCAAGTTTTCCAGGAGCATCAGGCCGCCGGACCTATTCATAGCGCAGCGCCTCGATGGGGTCCAGCCGGGCGGCGCGGTTGGCCGGGTAGATGCCGAAGATGAGGCCCACCATGAAAACGATGACCAAAGCCAGCACCACCGAGGGAAGGCTCAAGGCGGCGGGAATGGGCGTCGCCGCCTGGATCCCGGCGCACAGCACCCAGCCGAGCAGCACCCCGATGACTCCACCGAGCGTCGACAGGGTGATGGCCTCGATGAGAAACTGCCAGAGGACGTGGCGCCGCTTGGCCCCCAGCGCCTTGCGAATGCCGATCTCCCGCGTCCGCTCGGTGACCGACACCAGCATGATGTTCATGATGACGACGCCGCCCACCACCAGAGACAGCGCCACCAGCCCCGAGGCGGTCATGAAGATCGCCTGCGAGATCTGCTTCCAGAAATCAGTGAGCGATTCTGAGCTCTCCAGGGCAAAATCGTCTTCCTGGTTGGGCTTCAGGCGGTGGCGCACGCGCATCACCACGCGCGTCTCGTCCTTGGCGGCGGGCATGCTCTCCTTGCTGATTGCCTCGATGGGTATGGAGATGGATCCCAGCGTGCCGAACTGCTTCTGATAAGCGGTGAGCGGCATCATCAGCATCTTGTCCTGACTCACTCCAAGCACCGACCCCTGCTCCTTGGCCACGCCGATGACGGTATAGGGGGTGTCCGCCACCCGAATTTCCTTGCCCAGCGGGTCCGCCTTCTCGAAGAGCTTGTCCGCCAGCTCGCTTCCCAGCACCACCAGCGGCCGCGAGCGATCGACCTCGGTGCGCGAGAAAAGCCGGCCCTTGGCGACCTCGAAATTGGCGGGGAGGAGGATGGGAAGATCCTGCCCCTGCACGTCGACCTGGTCCACGTAACGCTCCTTGTAGCGCACCTTGGCCGAGGACGAATCGTAGGCGCCGATGAACCTGGCGGCGCTCACGGCGCCGCGAATCTCCGCCAGATCGTCCAGCGTGATTCGCCGGCGCTTCTGGTATTTCTCGAAATCGTCGTGGCTGGTGACGATGAACGGCGTCCGCTGAACCACGAAGACGTTCGCCCCCAGCCCGGCCACCTTGTTCTCCACGTAGCTGTTCATCCCCTGGATCACCGACATGACGGCGATGATCGACATGATGGCGATGATGTTGCCGAGGACCGTCAGGATGGATCGGAGCTTATTGGCCCAGAGCGCCCGCAGGGCGATCCGTAGCCCCTCCAGGATGGGCATGGCTAGCCCTTCTGCCGGATGTCGGAGGCGACGCGGCCGTCCATGATGGCGACCACGCGGTGGGCCCGCTCGGCCACTTTCTTCTCGTGGGTCACGACCAGGATCGTCTGGCCGTCGGTGTGCAGCTTCTCGAACAGGCGCAGGATCTCGTCGCCGGTCTTGCTGTCCAGGTTTCCGGTGGGCTCATCGGCCAGGATCAGGGAGGGGCGGTTGATGAGGGCCCGGGCGATGGCCACCCGCTGGCGCTGCCCTCCCGAAAGCTCGTTGGGGCGATGCGAGGCCCGGTCGGCCATCTCCACCGATTTCAGCACCTGCATGGCCCGCTCCTTGCGCTCCTCGCGGGAGACGCCGGAATAGACCAGAGGAAGCTCCACGTTGTGCAGGGCGCTGGCGCGGGGTAACAGATTGAAGGTCTGAAAGACGAAGCCGATTTCCTTGTTCCGGATCTCCGCCAGACGGTCGTCCGGAAGCTGGCTCACCTCGTGATCGTTGAGGAAGTAGCTGCCGCGGCTGGGAGTGTCCAGGCAACCCAGCAGATTCATGAGGGTGGATTTGCCGGAGCCCGATGGCCCCGTGATGGCCATGTACTCGTTGCGCTGCACCGAGAGGTCCACGTCCCGCAGCGCGTAAATCTCCTCGCCACCCACCTCGTATCGCTTGGTCAGCCCCTCGGTTCGGATCAGCATCGTTCAGCCCTGCTTGGATTCCCCGCCCTCGGCCTTTTTCGGAGCGTTGTCGACCTTCACCGCGTCGCCATCCTTCAAGTCACGGATGGCCTGGTAGCTCCCGGTGACGACCTCGTCCCCTTTCTTAAGCCCTTCCAGAACCTCGAAGAATCGCTCGCCGCTGATGCCGGTCTTCACCGGGACGAACCGGGCCACGCCGTCCCGGATCAGGAACACCCCTTCCTTTTCTTTTTCCTTGCGGCTCTCATCGGTTTCTTCATCCGAGGTCGCCGACGGATCTTCTGCCGGGGCCGGCGGATTCGAGGCGGCCTGCACCGCTGCCCCCGTCTGCTTCTTGTCCTTGCCGGCGGCCCCGCCCGCCTTTTTATCTTTGGGCGCTTCCGGAGTCCGGATGGTCAGGGACTGGATGGGAACGGCCAGGGTGGAGTCGCGGGTGGCGGTGGTGATGGTGGCGGAGCAGGAGAGCGCCGGCTTGATGCCCGGGACGGTCTCGCGCAGCGCCAGCGTGACTCTGAAGTTGGTCGTCTGCTCCGTCGGATTCACGCTGGATCCGGTCACGGCGCTGTTGCCGATCTTCACTACCTCCGCCTTGAATTTCTTCTCCGGAAAGGCGTCGATGCTGACCGTGGCTGGCTGGCCGATCCGGATCCCCACCACGTCGGTCTCATCCACATCGATCTCGGCTTCGATCTCCGAGAGATCCGCGATGGTCATCAACACCGTTCCGGGATTGTTCATCGTCCCGGTGATGACGTTCTCCCCTTCCTCGATGTTCATGACCGTGATGAGGCCCGCCAGAGGCGCTTTGAACGTCACCTGGCTCAGCTGGTGGCTGGCGCTGCGCATGTTGGCCTGCAGCCGGTCGATCTCTTTCATGGCCGACTCCTCACGGGCCGTTTCCACCTGCACGGCCGTGCGGGCGCGCTCCACATCCTGGTCGGTCGCCAGATTGCTCTTCTTCAGCTCGTCGAGCCGGTTCAGGTCCTGCCGGGCCTGAACCAGGCCGGCGCTCGACTGCGCCAGGGCGGCCTTGGCGGCGGCGATAGAGGCCTTCAGCGCATAGACCTGCTCCGCCAGAGGCGCGGGATCCACTTCCAGGAGGAACTGGCCTTCGGTGACCAGGTCACCTTCCGCCACCGCCAGGCGGGTCACCTTCCCGAAGGTGATGGCGCTGATGTTCACCTGCTTCTTGGGCTTGATTTTGCCCGATGCGGTGACCACGGATTTGAGGCGCCGCATGCCGATCTTCTCGGTCTGCACGGTGACTTTTTTCTTGCGGTCGAACTTCACGTTCACGAGCACCAGCGCGCCCACGACCAGCACGCCCAGTCCCGCGATCAGTATCTTCTTACCTCGGGTCATGACTGACTCAAAACCTGCCTTTCTTGGCGGGCCGGGCGGCGCGCCCCCGGTCCCGGTCCCCCGCTCTCAAGTTGATTCAGGAAAACGCCTGGCGTATGCCCGCAATGATCAGGCCGATGACCGCCAGGGTCGAATAGAGCGCGATAGCGGCCTTCTTCGTGCCCACGCGGCTCAACATGCCCATGCCGATGGCGAGAACCGCAAGCTGCCAGATGATGAACAGGTCGAACGTCTGAAGCAGATGGTACACAAACGATTCTTCGTCGAGAAAGGGCAGGAAGGCCGCCAGCGACGTGTTGGGCTTCACGGTTCCCTTCAGGAAAACCAGGCTGGTCTGGACGGCACCACCCACCAGGCCGATGAGGCCGGTGTGCGTCCAGGCCGACAGGCTCTGCTTGTAGGTGACTTCGCCCCCGAGCAGAACGCTGAACAGGAAGTAAACCACGCCGGCCAGGGCAAAGGTGATGACCGGCGCAATCACCAGAGTCGAGATCGGGACGATCTTTCCCATCATGCCGATGCGCTCGTCCATCTGCTCCTGGCTGAGCTGCGCGGCCATGGGGTTTTTGAGCATCTCCTGGCGCATGCCCTCTTTGCCGGTCTCACTGTTGAAGATGATGCCCTGGATGAGCGGCACATACAGCGAGATCACCAGCAGCGGTGTCACCCACAGGGGCTTCTGCGCCAGGAATTGAAAAACCTTTGATGGCGCGACGAAGATGTTCACCAGTCGCGACACGAAGCTCATCGAATCGACACGTTCGGCTTCGGACATGCACCCCCCCAATTTTCGCCGGGCGAACCCGGGGCCTGGCAGCCCCCGTCCGGCGGTATCCCCGCCTCAGGCAGGTGTACGAAGAATGACTCTCTGTGTTTCAGTGGTTTATAGGTTCCGACCCGCGCTCTGAGCCTCGCGCATCCGGCTCAGGAATTCTCGCCTCCACCCCCCGCGGAGCCCCCTCCTGCCGCCGAGCGGGTACGCCCAGCGCGCTTCCTCCACCAGAGACGCCGGACTTTCTTGACGCCTTTGCCTTCTTCGTCCGGCGTGGCTTCCGGTGTTGATTCACCGCCTGATTCGTCGCCTGAGGCCGATACCTCCGCGCGGGGAGCCTCGGCGGCGGGCTGCGAGATTCTCTCCGGAAGCCGGATCTCTTCATCAGGCAGCGCCTCGGCGGGGACAACGAGAGGCTCTGCTTCTGCCTCGGGGTGCGCCTCGTCCCCGGCGACCGAGCCGGGTGAAGCACTCATCTCCGGACGATCGCCCCGACCGTGACGCGAGCGGCGTCGGCGACGCCGGCGACGGCGGCGTTGGCCTCCTTCGCCCTCCTGGGCGGCCGCTGCCGGTTCAGCAACAGGAGCTACCTCGCGTGGCGCCGCGGCGGGCGGGGTGGCCTCAACCTCCTCTTGCACGCGGGCAGGGCGCCGGCTTTCCGGACCCCTCTCCCGTCTGGGTGCCGGTTCTCGCGCCTCGGGAACTCGTATGGCTGCCGCCGGCTCCTCCAGCTGACCCGCCCCCCCTTCCCGGGTTACCAGCTCGATCTCCGACTGGTGGGGCCTCAGGGTGGGGACAGGGACGATGGAGATGCGTGTCTTGTAGCGATGCTCGAGGCCGGCCAGATCTTCCCGCTTGTTGTTCAGAAGGTAGATGGCCACGTCGGGCGGAAGGCTGACCTTCGCGGCCGCCAAATCGCCACGGGGGATGCGGGCGTGAATCTTCCTGAGCACCGCCAGCGCCGCCGATTCGGTGGTCCGCACCAGGCCGTGCCCGCCGCAGGTCGGGCAGGCGACGTAGCTTCCCGAAGCCTTCTCGCTCTTGAGGCGCTGGCGCGAAATCTCCAGCAGCCCCAGCTTCGAGATACGGGTGATGTCGTACTTCGCCTTGTCCCGCTTCATCGCGTCTTTCAAGGCCCGCTCGACTTCCCGGATGTTCTTGGAAGCGCGCATGTCGATGAAGTCGATGACGATGAGCCCCCCGATGTCCCGGATGCGGAGCTGTCTGGCGATTTCCTCGGCGGCTTCGAGGTTCGTGGCGGTGGCCAGATCCTCGATGTTCGATTCACGCTTGGATTTGGACGAGTTCACATCGATGGCGGTGAGGGCCTCGGTCCCGTCGATGACGATCTCTCCGCCCGACTTCAGCGCGACGCGGCGCTTGTAGATGCTCTCGATCTGCTCTTCCAGGTTGTAGCGGGTGAAGATGGGGCGATCCTCGGTGTACAGCTTGAGGATCCGCTTCTTGGCGGGCATCACCTCCTGGAAGAAGCTGAGGGCCTTCTCGTACATTTCCTTGCTGTCGATGTGAATCTCGGAGATGTCCTGGGTGAAGTAGTCCCGGATGGTGCGCAGGACCAGGTCCCTCTCCTGGTAGACATAGGAGGGGTATCCCTGGGCGGCGGAGGTCTTCAGGATGTTCTCCCACACCTTCAATAGATATTTCAGGTCCCGGTGGAGCTCGGTGCGGGAGACGTCGTAGCCGGCGGTCCGGATGATGACGCCGAAGCCCTCCGGGACTTTCAGCTCCTCCATGATCTTGCGGAGCCGCTCGCGCTGCTCGCCGTCCTCGATCTTCCGGGAGATCCCGGAGCTGTCTGAGCCGGGCATGAGAACCAGGTAACGGCCGGGAAGGGAGTAGTAGGTGGACAAGCTGGCGGGCTTGGTCGAGAAACCGTCCTTGATGACCTGAACCAGGATTTTCTGGCCGCGCTCCAGCCGGTCGCGAATGTGGTGCCGGTGGCCGCCGTCTTCCTTGCCCCGTAGGACGGGAACGTTCTTGAAGTTGATTTCGTCCATCGGGAGGAAGCCGGGCCGGTCGTTGCCGTAGCGCACGAAGGCGGCGTTGAGGGTGGTGTTGATGCCCTCCACGATCCCGTTGTAGATGTTGCCTTTGATGCTTTCCCGATTGAGAGTCTCGATCTCGAAGGTGTCGAGAACACCATTCTCCACGATGGCCACGCGGCTCTCTTCCGCATGGGTCACGTTAATCAGCATTGCTTTTGACATGAAACTCCTTGGGGCAGGAGGCTCGACGCTCGCGGGAGCACCGCGGGCGGAACCCTCCCCTTCATCTCGTTGCGTCAGGAAGCCCCGCGCGCCCGACCATCGGGCGGAGGCCAAAACTTGCTTGGTCGACGGGCCGGCTTCCGATCATGGGCGTCCCGTCGCCGTCATCTCTTCCAGAGGCCCATCTCCGCATCCCTTGCGGGAACGGCTGGACATCGGGAGCGCAGTATAGCCCATCCCCCTCCCTGCCGCTATCGCTGGGGGAGCGGGCGGGCCGGTCACTGGGTCAAGATGGGAGTGATGCGATCCTGTACGGATGTCGTGACCTCGGCTCCGCTTTCGGCGATGTAAAGATTCACCTCGCTGCGGATTCCGAATTCCGGGAGGTAGATTCCCGGCTCGATCGTGAAGCCCGTCCTGGGAATCAGGCGGCGCTCGTCCCGGGTCTCCAGGTTGTCCAGGTGGGCGCCGTTGCCGTGCACTTCGCGGCCGACGTTGTGCCCGGTGCGGTGGATGAAAAACCGATCGTAGCCGCGGTCCCGGATGAACGCCCGCGCCACATCGTCCACATCGCAGCCCCGCAGAATCTTTCCATCCCGCACCGCTCCCAGGACGTACTGGATGGCCGCGTCGCGCCCCCCCGACACCGCCTGCCACACATCATCATAGCGCGTGGGCACCGTCTTCCCGACGAATCCCATCCAGGTGATGTCCGCAAACACCGCGGATTCGGCTTTCTCGCGACACCACAGGTCCAGGAGAACCAGGTCGCCGTTCTTGATGGACGAGCTCTTGCCCTGCACTGGCTCGTAATGGGGATTCCCGGCGTTGGCGTTCACGGCGACGATGGGGGGCTCGGCATGCAGCTCCCGATTGCGGAACTGCTCCATCATGAACTGCTGAATCTCGTACTCCGTCCGGCTGCGTCCCGAGCCCACCGAGGAAGCGATCTCGTGGAACGTCCGCTGCACGATTTCATCCAGGTGTCTCGCGGAGCGGCGGTGCGAGGCCAGAGCCTCCGGGCTCCAGCGCGCCTCGAAGAACTGCACCAGGTCCGCCGAGGTGAACACCTCGGCGCCGCTGGCCCGGACCATCTCCAGCGTCCCCGCATCCACCCGCGACACGTAGGGAATGGCGCCGCCAGGCGAATACTCCATGGCCACCCGACGCTGATCTTTCAGGAGATCTCGCAATTTTTCTTCCAATTGTCGCCAGCCCACGTAGGCAACCTTCTTCCCGGGTAGATCGGCGAAGACGTGCGCCTCGATGGCGCTGTGCAGCCAGACCGGCTCTCCCTTCGACGGGATCAGCCCGAACCACCGGCGCGTTATCATGTGCGCCCCGCCCAATCCGGCGACCCGTGTTGCGATGGGGTTTAGTCCGTGGAAGTCGAACAACAACCACGCGTCCAGCTCCGAGCTCACCAGCGCCTTCTGGATTTCCGCGAGATTCATGAGGCCTCCGCAATCCATATTTGTTGCGATTCGCAGCTATTCTAGCACCGACCCGGCCGGGATGGGCCGGGCCTCTGGACGCCGATCAAGCTCGCCCGGCGCGGGACGCGGGCGCGAAGCCTCCGGGGGCTGACGAAGACCCCGGTTTTTCGCTATAGTTACCTCCCTATCGCTGGTTCCACACTTCCCGGTGAAGTCATGAAGCAGGCGTTTCAAATCGGCAGCATCCCGGTGGACCCCCCGCTGATTCTGGCCCCCATGGCGGGGATCACGGACCAGTACTTTCGCCGCATCCTCAAGCGCATCGGCGGCGTCGGGGTGGTGTCGATGGAGTTCATCTCCTCCGAGGCGCTCACACGGGGCAGTCAGCGCACCCGCGCCATGATGCACTTCCATGAAGAGGAGCGCCCCCTGGCCATCCAGATCTACGGCTCGGACGCTTCCCGGATGAGCGAGGCCGCGGCCTTCGTTGAGGAGCTGGGCGCAGACATCGTGGACATCAACATGGGCTGCCCGGCGAACAAGATTCTCAAAGGCTGCGCGGGCGCCGCCCTGATGGGGGACCTCCGACTGGCGGAGGGGATTATCCGCGCCTGCCGGGCTCGCGTTCGCATTCCGCTGACCGTCAAGTTCCGCCTGGGTCTGGACGACCTGCACAGCAGCTACCTGGATCTGGGAAAAGCCTGTGAGGCGAGCGGGGCGAACGGCGTGGCGCTGCATGCCCGGACGGCCCGCCAGATGTTCAGTGGCAAGGCCGACTGGAGCCGGATTCGGAGCCTCAAGGAGATTCTGTCAATCCCCGTCAGCGGCAATGGCGACATCATGGCCCCCGAGGACGCCTTGGCGATGTTCGGCGAGACCGGATGCGACGGCGTGATGATCGGGCGGGGCGCCATGCAGAATCCCTGGATCTTCCGGCAGACCGCAGCGCGGCTGCGTGGAGCTGAGGCGTCTCCCGTGACCCTCGAGGATCGTCGCGAGATGATCCTGGGACATTTCCGGATGCTGCGCGATCAGGAAGAGGAGCGCTTTGCGCTCCACAAGATCCGGACCTTCACAGGCTGGTACACCCACGGCCTGCCCAACGGCAAGCATCTGCGCCAGAAAATCTCCTCCCTGCCCACCGTCGATGCCTTCATCAACGAAGTGGAATCCTTCTTCGATTCCTTCAGCTCCACCACCGCCGCCGCCTGATCCGCCTCGGTCGAGCCGCGCCGGATAGCGCCGCGAGACTCACGCGGCGCCTGATGGCCGCTCAATGGTAGGATTCTGCCCCCCAACTATCGGGAGGTGTGGCAATGGACATGTTGAGCAATCCTCAGATCTGGATCGGCTTCTTCACGCTGGCCGGCCTGGAAATCGTTCTGGGAATCGACAACATCGTTTTCATTTCCATCCTGGTGGGAAAGCTCCCCGCCGCGAAACAGCCCCTGGCCTACCGCCTGGGGCTGGGGCTCGCCCTGATTTCACGCATTCTCCTCCTGCTGTCCCTCTCCTGGGTCATGGGGCTCACCCGTCCCCTGTTCACGGCCGTGGGGAGGGAGTTCACCGGGCGGGATCTGGTGCTCCTCGCCGGCGGACTGTTCCTCATCGCCAAGAGCACCATGGAGATTCACGACAAGCTCGAGGGACAGGAAGGGAGCCACTCGTCCCGCGTCTACCCATCGTTCGGGGCGATTCTGGTGCAGATCATGCTGCTGGACGTGATCTTCTCACTGGATTCGGTCATCACCGCGGTTGGAATGGTGAGTCACGTCTCGGTGATGGTCGCGGCGGTCGTGGTGGCGGTGCTGGTCATGATGCTCTTCGCCAGGGCCATCGGGGACTTCGTTCACCGGCACCCCAGCGTGAAGATGCTGGCGCTCGCCTTCCTGTTGATGATCGGCGTGATGCTCATGGCCGATGGGCTTGGCCACCACGTTCCCAAGGGCTACATCTATTTCGCCATGGCCTTCTCACTGTTCGTGGAGCTCCTGAATCTCAAGGCGAAATCCCGTAGGGCTGCTCCGCTGGAGCTGAGGGAGCCCTATTCGGCGCCGGGCGACTCCCAGCCGCCCAGGCGTGCCTGACGAGGCTTGCGCGGTTCCGCCTGCCACCGGGGGAAGCGTGCCGGGCCATGGTGAACTTGCCTGATTGGTTGGAAGCAGAAAGCATTGGGGGCGGCGCTCAGGCCTTCATTCTCGAATACCAGCCTCGAATGCGCGGATAGTCATTGGGAATTCCACGCGGGCTGTACAGTTCCAGGCGGGACAGGCACGCATAAAGGGCGATGTCGGCCAGGGTCACGCGGGTCGACAGGACGAAGCCATCGGCGCCCAGGAGTTGTTCCAGGGAATCGTATTGATGTGCCGCCTCGGCTTTCAGAGCGGCTTTGCCGGCATCGTCCAGGGCCCTGCCGTTGCCATCCACGTTTTTCCCGGCTCGGTGCAGGAGCGGAATAAGCACCTCGTCGACATATTCCTCAACGATCCACATCAACCCGCGGGAATGTGCGTCGTCAGGCAGAAACCGCCCTCCTCCATAGGTCCGCACCAGGTAACGAAGGATGCGCGTCGAGTCGTGAATCACCGCATCGCCATCCGCCAGGACTGGCACTTTTTCCTGGCCGGAGACGGCCATCACCACGGAGCGATCCGAGGGATCGATTTCAACGCTCTCGTACCGCAAGTCCATTCGTTTCAGGGTGGAACGGACTTTCTCGCAGTAAGGACAGGCTTCAAAATGGTACAGCTTCATGGACATCAATTTATCCTCGCATCCCGGTCAAGGCGGGGATTATCCCCGAAGCAAGCCGCCTCGATCAACCCCTCACGATCGGTTGCCGCCCCCGTCCGCGAAACCCCTGAATCCTTTCCGAAGAGCTCGCATCCCAACGGCGTGGGAAGGATGGGTATCGAGGCTAATCATGGCACAGAAGATTTCCGATACAGCCAAGGGAAAAGCGCCCTTTCCGTCCGCTCCGGATCGACAGGGCGAGTTCGAGGCCCAGGCGCTGCCGCATCTGCGCTCCCTGCGCAGCCTGGCGCTGCGGCTGACCCGCAATGACAAGGACGCCGAAGATCTGGTCCAGGACACGTACCTGCGCGCCTACCGCTTTTTCCACCGCTTCGAGCCCGGGACGAACATTCGCGCCTGGTTGTTCCGCATTCTGAAGAACCAGTTCCTCAATCGGGTCCAGCAGGAGCGCCCCGCGGCAGGGGCGGTGGATCTCGACACCGTCCTCGCATCGGGGGTGGGGCTCGAGTCCGCGTTCCCGCACGCTCCCTCAAGAACTCCGGAAGAGGAGGTGATGGGATCGATCACCGCGGCGGAGGTCAATGATGCTCTTGAGTCCTTGCCGGTGGAGTATCGCCCGGTGGTGATGCTGGCCCTGGTGGACGAGATGAGTTACAAGGACATCTCCCGAGAGCTGCGCATTCCCATGGGGACGGTCATGTCGCGGCTGCATCGAGGCAGGAAGCTGCTCCAATCCAGGCTGTTCGACTACGTGGCGCATCGGCACCTGGTCGGACGGGACGCGCTGGAGGCGGCTGCCGGGCCCCTCAAGCAGGTGTCCCACTGAGTGGCCTCTCTCGCAGCGCCGTGGCGAGGCTCTCCTCCAGCTGATCCAGCTTGCCGTTGAAATAATGATCCGCGCCGGGAATCACCATCAGCCGCGCCAGAGGGCCGGCTTGCTGGATCAGGCGCTCGACCACCGGCAATGCCCCGAATTCGTCCTGGTCTCCCTGGATCACCAGCAGCGGCTTTTCAATTCCCCTTAGAAAACCCATAGGCCCGAGCGCCAGCGGCACTCCGATGCCGATCAAGCTGGCGACCCGCCCGTCCCGTGCTCCCGCCTCGAATCCCACCCGGGATCCGAACGAGTATCCCAGCAGCGTCACCGGAGCCTGAGGCACTTTTTCGACGAGTGCCTGCAGCGCCGCCAGGACGTCATCCCGTTCACCCCGACCGCCGTCGTGCCTTCCGGCGGATCTCCCGACTCCCCGGAAGTTGAACCGTAGCGTCGCATAACTTCTGGAGTGGAAGGCGCGGGCGGCGCGAAAGATGACCGGGGAATGCATGGAGCCCTGGTAGAGGGGATGGGGATGACACAGCAAGGCGGCCCCCAGGATTTCCGAAGACGGAAGCTTGAGAATTCCCTCCAACACCCCCGCGGGCCCCTGGATGCTCAGCGATTCGATGCGCGGCGCCGGTGGGGTCAAGGGGATGCGTCCGCTGAGACCCGCAGCCGGAGACGTTTCGGCTTGGGAGGCTCCTCCAGAAGTCTGAGGAGCCGAGCCGTGGCCGAGCCATGGGGAAACCGCGCCACCTGCCGAGGCGACAGCCAGCGGGCGTCCGGCGGGAGCTTCCAATCAGGTCTCGAGGGCTCCGCCAGCGTCGCTTCGTAGGCGCTCACTTGAATCCGTCGATACGTGATGCTCTGGCTGAAGCGGGCGACTCGGCGGCACGCCGCGATGGCCAGACTCAGCCGTTCGCGACCCACCCGCTTTAACCCCTCGCCAGCCGTCTCACGCGGCCGCAGCACGTCGCCGGGGAATTCCCACAGTCCTGCCATCAGATCCCCCGGCGCCCGGCGCAGCATCAGATAGGTGCCCCCGCGGCGGAGAATGGCCACGGCCGCCTGTTTCCTCTCGATCGGCCGTCCGGGCTTCGCTTCGGGCAGGTGGTTCTGCAGCCGGTCCCGGCGGGCGCCACATCGGCGCGCGAGCGGGCAGAGGTCGCAGGCGGGATTCAGGGGAGCGCAGATCAGCGCTCCCAACTCCATCAAGCCCTGGGTGATTTCCGAAGGACGGCATTCACGCATCATGGCCAGCACCGTGGCTTCGAGTTTCTTGCGGATCGGAGCCGATCCCACATCGCCCCGCGTCACCAGAAGGCGGGCGAGGACCCGCTCCGCATTCCCGTCCAGCGCTGCCTGCGGCAGATCGAAAGCGATACTCGCCAGCGCCCCCGCGGTGTAGCGCCCAATCCCGGGCAGACGGCGCAGCAACTCGACATCACGAGGCAGCTTGCCGCCATGCTCCGCGCCGATCCGTAGCGCCGCGGCGTGCAGGTTGCGGGCCCTGCGGTAGTATCCGAGGCCCGACCAGGCCGCCAGGACCGCCTCTTCCGGCGCGGCGGCGAGGGAAGCCAGAGATGGAAATCGGGCCAGAAATTTCCGGTAATAAGGGATCACGGTGGACACCTGGGTCTGCTGGAGCATGACCTCCGAGATCCAGATGTGATACGGGTCGCGCGTGCGCCGCCAGGGAAGATCCCGGTGCTGCCGCCGGTACCAGGTGACCAGTCGCTTCGCCCCCATGCCGGGATTGAACTCTCTCAACGGTTTAACGATTGCGTCGCCCTCCCGCACCGGCCTGAATTCTACCCCGCTTTGACTCGCTGCTTACCTCGCTGCTACGATTGCTTTCTTGCCGCGGCGCCGGCCCCCGGGGATCTCGAGGAGGCAGCACCCATGTCGAAAACTTTGGTGAATTACAGCTCGGAGGAGGGGGTTGCCATCCTGGAGCTGTGCGACCCGCCGGCCAACACCTACAGCTATGAGATGATGCGTCAGCTGGATGACCTAATCCTACGGGCACGATTTGACGAGTCGGTGCACGTGCTGATGATTCGGGGAGCTGGAGACAAGTTTTTCTGCGCCGGAGCTGACATTCGCCGGCTCACCGAAGTCACACCACGCTACAAGTATTATTTTTGCCTGCACGCCAATGAGACGCTGAACCGCCTGGAGCAGACGTCCAAACTGGTCATCGCCGCCCTGAACGGCCACACCGTCGGGGGTGGGCTGGAGGTGGCACTGGCTGCGGATTTGCGCATCGCGCGGAAGGGCGCCGGGAAAATCGGTCTTCCAGAGGTGGCTCTGGGCGTGCTGCCCGGCACCGGGGGGACCCAACGGCTCGCTCGGCTGCTGGGAAAGTCCCGCGCGCTGGAGCTCATGGTGACCGGCAAGACGTTCACGTTCGAGGAAGCGGCCCAGATCGGCCTGGTCAACCAGATCCTCGAGGCGGACGATTTCCAGACGAGCGCCCTCGCTTATGCGCGGGAATTCTGCCCTCCCCGCAAGGCGGCGCTCGCCGTAGGCGCCATCAAGCGCGCCGTGCAATCGGGCACGGAAGCTTCCTTCTCCGAGGCGCTCTCCCTGGAGCGCGAGCTCCAGCAGCAGTTGTTCACCAGTGAGGACGCCAAGGAAGGGCTCTCCGCCTACCTGGAAAAGCGAAGCGCCGATTTCAAGGCTCGATGAGCACCCAGCTGCAGCCGTTAAAGACGGGAGATTCCTCCACTTTCCTGAGCGGCGCCTCGCGAGAGCCACGGATTCTTTTCCTGTCTCAGCTCTACCCGCCGGTTTTCGGCGGGGGCGGGGTGTTTCTCTCCAACATCCGGCGAATCCTCAGCCGCCAGGGATTCGAGACGGAGGTGGTCGCAGGAAATCGGGGAATCGCTGGAGACGTGGAACCCAGGGTCTCCCGGATTCCCACGCCGGGCGGCGAGAGACTCCCCCGGATGGGCTCCTACAGCTTCGCCCTGCTCTCACCCGCTGTGCTGCTCGCGCACGCTCGCCGCTACGACATCATTCACACAATGGGAAACGGCCACTACGTCTACGCCTCCATTCTGATGGCCCGCCTCCTGGGAAAGAAGGTCGTCATCGCCTCCGTTCAGAACCGGAAGGACGATCCCGGCGGCATTCTTCAACAACGCTTCGGCCGGATCAAGAACTGGCTCTTCTCCCGGGCCGATCGCTTCATTTGCTTGAACAGCCTTCAGGTGAGGACCTATGGAGACGCCGGATACCCTGCCCAAAAAATCCGCCTCATCCGGAACGGCATCGACACGTCACGGTGCTTCCCGTCCGACAGCCCCCAGACAAAGGCGGCCCTCAGGGCGAAGCTGGGACTGCCCCCAGAGGGATTTGTCCTGGTTAGCATCGGAGCCATCATCCATCGCAAAGGGATGGATCTCCTGGCGCAGGCCTGGAGCCGGTTCCGCTTGGAAGGAGGGCACGGGACGCTGGTTCTGGTGGGCCCGCACAGCTCCCGGGATCACGGATCCGGTGTGGACGACGACTTCGTAGGGGATCTCAAGGAGATTCTGGCGCGGAACAATGCGGCCGAGTCGGTGATATTCACCGGCAAGGTCGGCAACGTGCCCGAATACCTGCGCGCCGCCGACGCCTTTGCGCTCATGTCACGCGGAGAAGGCTTTCCCCTCGCACTGCTGGAAGCCATGTCCAGCGGCCTTCCCTTCCTGATGTGGGACCTTCCCGATTACGGCGGCTACACTCTGACGGATCAGGTGCACGGTTTCCTGGTGCCGCCGTTCGATACTCATCTGCTCGCCCAGAGGTTGGCCACCCTCGCGAACAGCCCGGAAGCCAGGGCGCGTATGGGGGCGGAAGCCCGACGACTGGCGGCCGGTCTGGACATCGAGTGCAGCGCCGCTGAGCACATCAAGGTGTACCGGGAGCTGGTCGCGCGGTAACGCCGCCGCTGAAGCGGGAGCTCCAGCAGCAGTTGTTCACCAGCGAGGACGCTGTGGAAGGCCTTTCCGCCTACGTGGATAAGCGGAGCGCCGATTTCAAGGCGCGGTGAGCTCCGATCCGCCGACATCGCAGACTGGAGATCTTCCCGCTTACATGAGCGCCGCCCCGCGACTGCCACGCATTCTGTTCCTGACTCAGCTCTACCCTCCGGTCTTCGGAGGGGGCGCCCGGTTTCTCTCCAATCTGCGGAGGATCCTCACGCGCCAGGGTTTCGAGACGGAGGTGGTCACGGGGAATCGCGGCATCGCCAGTGAGTTGGAGCCGAATGTCAGCCGGGTGCCCACGCCGGGCGGCGAGCGATTCGCTCGGCTCGGCGCCTACAGCTACGCCCTGCTCTCACCCGCTCTGCTGCTCGCCCACGCTCGCCGCTACGACATCATTCACACCCTGGGAAACGCCCACTCGGTCTATTTCTCCATTCTGGCGGCTCGCCTTCTGGGAAAGAGGGTCGTCATCGGCTCGGTCCAGAACCGGGACGACGATCCGGGCGGCATTCTCCAGGAGCGCTTCGGGCGGCTCAAGAACTGGCTCTTCTCCCGAGCCGACCGCTTCATCTGCTGCAACAGCTACCAAGTGGGGGCCTATGCCGACGCGGGCTACCCGGCTGAAAAAGTCCGCTTCATTCTGAATGGCATCGACACCTCGAGGTTTTTTCCATCCGACAGCCCCCAGGCTAAAGCGGCCCTGCGGAAGAAGCTGGGATTGCCGACTCAGGGATTCGTCCTGTTGAGCATCGGAGCCATCATCCATCGCAAGGGGATGGATCTTTTGGCTGAAGCCTGGAGCCGGTTCCGCGCTGAAGGAGGGCGTGGAACGCTGGCACTGGTGGGCCCGCAAAGCTCCCAGGATCCTGGATCCGGCGTGGATGACTCCTTCGTGAGGGATCTGAAGGAGTCTCTGGCGCGAAATCGCGCGGATGAGTCGGTGATATTCACCGGCAAGGTGGACAACGTGCCCGAGTATTTGCGCGCCGCTGACGCCTTTGCGCTCATGTCGCGGGGAGAGGGCTTTCCCTTCGCCCTGCTGGAGGCCATGTCCAGCGGCCTCCCCTTCCTGATTTGGGACCTTCCCGATTACGGCGGGTACGCGCTGACGGATCCGGTGCATGGTTTCCTGCTGCCCCCGTTCGATACCCAGCTGCTCGCCCGGAAGCTGGCCACTCTGGCAGGCAGCGCGGAAACCACGCTTCGGATGGGGGCAGAGGCCCGGCGATTGGCCAGCGGCCTGGACATCGAGCGTTGTGCCGCGGAGCACATCAAGCTGTATCTGGAGCTCGTCGCGACGTGACACCGCCCCTGCGCGTCGCCCTGGTCATCGGCCAGCTCCATGCCGGAGGCTCCGAACGACAGCTCGCCGAGCTGGCTTTGGGCTTGAGGGGAGGTCGCTGCGCTCCGTATGTCTTCTGTCTGTCGGAGGTCACCGAGCCCTTCGGACCCCTCCTGCAAAAAGCGGGAGTGTCGTTGCGGGTGTTGCCCCGGCGGCGCAGCTTCGAGCTGCGCCGGGTGATCGCCCTGGCCCGGCTCTTGCGGAAAGATCGGATCGATGTGGTTCTCTCCTACGCCATGCCGGTAAACCTCTATGCGTACTTGGCCCTCTTGTTTTACCGGCGGAGTTACTTCGTGGCTTCCAGCCGCACCGCGGAGATGACCGAGTCGCCACTGCGAACCCGGGTCAATGGCCTGGTCTATCGCCGCAGCGGCCGGGTAGTAGCCAACTCCAGATTCGGGGCCGAATCGACCAGCAGGATCTACGGCGTCTCCCCCGATCGAATCGAGGTGATTCACAATGGGGTCGATCGCTCCCGCTTCGAGTATCAAGGGGGGCAGGAGGAGGCCCGCCGCGCCTTGGGGCTCCCCGAAACGGGGCCGGTGGTAGGACTGGTGGGGAGGCTCACCGCTGAGAAGCGGGTGGATCTTTTCCTGGAGGCGGCGCGGCGCGCCACCTCGAGAATTCCCGAATGCCGGTTTCTGGTGGTGGGAGCCGGCGATCTCCTGGAGCCGATGAAAAGGCTGGCGACCGAGATGGGTTTGGATTCCAAAGTTCTGTTCACGGGGGAGCGACACGACATGGATCGGGTCCTGGCGGCGCTGGACCTTCTGGCCTTGTCATCCGATTTCGAGGGCTTGCCCAATGTGGTGATGGAGGCCATGGCGGCCGGCCGGCCGGTGGTGGCGACCGACCTGGGTGGATGCCGCGAGCTGATTGTGGATGGAGTGACCGGCTCTCTGGTACCCGTGGGCGATCCCGGGGCCATGGCGGAGAGGATAATTCAGGTCCTGTCCCTGCCCGATCGGGGCCGCTCCCTGGGGGCGGCCGGAAGCGGGCGCATCCGCTCGGAATTCAGCATCGCCGCCATGGTCGAGCGTTTCGAGGCGCTGTTCCTGAACGTCTGCGGGAAGAACGTTCCGGCATCTTGACGCTTCTCCCCACACTCTCCTAGACTTCCCTCCGTTCCAATCAGTCCTGCGTCGGGAGGAATCACTTGCGCGCCATCCGGATTCACGAGCATGGGGGCCCGGAAAAGCTCCTGCTGGAGGAGGTTGCATCACCTCCCCTGCGTCCCCACGAGGCCAGGGTCCGGGTTCATGCCGCGGGAGTGAACCATCTCGACCTCTGGGTGCGCCAGGGCATTCCGGGGGTGCGTTATCCCCTGCCGCTCACCCCGGGCTGTGATGGCGCAGGCACCGTGCAGGAAATCGGCGCACCGGTGAAGGACTTCAAGCCGGGTGACCCGGTGGTCCTGGCGCCCGGGGTGTCTTGTGGCCTGTGCGAGGCCTGCTTCGCCGGACGCGACTACCTATGCCGCGAGTATGGAATCCTGGGCGAGCACCGGGACGGCACCTGCGCCGAGGAAGTGGTGGTCCCCGTCAGGAATCTCATCCCCAAGCCGGCGAGCCTGAGCTTCGATCAGGCGGCGGCCATCCCCCTGGTGTTCCTGACCGCCTGGCAGATGGTCGTGGAGAAGGCCAAGGTCCGTCCCGGTGAGACGGTGGTGGTGGTCGGTGCCGGAAGTGGCGTGGGCTCGGCAGCCATCCAGATCGCCCGGCTGCACGGAGCTGAGGTCATCGCCGTCTCCAGCAGCCAGGAAAAGCTGGACAAGGCGAAAGAGCTCGGAGCGCAGGAAGGGATCAATCTGTCGCGCTCCGATCTGGCTGAAGAGGTCAAGAGACTCACCGCCCGCCGGGGCGCCGACGTGGTGATCGAGCATGTGGGAAAGGCGGTCTTCGAGCCGGCCCTGCGCAGCCTCACCTGGGGCGGTCGCCTGGTAACCTGCGGCGCCACCAGCGGCGCCGACGTGGCACTGAACTTGCGCCACGTGTTTTTCAAGAACCTCTCCATCCTGGGATCCACCATGGGAAGCCGGGCCCATTTCACAGCCATCTTCCGGCACGTGGAGGCGGGGCGATTGAAGCCCGTGGTGGACCGGGTGCTCCCGCTGGCCCAGGCCCCCGAGGCGCATCGGCTCCTGGAAGAGCGCCACATTTTCGGAAAACTCCTCCTCGCACCCTGAAGGGAGAGGAGACCTCTCGAGGTCACGCCGTGGCATTCATGAACATCGGATACACCGTGCAGGATCGGATCGCCACCATTACCATCGACCGCCCCGACGTGCGCAATGCGCTGGACGAGGCCACGGCGGCGGAGATCCAGCGCGCCCTGGACGACTCCGAGCAGAATCGCGAGGTAGGCGTGGTGGTATTCACAGGAGGGGGCGACAAAGTCTTCGTCTCGGGGGCTGATCTGCGGGACCTGCAGCACCGCAAGTCGAAGCAGGTGCTGGAGGCCTGCCTCAGCCATCTCTTCGCCCGCATCGACGACAGCCCCAAGCCCACCATCGCGTCCATGAACGGCCACGCTCTCGGAGGAGGCGTGGAGCTGGCGCTGGCCTGCGATTTCCGCATCGCGGTGGCCGGTTCGAGGCTGGGATTTCCGGAAGTGGGGCTGGGAATCCTGCCGGGGGCGGGAGGCACCCAACGGCTGCCTCGGCTGGTGGGTCTGGGGCGCGCCAAGGAATTGATTCTCACGGCCGATCCGGTCGACGCGCAGCAAGCCCTGGCCTTGGGATTGGTGAGCCGGGTCGTGCCGCGGGAAGAGCTTGCGGGCGCTACGCGGGAGCTGGCGGAAAAGCTGGCCTCGCGAGCCCCGGTGGCCCTGCGACTGGCGAAGGCCGCTCTCAATCTCTCGGCCCGGGTTCCCATGGATGCGGGCCTCGCCTTCGAGGTTCTCTCCCAGACCGTCCTGTTCGAAACCAAGGACAAAAAGGAGGGGATCAACGCCTTCCTGGAGAAGCGCAAACCCAAGTTCCAGGGGGAATAGGGCCCGTCCCGCCGCCGTCCGGCCCGTTTGATAAGGGCCGCGCAAAGATGATAAATTGCCGCCGGTTCACCGGCAGTATCCGAGAATATTCCCACTCCCGAGCGGGGTTTACACGGCTTTGAGCCTTGCAAAGTTGGGCTCTTCATGCGGAGACAAGAGAGCGTGACCACCCCTTCTCAGACAGGCGCCCGGTTCGACCTGGTCATCATCGGATCGGGGCCGGGCGGGTACGTGGGAGCCGTGCGCGCCGCCCAGCTGGGGCTGAAGACGGCCATCGTGGAAAAGGATCCCGATCTGGGAGGCACCTGCCTGTTGCGCGGCTGCATCCCGACCAAGGCCTTGCTCCAGAGCGCGGCCCTGCACCAGACCCTGCGGCACGCCGGGGAATTCGGGTTCAAGATCGGCGACGTCCGGCTCGACTTTCAGGCGGTGCAGAAACGGAAAACCGGAATCGTGGAGCGGATGTCCAAAGGGGTCGCCTTCCTCATGAAGAAAAACGCTGTCCAGGTCTTCGAGGGGATCGGAAAGATCGAAGCCCCCGGGCGCGTCTCGGTGCAGTCGAAATCGGGGAAGAGTCAGATCCTGGAGACCAAGAACGTCCTCATCGCCACCGGCTCCGAGGCCAAAGGGCTGCCGGGCATGGAGCCGGATGGCAAGAAAATCCTCACTTCCGATCACATCCTGGAGCTGGGCGCGGTCCCCAAGTCCCTCATCATCCTGGGAGCCGGCGCCGTGGGTGTGGAGTTCGCGTCGATCTTCTCCAGCTTCGGATCGCAGGTGACGCTGGTGGAGCTGCTTCCCCGGATTGTTCCCGGGGAGGACGAGGAAATCTCCAAGGAGCTAGAGCGCTGTTTCCGCAAGCGGGGCATCACCAGCCGCACCGGGGCCAAGGTCCAGAAGGCCTCCCCCGGCCCCAAGGGGGTGGAAGTCACGCTGATTGCCGGTGAGGCGGGGAAGACCGAGTCGCTGTCCGCCGAAATGCTCCTGCTGGGTGTGGGAAGGCGGCCGAAGAGCGATGGGCTGGGACTGGACAAAACCCGCGCGGTCGTGGAGAAGGGGTTCGTGAAAGTGGATGCTGCCTATCGGACGGCGGAGCCGGGAGTTTACGCCATCGGTGACGTAGTGGGGCGCGCCCCCTTGGCCCACGTCGCCTCCCACGAGGCGGTCGCAGCGGTGGAAACGATGGCCGGCGGCCAGCCGCATCCCATCAACTACGACCAGGTTCCCTGGTGCACCTATTGCGAGCCCGAGGTGGCCCGAGTCGGACTCACGGAGAAGCAGGCCGCCGAGCGCGGTTACCAGGTGAAGAGCGGCAAGTTCCCCTTCTCGGTTCTGGCGCGCGCCCAAATCCTCGGCGAGACGGAAGGTTTCGTGAAGATCGTCTCCGAACAGAAATACGGAGAAGTGCTGGGGGTCCACATCATCGGGCCGCGGGCCACCGAGCTGGTGTCCGAGGGGGCGGCCCTGCTCAAGCTGGAAGCCACCACCGAGGAAATCATCGCCACCATGCATGCGCACCCCACTCTCTCGGAAGCGATGGGAGAAGCGGCTCTGGATGTCCTGGGCCGCTCCCTGAACCGCTGAATCCATGCCGCGAACCTCTCGAAGCGCCGTGAAAAAGCAGACGAAACGGGGAAAACCCGCCGGGGATTCGCATTCCAGGCGTCCGGCTGATTCCCTGCCGGCCTCGGCTCAGACTCCCGCCCAGCTGCTGGACTTCTATTACTATTTGAAGCTGAACCGCATGGTGGAGGAGCGTCTCTCGGCGCTCTACCGCCAGGGAAAAGTCCAGGGTGGGCTCTACAGCAGCAAGGGGCAGGAAGGGATCTCCGTGGGGTCCGCCTTCGCGCTGGCGCCCCAGGACGTGCTCGCTCCGATGATCCGCAACCTGGGAGCCATGCTGGTTCGCGGCGTGAAGCCGGTGGAGTTCTTCCTGCAGTACATGCAGAAGGAAGGCAGCCCCTGCAAAGGACGTGACACTTCGCTCCACTTCGGCGGGATTGATCGCGGCTTCGTGCCGCCCATCAGCCACCTGGGAACGCTCATCCCCGTTCTCTCAGGCGTGGCCCTGGCGGGCAGGATGCTGGGGAAGAACCTGGTGGCCCTGACCTACGTCGGTGACGGAGCCACCAGCACGGGTGATTTTCACGAGGGGCTCGCCCTCGCCTCCGTGAAGCGGCTGCCCCTGGTCGTCATCATCGAGAACAACCGGTGGGCCTATTCCACCCCCGTCGCCGCCCAGTCGCTGCTGTCCGATCTGGCCGACAAGGCTCGGGCTTATGGAATCCCGCAGGGCGTGGTGGACGGAAACGACGTCCTGGCGGTTCACGAAGCCACCGCGCGGGCGGTCGATCTGGCGCGCCGGGGACAAGGCCCCGTGCTCCTGGAAGCCAAGACCATGCGAATGCGCGGACATTCGGAGCACGACGACGCCTCGTACGTCCCCGAGGAGGAGAAGCAGTTCTGGGAGAAGCGGGATCCCATCCTGCTGTACGAGAAGCACCTGCTATCTTCGGAAGCGGCAAGCCAGGCGGATCTGTCGCGCATCGAATCGGAATGTGCCGCGCGCATCGACGCCGACCTGGCCATCGCCGAAGCCGCCGGAGGGCCGCGCCCCGAGTCGTGCGTGGAGGACGTCTACGCACCCACCCAGGGCGCAGTCGAGCGCCCGGGAGAGGAAACTCTCCGCTTGGTGAGGAGAAGCTGATGGGAGAGGCAATCACCTACCTGGAGGCTATCCGCCAGGGGCTCTGGGAGGAAATGGAGCGGGACGACCGGGTCTTCATGCTCGGCGAGGACATCGGCGTCTACGGCGGCGCCTTCAAGGTCACCAAGGGCTTCCTGGAGAAGTTCGGACAGGATCGGATCATCGACACACCCATCGCCGAGTCCGGGATCGTCGGCGCCGCCATCGGCGCTTCGCTGATGGGGATGCGGCCGGTGGCGGAGATGCAATTCATCGATTTCATCGCCTGCGCGTTCAACCAGATCACCAACTTCGCCGCCAAGAGCCGCTGGCGCTACGGCGCCGGGGTCCCGATCGTCATCCGCGGCCCTTCCGGCGGCGGGGTGCGCGGCGGGCCGTTCCACTCCCAGAACCCAGAGATGTATTACGTGCACACCCCCGGCCTCAAAGTGGTGGCGCCGGGAACGACCTACGACGCCAAGGGGTTGATCAAGGCGGCCATCCGCGACGAGGACCCGGTCATCTACCTGGAGCACAAGTACCTGTACCGGCTGCCGCGCATCAAGGAGGTGCTTCCCGAGGAGGATTACATCGTGCCCATCGGCAAGGCCGCGCTGCGCCGCGAGGGCCGGGACATTTCCCTGATCACCTATGGCGCCATGCAGCTGCACTGCATGGACGCCGCCGCGAGCCTGGAGAAGGAGGGGATCAGCGCCGAGGTGCTGGATCTCCGCACGCTGCTCCCCCTGGATGCCGACGCCATCGAAGCCACCACCAAGAAAACCGGGAAGGTCCTCATCGTCCACGAGGACACGCGCACGGGCGGAATTGCCGGCGAAATCACCGCGCTCATCAACGAGCGGGCCTTCGAATACCTGGACGGACCGGTGCGACGGATCACCTCCCCCGATGCGCCGGTTCCCTATAGCGCCCCTCTGGAGGATTATTTCCTCCCCAATGCCACCAAGGTCCTGCAGGCGGCGCGCGAGCTCCTCTCCTACTGAAGAACCTTAAGGAGCGCTGATGAAAGTCGAAGTGATCATGCCGCAGATGGGTGAGAGCATCCAGGAAGGCACCGTCGTCAAGTGGCTGAAGAAGCCGGGCGAAAAAGTGAAGCGGGACGAGCCGATCCTGGAGATCTCGACCGACAAGGTCGATGCGGAAATCCCCTCTCCCGCCGCCGGTGTCCTGTCGGAAATCAAGATCGGCGAAGGTAAGACCGTGGAAATCAAGACGGTCCTGGGAACCATCGACACCGAGGCGGAAGCTGGAGTCGGAGCTGCCGCGCCGTCACCGGCGCCGGAGCCCTCCGCGGCCAAGAGCGCCCCGGCGGCCGCCGGCGCTCCCACCCTCTCCCCGGAGCCGGCGCGCCCCGTGGCTTCCGCCGCCCCCAAGCCGTCGGCCCGACCCGGAACATTGGAAGAGCGCATTCGCACCCGGTCCTCTCCGCTGGTGCGCCGCATGGCCAAAGAGGCCAACGTGGACATCGCCACACTCCAGGGCAGCGGCATCTCGGGGCGGGTGACCAAGAACGACTTCCTGAGCCACGTGCAAGGCGCCGGTCCTCGTGCCACCGCTTCCTCCCCGGCGCCGGCCTCCGCTCCGGCCATCGCCTTCAAGCCCGGAGAGCGGACCAAGGTGGAGCCGCTCGCCGTGATGCGCAGAAAGATCTCCGAGCACATGGTCGCCAGCAAACGCACCTCGGCGCATGTCCATTCCTTCTTCGAGGTCGATTACACCGCCGTGGATCGGATCCGCAGGGAGAAGAAAGAGGCGTTCCTGGAGCGTCACGGCGTCAAGCTGACCTATCTGCCGTTCATCCTGCAGGCCACGGTGGAGGCGCTGAAGGCCTTCCCGGTGATGAACGCGTCGGTGGATGGCGACAACCTGATCTACAAGAAGGATATCAACCTGGGAGTGGCGGTGGCGCTGGATTGGGGCCTCATCGTTCCGGTGATCAAGAACGCCGAGGAGCGCAATCTGGCCGGACTCGCCAAGGCGACCGTGGATCTCGCCGAGCGGGCCCGCGTCAAGAAGCTCCTGCCGGAGGAAGTCCAGGGTGGGACCTTCACCATCACCAATCCCGGCGTTTTCGGGAGCCTGTTCGGCACTCCCATCATCAATCAGCCGCAGCTGGCCATCCTGGGAGTCGGGACGATCGAGAAGCGCCTTAAAGTTTTGGATGAAGCCATCGCGATCCGCACCATGGGATACCTGTCGATCGGATTCGACCACCGGATCATCGATGGGGCTGTGGCCGACCAGTTCATGTCCCTGGTGAAAAAGACCCTGGAAAGCTTCGACCCGCGCCTGGTGTGAGATCCGATGCAGATTCTCTCGCCCGCTCCCTCGACCGCCGGCGCCCCGGCCGCACGGCTGCCTGACTTCCGCGCATCGTGGCTCGGCCGGGTGGCGTACGCCGAGGGGCTGCGTCTCCAGGAAGAGCTCGTCCGGGCGCGCCAGGAGGGAGTGGGAGAGGATACTCTGCTCCTGCTGGAGCACCCCGCGGTGGTGACGCTGGGTCGCGGAGCCGACCCGTCGAATCTCCGCTCGACTCCCGAGGCCATTCGTCGCCGCGGCGTGGAGGTTTTCGAGACCGGCAGGGGTGGTGACGTGACCTACCACGGCCCTGGGCAGCTGGTTGGCTATCCGATCCTCCTGCTTCCCGCGCCCCTCAGGGACCTACATCGATTGATGCGGATGGTGGAAGAGGTCCTCATCGGCGTGGCCGGTGATTTCGGAATCCATGCCGAACGCGTGGAGGGGCTCACCGGAGTCTGGGTGGGGAACGAGAAGCTGGCGGCCATCGGGATGCGCGTGTCGCGCTGGGTCACTTCGCACGGCTTCGCCCTGAATGTGTCGACCGATCTTGCCGGTTTCGACCTCATCGTCCCGTGCGGCATCCGCGGGCGGGGCGTGACCTCGCTTTCCCGGCTCCTGGGGCGCTCCGTCGCCATGCAGGACGCGGTTGCTTCGACGCTCACCCATTTCGCTCGCGTGTTCCGCTGCGAGCTGGCAGGCGAAGCCGATGTCCGAAGCTGAAATCCCTGCCAAACGGGCTCCCACCCGCCGGCGGTTCGCCGACGAGCTCCCCTTCGTCGCTCCGGCCCAGCGCGCCCCCAAACCACCCTGGCTCAAGATCCGCCTGCGGACCAACGACGCCTACAAGTCGGTGCGGCGCACCATGGACACGTTGCAGCTGCACACGGTGTGCGAGGAGGCCCACTGCCCCAACATCTACGAGTGCTGGGGAGAGCGGACCGCCACCTTCATGATCCTGGGGGATGTGTGCACCCGGCGCTGCGGCTTCTGCGCGGTCATGACTGGCACGCCGGGCCGGGTGGATCCGCAAGAGCCAGCGCATCTAGCGGAGGCGGTGGAGAGGATGGGCCTGGCTCATGCCGTGATCACCTCGGTGGACCGGGACGATTTGCCGGACGGAGGAGCGGCTCACTTCGCGGCGGTCATTCAGGCGGTGCGGCGGCGTGTGAGCGGCTGCGCTGTGGAGATTCTGACTCCCGATTTCAAAGGCGCCTCCGGCGCCCTGAGAATCGTGCTTGCGGCCGCTCCCGATGTGTTCGCCCACAACATCGAAACGGTGCCGCGCCTGTATCGATCCGTGCGGCCCAGCTCGGTCTATCACCATTCCCTCTCCCTGCTGGAGCAGGCGAAGGGGATGGGAGCACCCCTGACCAAATCGGGGCTCATGCTGGGGCTGGGAGAGACGCGCGACGAGATTCGCGAAGTCCTGAGCGATCTGCGGGCGGCGCGGGTGGACATCGTCACCATCGGCCAGTACCTGCAGCCGAGCACCGGCCACCTTCCCATCCACCGCTACGTCCCGCCTGAGGAGTTCGAGGAAATCCGCGGTGAGGCAATGCCTCTCGGCTTCCGCCACGTGGAGGCCGGCCCGCTGGTCCGCTCTTCCTACCACGCCTCCCGGCATGTGCAGCGGCAAGCCGATTCGACGGCCACCTCATGAGGGACCTGGCGCTTCCGATCTTGCTGGGGCTGTTGCTCGGCTTGCGCCACGCTTTCGAGCCCGATCACCTGGCGGCGGTCGCCGCGCTCATGGGAAGAGCCGGCAAAGTCGGACGATTCAAGGCGGGCAGAGTGGGTGCGATGTGGGGGGCGGGACACGCCTGCGCTCTTCTCGCCGCGGGATCAGCCGTCATTCTTCTGGGCTGGCGGGTGCCCCCGCGCCTGGAAGCGTTTCTCGAGCTGGCGGTCGCCGCCGTGCTGATCCTCCTGGGCGGCCGGATCCTCTGGCACCACCTGCGGCGGGATCGGGCTCATCTGCACCTGCACGAACACGATGGCGTGGTGCATGCGCACCTGCACTTCCACCACGGAGAAGGACACGGCGAGCACCACCACCGCCACCCGGTCCAGCAGTGGCTGGGCCCCTCCCGTCGCCCTTTTTTGGTGGGGATGATTCACGGCCTTTCGGGGACCGGCGCCGCCACGCTCCTGGTCCTGGCGGCCTCCTCCTCGGCGGCCTCGGCGCTGCTGGCCCTGGCCCTGTTTGCCTCGGGCGCCCTGCTGGGAATGGCGGCCCTGAGCTGGATTCTCAGTCTGCCGCTCTCGGCCGCGCAGACCAGCTCCACCAGGTTCTTCGGGGCGCTCCAGTTGACCTCGGGCGTCATCTGCCTGATGGTGGGAATGGGCCTGGCGGGCAGAACTCTGGGCCTGTGAGGAATGCGCATGCAGCCGCCCGCAGCACGGAGGCGAGACGCTCCATGAATCGACCGTCGGTATCGCGATCCGACCGGCTGAAAGGACTTCACCCATGACCACCGAAACCACGGTTCTCGCCGTCACCGCCGACCTGACGCTGCGCTCGCGCATCGAAGTGACGCTGCGCAACGCCGGCATGCCGGTGCACTTCGTCAGCGCAGCCGGGCTGGGAGCGGCGCTGGGCGACCTGCCTGCGTCCCTGGTTCTGCTCGACTATTCGGCCCTCGACGAGGCGGGATGGGAAATCATCCGGGCGATGAAGCGCGGCCCGGTTGCCCCCGGCGTGCCGGTGGTCGCCTACGGCCCCCACATGGATCTCCAGGGACGGGATCGCGCCAGGGATGCCGGGGCCGACGAGGTGGTGGCCAATTCCCAGATTGCCTCGCAGCTGCTGGAGATCGTCCGGCGCCACGTCCGCAAGGCACCGCCGCCGTTGACCCTGCGCCTGGGTCACAGCCCCGATCCCGACGACGCCTTTATGTTCTATCCCCTGGCCTGCGTAAAAATGGATACGCCGGGCGTCCGGTTCGAGCAGGTTCTCCACGACATCGAGACCCTCAACCGGATGGCGCTGGACGGAGACATCGAGATCACCGCCGCCTCGGTTCATGCGTATGCCCACCTGAGCCGGCGCTACGCGATCCTCCCCTGCGGAGGCAGCTTCGGAGATGGCTATGGCCCGCTTTTGGTGAGCTCCCGCCCCATGAGCGTGGCGGATCTCCCCGGCAAGCTGATCGCCGTGCCGGGAACCCTGACCTCGGCCTTTCTGGCGTTGCGCCTGTTCGCCGGAGATGTGCGGACCACGGTGGTGCCGTTCGATCAGATTCCCGACTTCGTCCTGCAGGGGAAAGCCGATCTCGGACTGCTCATCCACGAAGGGCAGCTCACCTACGCCCACTCGGGTCTGCACAAGGTGGCGGATCTTGGCGAGTGGTGGAAGCGTGAGACCGGTCTTCCGCTGCCTCTGGGCGTCAACGTGATCCGCAAGGATTTGGGCGAAGCTCGCTGCCGGCAGGTGGCGCGCTGGCTCAAAGACGCCATCGAATACTCATTGTCCCACCGCGAGGAGGCGCTGACCTACGCGATGCAGTTCGGCCGGGGGCTCGAGAGGAGCCTCGCCGATCGCTTCGTGGGCATGTACGTCAACGACCTCACGCGAGATGCTGGATCCTCCGGCCGCCGGGCCATTGCCGAGTTTCTCGATCGTGGCCATCGCGCCGGATGGCTGCCGGAAAAGACCCACCCCGAGTTCGTAGAGCTGTAAGCCCTCGATGAATACCGTGCTGCACGAAACGCTCAGCAAACAAGGCGCCGTTTTCGCCTCCCACCCCTCCGGCACGAGCGTGGAATCCTTCGGAGATCCGGCGCGTGAAGCGGCGGCGGCCCTCGCAGGCTGCGTCATCGCGCCGCGGTCGCTTCCGGGTCGTGTGGTAGTCCGCGGCAAGGATCATCGAGATCTTCTGCAGCGAATTTCCACCAACGAAATCAATGCTCTCAAAACAGGCGATGGATGCCTGACCGCCTTTCTGGACCCACGCGGCCGGATCATCGATCTCGTCCAGGCCCTGGCGGAGGAGGATAGCCTCCTGCTGATCACCTCCGCGGGGAACGGCAAGCGCATCCACGACTGGATCGACAGCTTCATCTTCCGCGAGGAAGTGACTCTTGAGGAATCTCCCGATCACGAGCTGTTCGGTATCTTTGGCCCGGGCGCTGGACCCATCCTCGAGCGGCTCACGGGGCTGAGCCGACTGGAGGATCTCAAGACCGCCTGGCATCGAGAGGCGCTTTTGAACCAGTCAAAATTGCGAATCGTCCGAACCTTTTCTTTGGCAGGATCCGGCTTTCTGGTTTTTGCGCCGCAGGGGAGCGCAGCCGCGCTCTGGGAATCGCTGGTCGGGGCGGGCGCGATTCCCGCCGGCGACCAAGCCGTGGAGCGCTTGCGGGTGGAGGCTGGAGTTCCGGGGCTGGGACATGAGCTGTCCGAGGATTTCAATCCCTGGGAGGCCGGGCTCGACCAGGCGATCAGTCTCACAAAGGGATGCTACACGGGACAGGAGGTTGTGGCGCGCCTCAACACTTACAAGAAGGTGCAGAGACGACTTGCCGGGCTGGCGATCGACGGCCAGGAGATTCCCGGGGTGGGATCACGGGTTTTCCAGGCGCTTCGCCCGACGGGACAAGTGACCAGCAGCGCCCCCTCTCCGCGGGACGGAAAACCGATCGCTCTGGCACTCCTGACGCTGCCCCACCCGCCCCTGGGAGCGCGGGTCGAGGTGGACTCGGGCGGCACTCGGCTTACCGCACGGACTCGCGCGCTGCCTTTCCTCCGCTAGTCTCCTCCGAATCAGCCCAGCGATGCCTCGGCGATGATCTCGTGCAATCTTGCCAGCCCGTCGGTGAGCGCCGCGGGGCCGGGCTGCAGGATGAGCGCCGACTTGATCTCATAAAGCTTTCCACGCCTCACCGCCGGAATCCGCTCCCAGCCGGGGCGATTCCGGATGGTGTCGAAGCGGACCTTCTTGCCGCACCAGGAGCCGATGATCACCTCGGGCTCCCGCCTGGCCACTTCCTCGAGCCCCACGATTCGTCCGGGACCGTCCTGGCGCTCGCGCAGCTCCGGGAAGATGTCCAGGCCCCCGGCCACCTCGATCAACTCGCTGACCCAGCGAATACCCGATATCAGGGGATCGGGCCATTCCTCGAAGAAGACCCGGGGACGCCTCAGCAGCGACTCCCCTTGGTCGCGCACCTTTTCGACCCCTTCTTCCAGCTCCTCGATCAGGGCATGGGCCCGGGCGTCCAGGCCGATCATCCCCCCGAGGGTGAGAATCATCCGGTAGATCTCATCGATGCCGCGCTGGTTGAAGGTCATCACCCAGACCCCCCGGCGGATCAGGTCTCGGACGATCTCGGCCTGCAGGTCCGAGAAGGCCAGGACCAGGTCGGGATGCAGCGCCAAGATCTTCTCGATATTCGCCTGGATATAGGCAGAAACCCTTGGCTTTAAACGGGCTTCCGGGGGCCTGACGGTGTAGCCAGACACGCCTACCACGCGATCTCCGGCCCCCAGGCGATAGAGAACTTCGGTGGTCTCCTCCGTGAGGCAGACGATTCGGCTCGGATACCCGGATGGCATGAACACCCCGAAAGGACCGCCCCCCGGCTTCACTCCTGGGGGCATTTTGCGATTCTGAAGTGCGGATTATGCACGAGTTGAGCAGCGCCCGGTTTACCAGAAACGCCAGCGCGGCGACCGCCGATGGCTTGCCAACCCGAATGAACCTTCTCTCCACCCCCGAAAAGGCTTGCATATCAGGCGGTTCAACGTAATATTACGCCTACCGTTTTTGGCTTCAGCCACCGTTTCCTTCCCTCGGACCCAATCGAGGGAATGGGGAGGGGGGCATTTGTGAACTTCTAGAGGGAAATCCCAGAGGACAACCTATCCCGTAAATCAGTCCTGCGCAGAGAGGGGCTTTGGAGGGCGAAGGCGGTGCGATTCCTGTGTCAATCCTGCCGGTCAGCCCTCCTCAAGCGCTTGCGGGACTTTCTGGAGGCAGATCTTGAGTCCTAAACTCTCGACACGAACCGGCAGCAAGATCCTCCTTCTCCTCGTCGCACTCCTCCCACTCGGCACCATCGCCTCCCTGAAAAGCTGGGCCAGCAAAGTTGAAGGTCACCCGGACCTCCAGCAGGGAGATCGGAGGGACATCGATCCTGAGGCGTTGAATTATTTCAATCGCCTTCGTCCCAAGCTCCATGAGAGGCGGCTGGGGCTCAATCCGCTCGGCGAGTCGTTCCGGCCGAACCTCCCTCCACCCAAACAGCGCAAGGGCCTGATTTACAGCAGCGTCGGTTTCGTGGATTTGAAGAAGGCGACGGGACTGGATTTTCTCCCCGCGGGCTTTCGCGGCAGGAAGGATCCGCGTTCAGGGGGCGGCAAGGACGTCCTTCTGGTTCAGGTGAGCAGCCCGGCCCTCAAGTCGCTGGGGCCTGAAGCCATCGAGGAACGGCTGCACGCCATGGGCGTGGCGGTGGTGAGCAGCGTCCCGGAGCGCGGGCTGGTTCTGGTCGGGGAAGATGCGGCCCTGCGCGCCGCGCGCAGCGCAGAGTTCGTCGAGGCCTCAGCGGTGTATCCGCCCGGCTTCAAGCTCGATCCCACCCTGGGAACCACGCCGCTGATCTCCAAGCTTCGCGCCGCCTCGCGAGAGATGGACCTGGTGGCCGAGATCTGGCCCGGATTCTCGAGCGCCGAGGTGCTCTCCGCTGCCCGGGCCGCTCTGGGCGCCGACCTGGCATCTCTGCGAGGCGAGACCGACGGCAGCCTGCGGTTGCGCGCCACTCCCGAGCAGATCGCCGCGATCGCGGCGATTCCGGGGATTCGCCACATTCAGGAAGACCTGGAATTCCTCCTGGCCAGCGCCGAAGTCCACACTACCGCGCAGGTCGGCGAGGTGGAGCACACCGGCGGGGCCACTCCGTACTGGGATCTGGGGGTTGACGGAGGCGGGCTGGGCATGGGCTCCGCCGTGCCCCCGCAGATCGTGGCGATCACCGACAACGGCGTGTCCACGGATGCCGTCTCTTTCGCGCACAGCAACACCGTCCTGACCGGGGCGCAGATTGCCGCGCTGATCAGCAGCGGAGCCCACCGGAAAATCGTCTCGTATCAGCTCATCGGATCGCACGCTCCCGGATCGATCGGGGAGACCTGCGACGGGGTGCTGTCGGGCTCCGGGACCCACGGCAACGTGGTGGGTGGCATCATCGCCGGCTCCGCTTCGGCACTGGGGGCGTACGCCACCATCTCCCCCCTGCCGGGTTATGTCCGGACCAACATCAACATGGATGGTATCGCCCGGGGCGCCAGGCTGGTGGTGCAGGATGCCGGCAGCGACTCTGACTGCCCCATCGCGGAGCTGGTGGAGCACGGCGGGAACATCAATCCGGGTTCCCTCGCCGATCGCCTGACCGCCGCCCGGGACGCCGGAGCCCGCCTGCATGTGATGCCCTTCGCAGTGCCGAACTTCTCCGGCAACCTGTCCGGGGGCAGCCTGGGGATCTACACGACCGAATCGAGCCAGATCGACACCTTCCTGGCCAACAACCTGGACTACATGGTCATCAGTCCGGTGGGCAATTCCGGATTCAGCCTGGCTAACGGCCGGGATTTGATTCCCGACCTGTTCGACGGGATTTCCAACGCTCAGAGCGACCCGCAGTGCGGCCTGGGCACCTGCCGCCCGCTGCAGACCTCGCCGCCCGCGACCGCCAAGAACTCCATCAGCACGGGAGCGGTCTGTGAGGACGTCCAGTCCATGTTCGGGGACTTCAACGAGGAAGAAAACGTCACCAACTACACGTCCAAAGGTCCCGCGACGGCCGCCAGCCTGCGCACCGCACCCATTCTGACGGGCGTGGGCAATGATCGGACCCCCACAGGAGGCGGCCCCCTCACCTATGGGATGGCTGCCTTCCGATCCACCGACAACAACCAGGACGGAACGATAGAGGCGGCGCTGGATCAGCACAATCGGGGCACTTCGTTCGCGGCTGCCACCGTCACCGGCGAGGCGACTCTGGCGCGCGATTACTTCGCGCAGGGCTTCTATCCCACCGGAACCCGCGTCGACGCCGATCGGATCTCCAACGTCTCGGGCGCCCTGGTGAAGGCGCTCCTGGTGGCCTCGGCGAACTTCTCCGAGGAGCTGATCGGACAGGTCTCGGGGGCGCTCTCCCTGGACGGCAGCGACATCCTGGTAGACAGCACCCGGGCGGTCGAGCTGGCCACCGTGGGAGTCATCGGCAACAACCGGCAGGGCTACGGCCGGGCCATTGTTTCCCAGGTGCTGCCCATCGCCAACTGGCCCTACACGCTGGCCCTGGGGGCGCCCAACACTCCCGAGAACCCCTCCCCGGGACTCGTGGTCTGGGACTACATTGGAACGACCGAGAACACCATCAACAACACCTCCCGCATCGAGATCGACCACCAGTTCCGGGTCACTTCCAACAAGGGGCAGGTGCGCGTGGCACTGGCCTGGCCGGATCCCCCGGGTGAGCTGCTGGTCAACGATCTGGACCTGGAAGTGGTGGCCCCCTCCGGCAAGATTTACGACGGCAACAACTACAACCCGCTCAACTCGGTGCTCGGGCAGTGGAGCCTCGGCCGGGATCCCCTGACCCAGGACGTCGTGGATATCCGCAACCCGGTGGAGGCGATCCACCTCTCCGACGATCCCGATCGGGAGGCCTCGACCAACGACAACCAGCTGGAGGTGGGTGTCTGGACCGTGAAGGTGTTTCGCGGATCCGCCGGTGCCTCTCCGGGCCTGATCACCGTGAACATCAGCCAGAAGGAAGACGCCAACAATAACTTCCATCTGGACGACAACGTCTGCAACGTGCGCAGCGTCAACAAGGGGGCCCCCTGCACCTTGGACAGCGAATGCACCGGCAGCGACCCGCTGCGTGGCTGCGGCGAAGATCTCGATGCCGACGGAATCCAGGACACAGGCGGACAGGCCTTTGGCCTGGTGGTCTCGGGGCCGGTGGTCACCGTGCCGGGTGTCTTCAACCCGCCCTCTCACAACAATCTGCCGCAGAGCTACGTGCGCTTCGACAAGATTCGCTATACCTGCTCCGACTCCGCGGGCCTCAGGCTCTACGACGTGGACAGCAACGCCACGGCGCTCGGCTCCAGCGTGACGATCCAGGTGAAGAACGCGTCCAACACCGTCGTCGACACCGAGACGAGCCTTTCCTTCGCCGACACGGGCAACCAGGGCTTCTCCTCGATCTCCCTGCCGGTGCGGAAGATCACCGGCGGCATGGGAGCGCCGAATAACGGCATCCTGGAGGCGGATAGCGGTTACACCCTGGTAGCCACCCATACCGACTCGCCGCGCAGCGCCGTCGGTATCGCCCCGGTGAACTGCCAGCCCGATCTCCTCGGCGGCCTGTTCGGAAACCCCGGTGGGCGGAATCTCTCCGATCTGATTTTCGGAGGCTGCGACAACGATCAGTTCCTGGATGCCGGTGAGACGGTGACCTACTCCGTCGCCATCGTGAACAACTCCATCGTCAACACCTATACGGGCGTCACCGCCACCCTGGCCGCCTTCCAGGCCGACGGCGTCACTCCCTCGACGAAAATCACCGTGCTCGATTCTCCCAAGGGAATCGGCCGGATGCCCGCGGGCCAGCCCGTGGGGATCACCTTCTCCCTCAAGGTCGCCTCCGACGTGGCCACGCAGGGAAACAAGGTGGTGCTCAAGCTCACCCTGTCTCAGGCCACCGGCGGGACCTTGCTGTCGCAGGCGAGCTTCGCGTTCACCCACGCCACGGCGGCCAACAAGCAGGCGTTCCACTATTCCACCGACTTCCCCGCCGGGACCGGCTCCCCCGTGGACCGCGATCTGAACCGCAGCCTGGTTATCGAGCCCAACGACCGCCCCGGCCTGACGCTGGGGGCGGTGGATGAAACGGTGCAGTTCTCCAGCCTGTTCTTCACCGATACCTCCACCACGCGGATCAACAACCAGATTCAGGGGAGTGACGAGCCCTATCCGGCGCTCGGAGTCTTCAGCGCCGCGACGGACCCCAATGGCAACGGCATCCTCGATCGGGGTATCCTGGCCGCCGGCGCCCCCTCGGCCTCGGATCTGATTCCCTGGGATTTCGACCGGAACAACGGCGGCTGGTACTCCGCCCGGGATCCGCAGTCCAACACCGGCATCTCCCCGGCGACCCTGCCGCTCTGGCACTACGTGACCAGCGGAAGGTGCGGCTTCCAGACACAGAGCAAGTCCAATTGCGTGCTCGCAAATGGCACGCCGGGGAACGACCCCGACGGCGGGGGACCCTCCCCTTGCGTTGCCATTCCCGCGGGGCTGGGCGGCTTCGTCGCCGGCATGTGGCACACGGGCGACGGCACCGTGAACTCCGATTCGACCGATTGTGGAAACTACGGCGTGCCCTTCAACTCGGCCACGCCGACCCGCGCCGAGCTGCTGTACGACGTGATGTTCAGCCCGGTGATCCAGAAAGTGCACCAGGGGCTGGACGCGGGGGGATTCCCGTTCACCGTGGAATTCCAGCGCCTGGGCTACAACGCGACCGTGCAGTTCGCCGCCGAGGCCACCTTCTTCACCGACCTCGACAACAACATCGACAATCCCAATCCCAACTCCATCCTCGGGGAGCCGCTGATCGGCGACGGGATTACCTACTATCTGACGAACCTGCTGGGTCCGGTGGATCCGGTTTACACCGACTACTATTACAACCAGGTCACGTTCGGCCCCATCACCGATCCGGACGGCTCGCTCTCTCTGGCGACCCCGGCGGTGAGCGGTGATGAGACCGGCTTCTCGGGATTCGACATTGGCAGCACCAATCCTTACGCGGTCAAGCCCATCATTCCGGTGGCTCCCACCAACCTTCGTCCGTTCTCCGGCCCCAACGAAGTGCACGTCGGGACCGACACGGTAGCGGGACCGTCGCGCAACGTCGACTTCAGCCTGGTAGGGTACGAGAACACCGGCCTGCAGTTTTACGTGCCCGGCGACGCCGGGAACCGCTTCCAGATCGGCCTGGGCTTCCTGGTCTTCGAGGCAAGCACCGGCGCCGTAGCAGGAGATTACGGCGTCGGCGTGGACGACGTGGTCTTCGAGTGGGATGAAGTGCACCCCATCGCGGAATCCCCTTCCTCCTGCAGTCTCATTGGAGGAACCTGCTCCGGAGGCTCGGCGAATGGCCAGCCCTGCGCCAACAACGTCCAGTGCCCCGGAGGAACCTGCAATCCGGTCCCGGGCGCCATCGCCGCCGGCCTCCCCTGCGCCACGCTCGCGGTGGATCGCACCAATCTCTACGACTGCGACCAAACCCTGGGGGTCACTGTCAACGATCCCAAAGTGAATACCGACCCCGCCCGGGGCTCCCCCACCGTCGTGGATACGGTGCAGTTCCGCGCCTACTCCAATGCCGACCCATTCCCCGGCGAGCTTTCCGTCGCCACGGAAACCGGGATCAACACCGGCATCTTCAAAGGAACCGTCACCGTTTCCGGGACTTTCAACTCTCCCGGCGTCCTTTTCGTGGTCCCCTCCACCGAGCAGAACATTTTCGTCGCCTACGAAGACCCGCTGTGCGACTCGAACCATAACGGCGCCTTCGGCCAGAGCAGCTTCCTGAACCTGGATGGCGACGGACTGGATGCGGCGTCCGGGCGTGACGGCATCTGCGCCACCTCGGACGATCTGCCGGCCTTTTTCGGGCCCGATGCAAAGTGCGGGGCACAGAAACATTGCAGCAACGCTCCGGCGCAGGTATGCGCCGTGAACGGCGACTGCGGCGCCGGGACCTGCCAGAGCGCGACCATCGACGATACGGGCGACAACTGCGCCTCCACCTACAACAATCTGCAGACCGATCAGGACCTCGACAAGGTGGGGGATCCCTGTGACAACTGCCCGTTCCTTTCCAACCCGGACCAGGCCGACGTGGATAATGACGGGGTGGGCGATCGCTGCGACTGGGACGACGTGGATGCCGACGGCGTGGCCAACGAGGTCGACAACTGTCCCGATATGTACAACCCGACCCAGGCCTGCACCGGCACCTGCCTCATCGGAACAGCCTGCAACAACGTACAGGACGCCGATGGTGACGGCGTGCAGGACAAGAGCGACAACTGCGTGCTGACCTCCAACAGCACGCAGATCAACTCCGACCGGCTTGATCCGATCACCGCCGTCCCGGTGGACAAGCTGGGTGACGCCTGTGACGGAGATTGCAGCGGCACCTGCACCGGCGGTAGCCGCAACGGCCTCGCCTGCTTCCTCGGCCTCGACTGCCCGGGAGGAACCTGCACCGGCCGCACCTGCACGATCTACAACGACGATGTGGACAAGGACCAGGCGCGCGATCAGCTGGACAACTGCCCGGTCAACTCCAACCCGACCACCCTGCCCGGCAGCAATCCTCCGGTCCAGGCAGACGGCAACTTCAACGGGAAGGGAGACGCGTGCGACCCCGCCGGCAGCTTCGATGAATCAGGCAACGGCGTTCCCGACGACGTGGAAAACGGCCCCTTCTATGCCCTGGCCGTCGCCTGCGACAACGTCCCCCTGGCCGACATCGTCGTCCTCAAGACGCTGGTGCGCGATCTTCCGGAGGTGACGGCCTGTGGAGCCGGCGGCAGCGCCGCCTGCGGCGACGGCGACGTCTTCGCGGATGCCGGCGAGATGGTGCGAGTGCGTCTGGTCATCCAGAACATCTCCACACAGTCCCTCTCCGGCATCACCCTGTCACTATCCACATCGGACTCGGACATCACCTGCATCACCGACACCGCCATTCGCATTCCCTCGCTGCCCGCTGGGGGCACGGTGGACACCCGGACTCTGGGCACCTGCGCCTCGGGGATCAAAGCGGGGCAACGCTGCTCTTCCGCCGCCGACTGCCCCGCCTCCACGTGCACCGCGTTCGGGCCGGACGGCGATTACTTCGAGATGGTGATTTCACCCAACGTCAACACCACCGACGTGACCAATCCCGCCCGGGCCAGCCTGACGCTGACGCTCAACTCGGACCAGGCAGGCGGGACTTCCCGCACCGTGCCCATCTCGTTCGTGGAGGATCTGGACCTGCCCGGCGGCGCTCCCCCCGCCTATACGCCGAACCGCTGCACCGTGGATGCCGTCAATCCGGGAGCCGCCTGCGCCACCGACGCCAACTGCCAGGACGTCACCCATCCGGCCGCGAAATGCCTGCCGGGGCTCATTTACGAAGGGTTCGAGACCACGACCGGTTTCCCAGGCACCATCGGCACCATCCAGAGCAGCGGCAACGGGCCCGGTCTCATCAGCGGCAAAGCCTGCTTCGGTGGGATGGAAGTCCTGGGTCTGACCGCGCCGGGCGGCTGCCAGATCGACCCGGACAACGACAATGACTGGCACATCCACACCGTCGCATCGCCCGATTCGGGAAAGTCTTTCCAGGGAGGCCAGTCAGCCCACTGGGGCCTGCACACCAGCACGGATCGCTCCGGCGACACGATCCATCTGCGGCAGATCGCCGCCTTCGTCACCAACCCCATCAACCTGACCCTGACCCCCGCCGTCGACGACCTGTTCCTCTCCTTCTACCACATCGTCGATCTGTTGGATGACAACCGGGTGAACTTCGCTCCGGGTCAGACCGGCGATTACGCCGACGTGCAAATCCAGGTGGACAACGATCCTAGCCCTGCCACCGACAATTTCGGCAGATGGCAGAAGCTGGAGCCCTTCGAAAATGTCTACGACCACACGCCGCAGGTGTTCTCCTGGTTTGCCTACTGCCATTTCACTCCGGGCGATGCTGCCACCACCACGAATCCCACGGTCTTCGGCGAGACCATGTGCTTCCCGGATGGAGTCTGGTCGCACTCCGGAAACGTCCTGGGAGCCAACAAGTTCAGCTTCTTCCAGGCGCAGGGCCCCGGGTTCCTGGGTGCCACCGGAGATGGCGTCTGGGTGCAGTCCCGCTTCAATCTGGCGCTGTTCCTGGGCCAGCGCGTGAAGATTCGCTGGGTCGGCCAGACCTGGGCCGGCTTCAACAATGGCTGGGAGGCGTATCTCCTGCCTCCCGGAAGCGCGCCTCCCTTCGATGTGGGATTCAATGATGACGGCTGGTGGATCGACGCGATCCAGATCACGGGCGCGGTTGTGACCCCCTTCGTCCCCGTGCTGGAGCCCACCTCCCTTCCCCTGGCGAGCCAGTGCCCCGCCATCAACAGCCCCGCGAACTGCAACGAGGCCGTGGGCGTCAGCAGTGGCATCAATCCCCTGCTCGTCCTCACCGACACCGATGGGGACGGGGCCCTGGCGCCGGGCGAGACGTTCCGCCTGGATGCGCTGGGCACCGACAATCCCGGCGGCTGCAAGAACGGCATCCTGCAGTTCCAGTTCCTCAAGGATGGGTTGGTGGTGCAGGATTGGTCCACCACGACTTCCTATGTCGCCAGCTTCGGAGGCCTGGCTCAATACACTGCCAAGGCCCGCTGCAGCACCGACTTCTCGTGCACCTCGCTGGCCTTCGACCTGAATGGCGTGGTGACGGGCGGGACTTCGGCGCTGCAGGGAATCTGTCCGGCCATTCCTTTCCCTGTTGCTCTGCCCGATCTGTCGCTGAGCGGCGGGACAACCGCCACGATCGCCATCTCGAACCTGCTCGATCAGCCCACGGGTGAAACCACCTGCTCGCCGCCCGTGCCACCTTCGCTGCAGTACACCATCGGTCCGATGCTGCCCTCGACCTACGGGCACAACCTCCTGCGCACCGACGCCTGCGGCCGCCTGGAAGGCAGCGGCACGTGCGCTACCGGGCCGGTAATTGGCGCCCACTGTTTTGGCAACTCCGAGTGCAGCCTGTCCGGCCAGCCGGGCACCTGCGCCTTGGCTCCCTCCGGCCCCGGCGTTCTGCAGCTCTTCAAGGAGATCCAGGGAGCCCCGGGCAATTGCGCCGATCCCAATCCGTCATCGTGCAACATCGACGTGACGCCCCTGGCGCAGTGTGAGCCGGCGGCTTTGGTCCATGCCGCGCACCCGGTGGAGTTCATCGACGACGATGTTCCCGGCTTCTTCTGTCAGGGCGAGCCGACCAAGGTGAATCTGCCGTGTACCACCGACGCGCAGTGCAAGGTGAACGGGCAGGGACGCGGGGTCTGCTCGGCAGGCATCTTCTACTACCTGGCGGCGGCTTTCACCAAGGGAGGGGCGGGCGGAACGCTCACCCACAACCAGTTCAACGGCACTCCGGCGCTGCTGCACGTGGCCCGGACCGACGCCGGGATCGTGAACATCCCGTACACCTTTGGGCCCTATATCGATCCGGCTTCGGCCACGAACTGTCCGTAACGCTTCCGAAACTTCAAGGGCGGGGTCCGACGACCCCGCCCTTTTTTTTGATTTGACTCGACTCCGGAAGCCCCCGTATCCTTACCCCTCCCGCAGGCGGCGTTCAGCATTCCCGGCTGTCGCTGTTCAGGTGGAGCGACAGGGTTTGAAGGCGGTCGCGATGAGTGGGAAGTGGGTAACCGTACTTGAAGGGCCGGCGTAGCTCAGTGGTAGAGCAACTGATTCGTAATCAGTAGGTCGCCAGTTCAATCCTGGCCGCCGGCTCCATAAAATCATCCATTGCGGCTGGTCATAGAGTCGCACCTCCAGGTCTTAGCAACCCTCCGGCAACCCCGCGAATTCGACGATCGATTTGACTCAGGGTGGCGTCTAGTGCTTTCCTCTGCGCGGCCATGGGCACAATCACCGACCAAAAAGAAGATCTCTGGGTAAAAATTCTCCTGGGCGCGCTGGCGGCGGGAGCGCTGGTGCCGATCTGGATCGCGCCGCTGCCACCTCTCCAGGATCTTCCCAACCATCTCCTGAAGGCCGATCTGCTGCATCGCTGGATACGCGGGGCCAATTGGGACGCACCGATCTATGCGCTCAACCTCAAGCTGCTCCCCAATTACACGCTCTACGTGGGACTCCTGAGCCTCGCACCTCTCTTCGGCCTGATGGGTGCAGCCAAGATTTTCCTCTCCCTGATCGTCGTGGGCTTGCCCTGGTCGGCCTATGCCTTCCTGCGCCGCGTCAATCCAGGCAACACCCTCTTCGCGCTAGCAGTCCCGGCGCTCAATTTCACCCTCTTCCTCATGATGGGGAGCCTGAACTTCTGCCTGGCGCTGTCGGTGTACCTCGTCGCCCTGGCGATCTTCGTGTCCGAGCGGGCGCCCGCGCGGCGGGCTTCCCTCGGCTTCGCCGCGGCTGCGACCGGGCTCTACTTCACCCACGGCTTCGTATTCCTCGCCCTGGTGGGCACCATCGCCTGCCTGGTGGTGCTCGACTACCGGTCTGGGCGGTGGCTCAGGGCTGCAGGCCTTCTTCCGGGGATCGTGGGGTTCGCGATGACGGTAGCGGAATCGTTCAAGCTCGGAGCCCCGGCGTCGGCCTCGGTGCACCCCTTCTTCGCCGGGGTCGGCCTGCACTCCCTGAGGACCGCGCTCGTCTGGCTTCTCAACCCACATGGCTGGGGCTACGACACGTTATTCGCCCTCGCCTGGGTGGGCCTGCTTGGAATCTGTTATCTGGCGGCCGTGGTGGGCGTGGTTCGTCTCATGCTCGACCGGCGGAGCCTGGCGGAGATCCTCAGGCAAAACGCCTGGCTCATCATCGGGACGCTGCTCATCGTGGCCTTCTTCATCACTCCGGTGCAGGTCGGAGAGTGGACCCATGCGCGACCTCGCTTCGTTCCGCTCGCTGTGCTCTCCCTGCTCGGGGCTTTCCGCCTTCCCGGAAGGCAGACGCTGCGCGCCTCCGTTATGATCCTGTTCACGCTCACGGGCCTCGCCATCGAGGCGCGCAACACCCTGGAGTTTCTGAAGGGCTCCGCCCAGGTGCAGGAGTTCCTCAGCGGGAGTGATGCGGTGGAGGCCGGCTCCGCCATGCTCCCCGTGGTTAAGCCGGAGGAGGGGCCGAAATACTCGGCCAATCTTCACGCCTGGGCCTACTACGCCATGGCGCACGGAGGCTGGAGCCCCTACATGCACGCCGAGATCACGCACAATCCGATCATCTACCGGGTGATCCCATGGGCCCCGGGGGAGGAGGCCGGCCTGCGGGGTGAGCACGCCCTGCGGCGCATCGCCACCTGCTACGACTACCTTTTGATCTGGAACACCCAGCAGGGTGATGCAGCCCTGCTGGGCCCCTACTTCACCATCGTGCGGGCCACGACTCATTTGCACATCTGGCGAAACCGCCTCGGAGTGCGCCGGAGCACTCCCGCGTCAAACCCCGCCTGCGCCTCGGAACTGAGCGCCACGGTGCCCTCCACGACACCGTGACTCCTCCCAGGCCTGGTGTATACTGCGCACTCAATTTACAGTCTCCGGGTGAAAGCGTGGACAAGACCCTTTCACAAAATCCTCTGATCGGCTGGATTCTCGAGGCCTTGGAGCTGCCGGCACAGACGTGGGATGCCCGGCAGATCGCCTTTCTCGATTCGGTGCTCCACACGCAGGAAGGGGCGCGCGTCCTCGGCTCACTCGTGGTGACGACCTTGAGGCTGCGCCGCAGCGCCTTCAAACCGGATCAGATGGGACATTTCACCACCATCCAGCCGGCCATCGAAGCCTTCTGGAGCAATCCTTCCCCGCAGACTTTTCAGGACCTGAGAATCGCCCGCTGGTAATTCCCCCCCCTCCGCCTTGTGCTGCGGTCTCCTTCCGTTGTATCGTAGGCCAACGTTCAATCCGCCAAATTCCTAGGGTTACGTAGCTGGAAGGCTCGAATGCGCATGCTCAAGCGGCTGCTGCTGGCCCTAGTCGTTCTCATCGTGCTGCTCGCCGGCATCGGGTTGGCCCTTCCCCGCCAGGTTCATGTGGAGCGATCCACCAACATCCACGCGCCCGCGGCCACCATCTTCGCGCTGGTGGACGGGTTTTCCATGTTCAATCAGTGGTCCCCCTGGTACGGCCTCGATCCGAGCGCGCAGTACGACTTCCGGGGGCCTGCCCGCGGAGTCGGGGCCCGGATGACCTGGCAGGGGGATGCGAGCACCGTCGGCTCCGGAAGCCAGGAGATCATCGAGAGCCGCCCCTATGAGCAGGTCAAGTCCAGTCTGGATCTCGGTTCCCAGGGCGTGGCGACTTCGCAGTTCACCCTCACCCCGCAAGGCAATCACACTCAGGTCACCTGGGCCGTGGACGTGGATTTGGGAATGAACCCGGTGAACCGCTATTTCGGGCTGATGCTCGAGAAGATGGTCGGACCGGATTACGAGAGGGGACTCTGGGGGTTGAAGCGGCTGGCAGAAAATCTTCCGAAGGCCGATTTTTCCGATCTGAGGGTGGAGGAGATTCAGGTATCGCCGCTCACAGTGGCGTATGTCCCGGCCTCCTGCGGCCCCGACGAGCGGGAAATCGCCCGAACCCTGGGAGCCTCCTATGCCATGGTCGGGAAATTCATGGCTGCGTACAAGCTGAAGCAAGCTGCGGCTCCCATCACCATCAACAACAAATGGGGTGCCTCAGGCTACGAGTTCGACGCCGCCATTCCCCTCGACCATCCTCCCTTGAAAGACATCCCTCCCGGCTCGCCGGTCCAGGTCAAGCAGACCTACTCGGGAAAGGCATTGAAGGTGGTCCACAAGGGCTCCTACCGGGACATGGACACGACCTACGAAAAATTGATGGCCTATGCAGCGGCCTACGGCTACGAGCCCGCGGCTTCACCCTGGGACGAGTACGTCAGCGACGCCGGTGATACACCGGAGCCGGAGCTGCTCACCAACATCCTGTTGCCGGTGAAGTAGGGAGGCGTGCATCCGCTCCCTGAGCCAGATTCCTGCTGCCGGGCCCAGCTAAGCCGAAGAAATCTCGATAGTTCCTGCCTTGATTTCTCCTCACGAGGGCTTATATTCGACCGTTGAAGCGGCCTCGGGAGGTGAGATGCCGGAACAGCAGTTCCTGGAAGGAAAAGCGGCTAAGCCTGCCGAGCTCAAGCTTCGCCTCCCGCGGGCCGGATTGGAGTACCTGCAGGGGGCGATCCAGAACCCGAATTTCAGCGACAGACACCTCGAGGCCATGCTCGCCAATCCCGCGCTTCCCGCCGGGCTCATCCAGGGACTGGCGGCGCAGAAGCAGTACCTCGCCCACTACGAAGTCAAGCGGGCCATTGTTTTTCACCGCAATACTCCCCGAGCGCTCAAGCTGAATCTGCTGCATTTTCTGGGGTGGCGCGACCTGGCGCGGGTCGTGGAAGATCCGCCCCAGCTACCCCCGGTCAAGCGCGCCGCCGAGACCCTCCTGAAGAAGCGGACTGAAGACATGGCCGTGGGAGAAAAGATGGCCCTTGCCCGGATCGCTGGGCCCGGGGTCATTGCGGCGCTGTGCGTCGATCTGCATCCTGAAGTCATCGCCGCCCTGCTGATTAACCCGCGCCTCACTGAAGACGAGGTCGTGGCCATCTGCGGCGAGGAGCGCGCCTCCCCTGCGGCCCTGTCGGCGGTGGGATCGAATCCCCGCTGGAGCGGGCGGCATGCAGTGCGCATGGCGCTGTTGCGCAATGCCGCCACTCCCGCCAAGGTTTCACTGGAATTCCTGGACACTCTGGCCGGCACCGACCTCCGCGAGATCATCGCCTTACCCACAACCCCACGGCTCGTGCGGGCCACCGCACGGCAGCTGCTCAAGTCCGGGGAAGCTATCGTTGACAGGAAGAAGGTGGTTTCCTAGAATGCCAGCCCACTGCCACTTCATTCCCCATGCGCCAGCCTCCGGATTCGGGCCCGCGCTAGGTCACCATTCATGGCAAACTTCGGCGAGACCCTGAAACGGGAGCGTGAGCTGCGAAAGATCTCCCTCCGGGAGGTCACGGAAGCCACCAAGATCGGGCTGCGCTATCTGGAAGCCATGGAAGGGAACCATTTCGACCAGCTTCCGGGCGGAGTCTTCAACAAGGGATTCATCCGCGCCTACGCCAAATTCGTCGGGCTGGATCCCGAGACGCTGGTCAACGTCTACCTGTATGACGTGGCGCACCAGATGAATCCGGCTCCGGCCAGGGCCCGCTACGCGGGCTTGGAGCCGGACGATTTGCCGCTTCCCCTGCCGCCGGCTCCGGCACCGGTTGCGAAGCGGCGCTTCTCCGCCATGCTGCTCACCGGAGTGGCCGCCGCCATTTTTATTCTGGCGGCTGGGGCGTGGTTGTTTCTCGTCCAGCTTCCGGCCGGTGCCAGGATCGACACTCCTCCTACGGCCCAGGAGCCCCCGCTCCAGCAGGCCGGGCTCCTGCGCCCAGCGCCGGCTGAAACTCAGGCGTCCCCCGAGCCCGATTCGGCCGCGCTCCAGCAGGAACCGCCACCCCTGGTGCTCGAGGATCCTGTCCCAGCGCCAGCCTCTGCCGTGGAGAAAGCGCCACCCAGCGGGGCGAATCTGACTCTATACCTGGGCACCACCCAGACCACCGATATCGTGCTCCTGTGCGACGGGGTCGAAAGAGTGAGGCGGGATCTGGCCGAGGGGGAGATGATTGCCGTCTCGTGCCCTGGCGAGGTACTCCTCAGCGCCGGTAACGCCGGCGCGCTCACGCTGAAAATCAACGGTCACGAGTGCCTGCCGCTGGGGGAGATCGGCGCAACCCTCGAGGAATTTCCCTTGAATGCACGCCGGGCCAAGGAGATCTGCCCATCCGACAAGGAATCACGCTGATGCCCAACTCCCCGGCCCAACCCACCCATCCGCTGCTGCAACGCATCCTGGATCCCTCGACCCCGCGGACCTTGAAACTGGCAGCGGCCCGCGGCACGCTGCCGCTGCCGCGTCAGGAGCTGATCGTCGCGCTGGTCCATCTCTCCGCCGATCAGGATGGCGAAGTGGCCTCCGAATCGCGCCAGGCGCTGAGTGCCACGCCCCACGATCTCCTGGAGGGCCTGCTGCAGGATCCCAAGACGCCGGCGCCGGTTCTGGACCACTTCGGCCGGGACAAGGCCACACCGTCCGAGCTGTTGCGGGCGCTGGTCAGGAATCCCTCGAGCACCGACGACCTGCTCGTGGAGCTGGCCCAGTCGACCGATGCGGGTGTGCTGGACGATCTCGTGCGCAACGAGACGCGCCTCGCCGCCCACCCGGTCATCGTCCTGAAGCTCAAGGCGAACCCGGCCCTGTCCAAGGATTCCCGCCGGCGGATCACGGAGCTCGAGGAGCATGTGCTCGGAAAAACCGAGCCGGAGTACATGCTTCCGAAGCCGGAAGCGCCGCTCGAGGAAGCGCCCCTTCCCGAAGGCCTCGAAGCGATTCCGGAAGAGGGGCTCGAGGGGGAGCCGGCCCCCATGCTGGAAATCCCCCTCACGCCCGAGGAGCAGGCGGCCGAGGAGGCCCTGCGCAGGACACCCCTCTTCCAGCGCATCGTCCGCATGTCGGCGGCGGAGAAAATCCAGGCGGCTCTCAAGGGAAATTCCGAAGAGCGAGCGATCCTCATTCGCGATCCCAGCCGCCTGGTCGCCTCCTCGGTGCTGAAGAGCCCCAAGCTCAGCGAGCAGGAGATCGAGAACTTCGCCAAGCTCCGCAACGTAACGGAAGATGTGCTGCGCATCATCGGCAATCACCGGGAGTGGGCGAAGGCGTACAGCGTGGCGCACGCCCTCGCCCGGAATCCCAGAACTCCCACCGGCATCTCCCTCACCATGCTGAACCGGTTGGTGATCCGGGATCTGAAAAACCTCGGCACCGACAAGAACATCCCGGAAGTGATCCGGCGCTCCGCCAAGCGCCTCTACGAACTGCGGACGCAGCCGCAGAACAAGGCCAAGAGGAAATAGACCCCATGAGGCTTCTCAAGTCGGTCCGCAGCCAGCTGGGCAATTATCATTTGAAGTCGGGCATTTATCATTTCTATCGAAACGAGTTCAAACAGGCCATCGAGTTTTTCGCCAAGGCCCTGCAGAGCCCGGAGAAGCTCGACGAAGGGGATCTGAGGATGACCCGCTATTACCTCACTCAGACCCACATCACCGCGGGGGATCTGGCCGAGGAGGAGGGCGACCTCCCCCGGGCCATCCAGTCGTATGATGCCGCGCTTGTCGACTCCCCGGAATACCCCGATCTGCACTTCCGGATCGGGCTGCTTCGGGTGCGGCTGGGAGAGATGGACAAGGCGGTGGTGGCGTTCAAGAGAGCCTCCGAGCTTCACCCGGCCTACCTGGAGGCCCACACGCAGGCAGCCTTCACCCTCCTCTCCTGCGCCCGCACGGCCGAGGCGCTGGAGGAGTTCGAAAAAGTGCGGGCCCTCACCCTGGCCTCGGTGGAGGAGCCCTACCAGGCAGCGCTGGAGGCGGCTTCCCGGGGGGATCTGGCGGAGACGGCGGAGCGGATGCGAGACGCCTTCCAGCGAAAGCCCCAGAGTTTCGCGTATCATTACCGGCGCGGTTTGAAGGCCCTGCAGGCGGGACGGTTCGAGTCCGCCGCGGAGGATCTGAGGCAGGCGGTGCTGTTCAACCCCAGGTTCGCCGACGTGCACAACTTCCTAGGGGTGGCTTACGGAGAGCTGGAGCAGCGGGCGGCCGCCATCGCCGAGTTTCGGCAGGCCATCGAGTACAATCCCGACTACCTCGTGGCCCGGTTGAACCTGGCTTTCTCCCTGGCGGAAGGGAACGAGATCAAGGATGCCGTGGCCGAGCTGACGGCGGTGCTTTCGAAGGAGCCCTCCAACCAGGCGGCCCGGCTGAAGCTGGAAGAGCTGACGCAGGAGCGTGAGGAGCGGGCGAGGATCTCATGAAGGTGACGGCGGCAGGCCTCAGCGATGTGGGCCGCAAGCGCAAGGGCAACGAAGATTCCTATCACATCGACGTCGAGCATGGCCTGTTCATCGTGGCGGACGGGATGGGAGGCCACGTGGCGGGAGAGGTCGCCTCGCGCCTCGCGGTACAGACCATCCAGGAGTTCATGAGGGTCTCGGACACCGACTCGGAGATCACCTGGCCCTTCGAGTTCGACGAGAGTCTCTCCGAGGGAGGGAACCGCATCCAGGCCGCGATCCAGCTCGCCAACCGGGAAATCGGCCGTCACATGCAGAGCCAGGAGGAGCACCGCGGCATGGGAACGACCGTGGTCACCGCGGTCGTGGTGGACGATGCCTGCTATATCGGCCACGTGGGCGACTCCCGGGCTTACCTGATCCGGGACGGCGAGCTCCGCCAGCTCACGCGTGACCACACTTTCGTGAACGAGCAGGTGGAAAAGGGATTCATGAGCAAGGCCGAGGCGGATCGGCATCCGGCCCGCAACATCCTCACCCGCGCGGTCGGCAGCGCCGACGATCTCACCGTCGACCTCTCAGAGACCCGCCTGAAGCCGGGAGATTACGTGCTGCTGTGCTCCGACGGACTGAGCTCCATGGTGGAGGACCGTGACATCCTGAAAGTGGTCCAGGAGAAGAGTGGCAGCCTGGAGGAGGCCTGTGCCGGGCTGGTGGCTCTGGCCAACGAGCACGGCGGCTGGGACAACGTTACCGCGATCCTGATTCACGCCCTCTGACGAATTCCCCTAGCGAATCTCATAGATTTCGAAGGCATGCCCCACCACGGCTTTGGGGGCGGTCTGCGCCAGCCAGTTGCCCGAGGCTTCCCCGTAGGAGCGCGCCAGCTCGGCCCGGGCGCGGGCGACGCAGTGGGCGCTGAGGATGTACGTCCCTGGGGAGGGAGGCACGAGCAGACCCCTCACCTGGATTTCCCGGCCCTGTACCCCGTAATAGGCAGGGCTGGCGCTGCCGAAGTAGCAGAGATAAAAATCAGTCACCGGGTGCTTCGCCAGGTAGTCGCGCAGCTGCAGGAGCCCCTGTCCCCAATCCAGATTGGAATCGTCCAGCCACCTGGACCCTTGCGGCGGCACGCCGGTGATCTCGTTGAAATAGGCGAGGTGATCCGGCCAGATGACGGCGAATTCCACGATCATCCACACCAGCAGCGCCGCCGCCGCGGCTTTGACCCACGCCCTTCCAGCCGCCACCGCCGGGCCCAGGCGGGCGGTGAACACCATGAGGAACGGATAGCAGGGGATCAGGTACCGCACTCCCAGATTGTCAGCCGTGAAGGAATAGCCGATGAAGAAGGACAGCGCCGGGATCAGCAGGAACGCCTCGTCCAGCAGCCCAGCTCGGCGCCCGCGGAAGAACAGCACTCCCGCCGCCGCCAGGAGCAGGAGCTCTGGAATGGGCGTCTTCACCAGATAGGCGATGAGAAAATACGAATACCAGCGTCCCGATCGCATCTCTCCCATCAGGTAGGCAGAGTAGCCGGGATCGTGATCCTTGTTCACGGTCGCCAGCCCCTTAAGGTAAAACCATGGATCGGAGGGAAAGAAATAGACGGCCCACACCACCAGCGCCGCGATGAGCAGCATGAAGACCAGGCTCATGAGGGGTGCGGGGTGCACCGGGGGTTTTTGCGCGGCCTTGGCGACCTGTGAAGCGTGCTTCTTCTGCCGGCGCTCCGCGGCGGGTGACGGCCTGGCCGCTGCCGAAGCGACCGGCAGAGTGCTGCGTGCGAGGAGCAGGAGAATCAACGCGATGGGAATCAGGATGATGGCCGAGAATTTCGCCCCCAGGGCCAGCCCCAGGGTGATTCCCGCCAGCGCCAGTCGAATCCGGCCCGGCTCGTCCACGTATCGGCGCAGCATCCAGAGGAACAGGGTGGCGAAAAAAGCCAGGCCGACGTCGGTGGCCACCAGCTGGGCATGGGCCGTGACGGTGGGATCCAGGAGGTAAAGCGTCACGGCCAGTAAAGCGCCGGAGACTCCCCAGAGCCGGAAGCTCCAGCAGGCGATGAGGATGGCGAGCCCGAGGGAGAGCCCCACGGCCATGATCCGGCCCCGGAAGAGAATCCGATCCGCGTCTTGCGAGTACAGGAACCGGCGGCCGAAGCCCCATTGATAGGTGAGCGGAAGATTGCCCTGCCTCAGGGTCTCCCGATCCACCGGCATTTTCAAATCCATGAATAGCAGGGGAAGCGCGCAGATCTCCTTGATCAGCGGCGGGTGCTGAGGATTGATTTTGAACAGGCCGGTGGTCAGATATGAGTATCCGGCGGGGAGGTGCACGACCTCGTCGAAGGTCGCGGATTTTCGACGCATCAGCACGACCGGGAGGACAAAAGTCAGCGCCAGGAGGACGACGAGTAGAGCGGTTTCCGGAATTCGCCTCTGCTGTGGCGATCCCTCCGAGGCAGGCATGGGCGGATGCTAACACACCCGAAAGGGGGAGCAAATTCGGCCCGACGTCGCGTGAGGAGGATCTCTCCGGGGGCCGTCGGGAGGTTGCCGCAGATCAGGGGCTGGGGTAGTCTTCGCGTCGACTTTTTGGGAGCCTCGATGGGCCGATCTCAGCGCGCGCCGGCGCGTCCCATGCGCCGGAGCGAACCTGCCGGAAGGCTCCGGCCCTATCCTCTGCTGATCTTCCTGGCGCTCTCCTTCACCCTCTTCGGCAATACCCTGGTGAACGGTTTCGTCCACGACGACAAGCCGCTGGTCGTGGAGAACCACCTGATCCGCGATGTCCAGGGGATGACCCGGATCTTCTCTTCGGGGTACTGGACCACCCGCGATCAGTCGGTTCCCGAGCTGTATCGTCCCATGACCGTGTTCAGCTGGGCGCTCAACCGCCTGACTCTGGGGGCCGGTCCCTTCGGTTATCACCTGGTCAACGTGCTGCTGAACGGCCTCGTCTGCTGGCTCGTCTTCCTTCTGGCGCAGGCCCTGGGTGGAAGTCGGTGGGTGGCATGGGCGGCGGGGTTGATCTTTGCCGTGCATCCGGTGCACGTGGAGGCGGTCGCGCCTGTCGTGGGTCGATCGGAGCTGCTCGCCGCGGCATTCGGTCTGCTGGCTCTGCTGTTCCACTGTCGCGCCCGAGCGGCCGGAAAGACGGCGACGCGACCGCTCCTCGGGGCCGCCCTGTGCTATCTCGCGGCCGTCCTCTCCAAGGAAAGCGCCATTGTGATCCCGCTCCTCGCCGGGCTGACCGATCTGGCCCGGCCGGCCGAGCTGGGCTCCCCCTCCAGGAGTGAGGCAAGGCTCCCCTATTTCCTGTACGCCGCGGTGGCGGGGGTTTATCTCCTGGCGCGCGTCGCGGTGCTGGGTGCCGTGGCGGCGAGTCTCATTCATCCGCTGGACAATCCCCTGGTAGCGCTGGATCGAGCCTCAGCCCTGCGGACCGCGCTGGTGGCAGGTGGCCGCTACCTGCTCCTTATGGCCTGGCCATGGAAGCTCTCCGCCGACTATGCCGGCTCCGCGATTCACGCGGCGAGGAGCTGGATCGATCTGCCGTTTCTCGGCTCCCTGGCGCTGCTGGCGATCCTCCCGGGGGTCGCTTTGATGAAGTGGCGCCGCGGGCGCCTGGCTCCTTACGGAGTGCTGTTCTTCACCGTGGCCTGGCTGCCGATTTCAAACCTCCTGTTCATCATCGGCGCGCCGCTTGCGGAGCGGCTCCTCTACCTGCCATCGGTCGGGCTGGCGGTGGCGGCCGGGGCGCTCCTGGCGATGGCGCACCGGGCAAGCCCGCGGCTCACCGTCGCAGCGTTGGCCCTGCTCCTGCTTGCCGGATCGGCGCGGACGATGGCCCGCAATCGTGTCTGGCACGATGATGCATCGTTCGCGTTTGCCACCGCCGCCAATGCTCCGACCAGTGCCAAGGCGCAGTTCAATCTGGGGGTATTTCTGGAAGAGCATGCCGATCCGGTCGGAGCTGCGGCGGCCTATGCCCGGGCGGCACAGCTGGCGCCTGACTGGGCCGATGCGCACTTCAACCTGGCAGGGGTCCTGTCGCGCACCTCCCGACTGCCGGAGGCCATCCAGGCGTACCGACGCGCCCTCGACCTGCGACCGGATGATTCGCGCATCGTCCTCAACCTGGGTTATGCCCTGTACCAGGCGCGACGTCATGAGGAGGCGGTGGCGCTGTACCAGGACTTACTGAAGCGGCATGGTGATTCTCCCGCCGTGCTGAACAGTCTGGGAGCCAATCTGTTCGCCTTGCAGCAGACATCTGACGCGATCCAGGCCTATCGCAGAGCGGTGAGACTCGCCCCCGAAGAAATCGGTTACCGGCTCAACCTGGCGCACGCTCTGGAAAGTACGGGCGACGGCGCAGGCGCCGTGACGGAGTATCGCGCTGTTCTCAGCAGGAATCCGGAGAATGGCATGGCCCTTCGTGGCCTGGGGATGCTGCTTTATCGGATGGGAGAGCCGGCGAATGCGCTCGCGCTGTTGCGCCAGGCCGGCGATCGGACACCCGGCGGCCTGGACCCGGAAGCCGCCGGCGTGCTGCAGAAGCTTCAACAGTCGCCACAGGAGCCGCGCCGTTGAGCGGAGCCTGCGGCACCATGGGGCGGACTCCGCCGCCACCCGGGACTTCAGCGTGAGGATGGCCGCGAAGCCAGGAGCCGTGCAGCCTCCTGGTTGGACGGATCCAGGGCGAGGACCTTTTGCAGCTCCACTTCCGCCAAGGCCTGCGGACCGGCTCGCAGATAGACCTTCGCCAGATTCAGGTGGGCCGAGGCATCGGAGGTTATGTCGTAGAGATAGATCGAATAGCCGATTTTCCCAATGGGCCGCCGTCCCCACAGCCATGAGTAAAGGTCCCGGTTGCCCGGCAAGAGTCCCTGCAGCCGGGTCACGCTGATGGCCAGGATTTCGCGCGGTGCTCCGACGGGAAGGGCATCCAGGCTGGGCGGCTCCAGGTGACCGAATCCGGGTGCGTACTGGAATCGAATCCCAAGCGCCGCGGGAGGCGGGTTTCCGAAATAGGCGAGGTAGATCATCGGAAGCCCTTCCCGATCCATGTAGACTTTCACCCCCATCAAATCCTGGCCCCAATCGATGTTGGAATCGCTCAGGTATCTCAGGCCATTGCCGGGTCCGCCCACCAGCTCGTTGAAATAGGCCAGCTGGTGGGGAGCGACGCGCAAGGAGGATGCCGCCGTCATCACAACCGGGATGCCAATCACTGCCACCTTCGCCCCGATCCTCCTCCATTTCAGCGTGGCCATGCGGGAAGCCAGGACGATCAGCAGTGGATAGACGGGCAGGACGTGCCGCAAGCCGATATTGATGCGCCCTTCGGATGCGGCGAGAAACAGGACAACCACCGGAAGCAGCAGAAAAATCACCGTGCGCCGATCCAGCGGCTGGCCGGCCCGAAAGAATATCAACGACGTGGCCATCAGCAGCAGGGTCCCGACCGGCGTCTTGATGAGGAAAGCGACCAGGAAATAGCTCCACCATCCTTGAGTGGAATACTCTCCCAGGAAGAAGGCCTGATGACCGCCCTCCTGGTGCGCCAGCACCCGGCTCAGGCCCACCCACCAGGTGGTGAAGCCCTGAAACCCGTACACGGCCGCAATGACCAGCACGGCCAGGGTGCACAGCAGCAGGCAGGGAACGATGGCTTTAAAGAGGCGCTCCCCCACCCGAGGCGTCGCGGGGGCTTTTCCCGGCCTGGCGGCAATCCGCAGCGGAAACGAAAAACTCCCTTCGCAGAAGAGAATGTGGCAGCCGATTACCAGCGCCACGATTCCCACCAGGATGATCGTGGAGTACTTCGAAGCCAGCGCCAGTCCGATGGCAAGGCCCGAGCCGATCAGGAGTGACCAGGACGGTGCGGCCGTGTATTCCCAGAGGAGATAGAGCGTGAGGAAGGTGAAGAGCGCGGCTCCCAGGTCCGTGGTGACCAGACAGGCATTGGCGATCAGGTTCGGCTCGAAGGCCGCCAGCCCCATGGCCGTGAGAGCCGCCCAATCTCCCCACAGCCGTCGGGACCACCAGCCGATCAGTCCCACCAGGGCGGCCCCGAGGAGCAGGTTGGGCAGCCGCGCGGCGAACAGGATCCTCTCCCAGGGTTGGGATGAGCTGTACAGAAAATCGCGTCCAATCCGCCACTGCTCCCCCACCTTCCAGAATCTTTCCTCGGGCTGAAACGGCAGGCGATAAGCGAGGAGCACCGAAAGAGCGCTGAGCTCCTTGATCAGAGGGGGGTGTTCGGGGTTCAGCCGGAAGTCACCCCGGCTCAGGTAGGAGTAGCCGGCCGCCAGGTGAACCGCCTCATCGCTTGTTTGGGAATTGGACACAAAGAAAGCCAGGCCCTGGGCAGTGAAGGCTAGGATCAAAATGATACTGCCGACAGGTACCCCCCACTGGGCCACCTTGGATCTCGCAAGTCTCTGATTAGGCTGCAGCTTGACCTCATTCCCAGGACTCGAGGGAGGGGGTTTTGGGTGCCTGCCGGTGTCAGCCTTTCCTTGACGCAACATCAATCCCGTTCTATATTTACGGCGTTTATCCTACAACCCGCGGAGTGCGAGAGATGTTCTTGAAGCGTCACGCTGTCCTGGTCCTGGGCTTCTGCTTCACTGTCCTCTCCCTGACAGCGGAAGTCTGGGGCGCGTCGGAACAGGATTTCAACCTCTCGGATCTTTACCGCGACCCAGCCGCCGGATCGACGCCGGCTCTCAGCCGAAAGACGGAAGGTGTCGGAGGAGCGCTCGATACTCTGCTCGGTGGCAGGTCGCTGCCGATCCCCTGCGCCACTTCCGTCCTTCTGGATACGCGCCGACACGGAGCCCAGCTTGGAGCCTCCGCGTCGGAAGCCTTGAGAATCTTGAGCCTGCGCCCGGCTCTCGATCATGATGGGACACGACCCACTCGGGACGGTCGATCCACCATCCATTATTCCCTCGATCCAAGCTCCGCCGACGCCGTTTCCGGGACCGACCGGGACTTCAACGGCATCCCCGACATCGTCGACCAAGTGGAAGAAGCGCTGGAGCGCGCGCAGAAAACCCTCACCGAGGAGCTTGGCTGGCCGGTTCTGGCCTCGGGGCCGCGCGGCGAGCGCTACGACATCTACCTGGTCAATCTGGGGGGCTCGCGCCAAGGGTTCACCGTTTCGGACCGAGACATCCCCGCGACTCCGCGCGATGACTCGCTGAGCCACATTATCCTGGATGCGCACCTCGAGGGTGAAACCCTGCTCTCTGCGGTGGCTCATCAATATGCCCATGCCTCGCTGCTCAGTCTCTCCGGTCGGGCTCCTGCCTGGTGGACGGAAGCCACGGCTTCCTGGCTGGAGATCCAGGTCACTGGTGATCTCGCCCAACACGCGCGCCCCCTGTCCAGACGGCTGGAGCGGATGGATGCTCCCCTGGCCTCCGACTCACTGCTTCTGTCCATGGGCGATTCGCTGTGGGCCTCGTTTCTGGCCGACCGACATGAAGGTCGCGGCGAGGAGATCCGACAGATATGGCTGGAGATTTCCCTGCGCAGCGGCGAGCCTCTCCTTCCCATGATGGACGAGGTCATGAGGCGCACGAATTCGGGGACGCTTTCCGAGGCGTTTCGCGATTACACACGATGGAGCCTGTTCACGGGGACGCGGGACGATGGCGATCATTTTCGTCTGGGATCCCTCTACCCTCCGCTGATACCCCGCGCTTCGCACCGCGGCGCGCCCGCGGAATCCAACGGTCTGGAGTCGGTGGACCCGCTGGGAGCCGCCATCATCCGGTTCGAAGGAGACGGAAGCCGCGGAGGAATGAAGCTCCGGTTCGATGCGGAAACGCCGTCGCTCCTGCAAGTCGATCTGATCATCACTCCCCTGGGAAAGCCGCGTCCGCATCTGGTGGAGCTGGAGCTGGATGATCGGGGCCACGGCGAAGTGGGAGTTCCCTGGCACGGCGTTCGCGAAGTCATCCTGATCGTGCGCCACCCGGGGCTCGGAGGAGCACCGGCCCGTTTCCGCTACTCCACCCAGATGGACCCCCTCTACCCCTTCGATCTGGCGTCCTTCAGTGCCGTTCCTTCACGCGCCGGGATCACGCTGCAGTGGGAGACAGCCCGCGAGATCGACGTGCTGGGGTGGAATGTCTATCGCGGCACGATCCCTTCCGAAGCTTCGTTCCAGCGCGTGAACCCGGTGACGCTCCCCAGCGGGGCCGACAGCCTGGAGGAAACCGACTATCTTTACCAGGATTCCTCGGTTCAGCCGGGCCGGCGCTACTACTACCTGGTGGAGGCCATCACCGTAACCGGACTTCCGGAGCGCAGTATCATCCTGTCGGCCCGCGCCCCGGACGATAAGAGCCGGCCGTAAATCATCCCCCGGCATCTAGCGCTTCCAGGCAGCTCCAGGACCAGCCTCCTGCGACACACCCGCCCCTTCGCGAATCAGGTGGTAACGATCCCCTGCCAGGGAAGTGAACTCCTCCATCCTCCCGCCGCTCCACCACACCCGCACCCTATCCACCCGGTCCGCCTCGCCCAAGCCGAGCTCGATCACCGAATCGCTTTGAGACAGGTAGCTGGAAGCGCTGCGAGCCTGGGTCCAGAGGGATCGTCCGCCTGCCACGACCTCCACCCTCGCTCCCAGCGCGTCGCTGCCGTGGCGCCCAAGCAGCCGCAACGCGATCCAGTGGCGGGACGATCGGGGAGTCCGGTTCAGAAGGAGGTGGGCGGGGAGGTTGTTGGCGCTGATCAGCAAGTCCGGGGCCCCATCGTGATTCAAATCACCGACGGCGGTGCCACGCCCGACGTCCCTGGAGAGAAAGTAGGGGCCGGAGGTTGAGGAGACGTCCCGAAACCGGCAGCCACCCAGGTTCTCGAAGAGAAATGGGGTCTGTCGGTAGGTGATGGAATCGGAGTAAAGCTCCACGTTGTCGAGGATGTGCCCGTTAGTGACGAAAATATCGAGCCTGGAGTCGAGATCGGCGTCGAGGAAGTTGGTGCCGAATCCCAGCGCCAGCAGGCTTGGCGATCCGAGACCCGATGGATAAGTTTCATCGGCGAACAGGTTGTCACCCAGGTTCCGGAAGAGCGAGTTAGGCTCCTGCGAAAGGTTCGTCACGAAGAGATCTTCGCGGCCGTCCTCGTCGCAGTCTCCCGCGGCGACCCCCATGCCGGCCCTGGGGATTCCCTCCTCCCCCAGCGCCACTCCCGCCACCTGCCCCATCTCGACGAACGTCCCGTTGCCGTTGTTGTGATAGAGAAAATTGGGAGTGGAGTCGTTGGCCACGTAGAGATCCTGCCACCCGTCGGAGTCGAAATCGCCCCACACGACTCCCAACCCCTTGCCGCTCGGATCGTACAGACCCGCCTGCTTCGTCACGTCCCGGAACCGGCCCCCTCCCTCGTTGTGATAGAGGACATCCGGCAGACCGCTGAAGGTCTGGGGGTGACAGTAGGTGCGATACCCCGGTTTCAGATCGCCGCAGTAGACATTGTTGCCCAGGGTGAAATCCACGTAGTTCACCACAAAGAGATCCGGCAGGGAATCGTTGTCATAGTCGCCGAATGCCGCGCTGCTTCCCCAGCGCGCGTCCCCCACCCCGGCGTCCTGCGTGACATCGGTGAAAGTCCCATTGCCATTGTTGCGGTACAGGGTGTTCCGGCCAAAGGCGGTGACGTAGAGATCCTCGTCGCCGTCATTCTCCACGTCGGCCACCGTGCACCCCATTCCGTATCCGACTCCTCCCACCCCGGCACGCGCAGTGACGTCCTCGAACGTAGCGTCGCCTCGATTTCGATAGAGCATGGAACCTGTCGGGCCGGTCCTCGGCGGATCGGTCGGGATGGCGCCGCTCTGAACAAAGTAGATGTCCGGCCAGCCGTCGGAGTCGAAATCGAGCAGGCAAACGCCTGATCCCAGCGTCTCTATCATGTATTTCTCCCCAGTGCCGCCGTGGGAATGCACGAAGCCGATCCCCGCAGCCCGGGTGACATCTTCGAAGCGTACCGCGCTCGGAGGAGTTGTCGAGGAGGCAGCTTGCGGGGAGTTCTCCTCGGGCGGATGGGCCGGTCCGTTACAAGCGGCCGCGAGCAGCAGGAGCAGAAGGCTGGCGGTGCGTTTCACGGGCTGCCCACATCCGGAAGCGGTATCAGGGAATCCCCGGGGGAGGCGCTCTGCAGCCGCTGATAGACTTCCTTTTCCTTGAGGAATTCTTGACGCCGCCCCTGCGCCAGATAGATTAGGGCCAGGAAGTAATGCGGCTGCGCCGCCGCTGGATTGGCACGGGCCGCCCTTTGCAGCAGCTCGATGGCGGTGGGAAGGTCATTGCGCAGAGCGTGCACCCGGGCCAGCTCGGTGAGCGCGAAATCGTTTTCCGGGAGAATGTTCAGGGACTGCTCGAGAGAGGCTTGTGCCTCATCCAGGCGCTGCATGGCGAGGAGCACGGAGCCCGCCTGGGCCAAGGCCTGCGGATCCCGCGGCGCCAAACTCAGCACCTGCTGAAAGCTCCCGAGCGCCTCATCGAGGCGGCCTGCCTCGTAAGCCTCTATTCCTTTGGACCTGAGCGGCCCCACCTTCTGTCGAACAGATTTCGCATCGTAGAGGCCGCGGAATCGCTCCGTCGTTTTGGCGGCATCCTCGGTCCGGCCCAGGCGCTGGTAGGCCTTTGCCAGATTGATCACCGCCGCCTGCGAGTCGGGATCCAGCCGCACCGCCTCCTGCAGCTGGTCGGCGGCTTCCTCCAGTTTTCCCGATTGCAGCAGCGCCAACCCCAGTGCGGCACGGGATTGAGAATCCTCCGGTGCGAGCCGGATGGCTTCCCTCAGCGCCGAGATCGCAGCCGGTAGATCGCCTCTCCGATACGCCAGCAGGCCCGCCAGCCGTTGGGTCGCTGCAGAGGGCTCCTTCCCCTGCAGGAGCGGCTGCAGCGCCGTTTCTGCGGAACCCAGGTCGCCGGCCTCCAGGAGCAATTCCACGAGTGACTCCCGGGCCCGCGTCCGATCGGCCGCCTCGGTGGCGGGTGAGCTGACAATCTCCTCCAGCACCGTTCGGGCCGCGGCGAATCGGCTCTGCAGACGATAAGCTTGGGCGAGCGCCAATCCCGCCGGTACGGATGCAGGATCCAATCGGCGAGCCTCTTCCAGGATTCTCGCCGCCTGGTCCAGCAATCCGTCGTTGAGAAAGCGCTGACCCCGCTGGGCCAGCTGCTCACTTTGTTGTCTGTCCTCCGGCCGCGCCGCGGCACCCGGGCTCTTGCCTGCCGGGGGCTCCTGGCTGCAGGCAGGAAAGAGCACCAGGAGAATGAACATGAAGGCCCGCGGCAGAAGCGGCGGCAAGGCGTCGGCAGGCAGCCGTAGAAATCGACCCCTCACCGGATGTACCCCAGGGCGCGGAGCTGCTCCTCCAGATCCTTGGGAATCGGCGTGGAGCGAGTGCCGTTGGAGCCGCGCTCCCAGACTCTTTCCACTCGCTTCCAGAGATCTTCAATCAGGGCGGAGGCTTCCGGAGGCAGAGCGGAAGAAAGATCGTGCTTCTCGTGGGGATCGGTCTGGAGATCGAACACTTCCAGCGGCCGGGAGTGCCGGAGGATTCCGCCACGCAGCTCCTCAGGCTTGGGAGTGATAATTGCCTTGAGACTGCCCTCGTACCTGGCAAAACGCTCCGGGCCATACTCCGTCGCCTCGGCGTTCATCGGAACCGGGGCCGGTTCGCTCCCCCGCGAGAGCGAGGGGACCAGGCTTCGTCCCTGGTCTTCCGATTCACCCGCGATGCCCTCCAAAGCCAGCAGAGTGGGAAGCACGTCCAGCAGGCTGACCGGCGTCCGGATCCTGCCTCCCGCAAGCACCAGTCCGGGGGCTCGAACGATCAAGGGGACGTGCTGCAGCTCCTGGTAAAGTGAGTGACCGTGGCCGGGACTCCAAAAGTCATCGTGATCCCACAGATCATCGCCATGATCGGAGAGGACCACCAGAATGGCGCGGTCCAGAATTCCCTCCTGGCGCATTTGCTCCAGCATCCGTCCCATCACGAAATCGGCGCGGGCCACGTCTCCGTCGTACAGCTCGGACTCGAATTGCCGTTCGTCCGGGGACACAGTCCGCTTGCCCGCATGGATAGCGCCGAGCTGCTCCACATCCAGGGGCTTCATCCCCTGGTCGAGGAAGCGCTTTTCGACGAACTTGGTATGAGTGTAGGGGAAGTGGATCTCGTAGGTATGCACGAAGACGAAATAGGGCTGATCCTTGACCGAGCGCACCCATTTCAGGGCGGCAGCTGCGATTCTCCCGGCTCCGTCAAGGTCCTCATAGATCTCGAAGCCTTGGCCGAAGCCGAACCCGGCGGAGACGTAGGCGCCCCCTGTGAACGCCGCCGTCCGGTAGCCGGCATTCCGCAGCCGCTCCGCCAGCATGGAGAGGGACGGGCGCAGTGGCCGGGTCTCTCGCGTGGAGCCGTGATCGAAGGGCAACAGCGACGTGAAGATGGAACCGTGCGAGGGAAGCGTCCAGGGTGCGGTTGAAGTCGCCTGTTCGAAGAGGACTCCTTCACGCGCCAGGGCATCCAGGTGCGGCGTCAGCGGCTTCGGATATCCCAGGGCGCCCAGGCGGTCACCCCGCATCGTATCCAGAGACAGGAGAATGATCGGGCGGCCTGTAGCTCCTGATGCCAGCGGCAGCCTGGAGACCACCGCGATCCCCAGCAGTGAAAGCAGGGCGAGGCCTCCGCCGATCGCCCCGAGCCAATTCCACCGGGAGTGTCTTGAGTGCGCCGCCGTGAACGCCTGCCGTACTCTCCCTATCAGGAGCCCTCCCGGCAGGGATGCCAGAACTGCGAACACACCGAGGGTGAGCGGCAGGGGGGAATAGGGGTACCAGGGCAGGAGGGCCGCCCGCCACGAGAAGGCGGTCAGCAGTATCACGATCAGATACAGGATCGCCAGGAGCCCCGCTCCAAGAGCCAGAAGCCGAGCGCTTTTCCGCCCGAGAAAACTCAGGATCAGGCACAGGAGGATCGACAGCGCCAACCCCACGACCGCCCCTGCCAGAGAACAGAAGGCGAGCCTTAGGGTCGCGAGCCGGACCAGGGAGTGGGAAAGGTCCTTTCCCAGGAAGACCCACCAGCCTCCGAATGTGATGCCCGCCAACCATCCCGCCAGGGCACCCTGTCCTCCGGCCCCCAGGAGGCGGCTTGTCTGCTGCAATGGGAACTCCCGTCTGGCCGCTGCTTGCGCGCTTCCCGGCGACCGGCCCTATCAAAGGCTGGGCCGCACGCCGGGTGCATGAGTGGCGGGAAGAATAGGGAATGCCTTGCATCCGAGTCAAATCCCGGCTCCCGCGCCCCCCAGGCTGCGCGATCGTGGCAGCATCGGCCTTCTCGAGTCCATTGCGGGCAGGCAGTCGTTCCCAGCCAGGCGGACCCGGCGCCACGCTCCGCGCTGGATGCAGCGGGAAGTGCGCGGTGGCCGCCGCAATCGGCTCCGATTCAGGGCCGAAAGTTGGTCAGCAAGGCCTGCGAAACGGCTTCCGCAGCGAGGTGGTGCGCCAGGGCATTGGGGTGATCATCCGTTGGGGACAGGACGAGATCCCCGGTGGATACCGGCGAAAGTTGTCCACTTGTGCAGGGAGGGCCGCGGATCAGTTTCCGGATCGTTCAGCACATAGCCTATGATGACGCCCTGCGGATGGAAGGGGATGGCTTTTTGCTTCAGGGCTATCGCTTCGTCCCGAGTCGAGTATCCGACGACGCCAGAATTCAGCACTTCGAATCGCCGACCGTTCGACACCGCTGAATCGTTCATCGCTCCCTGGGTCAACCTTGGATAGGTGTCCTGCTCTTCGACTCCGAAACCGAATGTGAAAGAGTCGCCCAGCACCGCCAGGCGGATGAGATGGGTATCATCCTGACTGGGGCGGGCCCTCTCAAACCCGATGCATTGGTGCGAACGTGCATTCCCTCAAAGATCCCGTTCCGATCAGGCGCCATCTCGAAGGTGAGCCCCTCGACGCGGGACGAGCGGTAGAGCGATTCCTTTGCATGGCGCGCCTTCTCAGGATCGGGTGGCTTCAGGTGCTGCACCGGCCGAAACAGCCGCAATCCGATCTCTGCCAGCACGAGAATCAGCGCCGTGGAGAGCAATGCCAGCAGGAGATTCCCCGCCATGCTTCGGCTGCTTCTCGTCACTGCCCTCTCCTGTTCGGCCCGTTTTTCAGGGTGGCCCTCCGGGGCAACCATGCCGGCAGACTGCTGCCTCGCGTGGCCCTGCTCCTCATCGGCAGCATGGCGCTGGCCACATGCGCCGATTCCTCCCGCACCAGCGGATCCTCCCGCCCCACGGTCGCGCTGGTCTTCCGTTTCGATGATTATTCCGCCAGGAGCGACACGGCACTGGAGAAACCCATCCTGGAGTCCTTCAGGCGAACCCACACTCCCCTGACCGTTTCGGTCATCCCGCGTGTCGCTTCCATCAGTTCCTTCGATCCATCGCCGCAGGAAGGCGTCCCGCTTCCCGAGGAGAAAATCCAGCTATTGAAGGCGGCCCTGCGGGCCGGCGGAGTCGAAGTTGCCCTGCACGGCTTCTCCCATCAGACGGTGCGGAGGAAGATTGGCAATGTCTTTCTAAAGCCCTTTGGTAGATACCACTCCGAGTTCATTGGCGTGGACGAGGCGTCGCAACGCAAGAAGATCAGCGAAGGACGGGGAATACTGGAGCGGGAGCTGGGGGTTCGTGCCGAGACCTTCGTCCCCCCGTGGAACGGCTACGATCAGACCACCTTGCGGGTCCTGGAAAGCCTTGGCTTCACAACTTTCTCGGCAGCGCGCCGCGGCCCGGTGGATCTGGCCTCTCCCCTGCACTTTCTTCCCCGCACCTGCGACCTACAAGAGGTGCAGAGTGCCGTCCGCGCCGCTCGCGAATCGCTTGCCGATGGTCCTCTGGTGGTGGTCCTGTTTCATCATTATGATTTTGTCGAGAGTGACCCTCAGGCTGGCCAGCTGAGCCTGCCTGATCTGGACAAGACACTGGATTGGGTGTCCGCCCAATCGGACTTGAGGGTCATGACCCTGGGGGATGCTTCCAGGCTCCTGCCGGATACGGGCGCCAGGCAGTTTTACTGGAATCGCAACGCCCTGCTCTGGCAGATCACCCCACCTTGGGTCAACCTGACGATTCACTGGCCGCCCCGGGGCGTCTACCTCAGCCTGCCGGCAGCTCGTCGTGCCAAGATCTTTCTATGGTGTGTCGTGCTGCTGCTCTATGGATTTCTGGCTCTCGCGGGCACCGCCATCGCCCGATTCGGAACGAAGCGGCTGCTGCGCCGCCAGCCTTTCCTCCTCTGGTCGGCACGAGTCCTCTGCGTCGTCGCCCTGCTGGCCGTCCTGCTTTATGTCTTCTGGGACCTGGAGCCGTACTGGGCCGGGGTGGCCGCCATCGCCTGGCTGGCCGGATTCTGCGTCGGTTTGCTGTAGGTTATACTCTGCGCGCCTCGGCCCCCGCCGGGGTATCACCGAGAGGAAATCGGCATGGATCGGATCAAGGCAGAGGTGTCCCGGCGAATCGTCGATTTCGTCCGGGAGAGCTACCAAGTTTCGCTGGATCCGCCAGGTTTCCTGTTTCCCCCGAGTCCCGATCTGGGAGACCTGGCGCTTCCAGTGGCCTTCGATCTCGCCAAGCTGACGAGGAAGGCTCCGCGGCTGCTCGCTGGCGAGCTGGCGGAGATTCTCTCCGGTGTACCGGGGCTCCAGAAAGTCGAGGTGGCAGGAGGCGGGTATGTCAATCTCTTCTTCCATCGTCCCGGCTACGCCAGGCTTCTCCTGGAGGACCTGGCCGGCGCCCCCGCCGCCCCCTCGGGAGGCAAGGTCATCGTCGAGCACACCAACATCAATCCCAACAAGGCCGCCCACATCGGGCATCTTCGCAATGCCACGCTGGGAGACACGCTGGCGCGCTGTCTGCGATTTCTTGGGCGCCGGGTGGAAGTTCAGAACTATATCGATGACACCGGAGTCCAGGTGGCCGATCTCATCATCGGCATCACCACCATGGAAAAACTGGATCTCGACGGCGTCCGCCGACTCGAGGCCGAGCTGGAGCGGACCGGGGTGCCGTTGGATCACTACTGCTGGGATCTCTACTCACGGGTCACCGAGATGTACGAACAGACGGCCGAGCCTCCCACCCCCGGGGAAAAGAGCCTCAAGGAGCGGCTGCGCGGCGAGATGCTGCACGCCATGGAAGAGGGCTCGTCCCCCGTGGCGAAAATCGCCTCCTATTTGGCCGACAAGATCGTCCGGCGCCATCTCGCGACCATGGAGAGAATCGGCGTGCGCTATGACCTGCTTCCCCGGGAGAGCGACATTCTGGCCCACAAGTTTTGGGATAAGGCCTTCGAGCGGCTCAAGGCGACGGGCAAAGTCACTTTCGCCCGCGAAGGGAAAAGCTCGGGCTGCTGGGTGATGGACCTGTCGGGAAGCGAAGAGTTCGCGAACCTCACCGAGGGGGAAAAAATCCTGGTCCGCTCGAACGGCACCGTGACCTACGTCGGAAAGGACATCGCTTACCAGTTGTGGAAATTCGGGCTCCTGGGCGCGGACTTCCATTATCGGCCCTACCTCACCTACCCGCGGGGAGGCTTGCTCTGGACGACGTCGAGCGAGGGCGAGCCCGAGCATCCGCCATTCGGAAGTGGGGAGACCATCTACAACGTCATCGACGTGCGGCAGTCCTACCTCCAGAAAATCGTCGTGGAAAGCCTCCGCCTGCTCGGAGCCGAAGCCCAGGCCCAGCGATCGATCCACTTCGCCTATGAAATGGTCGCGCTCTCCCCGCGCTGTGCCGGCGAGATGGGAATCACGGTGGAGGAAGACGACCGCCAGCGCCCCTTTCTGGAGATGTCGGGACGCAAGGGGATCGGCGTGAAGGCCGACGACCTGCTGGACAATTTGATTCGCCGCGCCGAGGACGAGGTGCGGCTGCGCAACGCGGATCTCCCGGAAGAGACTCTTGCGGAAGTGTCCCGTTCCATCGCCGTGGGCGCGCTGCGCTATTACATGCTCCGCTTCACCCGCAACAAGGTCATCGCCTTCGATTTCGCGGACGCCCTGTCGTTCGACGGAGAAACGGGCCCGTACGTGCAATATGCCCTGGTTCGCTCGGCAGGCATTCTGGGGAAGGTGGCCGGTGCCCTCGGGATGGCGGGAGACGAGCTCCCCCGCTGGGCAGCCGAGGCGGATCTGGCATTCCTCGAGAAGGACGCTGCGTGCGACGAGTGGGATCTCCTGTCTGTGATGGGGCGGCATCGCATGCTGACGGAGCAGGCGGTGGCCGGGCTGGAGTTCTCCTCCCTGGCCAAGTACGCCTTCGTGCTGGCGCAGAAATTCAACGGCTTCTACCACCGCAATCCGGTCCTTCAGGAGCCGGATCCCAATCGACAGCGCGGGCGCGTGCTCGTCACCTACCTGTTCCGCCGGCAGATGACCTCGCTGCTGGAACGGATGGGAATCCCGGTGCCCTCTCTCATGTAGGGATTGCCGCAACCCTGTGCTATCATGAGGGATGCGCTTCACCTTTAGGGATCAAGAAAACGTCCCCCAGGCCTTCAGTCCACCCCGGGTTGGAAGGATACGGAAGACTCCATTGCTCCCCAAAATGATCCTGAGATTGGCAGTCGCGGTCGCGGCATTCTGCGCGCTGGGGGTTTCCCCGATCCAGGCTGACGACATCCTGCCTTTCAGCGAGGTCAAGGTGGGGATGAAAGGAGAGGGGCGGTCCGTGTTCCGGGGCAACGAGATCTCCCGCTTCAACGCCGAGGTCATCGGCCTCATGGAGAACATCGCCCCGAAGCGGAACCTGATCCTGGTCCGATTGAGCGGTGAGCACGTGGACAAGACCGGCGTCCAGCAAGGCATGAGTGGGTCGCCTATCTACGTGGGCGACCGCGTCATCGGTGCCGTGGCCTACAGCTGGCCTTTTTCCATGGAGCCCATAGCCGGAGTCACGCCCATCGAAGAAATGCTGGATATTCAGCGTCGGGGAGCGGGCACGCCAGGCCGCTCGCGCTCCGCGCCCATTCTCCCGGGGCTCTCCCCCACTTCCGCCCTCACCAGTCCTGCCGATCTGGTGCGGCATTTCGATCACTATCTCACTACCGGCGGGCTCCGCATGGAGGCCATGGCATCGCTTCACCCGATCCCGACTCCCCTGCTGTTTTCGGGGTTCCCCGCCTCGCTGCTGGGGCGGCTCGATGCGGACCTCGCGGCGGCGGGACTTCTGGCGGTGCAAGCCGGCTCGGCGGGCAAGTCCGGACGGGCCTCCGACATCCTGAGCCCCGGCTCGGCGATGGCGGTCAAGCTGGTGCGGGGGGACGTCGAGATCAGCGCGGTGGGGACCGTAACCTATCGGGACGGAGATCGGATAGTCGGGTTCGGACACCCTCTCCTCAACCTCGGGCCAACCGCCATCCCGCTGGCAGGAGCCTACGTGCATTCGGTGCTCCCGTCCCTCGAGTCATCGTTCAAGATCGCCTCGCCCGCCGCCGACGAGATCGGCTCCATCAGCCAGGACCGGACGGTGGGGGTCGCGGGATCCATTTCCTCGCCACCCCGCCTCATCCCGGTGCGCGTGGAAATATCGGGGAACACCCCCCGACCGGATCGCTTCACCTTCGACGTGATGGAGGACTCCTTCCTCAGTCCGTACCTGATTTACGCTTCGCTCAACGGAATCCTGAGCAGCGCCCAGAAGGACCTGGGAGAGGCCACCCTGCGGATTCTGGAGGGATCGGTCATCAAGGTCGAGGGGTACGACAACATCCAGCTGGAGAATCTTTTCTCGGGGGACTTCGCCTCGTTCTACACCTCCGGCACCGTGGCGTACATCTCCCTGCTGATTCTTAACAACGAGTACCGTCCGGCTCGGATCACCGGAATCAACCTGAATCTTTCTTATTCCGATGAAAGGAAGGTGGCGCGCGTGGAGCGCGTCTGGTGCGGCCGGGAGCGGGCCCGTCCCGGCGAAAAGGTCCCGCTGACCGTCACCCTGCAGCCTTACCGCGGGAAGGAGATTACCCGGACGTTCGAGCTGACCATTCCCGAGGAGCTGACTCCCGGGAAGCTGTACCTGCAAGTCGGCGATGGGCAGACGGTGAGCCGCAAGGAAGAGCAGGCCGCCGGAGAGTTCCACCCCAAGGATCTTGCGCAGCTCATCTGGCTGATCAATCACGTCCGGGCCAACGACAAGCTCTATGTCATTCTCACTCGCCCGGACAACGGCGTGCTGTTGCAGGGGGCCAGGATGCCGGATCTGCCGCCTTCCAAGGCGATGGTGATGGTCCGTCCCCAGACCGAGGGAAACTATCTCCGGGTGGGATTCCGGGGAGTCGCGGAAGAATCGATTCCCACCGATTTTGCCATTGAAGGCTACAAGACGCTCACTTTGGAAGTGGAGGACCCGAACCGATGATGCCCCGGAGCGCCGCCTTCCCCCACCGGCACCGGATTGCTCTCCTGCTCCTTCTTTTCTCTGCAGCTCCCGCTGGCCTTTTCGCATCGGGACCCATCATCTGGACCCAGCAAAGCCCCACCGACTTCGAGAAAGGAAAACCCGAAGGGATCGCAGTAGCCTCCCGCGGCGGCCTTCTCCTGGCCCGGGCAGTTCGGGAAATTCCGATCAAGGAGCTTCAGGCGGATGCCCAGCCATTCCTCTGGACGCAGGCGCTCGACTCCAAAGGCAATCTGTACACGGGAAGCGGCAACGACGGTCGGGTTTTCAAGGTTACCAAGTCAGGCGAGGGGAGCCTCTTCTTCTCCTCCGGAGATTTGGCGGTCCAGGCGCTGGCGGTGGATTCTCACGACAACGTTTACGCCGGGACTTCACCGGATGGCAAGATTTACCGGGTCACCTCCGAGGGCAAGGGGGAGGTATGGTTCGATCCCGAGGAGCGCTACATCTGGGCCCTCGCGGTGGACGCATCCGGGAACCTCTTTGCCGCCACCGGGGAGCACGGGATCATTTACAAAATTACGGACAGGAACAAGGGCGCTTCCTTTTACGACAGCATGGAGTCCCACATCGTCACCTTGACCTTCGATCGCCAGGGAAACCTGTTGGCCGGATCTTCTGGCAAGGGGCTGCTCTATCGGATCTCGCCGGATGGAAAGGGAACCGTTCTCCTGGACACGGAGCTCAAAGAGGTCAATGCCGTCGCACTGGATGCTTCAGGGCGCGTGTTTGCCTCCGCCATTCAGCCGGGAAGTCCCGCTACCAGGCCGGGAGCCGGGCCAAAGGCTGCCGCCTCGCAGACGGAAGTCGAGACGGTGGTGGTGGGACCCAATACGGTTCCGACCTTGGATGAGCTGGAGGCGGAGGAGTTCCGGGAGCAAGGGATGAGACCTTCCGAGCCTGCCGGCCGGAAAACCAAGAGCATCCTTTACCGGGTGGATCCGGACGGTGTCGCAACCACCCTCTGGACCTCCGAGGATGAGACAGTTTTTTCCCTGGCGGTCCCCGGGGCGAAAGAGGTCTATCTGGGCACGGGAGATTTGGGGAAACTCCGGCGCCTCGATGAAAACGGCGCTGCATCCTTGGTCGCCCGGCTTCCCGCGACTCAGGTCACGTCCCTGCTGGCGGCCCCGGATGGAACGTTGTTCGCTGCCACCAGCAATTCGGGTGGAATCTTCGTTCTGGAAAAGGAAGCAGCCGATTCCGGGATCTATCTTTCACCTCCCAAGGACGCCACCAGCCTGGCCCGCTGGGGGCAGATTCGCTGGATCGGCGAGACGCCACCCGGCGCCAAGGTGGAGCTGTTCACCCGATCCGGCAACAGCGCGCTTCCGGACAATACCTGGAGTGACTGGTCCTCGGCCTATGCTGCGTCCGCCGGAAGCAAAGTGGTCAGCCCTTCGGCCAGGTTCATCCAGTGGAAGGCCCAACTGACGCGGCAATCCAGATCGGTTTCGCCGTTTCTCGAAGCGGTCTCATTGACCTACCTGCCCGCGAACCTCCCCCCGCGAGTGGAGAAAATCGAGGTCAATCCTCCCGGGATCGTCGTCGTGAAGCCACCCCTGCCGGTGGACCCGGAAGCCCAGGAGACAGCCTTCTCCCTGCCGCCCTCCGCTCCGACCGGTGCCGAGTTTGCTTCTCCTTTCCCGGCCGTCCCCGGAAAGCGCATCTTTCAGAAAGGGATGCGCTCGCTGACCTGGTCGGCTTCCGACCCGAACGGCGACAACCTGCGTTTTGACCTGTTCTTTCGGCAGGAGGGTGATAAGGAATGGAAGCCACTCGTCCGAGGCGTGCGGGAAGATTATTTCGGCTGGGATTCCACCTTGATGGCGGATGGCCGCTACCGCATCAGAGTCTCGGCCAGCGATGCACCTTCCAACCCTCCAAGTGAGGCGCGCGACGCGGAGGACACCGGTCCAGCCTTCGTCGTCGACAACACGCCTCCGCTGGTGGAGGGCGCCGCGCGCAAGGATGGAGCGGCGCTGGTGGTGGAGGTGAAGGTCAGCGATTCGGTGAGTTATATCCGGACGCTCGAATTCTCCCTGGATGCCGCACACTGGATCCTGGCGGTACCCGCCGATGGAGTGGGAGACTCCTCCCAGGAGCAGTATCGGATTCCACTGGATAGGCTGAGCGCAGGAGAGCACACTATTTTGCTGAAGGCGACGGACACCGAGGGAAATGTAGGAAGCACCAAGGTCCTGGTTTCCGGCGGCTGAATCTCCGGATAAGAAGGGGAAACCCGACTCTTGCGGCTGCGAACGACCCGGGCGGGATGCCTGCTGGCGCTGGCCCTTCTGCTCGTTGGGTGCCAGAGTCCAACAGCCCAACGGACAGATTCGGCCGCAGTCGGTCACCCCGTCGATGGCGATCGCCTGGTCATACCGATCATCTCCACCCCTTCCCTCGATTTTCTGACTTGCACCGACGCCTGGTGCCTCCTGGTCGCCCATTTCGTCACCGATTCCCTGGTGGATGAAGGGGAGAACCTGGAGACCGTGCCTCGCATTGCATCCTCGTGGGAGTTTTCGGAGCAGGACCGCGTGCTGACCTTTCACCTGCGCGAGGGAGTCCGCTGGCACGATGGCGCCCCCTTCACCTCCCGGGACGTCCTGTTCACCTATCGACGGACGATCGACCCCGCCTCCGGAGCGCGTGCGGATCAATTCCAGGACGTGCAGGAGGTAGCTGCCCCCGACGATTTCACCGTGAAGGTCCGCTTCCGCCAGCCCACCGTCCTCGCCCTGGACATGTGGAAGGTGCCCCTCCTCCCCGAGCATCTTTCGGAGGGCGTGCGCGAGGCACCGAACTCGCCCAGCCATCCCATTGGCACCGGACCGTTTCGCTTCGTGCGCTCGGAGCGCGGCCGGGAAATTGTGTTGGAGGCGAATCCCGACTATTTTCTTGGCAGGCCGTATCTGGATGGCATGATCTTCCGGGTCATACCGGCTCCCGCTACCCAATTCCAAGCCCTCCTGACCGGCGAGACGGACTGGTCCTCCATCCCGGCGGCCGAGTGGCCAAAACAATCCTCACGGCCCGAGTTCCGGAAGCAATTCCAGATCTTCGAGTACCCGGCCCTGTTCCTGCATTACATCGGATGGAACGAGCGCGGCCCGCTGTTCTCCGATGCCAGGGTGCGACAGGCCATGACGCTGGCCCTGGATCGGCAAGGCTTCGTGAACAAGGTGTTCCACGGGGCAGGAATCGCCGCCGCCGGAACTTTCCATCCTGGGCACTTCGGCTTCGATCCGGCCGTGAGGCCCCTTCCCTACGATCCTGAAAAGGCCGCCAAGCTATTGGATGAGGCCGGTTGGCGCCTGACCCTTCCCCAGGGGGTCCGCCGGCGGGGGAACCGGGTGTTCCGGTTCACGCTGCTGATATTTCAGGGAGACCCGATGCAGCAGCAGATTGCCTCCCTGCTTGCCGACAGCTTGGGAAGACTTGGAGTCCAGATGGAAATCAAGGTGCTCGATTTTCCGGCGCTCCTCGAGAGAATGCACCGGCACGATTTCGAAGCGGTTTTGTCCGGATGGGCCCTGAGCTCCAACCCCGACCCCACCGCCCTGCTCCACTCCGACCCTGTCCTGGGACCCTCGAACTATGTCGGTTACTCCAACACCGAGATGGATCGCCTCCTGCTCGATGGCCGCCATGCGACGGATCCGGGCAAGCGCCGTGAGATCTACCGTCGACTCCAGGAGCTGCAATCACGCGATCAGCCCTACACCTTTCTATTCTTCCCCGTGGTGAGGGTGGCTCTGGACGGACGTTTTCGCGACGTCCGCGCCAGTCCGGTGGCGAGCCCCTTGAAACCCTACCCCGGCCCCCTGCGATGGTATGTTCCCACCCAGTTGCAGAAGCGCACCGGGCCCTCGTAGCTCTTCAGGCGGAAAGGCGGGGAATTGCGCGGCTTCCTGTTTCGACGAATGCTCTCGGCGGTCCCTACCCTTCTGGGGATTACCCTGGTGACCTTTCTGCTGCTGGAAATCCTGCCGGGGAGGGAGATGGCGCTGGCACGGGCCGGCGAGGGGAATCTTCCGTCCCGGGAGATGTTGGATCGCCTGCGCCAGACCTACCACCTGGACGATCCGGTTTCCACGCGCTATTTCCACTGGCTGATTCGTCTGTGTCGCTGGGACCTGGGGGAATCCCTCCTGGACCAGCGCCCCGTCAACGAGACCCTCCGCGTGACCGCGGCGAGAACCCTGGCCCTGAATCTGCTGGCGCTTTCGCTGGCCCTGGCCATTGCGGTCCCGTTGGGCACGCGCTGGGCCGCCTCCGCCGGATCGCGGCGCGACCGGTTGGGCTCCGTTCTCATGTACCTGCTGTATGCCTTTCCTGGATTTGCGGCGGCGTTGATCCTGCAGAACCTGTTCGCCGTTCGCTGGGGAATGCTGCCGCTGCAGGGGGTAACGAGCCTGCCCAGTTCGGCGCCGCTGTTTTCAAGAGGCTTGGATCTCGCCGCCCATCTCGTTCTACCGGTTGTCTGCCTCGCCTACGGATCCCTGGCTTATCTGGCGCGCTTCACTCGGGCCAATGTACTGGAAGGGCTTCACAGCCACTATGTCGATGCGGCACGCGCCCGCGGAATCGGGGAGGGGGATCTTGTCTGGAGGCACGCCTTCCGAAACGCCCTGGTACCCATGGTCACCCTGCTGGGCGCCCTCGTTCCGGCTCTGCTGGGGGGGAGTATCCTCATCGAGACCATCTTCAGCTGGCCAGGAATGGGGCGGCTGTACTTCGAGTCGCTGCAGAACCGCGACTATCCCGTGGTTCTGGCCCTCACGGTGGTCTCCGCGCTCCTGACTCTCGCCGGCTCGCTACTGGCGGACTTTTTTTACTGCATCGCGGATCCCCGCGTCGAGATGGAAGGGGGATTCCATGACCAGCTCTCGTAGCTTGAGGGCGGGAGGATCTCTGGCGTTCGCAGCGCTTGGGGTCGCGATGCTTGCGCCGCTCTTGGCCAGCGAAGCGCCTCTGCTGGCGCGAGCGGGTGGCAGCCTCTGCTTCCCGGCGCTGCGCGGCTATCCTGGGGGAGCCTGGGCCGCCTGTTCTACGCAGCGCCCGGTCGATTGGAGGGCCCGGCCACTGCCTGACAGGGTCTCGATTCTCCTAAGTGCTCCAGTCCCCTTCGGCCCCGAAGCGACCAACCTCGAGGCGGTTCTGCTGGCTCCCGGCAGGACCCACTACCTCGGGACCGACTCTCTCGGGCGCGATGTCCTGTCCCGGGTGATCCATGGTTTTCCGGTGGCCTTGCTGGTGGGTGCGCTCGCAACCCTGATCTCCCTGATGATTGGGCTTCTGGCCGGGGGCGTGGCGGGACTCGCCCGGCGCTGGGTGGATCTGCAGCTGACCCGACTGATGGATTTGGTGGCCTGCTTTCCGACGCTGATCTTGGCTCTGGCACTTGCCGCGGCAGCAACGCGGCCCGGACTGGGGAGCCTCGTTGCGGCAATCGGGCTGACCCGCTGGAGTGGGATCGCCCGCTTCTTCCGCTCCGAGGTGCTCCGCCAGAAGCGCCTTTCCTATGTGGACGCGGCCCGCGCGGCGGGCGCCGGCAGGCCCCGCCTGATCGTCCGGCATCTCCTTCCCAATTCCCTCGCTCCCATCCTGGTCACCGCATCTTTCTCGGTGGGTCACGCCATCCTGCTGGAGTCCGGGATGAGCTTTCTGGGAGTGGGAGTTCCGCCAGGCACCGCCAGCTGGGGGGGAATCCTCGCGGAAGCCCAGAGGCAGATCACTCCCGCGTGGTGGCTCGTGCTCTTTCCTTCCCTGGCGCTTTTCCTGACGGTGCTGGCCTGCAACCTGCTGGCCGACGGAGTCAGGGAATCCACCGACCCGAGACTTTCACGCCTAGGCTAGAGATGCGGCGATCATTGAGCGATGCGGTTTTTGCCGGCGTGCTTCGCCCGATACAGGGCGGCATCGGCCAGGGAAAGGAGGGTGGCTTCGTCTGTTGCGTCATTGGGATAGAAGGCCAATCCAATGCTGACGGTGGCTCGCACCTGCCCGCCGCGACCGTCGGGGAAGGAGGCCCGCGCTTCGACATCCCGGCAGAGTTTCTCCGCCACCTGGCGCGCCGCTTCAAACTCGGTCTCCTGCAGGATGACGGCGAATTCCTCCCCCCCATATCGGGCCAGGACGTCGGAGCGGCGCAGGCCCTCCCCCAGGATTCTGGCCACTCCCCGTAGCACCTGGTCGCCAATGGGGTGGCCCAGCGCGTCATTGACCTTCTTGAAATTATCCACGTCGATCATCATCAGGGCCATCAGCCTCGAATAGCGCTCGGCCCTGCCCACCTCCACTCCCAGGAGATGCTTGAAGTGACGATGGTTGTAAATCCCGGTGAGGGAGTCGATGAGGGACATCTCCCGGGTCTGACGGTAGAGCTGGCTGTTGTCCACCGCCACCGCGACCAGCTGCGCGCAGCGCTGCAGGACCTCGAAATCCGCTGCTGTGAAAGCCCGCTCGGAGATCGAGGCTAGGTTCAAGGTTCCCAGGGTTCGCTCGCGGATCAGGAGCGGAGCGACCATTTCGCTCTTCATGTCGTCTCCCGAGGGCGCTTCTTTGAACCGCAAATCGGCTCGAACGTCGTTACGCCACAGGGGCTGCCGATGGCAAACACTCCAGCCGAGCGGATTGTCGATGGAAAGGGGGATCTGCTTTCCTTCCGTTGGAATGAGAGTTGCCCCCCTGCTGTAGGTTAGACGGAGCGAAAGCTGACTCGACCCCTCCTCCAGCAGGGCGATACTTGCCTGATCGATTGGCACCAGAAGGCTCAGTTCACGGGTGATGGCGCCCAGAATTCCGGGCAGATCTTCCTTGCTGGTCAGGGCGGAGGCGATTTCCAGGAGGCTTTTCAGGAGATCCTTGCGTCCCGTGCCCCCCTTGCGGGCAGCAGGCGTTCCAGCTTCGAGCCGAGAGCCGCCGGGTTTCATCCCCTCTCGTCTGGAATGTCCGGGAAGACAGCACCGCTTCCTGGACGGTATCCCCGGGGATCGACAGACACCGACGTGAACCCACTGTCAAGGATTCCTTGGGTGACGCGGCGGCGCACCGAGACATCGGCGAGCCGGCCCATTTCCTCCTGGGAGATTTCCAGCCGGGCTTCGGCTCCACGGGCCCGCACCCGGAATAGGCGAAACCCTTCCATTCGTACCGAGCGCTCCGCCAGGTCCACCCGTGCCAGATCCGCCTCCGCGACGGGAGTCCCATGGGGGATCCGGGAGGCCAGACAGGCCATCGCCGGCTTGTTCCAGGTGGGCAGCCCAAGCTCTCGACTCAAGACTCGGATTTCCGCCTTTCCCAGGCCCGCCTCGAGCAGGGGCGCCCGCGCTCCGAACTCAGCGGCGGCTTCCATTCCAGGCCGGTACTCCCCTAAATCGTCCCTCTGGGCGCCGTACACGATGGCTTCCAGCCCCAGCCCGTCGGCCTCCCGGCGGAGAATCCGGAAGAGCTCACTCTTGCAGAAGTAGCAACGGCGCGGGCTGTTTTCTGTGTATCGGGGATCGTCGAACTCGCTGGAGAGCACCAGGCGATGACTTGCCCCGATGAAGCGCGCGAGGGATAGGGCCTCTTCTTTTTCAGAGGCGGATAAGGAGGCCGAAACCGTGGTGATGGCCACGGCCTCTTCCCCCAGCACGTCGCAGGCGACCTTGAGGAGAAAGGTGCTGTCCACCCCGGCGGAAAAACCGACGGCCATGGGCCCGATCTCTCGGATGACTCTTCGGAGCTTTTCAAGTGCGACGAGGCTGGGGTTGGTCACCGGCTTTCCTCATGGACTCAGCGGGCTCGGTGGGAGCGCACGCCTCGCACGAGAGCCGCGGTCAGAAACGCCTTGAGGAGATCCAGGAACACGAAGGGAAGCACTCCGATCTTGAAGGCTTCGGCCGGGCCGCCCAGCGCCGCCAGCTGAGCCCACCCCGAAAGGTGGATGACGACGCAGGAAAGGGTAAAGGCCCCAAAGAGGCTCCAGAAGCCTCGCGACCGAGCCGACAGAAGCCCTGCCAGGTAGACCGCCGGTAGAAATCCAATCAAATAGCCACCGGTGGGTCCCATCAGATAGGCCGGGCCTCCTCCGAACGCGAAGACGGGCGCGCCGGCGATTCCAGAGATCAGGTAGGTCGCGACCGAGGCCAACCCGCCCCAGGGTCCGAGGGTGGCTCCGGTGACGAGCAGCGCCATGACCTGAAGGGTGGCGGGAACCGGCGTGCCGGGAATGGAAAAGCTCACTTTGGCGCTCAAGGCGAGCAGCAGCGCGCAGCCAAGCACTTTTGAGGTGCTCACTAGGAGCTGAACTGGATCGGAGAGTGCCGCCGATCGGGTTGAATCATTCATCGTGCTCGCCATTGCACCTCCCCGTCTGACCGCTAAATCCATGCGTCACTGAGAATTGCGTCACCCCTCCTGGGGTTTGGGCCAGAATCTTAGGCCTGATCGCCTATCTCTGTCAATACCTTTGGGATAGAGCGATTCAAATGGAAGTCGCCAGGAAAATGACACAGTGACATTTTTTGCTTGACACCGCTTTCTTTCACGGTATATTCCGGGCTGCCATCCAAAACAGGATGACGCGCTCTCTCAGCGGCGAATGCCGACAACTTACCTGTCTTTCCGAGGAGGTCAAGACGCCTACCTATCCTCCAGCGTTCTGCGTCTCTAGTCCGATTTTTTGCTTGACAGGTGTGTCCGTTGACCGTACATAGCGGTTTACTCACAGCGATTTTGTTGCTAGAAGGCTCTCGAGCGCGAATGTCTCTATCTCTTGCCATCCATCCCTACCTTTGCCATGTAACCCTTTTAGGAGGAAGTTATGCCTAGTCGTTTCACTGCTCAGAGCGGGAAGGGGGCGATTCTCGTAGCCCTGGCTCTGGTGGCGACTCTCCTGGTACCGTCCATGGTCACGTGGGCGGTGAAATCGGGAGCGGCCAAGCCCGGTGTCAGTCCTTCTGGAGATGCCTCTAAGAAGGATATTGACTCGGCGGCGCTGAGTTATTTCCAGCGCATGGCAGCCCCGGACCGGGAACGCCCCTTGGGTCTCTCACTGTTCCAGGATTTCTCCCCCAATAACCCGTCTGTGAACAAGCGCAAGGGCCTGGTGTTCACGCAGGCCGGGTTCTTCAACCCCAAGGACGTGAAGGCGTTTGACGCGCTGCCCGCGGACCTTCGGGGTGTCGTGGCGCATCCCGCGCCCCAGGGCAAGGGAATGGGCCTGGGAAGCGGCACGGGAATCATCCAGGTTACCGAAGCCTCGATGAAGAACCCCGGGTACAACGCCGTCGAGGCGCGGATCCGGGAGCTTGGGGTAGCGGTCATCGAGTCCCGTCAGGATCGCGCTCTGGTGGTGCATGGCGATGCGAAGGGGTTGGCGGCTCTGTTGAAGGAGCCCTTTGTAGAGGCGGCGATGCCCTACGCGCCGGCCTTCAAGCTGGACCCAGTGGCCGGCAAGCAGATGCTGCTGGACAAGGTCCGGGCGAGCAAGATGGAGCTGGACGTCCACATCCGCGCCTGGAAAGACATGGATGTGGATGGGCTGCTCAAGGATCTGAAGTCGGTTCACTCGGATACGGTGTCGCTTTTGGATGACGGCAAGACGATCCGGGCGACGTTGGACAAGAACGAGCTGAAGCGCGTCCTGAAGATGGACGAAGTGTCTGAAGTGCGCGAGATTCCCGAGTATCAGCTGTCGGCGAACTTCGTGCTGCTGCAGGATCCGCCGGTGGTTCAGGTGGGCGAGGCGGAGCACACCTTCTCGGCGACCCCCTACTGGGATGCGGGCGTGGACGGCGGCGGATGCGGCTACTGCTCGAACGCCTTCACAACGGCTTGCACCTCGAATGCGGGATGCGCTCCCCCCGGAACCTGCGTGCATCCGAGCGCGAGCCAGTGCACCTCCTCCATCCCGGCGACGGTGGTGGCGATTCTGGACAACGGAGCTTCCACTGACGCAGCCAGCTTGGCGCACAGCAACGCGGCTCTGAACGAGGCGACGATTGCGGCTCTGATCGATCCTGACGCCAACCCGGCGACTCCCGGCAACCACCGGAAGATCGCTGCTTACCAGGTGGTGAGCGATTCGGGCGTGCTGGGAACGACTTGCGACAACGTGCTGTCAGGTGGGCAGACCCACGGTAACATTGTGGCCGGCGTCATTGCCGGAAACGCCAGTGCCCTGGGCTTCACCTTCCAGCGCGGCGCCAACGGCGGCGGCGCAGGCGACATACGGCGGTTCAACCTGGACGGCGCGGCGCGCGGCGCGCGGCTGACCATCCAGGATGCGGGCGGAACCTCCACCTGCACCGTCTCGGACCTGGCAGAGCGCGGCCTGGTGAACGTGACTTCCGGATCCCTGACGACCCGCATGAACGAGGCCTACATCACGGGAGCCCGGCTGCATGTGATGCCCTTCGGAACTCCGGTGTGGAACGCCAACGGCACCACGGCACAGGGCCAGTACAACTCAGATGCCTCGGACCTGGACAAGTACCTGGTGAACAACCTGGAGTACATGGTCTTCGTGCCGGTGGGCAACAAGGGCTTCTCGCTGGCCAGCGGCCGGGACATCTTTCCCGACCTGTTCGACGGCGAATCCTCCGCGACCAGCGACCCCACCACCGTCGGAGTGGGCGCGCCGCGTGGCCTGCAGACGTCGCCTCCGGCCACGGCAAAGAACGGTGTGGCCGCCGGATCGACCTGCTCGGACACTTTCACGATGTTCGGGCCGTTCAACGAGGAAGAGAACGTCCAGAACTACACCGCCAAGGGCCCGGCCACGGCACTCAGCCTGCGGACCGCCCCGATCCTGGTGGCTGTGGGCAACGACCGGACACCCACCGGCGGCGGCCTGGCACCTCTGGGCATCTACAGTGTGAAGTCCAAGGATAACGACCAGGGCGGCACGATCGATTCGGAAGTGGACGAGCAGGCCCGCGGAACCTCCTTCGGTGCGGCCAACCTCGCGGCGGCCAGTGCGCTCATGGAGGACTACTTCCATCAGGGCTTCTATCCCTCCGGCGACCGGAACCAGGGAGACCGGGTTGCGGTGCTGTCGGGCGCAGCGGTGAAGGCGATGCTGGCGGCCTCCGCCAACTTCACCGAGCAGGCGATCGGCGAGAACGGCAACGTCATTGGCATCGACGGTTTCGACGTCCAAGCCTCCACCACGCGCGGTTCGGAAGTTACCATAACCGGCGTGGCGACGGTCATGCTGAACAACCAGCAGGGTTACGGCCGTCCGATTCTCAGCCAGGTGCTGCCGACGGTGAACTGGGCGAACGTGGGGATTCCTCCCGACGGCGTCCTCACCCTCGACTCCATTGAAAAGCCGGCCCTGGGCCTGTTGGTCTGGGAGCATGGCGTGGACACCAACGGCGCGGTCGCGGGACTGGGGGAGAGCCTGCCCGTGTTCAGCGGCGGCGCTGGCACCACCCAGCTCCACAAGTTCACGGTGCTGGGCAACCAGGGGCAGATCCGGACTTGCATGACCTACCCTGATCCCGCGGGAGAGCTGCTGATCAACGACCTGGACCTGGAGCTCATCTCCCCTCTGCATTGCACCACCGGTGACCAGAGCCGGACTTGCGCCATTGCCGCAGATTGCGGCGGTGGGAGCTGCGTCTCCACCACTTATGACGGCAACGTCTACAACCCCAACAACCAGGTCTTCGGCCAGTGGGGTCTGGCACAGACCGGGACGGACCCCGGAGACAAGCTGAACCCGATCGAGTGCGTGCACCTCTCCGAGGACCCGGACTCGAACCCCGGCTCGACCAACAGCCAGATCGTTCCGGGTACCTGGACGCTGCGCGTGGAGTACGGCAACGGCGGCTTCGCGGCCAACACCATTTCGGACATCGGCGGCCCTGACGAAGACGCCAACGGCAACAACCGTCTGGACGCCAATGAGAACGATGGCGCCGCCCTCGCGCCACCCGACGATGCGGACGGCCGGTTGGACAAGGGCGGCCAGCCCTACGCGTTGGTGGCTTCCGGACCGATCGTGGCCCTCAAGGGAGATGCCACCACCCCGGCCTGGTTCGCCGACTATCCCCAGAGCATCGCGCGGCTGAACCAGATCCGTTACACCTGCCGCGATGACGCGTCGATCCTGATCCTGGACGGCGATGCCAATGTCGTAACCTTGGGTGGTTTCGTCACCGCCCGGGTGTTCGATTCCACCGGCGCTCAGGTGGACAGCGAGAGCAACTTCGCGTTCACCGGCAGCAACTCGATCTTCAACTCCGGCGCGCTCCCGGTCCGTCAGGGGACGGTGGGAACCAGTGACAACGGAGTGCTGGAAGGCGACACCGGCTACACCATCGAGGTCACCTACGCCGACCCGACGGCCGGCTCGCGCACCGATGTAGCCAGGGCTCCGATGAACTGCGACCCGAACTTCATTGGTGGCCTGTTCGGCAACCCGGCCGGCCGCAACACCCAGGACCTGGTGTTCGGCGGCTGCGACAACGATCAGTCCTTCGACAAGAACGAGCAGGTCACCTACTCCGTGGCGGTGATCAACAACGACCTTTTCGACATCTACACCGACGTGACCGCGACCCTGACGGCGTGCAACGTGGCGTTCGTGAACGGCACCTGCTCGAGCCCCACGCCCACCTCGACCCTGGCGGTGCTGGACAGCCCCAAGCCGATCGGCCGACTGCCGGTGGGCCAGCCCGAGGCCGTCAGCTTCAGCGTGAAGGTGGGAGCCGGTCCGTTCGCCGTCGGCCAGAAGGTCTTCCTGAGGCTGGACCTGACCGCGACCGGCGGTCCGAAGCTCCTGAGCCGGCTCAACTTCGAGTTCGTGCATCCGCTGGGCACTGACAAGGCCAGCCTGCACTACTCGACCGATTACCCGTCAGGTAGCGGGCAAATCACCCGCGACCTGAACCGCTCGCTGGTCATCGAGCCGAACGATCGCCCGGGCCTCACGCTGGGGCTCCTGGACGAGACCATCACCTTCAGCAGCCTGTTCACGGTGGATACGTCAGCCGGCGGAACGGGCCTCATCAACAACCAGATCAAGGCTGGGGACGATGCTTACCCCCCGCTGGGCATTTTCATCCCCGCCCCGACCGGTGACGGCGTGCTCGACCGCCACGTTCTGGCGGCGGGAGCCCCGTCGGCCTCAGACCTGGTTCCCTGGAACTTCGACAACAACAACGGCGGTTGGTATACCGCCCGCGACGCCTCTTCCGCACCCGGAACCACCCCGGCGACCCAGCCGATTTGGCACTGGGTGAAGAACGGGACCTGCGGCTTCCAGTCGCAGAGCACGGCCAATTGCGTCACGGCAGGTGGGGTCCCCGGCAAGGTCACCGTCAACGGCACGTGCGCCGTCGGCGGCGCCGCCTGCGCCACGGATCAGGCCTGCGGCGTGAACGGTCCCTGCAATGGCGAAACCTGCGGGGCCCTCACCGTCGGAGCCTTCTCGGGCGGTATGTGGCACACCGGCAGCGGCCAGACGGGCTCCTGCAGCATCACCACCACAACCGCGTGTTACCTCGACTCGGACTGCCCCGCCGGCCAGACCTGTGGTGGCCGCTGCCAGGGCGGCACGGCGCAGGGAACCCCCTGCGTCAACAACACGCCCTGCCTAGGCGGCGGCGCTTGCTCGTTCGCGTCCGACTACACCGATTGCGGCAATTTCGGCGTGCCCTTCAATGCCGGTACACCGAACCGCGCCGAGTTCTTGCACGACTACATGGTCAGCCCGATCATCGAGAAGGTGAACCAGGGGAACGACGCGGCCGGGTATCCGTTCACGGTGGAGTTCCAGCGCTTCGGGATGAACGACACGCTGCAGACCCGCTATTCCCAGAACACCTTGTACATCAACATCGACAACAACACGGACTCCAACAACCCCAACGCCATCGTGCGCCCCGGCGTGTTCCGCGGTGATGGATTCACCTACTACGTCACGAGCATCACCAACACTATCAACCCGCTGTACACCGCCTACTATTACAACCAGACCACGTTCGGTCCGACCACCGACCCGGACGCTTCGCTGTCTGAGTGTTCACCGGCCGCAGGGGTTCCCGTGAACACCGCCTGCACCGCCGACGCCACCTGCGCCGCATTGAATCCGGCCAGCGTCTGCGGATTCGTCAACGGCGACGAAACCGGCTTCCCCGGCTTCGACCGCTCCAGCTTCGGCGAGTACTCTGAGAAGCCGAAAATCCCCGGCGCTCCCTCCAACCTGCGGCCCTTCCCGGGCCCGGGCGAGGTGCACCCGGTTAACAGCGAAGACACGGTGGCTGGACCATCGCGCAACCTCGACATCGACCTCGTCGGCTACGAGGACGGCATCCAGTTCTTCACCCCGGGAGATGCCGGAAACCGCTTCCAGATCGGCCTGAGCTACCTCATCGTGGAGCAGCTCTCGTTGGGCGATGACGGCGATTATGGCACCGGCGTTGACGATGTGGTGTTCGAGTGGGACGAGACCCATCCGGTGGCCGAGACCACTGCGTCCTGCGACCGCATCGGCATCGGCGGACCGACCGAAATCGCCGCCGGCTGCCGTTGCGCCACGCTGTCCGTAGATCGGACCAACCTGTACGACTGCAACGAGACCGTGGCCATCACCGTGGACGATGGCCGGTATGCGGCAGGAGCCACCTGCGGGGTTCTCGGAAGCGCCGCGATCGACACGGTCCAGGTCAACGTCTGGTCGAACTCCGATCCCTTCCCCGGCGTCCTGGTGACGCTGACCGAGACGGCTTCGCCTACCGCGACCTGCGTTGTAGGCGCTTGCAGCACCGGAATCTTCAAGGGCACGGTACCCGTGAGCGGCACCTTCAAGTCAGCCGATGCGGTGTTCACGGTCCCCGGAACAGAGACCAACCTGTTCTTCGCCTACGAGGACACCAACTGCGACTCCAACCAGAACCACCAGGCGGGTCAGTCGGATTTCGACAACCTGGACGGTGACGGGATTCTGGCGGCGTCAGGCCGGGACGGCATCTGTAATACGGCTGACGATATCAGCGCCAACTACGGTCCTGACGGCCGATGCGGTGCACAGAAGCATTGCAGCAACAATCCGGCGCAGGTGTGTGCGGTGAACGCCGACTGCGGCGGCGTGAATACCTGCCTGGCTGCCACGATCGACGACACCGGCGACAATTGCGCGCTGGTCAACAATCCTCTGCAGGTCGACGCTGACGGCGACAAGGTGGGCGGCAACAACACCGTTTCCGGCGTTTATGCCGGGTGCGACAACTGCCCGCTGACCTCGAACCCCGACCAGGCCGACGGAGACCTGGACGGAGTCGGTGATGTCTGCGATTGGGACGACGTCGACAATGACGGCGTTCCGAACGACGTCGACAATTGCCCGGACGTGGCCAACACCGACCAGGCCTCGACTCCTGGCTCCCTCCCCCGCGGTACGGCTTGCACGGGTGGAACCGATTTTGACGGGGACGGAATTCCCAACTCGTCCGACAACTGCTACGCCACACCAAACAACGGTCAGGCCGACGCCGACCTCCCCACGCCCGGCTTCTGGCCGGCGCTGGGCGATGCCTGCGACGGCGATTGCCAGGGAACCTGCGGCGCGGGCAGCACGCTGCGCGCAGTCGGGGACCGCTGCTCCTTCAGCAGCGAGTGCGGCGGGCCGGGAGTCTGCGGCGGCCGTGTCTGCTCCGCCGTCAATGACGACGCCGACAACGACGCCGTCAGCGACACTCAGGACAACTGCGGGGTAACCAGCAACCCAACGCCTCTGATCGGCTCGGATCCTCCGATACAGACCGATGACAATTTCAACGGCATCGGCAATGCCTGCGATCCGGCCGGCAGCTTCGACGAGAACGCCGACGGGCTTCCCGACGACGTGGCGAACGGCCCCTTCTTCGCCCTGGGGGTGACCTGCAAGAACATTCCCCTGGCGAACATCGTGCTCCTCTCGCCGATCGTTCGTGACCGAGCCGAGCTGGGTACCTGCACCGGCGGTCCCACGACTCGTGCCTGCCTGACGGGAACCAACGTCGGCAAGGCTTGCACCGCTCTGGGCGCCACCTGCCCCGGCGGGGCCACCTGCGCGGACGTAGCCAACTCCTGCGGAGACGGCGACATCTTCATGGACCCCGGCGAGCGGGTGCGCCTGTCGCTGATCCTGCAGAACATCTCCGGATTCAACCTGACCGGTGTCAACCTGTCGCTGTCAACAGCGGATCCGGACGTCGAGTGCATCCTGGATGCCTCGATTTCAATCGCGTCCTTCCCGAACCTCGCGACGGTCGACACCCGGACGCAGACTCCGGTTGACGACCCGGCGCAGCCGTCCGATGGCAAGTACTTTGAACTCGTCGTCTCGCCCACTACGCAGACGGTCAACACGGCCCTTGCGGCCCGGGCCAACATGACGATGACCATGACTTCCAACGAGGTGGGAGGAACGATTACTCCAGTGGCCATCACCACCGCCCTTGACCTCGACGTCCCAACTGGCGCAGCACCGGTTTACACGGCTGCGCGCTGCAACGGAGACCTTTCCACTCCGGCGACCGCCGGCATTCTGTGCGCCAACGATGCGGCGTGCGGTGGAGCGGTGGGCTCCTGCAGGCCTGGGCTGATTTACGAGGGCTTCGAGACTGTGGGTCCGGGGGGCAATGGCACCGGCGGCATCCCGCAGCCCAATGATTTCAGCACGACCTTTGGTTTCATCGAGCACAGCGTTCCGACGGGTGACTCCGACACTACCGTCCACGGCGCAGCCTGCTTCGGCGCCGTCCAGCTCGGGTTAGTGGAAGGGGTCAGCGGCTTCTGCCGAACCGAAATCGATGGGGAAACCGACTGGCACTTCGAAACGGCCGGCGCCCCCAGGGCCAAGGCTTTCCGTGGCCTCAACTCGGCCCACTGGGGACGGCACACCCTCGCGACGCCCGACGGCGACACCACGCCGCTGCGCATGGTCGAGTCGTTCGATACCAACCCGATTAACCTCCAGATCTCTCCGACAACGACCGACCTGGTCCTGTCGTTCTGGCAAATCATCAGCTTGGCCGACGACAACCCGATCAACTTCCACCCCGGTCAGTCCGGCGACTACGCCGATGTCCAGGTCGCAGTGGATCAGGATCCGAGCGCCGGAGAGGACTGGAGCCTGTGGCAAAAGGTGCCTGCGTTCCAGAATGTCGCCGAGCACACACCCCAGGTCTATTCCTGGTTCGGCTACTGTCACTTCACTCCCTCGGATGCCGCTGCGTCCTCCAACCTGACGCAGCCTGCCGAGACCATGTGCTTCCCGGACGCGGTCTGGTCGCACTCCGGTAACGTGCTCGGAAGCAACGTTCTCACCATCTTCCAGGCGCAGGGTCCCGGCGCGCTGGGCAGCCAGGGCGTTGGTATCTGGGTCCAGTCGAAGCTCAGCCTCAGCCTGTACATCGGCCAGAGGGTGAAGCTCCGCTGGGTGGCCCAGAGCTGGGCGGGCTTTGGCGACGGCTGGAATTCGTACATGCAGCCGCCGGCCGGTAGGAACCCCTTCAACATCGCGGTCGCCGATGATGGATGGTGGATAGACGAGATCCAAGTCACGGGAGCCATCACGACTCCGGTGAACCCGATCGCCGACCCGACGACCATTCCAATGACGTCCCAGTGCCCGATCGGCGCCGGCTCACAGTGCAACCAGGCCCTCGGCACCAACGGGTTCAACGTGGCCTTCACCATGGACGACACGAACCAGGACAGCGTCCCCTCACCCGGAGAGCAGATCCTCCTGGATGCTTCCCAGACCAACAACCCGGGTGGTTGCGCCGACGGAGTGCCCCAGTTCCAGTTCTCCAAGATCAATGGCGTGACTGTCACGGTTCTGCAGAGCTGGTCGACCGCGGCCTCTCTGCAGCTGAGCGACGCCGCGGAAGGCGACATCTTCCGGGTGGAAGTGCGCTGCAGCTCGGACTTCAGCTGCACCACAGCGCCCATCGGCCCGCCGGCGGGTGCCGCGGTTTGCAACGGCAATCCGTTCCACGCGTTCGTGAACGTGGCGAACGGCAACGCTCCGCAGGCTCCAGGCTTCACCACCTGGCTGTTCGGCACCACCGCCTGCAATGCCGCGGGAGCCACGGGCGCCAGCATCTGCGCTCAGACCCACAACTTCCTGCATGGCGCGGATCCAGCCGTACCTGGACAGAACAACTTCAGGATGGTTCCGAACCAGTGGGGTAACGTCTACATCGCGACCGGTAGCCTGGCTGTCGGAACTGGCGCAGTTGGCCTAGACGGCGGGATGACCGCGACATCGCCCTGGTCGCCCATCGCGAATGCGCTGTGCGGTGGCGTGGGAGGCCTGGTTCCCTCTCCGGCCGTGAACCTGGTGCCCGGACCCTGGGCTCCCAACTCCTGCGACGTGTCGCCGGGAGGACCGGGAATCCCGCTGAACATCTGCCCGGCCGGTGCGGCGCCGCAGGATCTCGCCTGCGGTGACGCGTCGACTCCGGCAGTCGGTCAGGTCGTTTACTACCTGGCCGGGTACCATGCGGTGGGCGCGCCAGGCGGCGGTTGCGGCGCCATTGCACCGGCGTTGCCGGCCACCTCGGCGGTCTTCGTTCCGGCGTTCGCTGGAGCCGACTGCTACCGCATCGACGACGATGCGGCGGTGGGCGGCGCGTTCGCTCCGGTGATCAACGGCGGAGTGGGCTGCCAGTAAACCCGGGTAGCAAGCAATAACCCTCAAGCGGGGCCTTCGGGCCCCGCTTTTTTTTCATCCCTTCACAGCCATCTTCGCCTCGGCTCTCCCCCGCCCCGACCGCTCTGCTGGCCAGTTCTGGCTTCGCCTCTGGTAGGGAGTCGTCCCCTGCTCCTGCCGCGAGGCTTTCCCTTCATCATGGAGGCGAAATCTGAGCCACCGGGGTTCCGGAGACCCCAGCTCCCGTGACCTTCAGGTTCACGTAATCACCGGTACCGTGCGCTGCTTACCCGCGCGGGAGCGGTCGGCCGAATAGTTTTGTCCCTCCAAGACTCAATCTGCGTAGTCCATCCACAGGAGTCCCACCGCCCGAGGATTCTCCCAGACCGCAGCTCATGGTTGCGGGTGCAGCCGGGAGTCGGCTCGTCGTAGTTGGAAGTGAAAGCGGGACCTGCCAATGGCTGTCCGACCAGGCGCGCCATTTCGGGCCGGGGCCTTATCACCGGCCTCACTTCGACCCGAAGCTAGCGGGGTGCCTTCTTAGGCAGCCAATCTACAGGTGCCTTTGCGCGCTACGAGATCCGAAGGGGTTGAAAGGGACCGGGCCAGCATATGAGCCGATGCCAACTCGGCCGCCGATCGGACCTCGGCTATGCCTGCTCGGGCTCTCGGGACGATGGTGCGCTTGGGGTCGTGCCTAGGCAAGTCTCGGGGTGGGGGCAGGCTCATCTAGCGATGCCCACCGAGTACAACTGGAGCCGGGTCACCGATGCGGCACAATTCCCTAGAATTCCTCGCCTCTAGAAGAGAGGGGTCTGGGGGGTGCCCCGAGCTCGTGAGGGAGAGATCTTCAGGTGGGTCCTGGCGCGCCGAGTAATCATGCGCCCGCGGGAGGTTCTGTCCAGAAAGCCGATTTGCAGCAGATAGGGCTCGTAGATTTCCTCCAGAGTGTCCGTCTCCTCGCCGATTGCGGCCGCCAGGGTATTGAGGCCGACGGGGCCTCCTTCGAATTTTTCATGAATGGTCATCAACAGCCGGCGATCGGTTTCGTCAAGTCCGTAGCGATCCACCTCCAGACGCTCGAGATAGCGCTCCGCCAGGAGGGCGGTGATGCTTCCGTCGTCTTCCACCTGGGCGAAGTCCCGCACCCGGCGCAGCAGCCGGTTGGCGATTCGGGGCGTGCCCCGGGACCTTCGAGCGATCTCCTCAGCTCCGCCAGGGTCGAGTCTCACGCTGAGTATCCGGGCCGCCCGCTGGAGGATGCGGCTCAGGTCCTCCTGGGAATAGAAATCCAGGTGGTGAACGATTCCGAAGCGATCTCGCAGAGGAGCCGTGAGCAGCCCGATTCGAGTCGAGGCACCCAGTAGCGTGAAGGGAGGAAGCTCCAGCTTCACCACTCTCCCCCCCACTCCCTGGCCGATGGTAATGTCCAGCCTGTAATCCTCCATGGCTTGATAGAGGATTTCTTCGAGAGTCGGGCTGAGGCGGTGGATTTCGTCGATGAAGAGGAGGCCTCCGTCTTCCATGCTGGTCAGCAAAGCCACCAGGTCGCCCGTCTTTTCGAGGGCGGGCCCCGAGGTGGCTTTGATCGGAAGCCCCATCTCGTTGGCGATGACGTAGGCGATGGTGGTCTTCCCGAGCCCGGGAGGACCGTAAAGCAGGATGTGGTCCAGCGGTTCCTTGCGTTCTCTCGCGGCGCGGATGAACACCTGGAGATTCTCCTTCATCCGCGTTTGACCGATGTACTCTTCCATGGTTCGGGGGCGGAGAGTGCGATCCAGATCGCGGTCCTCCGCCCTCTCATTTCCAGCCATCAGGCGTTTCTCTTCATGAGGCATGGTCGTCGTATCCGCGCGCCTAGCGCATGGCCGAGGCGTTCCGGAGCGCCTCTCGGAGAAGCCCTTCAAAGGTCATCCGGCGCTCCTGGTCCGCACCCGCCAATCCTGAGCCCCTGCGCGCCTCTTCCAGGGCCCGCTCGGCCTCTCGGGAGGAATATCCCAGGTTGAGCAGGGCGGAATGGACATCCGCGACCAGAGCACCTTCCCGTGATTCTCCATGAGGTCGGCCATCCAGGGTGCTGCCCGAGACCTCTGAGCCGGCGTCTGCGGCCCCCAGCTTGTCCCGAAGATCGACCACCAGCCTTTCCGCCGTTTTGCGGCCAACCCCGGGGACTCTCCCGAGAGGCTGCGTGTTGCCCGAGAGAATCGCGCCAGATAGTTCCTCCGGAGAAAGACCTGACAGCAGCGCCAGGGCGAGCTTGGGCCCCACTCCGCTCACGGAGATCATCTTTTCGAAGAGATACCGCTCCCGAGGCGTTGAGAATCCATAGAGACTCAAGGAATCCTCACGGACATGGGTATGGACCAGGATCTGGACCGATTCTCCCGTAACGGGAAGCACCGAATAAGTAGAGAGTGGAACGCGCACCTCGTAACCGACCCCCTGCACGTCCACGATGATTCTGTCGATGTTTTTTTCCAGCAGCACTCCGGCCAGGCGGGCAATCACCTTGTCTCCTCAGGGCGTAAAGCGGGCGGCCGCGCCTGGATCCAGCTGCCGGAGAAGATTCAGTGCCGGAGGCTGGTGGGCATCCATCCCCAGAGAGCGGGTGAGAAGTTTCACGGCTTCCGCGGGGTGACCATTGGCCTGGTAAGCGAACGCCATGGCGTTGTACAGGGAGGGTCGACCCGGACTCATCTGGTTCCCTTCTTCGAACAGCTCACGGGCGCGATCCAGGTTGCCCATCCGCCCGAGAGCCACGAGTAGATTCGTTCGAGCCTCCACGCTGGTTGGATCTCTGCCGAGGGCCTGTTCCAGAACCGCCACCGCCTCGGCGACACGGTTCTCCTGGAGGTAAAGGCTTCCCAGGTTCGCTACGGGGCCTACCTGGTCCGGACCGAGTTTCCCCGCGCGCTTCAGCTCGCGCTCGGCGCCCTCCAGATTGCCCTGCCTACGATAGGCAAGGGCCAGCCAGTTGTGGTGCATGAAGGAGCCTTCCTCGCTGCGGATGGCGGCTTCCAGGTCCGGGACCAGAGTGGAGAGGTTCCCCTGGCGATCGCAGAAAACGAAAAGCTCCTCCATCGCCGGCAATGAAAGGGGGTCCCGCACGAGGGCCTGACGGAAGGCTTTTTCGGCCTCGTCGGGGCGATTCAGGGCGGAGTATAGCATTCCCGTTGCGGTGTCCAGAAGGGGTTCTTCCAGCCTGGCCTTGCGCAATTCGTCAAAATAAATCAGGCCGTCCTCTTCCCTTCCGGATTTTTGAAAGAGCTCGGCCATGCGAATCAGGATCGAAGGCTCTTGATAGATCCGCCGTCCCACCATGCGCTGGAGCAAAGCCAAGGCCTGATCCGGCCTGCCCTTGATCTCCTGAATTCTTGACAATCCCAGAAGTGCCGAGCCGATGTCTGGATTCGATTCCAGAGCCTTCCTGAACTCGGCTTCTCCCCCGTCCAGGTCACCCTTCGCCGTCAGGACAGCTGCAAGATTCGCATGATAGAGGGCGGTCGTAGCGGCATTACCTGCCTTACCTGGTTTGCCCGGTGCCGTCGAAGGGGCTGGTCCCACGTACCCCAGAGAGCGCAGGGTTTCCACCAAGGCTTCGCTTCCAGCCGCCCCGGCGCCCGGGCTCTCCAGCCCTGGCGTCGCCTTCGGCGACCCACCGTAGGCATCATAGGAGGCGACGGGTTTCAAGGTGCGACCTCCAACAAAGTCGGCCGAGAGGGCCCCCTCGATGCTCTTCCCCGGCAAATCCTCAGCCGGGGGTAATCCCAGCAGATCGAGGACGGTCGGGAGAATGTCGTAGAGACTCAAAGTTGGAATCGGTCCTGGCTTCACGTGCGCACCCCAAAGCACGAGGATTCCGAAGGGAGCGTGCCACAGCCCGGGCTGCCCCGAGATGAAGGGTGGGATGTGCTCGGGGCGGGCGGCGCCCGTCGCGAAACCGTGATCACTGAGAACGATGACCGTGCTGTCAGGCCCAATCGCACCGAGGATTTCTCCGAGGATCCGGTCCTGCAGCCGATAGAAGCCCGCTACGGCTCCCGAATAGCGGTCGAATCTTTCCTTGGAGACGTTGGCCATCCGGGGTGGCGCCAGGTGGGCGAAGCGGTGATTGACCTCGTCGATCCCCTGGAAATAGACGCCAAACAAGTCCGGCTGCTGGCGGCGCAACAAGTCCAGGGCGATCTTCTGGTAGTTCCGGGTGCTCGCGACGATTCGAATCAGAGTCGCAAGTGATTCCAGGTCTTCCCCGCGCTCACCCCTGCGAGCTTCGGGTTTCTTAGCGGCAGCGAGCTGTTCGGGTGTGATTTGTACCAGAGATGAGAGGTCGTCCAGGGTGATGTCGAGCTCCCCAGTCAGGTCTTTCTGAATCTCCGCGAAATAGCCTTCAGGAAAGGTCTCTCTGCCGGGGGTCTTCACGCCTTCAAGAAAATTGAAAAGGGAATAAGAGACTCGATCCGAGACCATGATTCCTCGAATCGGCTCGGCCGGCCAAGTAGCCCACCAAGCTACAAACTCGGAGGTAAGCCCCGCATCCGAGGCGATGTTCCAAACTGCCTTCACCTTTCGGAAGTCGCTGGAGATCGGCTGTAGCTGGCCGGTTGCCGGATCTTGCACGAGAAAGTCGTTGATGCCGTGGATATCCGGGGATTTCCCCGTTGCAACGGTCGTCCAGAGGAGTGGAGAGAGGGGGGGATTGTTCGTCCGAACCTTGCCATAGGCTCCTTCCCGGCGGAGGCGGGCCAGGTGGGGTAATTCCCCCTTTGCAATCATGGGTAGAGCAATGCCCCAGTCGGCTCCGTCCAGCCCGATGAGCACCACCTTGGTCCCCGTGGGCCGCCTGAGGGAAGCTAGATGCTCGGAACTGAAGGTAGCGAGAATTTCCGGCGCAATGCTCGCGGGACCCACTTTCAAGCTTCCGGGGACGAAACCCCACGGTTTCAAAGCCGACTCCACCGATGTCTGGAAAGGTGCCGGCAATGAGTCACGCAAGAACTGGTAGGCCGACATTCTGCGAGCAATCAGGCGCAGGGACTCTGTGGTCTGTTTGACGATCCACTCCTGTGCTGACATGAGCTTCGCCTGCTGATGGGCCTTCAGCACGATCTCCTCGTCCATACGGACTCTCAGACTGAAAGGAACCTCCACGTCGATCCCATCGCGAGAACGGACCCGAGTTGAGCCCGACAGGTCCACCGGACTCTTTGGATAAATCGTCAGGCTCTCCCAAACAGGCACTCTCCAGTGGATTCCCGGACGAAGCACTTGTGGGTCCGAGCGCCCCACGCGGTTTTGAAGCACGGCAATGCTTTGGGATGGGACCCATCGGAAGAGCAAGGCGCAGCAGGCCCCTAGAATCAGCAGCACGAGGTAGGGCCTGCGAGCTGAAAGGGTCTTCATACGAGGGATTTTCGGAGTCGTCGCAGGCTCTGAGAGCGGTGTGAGTGGCAAATTGCAGCAGCAAGGGCGTCAGCGGCATCTCCCGACGGTGGCGAGGCCACCTGGCCAAGCAGGAGTGAGACCATCCTGGCCACCTGCTCCTTTTCGGCATTGCCATTGCCAGCCACTGCGAGTTTGATTTCCCGCGGCGCATACTCGAAGACAGGCAGGCCCGCTCGAACTGCGGGGAGCAGGGCTGCCGCTCGTGCCTGCCCAAGTTGCAGCATACTTTTTACATTGCGATGGTAGAAGGGGTTTTCTACCGCTACTTCATCAGGAACGAGTCGTTGGACGAGGCTGACCACGGCATCATGAATCTCGGAAAGTCTGAGGAGAAATATGTGATTCCGCGCCGGGCGAATGGTGCCGAATTCCAATTGCCGAATCTTGCCGGAGAGCTCTTCGACGACGCCGTAACCGGTCGCGAACGATCCGGGATCAATCCCGAGAATGCGCAACGGGTGTCCCTTATCAGGAGGCCTGGCGGTCGAATTCCTCGTCTGCGATGTCGAAATTCGCGTAGGCGTGCTGCACGTCCTCGTGATCTTCGAGCGCTTCCATCATGTTCAGCAGACTCTTCGCCTTCGACCCCTCCACGCGAACCCGGTTCTTCGGCACCATGGCAATCTCACCCGTGGCGATAGGGACTCCCCGCTTTTCCAGGACGTCTCTCACAGGCTGGTAGGCCTCGGGGGAAGTAAATATCTCGAAGCTCTCGCCGTCGTCACGAAGGTCGTCCCCCCCCGCTTCGAGAACAAACTCCATCAGCTGGTCTTCTGAGAAGCGTCCCTTGTCCACGACCAAGTATCCCTTCTTCTCGAACATCCACCCGACGGAGTTCTGCTCTCCCAGATTCCCGCCATACTTGCCGAACAAATGGCGAATCTCCGGCAGGGTCCGGTTCTTATTGTCGGTCATCGCCTGCACGTAGATTGCCACACCGCCGGGTCCATATCCCTCGTAGGTAACCTCTTCAATCTGCTGTCCAGGAAGTTCCCCGGTACCCTTCTGGATTGCCCGTTTGATATTGTCCATGGGCATGTTCGCCGCACGTGCGGTGTCCACCGCGCCTCGCAGCCGCGGATTGCCGTTCGGATCGCCCCCGCCGATGCGGGCAGCCACCGTAATCTCCTTGATAAGTCGGGTGAAAAGCCGCCCCCGCTTGGCGTCCACCGCACCTTTTGTGTGCCGTATCTTGTGCCATTTGGAATGACCGGACATGGCTTCCTCCCGCCTTCTATTTTGAGCTAATGATACCACACCCGCTGCGGCTGCCAGGCTGCAGGAAGTCGGGACAAGAAAAAAAACGGGCCCGCACGGGTTTCATGCGGGCCCTGATTAACTTCCCGGCAATGACCTACTCTTCCACACAGTCGCCCGTGCAGTACCATCGGCGCTGGAGGGCTTAACTTCCGTGTTCGGAATGGGAACGGGTGTGACCCCTCCGCTAGGATCACCGGGAAAGCATTTAAAACGTGTACTTGACTCCTATCCCGAGCGAGAAACCGCCCAGGCGAATATCTCCGCCCTGAATCAGGAGAAGATCTATCGTATCATCTGTGTCTTCATTGATGATCGGTTTGTCGCTGGTGTCGATGACAGACCCATTCAACGTCCTGCATGTGGGTGCTCTATTCACGCACCCATAGTCCTGAATGGCGGAAAGGATTTGTGTCTGACCGTCGATTCGGACTTCCACCTTGCTTTGCGCCCAGGTATACCGGCCGTCGATGTACAGCGAGAAGTGATTCGTGAAATAATAGTCGACTCCTCCCATCAAGTGAAATTCAGGTGCTGAGTTCACCGTCGCGGTCAGTCCGGTGATGGGAGTTCCCCCCACTGTCTCGATTTCATGCAAATCCTCAAGGTTCACCGGGAAGGTCTGAATCGCGCGCGCTCCAGTGCCAATGCTTTTCACGATGAGACCGTTGGTATAGGCCTGGACATCATCAAAATTCCTCATGACCACCTGCCGGTTATCGCCCCTGTAGTTCGATGCTGTTATCGTTATCGGGGTTCCAACGTCGGATTGAGAGGTGTCCAACCCGGTGAAGATGTAGCCAATACCACCCCCGACGTAGGGGTCAAACGGGCTCTCCGGCCGGAACCTCACTATTCCACTGAGTTGGATTGGCACCTCGGTGAGCTGACCCACGGGCACGAAACCGTTCTTGATTACGACCTGCGGATCCGGTGCTCCGCTCATCTTCAGGCATTCCTCCACGGCGCAATTGGCGCTGCCGTCCGGCGGATTCTCGGTGGTGGACACCAGTGCGACCGGCAGGCTCCTGTCTTCGCTGTAAAACTCAATGTTTCCAACAGGTCCCTGGAAGTAACTCGCGCCAACCTCCAGAGCAAACCACCTTGTAAACCCGAAACTGGCGTTAAAGTCCAGCTTCCACCCATCCTGAATCGTCGGTTGATTCAGCTCATTCGCATCCGGGCGAGGGTCGGAGAACACAATTGATGGAAGCGATCCTCCCGTAGTAACATTCGTGGGAGCGTAGGCGGTGGTGGAATTGCTGCGGATGTCATCGATCGTCGAGAAATAGGAGATTCCACCACCCAACTGCCACTTCTTGCGCGTGTCTTCCGCTCCAACCCTAGAGGATACAAGCAGTAGGCCCAAGCCCAGAGCTGCTTTCATTGAGTTCTTCATGCCGCTGAATCCCCAATCTATACGATTGACAGTCGATAGCCAGTCAGTCGGAAAGGTACCGGGAACCTCCCCGGGTGTCAACCAATCGAAACCAACCGGTGCTGCGTGGATACAGCGCGCGGGAGACTCAGGGGTTACCTATGCGATTGCCACGTAGCTGCGGCGCGTCTAGAGTTTTATGGTCAAGCCTCACGACCGATTAGTACCAGTCAGCTGAGTGGGTTGCCCCACTTACACCTCTGGCCTATCAACCTCGTGGTCTACAAGGGGTCTTTAGTCCACCCTAAGGTGGAAGGGATACCTCATCTTGAGGGGGGCTTCGCGCTTAGATGCATTCAGCGCTTATCCTTTCCGGACATAGCTACCCAGCGCTGCCCCTGGCGGGACAACTGGTACACTAGAGGTTCGTCCATCCCGGTCCTCTCGTACTAAGGATAGATCCTCTCAAGTATCCTACGCCCACAACAGATAGGGACCGAACTGTCTCACGACGTTCTAAACCCAGCTCACGTACCGCTTTAATGGGCGAACAGCCCAACCCTTGGAACCTGCTTCAGCTCCAGGATGCGATGAGCCGACATCGAGGTGCCAAACCCTCCCGTCGATGTGAACTCTTGGGGAGGATAAGCCTGTTATCCCCGGCGTACCTTTTATCCGTTGAGCGACGGCCCTTCCATACGGGACCGCCGGATCACTAAGCCCTGCTTTCGCACCTGCTCGACTTGTAGGTCTCGCAGTCAAGCTCCCTTGTGCCTTTGCACTCTACGGCTGGTTTCCAAACAGCCTGAGGGAACCTTCGGGCGCCTCCGTTACTCTTTAGGAGGCGACCGCCCCAGTCAAACTACCCACCTAACAGTGTCCCCGGACCGGATAACGGTCCTGGGTTAGAATCTCAGAGCCATAAGGGTGGTATTTCACCGTTGGCTCCACGCAGGCTGACGCCCACGCTTCAAAGCCTCCCACCTATCCTACACATACAGCACCAAAATTCACTGCTAGGCTATAGTAAAGGTGCACGGGGTCTTTCCGTCTAGTTGCGGGTAACCGGCATCTTCACCGGTGCTACAGATTCGCTGAGCCCCTCGTCGAGACAGCGCCCATCTCGTTACGCCATTCGTGCAGGTCGGAACTTACCCGACAAGGAATTTCGCTACCTTAGGACCGTTATAGTTACGGCCGCCATTCACCGGGGCTTCAGTTCAGAGCTTCTCCATCTTGCGACGGATGACCCCTTGCTTTAACCTTCCGGCATTGGGCAGGCGTCAGTCCCTATACGTCGTTTTCGACTTTGCAGGGACCTGTGTTTTTAGTAAACAGTCGTATGGGCCCTTTCACTGCGGCCCCAGAAAGCTTCCTCTGATTGAAGTTACTCTCCAGGGCACCCCTTCTCCCGAAGTTACGGGGCTAGATTGCCGAGTTCCTTAACGAGGGTTCTCTCAAGCGCCTTGGGATATTCTCCCCATCTACCTGTGTCGGTTTGCGGTACGGTCACCCCGAAAACTAGCTAGAGGTTTTTCTCGGCGGCATGGAATCAGCAAGTTGGTTTGCCCGAAGGCGCACTTCCCCGCTTTCCTCAGAGTTGAATAGCTCCCCGGATTTTCCTAGGGAACCCTCCTATGATCGCGGCCGGGCATTTCCAGTCGCCCGTATGCCTATCCTTCCGCGTCACCCCATTGCTTAAAACGCTTTCGAGGTGGTGCAGGAATATTGACCTGACTGTCCATCGCCTACGCCTTTCGGCCTCGGCTTAGGGACCGACTAACCCTGAGCGGATTAACCTTCCTCAGGAAACCTTAGACTTTCGGCGGGGCGGGTTCTCGCCGCCCTTATCGCTACTTGTGCCGGCAGGGTCTCTTCCATGCGGTCCACCACTCCTTACGGTATGGCTTCAGCTCCCCATGGAATGCTCCCCTACCACCCCAAGGATCCGAAGATCCTCATGATCCGCAGCTTCGGTATCGACCTTGAGCCCCGGTGAATTGTCGGCGCGGAACCACTTGACCAGTGAGCTGTTACGCTTTCTTTAAAGGATGGCTGCTTCTAAGCCAACCTCCTGGTTGTCTGTGTGTTTCCACATCCTTTACCACTTAGGTCGAATTGAGGGACCTTAGCTGGCGGTCTGGGTTCTTTCCCTTTCGACTGTGAAGCTTATCCCCCACAGTCTGACTCCCGCACTTTGGGTTCACGGTATTCGAAGTTTGGTTGGATTCAGTAACCTGGTAAGGCCCCTAGTCCATCCAGTTCTCTACCCCCGTGAACAAACGTACGAGGCTAGCCCTAAAGCTATTTCGGGGAGAACGAGCTATAACGGAATTTGATTGGCCTTTCACCCCTACCCTCAGCTCATCCAAGCTGTTTTCAACCAACACTGGTTCGGGCCTCCACATATTGTTACATATGCTTCGCCCTGGCCAAGGGTAGATCATCCCGCTTCGCGTTTAGTCCGTGCAACTAATCGCCCATTTAAGACTCGCTTTCGCTACGGCTCGCTTAACGCTTCGCCTCGCTGCACAAACTAACTAGCCGGCTCATTATGCAAAAGGCACGCGGTCGGGCGTGACC